>Ga0307441_1000587_pt1 | contig 12967 bp, 7 predicted proteins | sample SalMarWE160420MG_FD_202149 | JGI IMG/M metagenome (GOLD analysis project Ga0307441, IMG submission 202149) | Salt marsh sediment microbial communities from the Plum Island Ecosystem LTER, Massachusetts, United States - WE1604-20 | ecosystem: Environmental > Aquatic > Marine > Intertidal zone >... | reverse complement strand
CTCGCGTCGGGTTCCGCCGGCGGATCGGCAAGCAGGTCCAGCGCGCGGCGCAGCGCGGGCGGCAGCGAGACGTGCACGTCGGTCACTAGGGTGCTCCTTCGATTCAAATGCCAAGCCGTATGCCAAGTGTCACCGCTGGCAGCCTACGCCTGGCCGTCGGCATCCGACTGTCCTGTGAATGTGGGGTTCGTTAACGCCTGACGATGGCCCGCTCGCGCACCAGGGCATACAAACGCCATTGGCCCGGCACGCCCTTGAGCGGGCTTTCGCCGCGCTCGTCGAACCGGTGCAGCGAGCCGGTGACGATGTCGCGCACCGTCGAGGACACCAGCACCTCGCTGGGTCCGGCCAGCGCGGCCACCCGCGCGCCGATGTGGACGGCCATGCCGGCGACGTCGTCTTTGAGGTCGCCGCGCACCTCCACCTCACCCGCGTGGATGCCCACCCGCACCTCGATGCCCAGCACCCGCACGGCGTCCACGAGGGCGTCGGCGCACGCGAGCGCGGCGCTGGGGCCGCTGAACGTCGCGACGAATCCGTCTCCGGCCGTGTTGACTTCGCGGCCACCGAACCGCTGCAGTTCCTGGCGCACGATGGCGTCGTGATTGTCGAGCAGGTCGCGCCACCGGTTGTCGCCGAGCACGGCGGCGTGCTCGGTTGAGCCCACGATGTCGGTGAACACGATCGTCGTGAGCAGCCGCTCGGCGGCGGAACCGCCGCGCACCCCGGTGATGAACTCCTCGATCTCGTCGAGGATCGGGCCGGAATCGCCCACCCAGTACAGGACGTCTTCGCCCGGCAACTGCACGAATTGCGCGCCGGCAACGCGCTCGGCGATGTAGTGGGCGTGGGCGACGGGGCTGAAATCGGGGTTGTCGCGATGCAGGATCAGCGTCGGGACACAGATGCGTTCCAGCCTGTCGCGCACGTCGGCTTCCCTGATCTTGCGGACGAAGGCGCGCGCCATGCTCGGCGCGGCCGCCCGGTTGCCGGCCATGTCCCACCACGCGCGGAAGGCATCGTCGTGGGCGACGCTGGGCGCGATGATGCCCAGGATGTCGAAGCCCTTCTCGAGGGCGTCGGGCTCCATGGCGGTCGTGGTGAACGGGTCGGCCGCGCTCACGTCGGCCCCCATCGGGTAGTCGGGGGCGCGCATCGTGCGCGCCGCGCCGTTGACGATCACCAGGCTGCTGACGCGATCGGGGTGGTCGGCCGCCAGGACCAGGCCGGCCAGCGAGGTGAAACTCGGGGCCAGGATCGTCGCCCGCTCGCAGCCGACCGCGTTCATGACCGCGATCGCGTCGTTTGCCCAGGACTCCGGGCCGATCATGTCCAGCGACGGAACCCGCGAGGACAGGCCGATCCCGCGCTGGTCGAACCGGATCACCCGGGCGAACGAGGCCAGCCGCCGGTGGAAGCGGTACATCGACGGCTCGCCGTCGACGCAGTCGATCGGGATGAACGGCCCCGGCATCACCAGCAGGTCGACAGGGCCATCGCCGAAGACCTGGTAGGCGATGTCGATCTCACCGCAACTTGCGTAGCGGATCCGCGTAACCGGCGCCACGGGTCAAGGTTAGTCGCCGACCGGCCCGAACACCTCTCGGCCGGCGAGGATCGGGACCAGGTAGCGGGCCGCGTACCCGCGCACGGCCGCCGCATCGGTGATGTCGAGGCGGTCGGTGGGGAACACGATGATGCCGAGCGCGACGCGCAGCAGGATGTCGGCGACGTTGACCAGATCGGGATCGGGGATCTCGGTGCCGCATCGCCGCAGCGTGTGGGCGATGCCGTCGGCGAACTGGCCGATCGGGAAGACGTGGGAGCGGGAGAACAACCCGAACAACTCGGGTTCGCTCTGCACGATTCGCGAGTACAGCGGCGAGTCCTGCACCAGGCGCACCCCCAGCGCGAACGCCTCGATCACGGCCTCGCGCGGATCACAGCCGGCGGTGGCCCGATCCAGCGTGATGAAGAACTGCTCGGCCTCGCGGCGCACCACCTTCTCGAACAGGTCGTTCTTGCTGGGGAAGCGCCGGTAGACGGTGCTGCGGCTGACGCCCGCGCGGGCGGCGACGTCCTCGATGTTCGCCCGGCGCACGCCGTAGGTCTCGAAGACCGTGCGCGCGGTGTCCAGGATCTCGTCGTCGAGATTGCGGTCAGGGCCGTGGTTCTGCATGGATCACGACCCCCAGGGCAATCTCGGCGCAGGGATGCTATTGTGACACAAAGATACGCTTTTGTGTCAGTGATTCAGGCGTGGGCGTGCTTGAGAGGGGTGAGCATGACCGCCGGGGCCCGGTTCGACAGCGGCGTTCGCGAGGCCGAGCCCGTGCTCGTCGACGGGGACGGCCTCACCGACGCGTCGCCGCGGCTGGGCCCGGACTCGCTGATCTGGAAGTTCTACGGCGATCACCGCACGCAGTTCTTCGGCTTCCAACGCACGGCCGGCGTCGAGAACTGCATCGAACAGCTCGCCCAGGGCGTGCTCGATCACTCGGTGATCTTCAACGACACGCTGGGCCGGGCCAAGCGGACCGCGCCGCCGCTGATGCAAACCGTCTACTCCGACGACCCGCAGGCGTGGGGCCGCAAGGTGCGCGACTTCCACAAGCCGATCAAGGGGACCGTCAGCGACGGCTCGCGGTATCACGCGCTGAACCCGGAGCTGTTCTATTGGGCGCACGCCACTTTCGTCGACCAGGTCATCTACACCGCCGACACGTTCATCCGCCGGCTGTCCCGCGCGGAAAAGGAGCAGATCTTCACCGAGGGCAAGACCTGGTATGGCCTCTACGGGGTCAGCGACCGCGGGCAACCGCAGACCTACGACGAGTTCGTCGCGTACTGGGACGAGATGCTCGAGCGGTTCGTCCCGCACAAGACGGTCCTGTACGGCACCGGCTACATCAGGAAGGGGATACCGGGGCCGCGCTGGATCCCCCACCCGGTCTGGAAGGCGGTGTCCGCGCCGCTGAACGCCTATACCCGCCTGGTCCTGGTCGGCACGCTGCCGCCGCAGATGCGCGACGTGTGCCGGCTGGAATGGGATGAGAAGAAGGAGAGGCGGTTTCAGCGGTTCGCCGCAGCGATGCGGGCGCTGAACCCGCTCATCAACCGGTTGCCCGTGCCGGCGATCTACCTGCCCTGGGCGGCGAAGGCGTGGCGCCGCGCCGGCGTCGACCCGCGCGGGCTGCACAACGGGCGACCCGACTGAGCAGTTGAACGGCACGTAACCAGAAGCGAAACTCTCAGTGCCGTAAGCCAATCGGCCGCTGCAATCGGTTTCCCGGCCGGTCCTGTGACAGGATCGGGGGCATGGCCGACATCGACTTCTCGCTGCTCGACGTCCCGCGATCGGCGCCGATCGATGATCCCGAGGCCTACCTGCGCGCCGCGATCGCCTGGCACTTCGGGCCGGACACCGGCTCGGCGTTCTGGCTGCGCACCGCCACGGGCCTGGGCTTCGACCCGTTGACCGACGTCACGACCTTCGACGATCTGCGCCGGTTTCCCAACCTGGTCAACGAACTGCGCCACATCGACGTCGAGGACCTCATCCCGCGCGGGTACGGGGCACCCGCCCCGCTGCCCCAGATCTTCGAGTCCGGCGGCACCACCGGTGCCCCGAAACGGACTGCGCAACTGCCGGATTGGGTGGCCCAGGTCATCGAATGGCAGACGGAGGACTTCGCCACGGGCGGCTTCGTGCCCGGCCACGGCTTCCTGTGCCTGATGCCCAGCGGGCCGCACGGTGTGGGGTACTTCTCGCGCCTGGTCGCCGAGCGGCTCGGGTCGGTGTTCCACCCGATCGACATCGACCCCCGCTGGGTCAAGAAGCTCGCCGCCCGCAACGCCGCCACGGAGATGGCGGCCTACGTCGACCACGTGGTCGAGCAGGCCGTGTTCATCCTTGCGACGCAGAACGTCGCCAACATGCACACCACGCCGCCACTGTTGGAGGCGATGGCGCGCAATGACCGCGTCGTGGAACTGGTGAACGCGAAGATCCGCTACCTGTTGCTCAGCGGCGCGCACGTCGACGCCGACACGCTGGACCTGCTGCGCGACATCTTCCCGGACACGACGATCACCATGGCCTTCGGCAGCACCATGGTGCTCTCGCAGGCGACCACACGAACCGACGGCGAGGAGTTCGTCTTCGACCCGCGCACGCCCTACGTCATATTTTGGGTCGTCGATCCCAACACCGGCGAACAGGTGCCGCACGGCCAACGCGGCCAGGTGGTGATGAACCACATCAGCAAGGGAATGTTCATCCCGAACAATCTGGAGCGCGATCTGGCCGTTCGGACGCAAGGGCCCGCGGGCCAGGTCGGCGACTCGGTCGCCGCCCTACGGCCGGTGGGCACCTTCGAGGGCGAGGCCGTCATCGAAGGCGTGTACTGAAAGGCGATTTGGTGCGCATCGACGCGCTCGGGCCCGGGGGCGAGTACCGTACCCGCAACCGCGAGATAATCCGCAGCGCGGCCGGTGCCGCGGTTGCCGAGCTGAGTATCGTTCCGCCGCTGTATGTTTCGCGTGCCGTGAACGCGATGCGCAAGGCCCGGCCGCTGCCGGTCGAGCGCCGCGCGGCGGGCCTGGCCGGGGCGGCCGAAGCCTTCGCGACCGCGACCATCGCCGGACTGGACTTCGAGTCGTATGTCGCTGCGGCCAGCCGGATCTCGGGTCTGCCGATCGCGGTGACCCGGGCGGGGGCGCGCGAGGTCGCCGACGCCCTCGGGCGCGCGTTCGACGCGGCGCGCCCGGCCCGGCCGGTCGGCGCGGCGCTGGACTGGCGCGACGAGCACACCCGCCACGGCGGTGCGGTATGGGCGCGCCGCGGTGAGGTGTTCGCCGTGCATGCCGCCGGCAACGGCCCCGGGGTGCACGGCATGTGGCCCCAGGCGCTCGCGCTGGGGTACCGGGTGGCGGTGCGCCCGTCGCGGCGCGAGCCGCTGACCGCGCACCGTTTGGTGAACGCATTGCGCCAGTCGGGCTTTCGCGCCGAGGACGCCGCCTACCTGCCGACCGATCACGACGGGGCCGACGAGATCATCCGCTCGGCCGACGTTGCCATGGTCTACGGCGGCCAGGACGTCGTGGACAGGTATGCCGACGATCCGCGGGTGATCGTCAACGGGCCCGGGCGCACGAAGATGCTGATCACCGCCGACCGGGACTGGCGCGAGTACCTCGACGTCATCGTCGCCTCGATCGCCAACCTGGGCGGCATGGCGTGCGTCAACACCACCGCGGTGCTTGTGGAGGGCGACCCGTTGCCGCTGGCGCGGGCGATCGCCGACCGGCTGGCCGCGATCGAGCCGCTGCCGATCGACGACGAGCGGGCGACCCTGCCCGTCCAGCCCGTCGACAAGGCGCAGGCCCTGGCGGACTTCCTGGCGGCCAGGGCCGCCGGGACGATCCCGCTGCTCGGTGCCGACCGGGTGGTCGCCCCGCTCGGGGACGGGTTCGCCGCGCTGCGGCCCGCCGTGCACCTGATGGCCGAGCCCGACGCGAACCGGCTCAACCTCGAACTGCCGTTCCCGTGCGTGTGGGTGTCGCCGTGGTCGCCCGCCGACGGCGTGGCGCCGTTGCGGCGCTCGCTGGTGGTCACCGCCATCACCGGCCACGACGCGCTGATCGACGACCTGCTCGCCGAACCCACCGTCAGCAACGTCTACCGCGGCCCTCACCCGACTTTCCACACGGCGCCCGGCATCCCGCACGACGGCTTCCTGGCCGACGCCCTGATGCGCAGCAAGGGGTTCATCCGGGACTGAAAGCGTGGACCTCGAGGCGAGGTTCGCGCCGCGATGTGTTCTGCTTGCTGGAGACCTGTCGGGGCCCGCGGTGAAGTCAGAGCCGCCCCCGGCGTTCCACCCAGCGGATGTGACGGTCGAGGTGAACGTGATAGCGCAGGCCTACAAGGCGGCCATCGACAGAGTGGCCAACCCGGCGCGGGAACCGGACCCGGACCGGCTTCGCGGAGTCGTCGCCGGCAAGACCGCCCTGGTGACCGGCGCGTCCTACGGGATCGGCGAGGCCACCGCCCGCCGGCTCGCCGCGGCGGGGGCGTCCGTCCTGGTCGTGGCCCGCTCGGCCGACCGCCTCGACGACCTCGCGGCGTCGATCAACTCCGGCGGCGGGCGCGCGGTCGCCTACCCGACCGATCTGACCGACGAGACCGCCGTCAGCGCGCTGACCAAGCAGATCACCGAGACCCACGGCCCCCTGGACGTCGTGGTCAGCAATGCCGGCAAATCGCTGCGCCGGTCCCTGCACGAGCAGTACGACCGCCCGCACGACTTCCAGCGCACCATCGACATCAACTACCTGGGGCCTATCTGGCTGCTGCTGGGACTGCTGCCGGCCATGCGGGAGCACGGCGGGGGGCACGTCGTGAACGTCTCGAGCGTCGGCGTGCGGGTGGTGCCCGGCCCGCAATGGGGCGCCTACCAGGCCTCCAAGGGCGCCTTCGATCGCTGGCTGCGCAGCGTGGCGCCGGAACTGCACGCCGACGGGGTGAGCGTCACGTCGGTCTACTTCGGGCTGGTGCGCACCCGGATGATCGAACCCACGCCGGTCTTGGGCAGCCTTCCCGGCCTGTCGGCCGACGAGGCCGCCGACACGATCGCCAAGGCCATCATCGAACGGCCGCGCACCATCGAACCACCCTGGATGTGGCCTGCCGAGCTCGCCTCGGTGCTGCTGGCCGGGCCCGCCGACCAGGCAGCCCGGCTGTGGTATCGCCGGTTCTCCGCCGCTGCCGGCGCCCGCGAGGTCGGGCGATGACGGCCGACGGCGTGGTCACCACCGCCGCCCGTGCGCTGCTGCGCACCGGGTTGCTGAACCCGCCCGCCCCGGGCGCGGCGCTGCGGCTGCTGCGTGAGGCGCGCCGCGGCGGCACCAACCCCTATACCCTGCTGGCGGTCACGGCCGCCCGCTGGCCGCACCGCTCGGCCATCGTCGACGACGACGGCGCCCTCAGCTACCGCGAGCTGCAGCTGGAGGCCGAATGTCTCGCGCGCCGGTTGTCGGAGGAGGGCGCCGGCCCCGGTCAGGCGGTGGGCATCCTGTGCCGCAACGGACGCGCCTTCGTCGAGGGCTTCTTCGCCGCCGCCCTCATCGGTGCCGACGTCGTGCTGGTCAACACCGAGTTCCGCACCGACGCGCTGGCGGCCGCTTTGGGCGAACACCAGGTCACGGCCATGGTCGCCGACGGCGAGTTCACCGAGCGGGTACACGCCGCCCTGAAATCGGTCGGCGCCTCAGTCGCCGTCGTCGATCCGGCGACGGTCAAGGTGCGCAAGGGCGACCCGCGGCCCGGGGTCGCCGCGCCAGGCCGCATCGTGCTGCTCACCTCGGGCACCACCGGCAAGCCCAAAGGCGTGGCGCGCGCCCCGCGGATGCGCTCGGCGGTGGGGGTGTGGGTGACGATCCTGGACCGCACCCGGCTGCACACCGGGGCACGGATCTCGGTGGCGATGCCGATGTTCCACGGGCTCGGGCTCGGCATGCTGATGATCACGGTGGCCCTGGGCGGGACCGTGCTCACCCAACGCCACTTCGACGCCGAGGCCGCCCTCGCGCAGGCCTCGCTGCAGCGCGCCGACGCGTTCACCGCGGTGCCGGTCGTGCTCGCGCGCATCCTCGACCTGCCCGAGCGCGTGCGGGCGCGTAACCCGGTGCCGCACCTGCGGGTCGTGATGTCCAGCGGGGACCGGCTCGATCCCACCCTCGGGCAGCGCTTCATGGACGCCTACGGCGACATCCTCTACAACGGCTACGGCTCGACCGAGGTCGGCATCGGCGCCCTGGCGACGCCGGCCGAGCTGCGCGACGCCCCCGAAACCGTCGGTCGGCCGGTGGCGGGCTGCCTGGTGCGCATCCTGGACAAGAACGACCGGCCGGTCGGCCCGCGCGTCACCGGCCGCATCTTCGTCGGCGGTGACCTGGCCGGCGAGGGCTACACCGGCGGCTCGAGCGCGGCGGAGGCGAAAGCCGTCATCGACGGCATGACCAGCACCGGGGACATGGGCTATCTCGACGACGCGGGCCGGCTCTACATCGTCGGCCGCGAGGACGACATGATCATCTCCGGCGGCGAGAACGTCTACCCCCGCGCGGTCGCCAACGCGCTCGCCCAACACCCCGGCGTCGCCGACAACGCGGTCATCGGCGTTCCCGACGAGCGGTTCGGCCACCGGCTTGCCGCCTTCGTCGTCGTGCAACCGGACAGCAGGGTCGACGTCGGCGAGTTGCAGGAGTATCTGAAGGACAGGGTCTCCCGCTTCGAACAGCCCCGCGACATCCACCTCGTCGCCAGCATCCCGCGCAACGCCGCGGGCAAGGTCGTGCGTCGCGAGCTGCTCGCCTGAGCCGGCGCGGGCAGATCCGCCAGCCACATCGGCCGCAGGTGCTCCGCCGGGAACGGGCTCGTCGTCGCGGTGGACACCGTCGGCCGCCGCGGTTTTCCCGCGGGGGACAACAGCCGTCCCTAGTCGGTGGCCGGGCCGCCATTCCAGATGACGGGAAGCTGGGCGGGCAACGCGCCGTCCTTGGGTTGCAGTGCGTCGACCCGCTTGGCCAGCCAGTTGGGCGCCAGCACCGACAGCGCGGTGGCGCCGGCGGTCGCGCCGATGACGCCGCTCCAGGCGACCGGACCCAGCGGGGTGCAACCGAAGAAGTGGCTGACACCGGGAGTCTGCACGATGGCCACCAGCACGCCCGCGCTGCCCAGCGCCGTCCCCAGCACCAGGGGACTGTGGCGGCGCGTCAGCAGGGTCTGCGCCAGCTGCGTGGTCACCAGGGCGGTCAAACCCATTGTGGCCGTGCGGCGTTCGGTGCCGAACGTGTAACGCCCGATGCCCCAGGCCGCGGTGGCACCGGCGGCCGTGACGGCGCCGCGGGTGACGAGCTGGCGCAGCAGCGGCGCGTCGAGCGACGGTGCCGGCCCCGACAGGGTGGCGCGCTGGAACGCCCGGTGCAGCTCGTCGGCGTCGCGGTCGACCCCGGCGGCCGCTTCGTCGGCCTCTTCGGGCTGCGGGTACTGCGGGGTCACGGCGACCGCGAGCGCGGGGAACATGTCGGTGAGCAGGTTGACCAGCAGCAGCTGCCGGGTGCCCACCGGTGCCCGGCCCGTGCCCAGCGCCGTGCCGATGATGGTGAACAGCACCTCACCCACGTTGCCGCCGACCAGGATGCTCACCGCGTCGCGGACACCGCCCCACATGCCGCGCCCCTCGACCAGCGCGTCGAGCAGCACGCCCAGATCCTGGTCGGTCAGCACGATGTCGGCCGCGCCGCGCGCGGCCGACGAACCCCGGCCGCTCACCCCGACACCCACATCGGCAATCCGGATCGCGGCGGCATCGTTGGCCCCGTCGCCGACCATCGCGGTCACCTGCCCGCACGACTGCAGCGCCGAGACGATCTGCACCTTCTGCTCCGGGCTGACCCGGGCGAAGACCTGCACGTCGGCGGCGACCCGGGCGCGGGCCTCCTCGTCGAGGGCGGCCAATTCGGCCCCGGTGATCTCGCGCGCATCCGCCGGCAGCCCCAGCTGGCGGGCGATCGCCCGGGCGGTCACCGGATGGTCGCCGGTGATCAGCACGACCCTGCGACCGGCGTCGACCAGCGACTCGATCAGCGGCCGCGCCGACGGCCGTGCGGTGTCCGCCAAACCGACGTAGCCGATGATCTCGAGGTCGTGCGCGGCGGCGTCGACGGCGTCGGCGTCGGTGTCGTCCTCGGTGGTGCCGTGCTCCCAGCGGCGCTGCGCCACCGCCAGCACCCTCAGGCCCTGCTCGGCCAGACGCAGCACCAACGACTCGGCGTGGTCGAGGCCGGCCTCGGAATCGGCGAAGCGACAGCGCGGCAGGACGATCTCTGGGGCGCCTTTGACGACCAGCGTCGGGACCGCGTCGGGTCCGGAGGTGCCGATCGCGGCGGCGTAGCCGCGACTGGACTCGAACGGCACCTCCGCGAGCACGCTCCACCCCGAATCGCGCTGGCCGTTCAGCGAATTGGCGGCGGTGAGGATGGCCTCGTCGGTCGCGTGGGCGTGGCCCTGCCCGTTCTGGGGCTGGGTGCTGCTGCGCGCGGCTGCCCGCAGCACCGCGGCGGCCCGCTGGTCGGTGGTCGCGGGCAACGGAGCGTCCACGGCGGTGTGGTGCGGGACGCTGCGCACCAACCGCAGACGGTTTTCGGTGAGCGTGCCGGTCTTGTCGAAGCACACCGTCTGCACCCGGCCGAGGGCCTCGACGGCCCGCGGGGTGCGGACCAGCGCCCCGCGCCTCGACAACCGCTGCGCGGCGGCGAGCTGGGCGAGGGTGGCCACCAGCGGCAGGCCCTCGGGGACGGCGGCCACGGCGATCGCGACGCCGTCGGCGACCGCCTGCCGCAGTGTCCCCTGGTGTGCGAGGGCCAGGCCCGTCACCGCGGCCCCACCGGCCAGCGTCAGCGGCAGCACCTTGCTGGTCAACTCCCGCAGCCGGGCCTGCACCCCGGCCGCCGACTCCACGTCGGCGATGGCCGAGATGGCGCGTTGGGCCGCGGTGCCCGCGCCGGTGGCCACCACGATCGCCCGCGCGTGCCCGGCGACGATCGTGCTGCCCTCGAACAGCATGCTGGCCCGGTCGGTATCGGTGACCGCGACGGGCTCCACCTGCTTGTCGACGGGCAGCGACTCACCGGTGAGGAAGGACTCGTCGACTTCGAGGTCCTCGGCGACCAGCAGGCGCGCGTCCGCGGGCACCACCTCCGGCGCCGCCAGGTCGATGACGTCGCCCGGGCGCAGCGACTTCGCGCTGACCGTGGCCGTTCGCGGCGCCGACCGGGCCGCCTGCAGCCGCCGCTGCGACGTCGCCATCGTGGGGAGGATGACGCGGCGCGCGAGCTGGTCCTGCTCGGCGAACAGCTCGGCGACCGCCGCCTCGGCCCGCAGCCGTTGCATGCCGCCGGCTATCGCGTTGGCCGTCATCACGCCCGCGACCAACAGCGCGTCGATGTTGCTGCCCACGATCGCCGACGCGGCCGCCCCCACCGCCAGGATCGGGGTGAGCGGATCGGCGAGTTCGGCCCGCGTGGCCGACAGCAGCCGCCCGACCTGCGCGGCCGGGCCGCGCAGCGGCGCCATCACCGGGTTGTAGGACAGGTCGTCCAGGATGCGTCGCCACGGCGCCATGCCGGGCTCGACGGCCAACGGTCGGGTGCGGCTGGACAGCCGCGAATAGACGATCTCCGGGTCCAGGGCATGCCAGGCGGTGAGCGGCTGGGGGGTGGGGCCGGGCTGGCGCAGCACCCGGTTGGCCGAGAATGCGCCCTGGAACAGGGCGGCCGCGGCGGCGGCGTTGACCGGATTGAGCCAGCGTTGCAGCGCGAGGGGATTGGTGGTGGTCCGGGAACCGCCGGTGACCAGCAAGAGCCCGGCCAGCGTGCTGCCGCCCTTGGCGAGGCGCACCGCCGATTCGGTGGCGTTGCGGGCGACCGGCAGCGCCGACAGGATCCGCACCGCCGCGGCCAGGTCGGTGCCGGTGATGACGTCCGCGGTCCAGGGTGTCGCGGCGTGCGGATCGTCGAGGGCCACCCCCACGTCGGCAACGGCCAGCGCCGCCAGCGTGTCGGTCGAGGCGAAGTCCGGATGCAGCGCGGTGATCAACAGCACCGGGCCGCGGTCGGTCCGCAGGTCCCGAACCAGCCTCAGCAGCGGCGTGCCCGGCGGGTGCGTCACGGCGACGCTGGCGGTGAGGTCCTCGGTGCCGGCGACGTGGCGCAGCACCACCCGGGCCCCGGTCCGGTGCGCGGTCTGCAGCAGCGGGATCGCGAAGGGATCCACCTCCCATCCCACGTCGACGCTGCCCACGACCTCGCCGTCGACGACGAGGTCGGCGTGCTCGAGCCCCTGGGCGGGCGCCTCCGACGGGCCCTGCGTGGGCACCCGGCGCAGCCGTGCCCCGGTGGCCGGCAACTCATCGGGGTCGGGATCGGGCGGCTGCTCGGCGTGCAGCAGCGCGTCGGCGACCTCGTAGACCCGGTCGTCGTCCCAACCGGGAGTGTCTCCGTGCGCCCGCAGCACGGCGCGGTGGTCGCCGCGCAGCGCCGCCCCGTCGATGACGACGACCTTGACCCGGTCCAGCCGGCGCAGGGCACCCGGGTCGAGGATGAGCTGCCCGGCATTGGCCAGACCGCGGCCCAGGACCGCGGCGAACGTCTGCCGGCCCATGTGCGCCGCCCGCGGCACCCCGGCCAGCAGCGCGCCGGCCGCGTCCTCGGTGCCGCCGCCGGCCAGCAACGCGGTCGCCGCGGCGATCAGCGACGCGTTGGCGGCCTGGTCGGCGTACTCCTCCACCGGGCCGGCCATCGACCCCTTGGCGGTGTCGATGGCGGCGTCGACGGCCCCGCCGACCATGACATGCGAGGCCTCGCCGGCTGCCGCGGCCGCGGAGTTGTGCCGCAGCACCTGCGCCCGCGGCCCGGCCGAGGAGATGACCGGTACCACCGGGGCCTGCGGGCGCTTGGGCGAGGCCAGTTCCGGCTCGCGTTCCCGCCACCGCTGCCGGTGGGCCGACGCCTCGGAGATCTGCATACTGCGCTGCGCCAGGTCCAGCAGCGGCGTGCCCACCGCCTGGGTCAGCCCGTTGGAGATCGCGGCCGAGGCGCTGAGCGCGATGTCGGTGCCGACCCGCCCCAGCCGCGACTCCAGGACGGACACGATGCGGGGTTGGTGATTCAGCAGCGCCGACGCGGCGCGGGCGCTGAGCGGCGCGACGGGCAGCCGGCCCAGCCAGCCGGTGACCGCGGCGCCGATCGCCCCGACGTCCATCGCGGCGGCGGTCAGCGGCACCAGGATCGCCAGCGGGTTGCCCGGGTCGGCGAACGGTGCGGTCCGGACCGTCGGCTTGGGTCCGGCCAGCGCCACGTCGTCGGCCACGCGGGCGACCGTCTCGCGGACCTCGTCCAGAAC
>Ga0307441_1000586_pt1 | contig 12967 bp, 13 predicted proteins | sample SalMarWE160420MG_FD_202149 | JGI IMG/M metagenome (GOLD analysis project Ga0307441, IMG submission 202149) | Salt marsh sediment microbial communities from the Plum Island Ecosystem LTER, Massachusetts, United States - WE1604-20 | ecosystem: Environmental > Aquatic > Marine > Intertidal zone >... | reverse complement strand
GTCAGATCAAGAACACGGACATCGCCGAGGAGCTGGCGCTGCCGCCGGTGAAGATTCACTGCTCGGTGCTGGCCGAGGATGCCATCAAGGCCGCCATCGCCGACTACCAGAGCAAGTCCGGCAGCGGCGACGTGGCGGCCGAGAGCGCCTGATACGTTGGTACGACTGTAAATGAGGTGAAGCCATGGCGATTACGCTGACGGAAGCGGCCGCAAGGCAGATCGGAAAATCACTGGAGAAGCGCGGCCAGGGTGTCGGCCTGCGCCTCGGTGTGCGCACGTCCGGTTGCTCCGGAATGGCCTATGTGCTGGAATTTGCCGACGCCGTAGAGCCCGAGGACATGGTTTTCGAGGGCCATGGGGTGAAGGTGGTGGTGGACCCCAAGAGCATGGTCTACCTGGATGGCACGGAGCTGGATTTCGCCCGCGAAGGGTTGAATGAGGGCTTCAAATTCAACAACCCCAATGTGAAGGACGCCTGCGGCTGCGGCGAAAGCTTCAACGTCTGAGACAGGCGGTTCCACGGTCCGGGTCGGCCGCACGGCAGGGGCCGGGCAGCCCCGGTCCCCCACTGCGCGTGAGACGGTCATGCCCCCGGAGTCGGTCAAGACCCATTTCGAGCTGTTCGCTCTGCCTGCGACCTTTATGGTCGACGGGGAGGCGTTGAGCGCGCGCTACCGCGAGCTGCAGCGCACCATGCACCCGGACCGGTTCGCCAGCGCACCGGACCGGGAGCGCCGCCTGGCCATGGAACAGGCCGCTCAGCTCAACGAAGCATTCCGCGTGCTGCGCGACCCACTGGCTCGGGCGCGCTATCTGCTGGAATTGCGGGGCCATCGGTTCGATGACGAGCACAGCACGACCCGCGATCCCGAGTTTCTGATGGAACAGATGGAGTTGCGCGAGGCCCTGGCGGAAGTGCGCGACAGCGCCGATCCACTGGCCCGTGTCGGCGTCTTGATGGACCAGATCGGGGCGCGCTTGAAGGCCATGACCGATCAGCTCGGCGACCTGTTCGGCCGGGATTCCGCCGAGGCGCAGCGGGAGGCGGTGCAGACCGTGCTGCGCATGCAGTTTTTCCGGCGGCTGGAGGAAGAGGCCCGCAATCTGGAGGCCGATCTCGAGGATGAACTCGATGGGCCCTGAGCGTCGCAACGCGTCGGGCACACCGCTTCCCACAAGCGACTGAATTATGGCTTTACTGCAGATATCCGAACCGGGACGCTCCACGGCGCCCCACGAGCATCGTCTGGCCGCAGGTATCGACCTGGGTACCACCAATTCCCTGGTGGCCTCGGTGCGCAGCGGCATTGCCGCCACCCTGCCCGATGCCCAGGCACGTCACCTGCTGCCCTCCATCGTGCGCTACCTGGCCGACGGTGCCCGTGTGGTGGGGCACGATGCCAAGGCGGTGGCGGCTCAGGACCCCCTCAACACGATCGCTTCCGTCAAGCGCCTGATGGGGCGTGGGGTAGGGGATGTGAAGGCCCTCGGCGGCCGCCTGCCCTACGAGTTCATCGCCAGCGATTCCGGCATGCCCCGCATCCGCACGGCGGCCGGGGATGTCAGCCCGGTGGAGGTGTCTGCAGATATCCTCAAGGTGCTGCGCGAGCGGGCCGAGCAGACCCTGGGCGGGGAACTGACCGGCGTGGTGATCACGGTACCGGCCTACTTCGACGATGCCCAGCGCCAGGCCACTAAGGATGCCGGCACGCTGGCGGGCCTCAATGTGCTGCGGCTGCTGAACGAACCGACCGCCGCCGCCGTGGCCTACGGACTGGACCGGGCCTCCGAAGGCGTGATTGCGGTCTATGACCTGGGCGGCGGCACCTTTGACATCTCCATTCTGCGCCTGAACAAGGGTGTGTTCGAAGTACTTTCCACCGCCGGCGATTCCGCGTTGGGCGGCGATGACATGGACCGGGCCATCGCCCGCTGGATCATGGATCAGGCCGGCATCAGCGACGATGCCGACCATGCCCAGCTGCGCCGGCTGCTGCGCGACGCCTGCGCCGCCAAGGAAGCCCTGACCGACGCCGAGCGGGTGGATCTGAAGGTCGAGCTCATGGATGGCAGCCACTGGGAAGGCGAGCTTACCCGCAGCCAGCTCGATTCCCTGGTCGATCCCCTGATCCGCAAGACCCTCAGCCCCTGCCGCCGAGCCCTGCGCGACGCCGACCTGACACCCGGGGATATCAGAGAGGTGGTGATGGTGGGCGGTTCCACCCGGGTGCCCCGGGTGCGCGAGTTGGTGGGCGAATTCTTCGGCCGCGATCCCCTGGTGGACATCGATCCGGACAAGGTGGTGGCGGTCGGCGCCGCCATCCAGGCCGATATCCTGGCGGGCAACAAGCCCGAGGATGAAATGCTGCTGCTGGACGTCATTCCCCTGTCCCTGGGGCTGGAGACCATGGGGGGGCTGGTGGAGAAGATCGTCGCCCGCAACACCACCATCCCGGTGGCCCGGGCGCAGGAATTCACCACCTTTAAGGACGGCCAGACCGCCATGGCCCTGCATGTGGTGCAGGGTGAGCGCGAGACCGTGGAGTCCTGCCGTTCCCTGGCCCGCTTCGAGCTGCGCGGTATCCCTCCCATGGTGGCCGGCGCGGCCCGCATCCGGGTCACTTTCCAGGTGGACGCCGACGGGTTGCTCAACGTGGCTGCCCAGGAACAGACCAGCGGTGCGCACAGCAGCATCGCCGTCAAGCCGTCCTACGGGCTCAGCGACCAGGAAATCGAGTCCATGCTGCGGGACTCCATCAGTCATGCCGAAGACGACATGGACGCGCGCCGCCTGAGAGAACAGAAGGTGGAAGGCGAGCGGGTCCTGGAGGCCATCCGGGCGGCGCTGGCCGCCGATGGGGACGAGCTGCTGGAGGCGGCTGAGCGGGGGCGCATCGACCAGGCCACGGAAGCCTTGGCTCAGGCCTGCGACGGTTCCGACGCCCAGGCCATCAAGGCGGCCATTGCCCGCCTGGAAAAGACCAGCTCCGAGTATGTGGCGCGTCGAATGGATGCCGGCATCCGCAAGGCCATGGCCGGCCATAAAGTGGAAGACTTCGAATAAGGCGCCGTCGCCCGCGTCAACCCAGAGAGTTCATCATGCCCCGTATTACCATATTGCCCCATGCGGAAATCTGCCCGGACGGCATCGCCATCGACGTCGAGCCCGGCATCAGCATTTGCGATGCAGCGCTTGCCCACGGTATCCACATCGAGCACGCCTGCGAGAAGTCCTGCGCCTGCACGACCTGCCATGTCTACATCCGCGAGGGTTTCGACTCCCTGACCGAGCCTGATGAGACCGAAGAGGACATGCTGGACAAGGCCTGGGGACTGGATCCCGATTCGCGCCTGAGCTGCCAGGCGGTGGTCGCGGAACAGGACCTGGTGGTCGAGATACCGAAGTACACCATCAATATGGTCAGCGAACAGCATTGACCCTGTGTCGCCGGGCTATGGCGCAGCGTGGGAGGAGACTGGTATGGGACTGAAGTGGACGGACATTCAGGACATCGTCATCGAGCTGGACGAAGCCCATCCCGATGTGGATCCCCGCTATGTGCGGTTTACCGATCTGCACCGTTGGATCTGTGACCTGGAAGGCTTCGACGACGACCCGGAGCGCTCAGGCGAGAAAATTCTGGAGGCCATACAAATGGCCTGGATAGAGGATCGCAGCTGATCGGGCGCATCCGTTTCGTTCCCCCCCCCCCGTCCGGTCAGCGGCGCTCCGGGGCCGCCTGGGGCCCTGCCGGGATGTCGCCGTTCAGCCCGCGTCGCCCTCCCTCGTTGCCTGACCGTACCAGTGGCGGTACACTAATCCATTGCTTTTCTCGTGCCTAAACCTGCGACCTGTCGCAGGTTTACGTTATCCTGAATCCTGAGTACGGAGTCCATTCATGGCAGTTGAACGCACTTTGTCCATCATCAAGCCGGACGGCATTGCCAAGAACATCATCGGCGAGATCTACAGCCGCTTCGAAAGAGGCGGACTGCATATCGTCGCCGCCCGGATGCTGCACCTGAGCAAGGAACAGGCGCAGCAGTTCTACGCGGTGCACAAAGAGCGTCCCTTCTACGGTGATCTGGTTGCCTTCATGACCTCCGGGCCGGTCATGGTTCAGGTGCTGGAAGGCGAGAGCGCCATCGCGCGCAATCGCGAACTCATGGGTGCGACCAACCCGAAGGATGCGGCGCCGGGCACGATTCGCGCCGATTTCGCCGAGACGGTGGACGAGAATGTCGTGCACGGTTCCGATGGGCCGGATACGGCCAAGGCCGAAATCGAATTCTTCTTCAAGCCCGAAGAGGTTTGCCCGAGGACCCGGTAGTCATGGGGTCGGGGCCGCGCGCCAGGCGCGCGGCCCGGGGCGAGGGTAGCGTCGTGGACAGTCAACGCAAGATCAACCTTCTGGAACTCGATCACGCCGGGTTGGCGGCGCTGTTCGCCGACATGGGCGAGAAGCCGTTCCGCGCCACCCAGGTGCTGAAGTGGATCTACCAGCAGGGTGTGGACGATTTCGACGCCATGACCAATCTCGGCAAGACGCTGCGCGCGCGCCTGGCAGAGGTGGCGGAAGTGCGGCTTCCGGAAGTGGCGTTGGACAGGGATTCCGACGACGGTTCGCGCAAGTGGCTGCTGCGGCTGGCCGATGGCAACTGCATCGAGGCGGTGTTCATTCCCGAAAAGGACCGCGGCACGCTGTGTGTGTCATCCCAGGTGGGTTGCGGTCTGGACTGTTCGTTCTGCGCGACCGGCAAGCAGGGTTTCAACCGCAACCTCACCACCGCCGAAATCATCAGCCAGGTGCTGGTGGCCGTCCGCACCCTTGGGCGTGCGCAGGGCGACCGTCGGGCGGTGACCAATGTGGTGCTGATGGGCATGGGCGAGCCGCTGCTGAATTTCGATGCCGTGCTGCCGGCGTTGCGGCTCATGCTGGATGATCTTGCTTTCGGCCTGTCCAAGCGGCGGGTCACGCTCAGCACGTCCGGGGTGGTGCCGCAGATCGACCGGCTGCGTGAGCTGTGCGATGTGAGCCTGGCGGTTTCGCTCCACGCGCCCAATGATGCGCTACGGGACGAACTGGTGCCGTTGAACCGCAAGTATCCCATCGCCGAACTGCTGGCTGCATGCCGGCGCTACGTCAGCGGCGAAGGGCGTCGTCGCATCACATTCGAGTACGTGATGCTCGATGGGGTCAACGACACGGACGAGCACGCCCGCCAGCTCATTCGCATCCTGCGCGGTGTGCCGTCCAAGGTAAATCTCATTCCGTTCAATCCGTTTCCCAACACGCGTTACCGGCGCAGCCCGGCGGAACGTATCGACCGTTTCCGCCAACTTCTGCAGGAAGCCGGCTATACCACCATCACCCGCCGCACCCGCGGGGACGACATCGATGCGGCCTGCGGCCAGTTGGCCGGCCGGTTTCAGGACCGTACCCGGCGTCGCGCCCGTCACGAAGGTCGGCCCCAGGAGGTTCATGCATGAAGCGAATGCTGGGTTGGTTTGCTGTAGCCGCATTGGCGATGGTCCTGGCCGCGTGTGGCGCAAGCAACACGAACGTTCGTCCGTCCAGCAACAGTGGCACGGACAGCAGCGGGCAAAGCCCGGCGCAGATCAACACCCAACTCGGAATCGCCTACCTGCAGGACGGCCGCAAGGACATGGCCTTGCAGCAGCTTAAGAAAGCCCTGCGACAGGATCCGGATCTGGCTCAGGCCCATAACGCGATAGCGGTGGTCTACGAGCAGCTTGGCGAGATCAAACTGGCAGAACGGCACTACCGACGGGCGCTGGCCCTCAACCCCGACGATTCCAGCGCCCAGAACAACTACGGACAGTTGCTGTGCCGAGCGGGGCGCTATCAGGAAGCGGAACAGCATTTCATGGCGGCAGTGAAGAATCCCCTGTACAAGCGTCCGGCCATGGCCTACACGAATGCAGCTCTTTGTCTGCCCAGCGATGCGCCGCCCGGCAAGGCGGAACGCTACCTGAATGCGGCGCTGCAGGCTAATCCCATGTACCCCGGCGCATTGATGGCGATGGCTCGGCTCAAGCACAAGCAGGGCGACAATGGGGAAGCCCTCAAGTATCTTCAGCGCTACGAGCGCGCGGCCGGAGTGAATCCCGACATGTTGCTGCTGGGAGTGAAGATCCAACGCGCCCTGGGTGACACGGTCGGTGAGACCCACTACGTGAAGTTGCTGAGATCGCGCTATCCCGACTCGCCCCAGGTGACCGAGTTGCAGAAGCTGAACTCACAATGACCCACAATCCGGATCCTGAAATGGAACCCGGTACCGAAGGCTCGGGCGCTCCCGGCGGTCCCGGGCCGCGGTTGCGGGCGGCCCGGGAGGCCCGCAAGCTCAGTATCGCGGAGGTGTCCAGCCAGCTTCGACTGGACGCGTCCACCCTGTCCGCCTTGGAGAACAACGACTTTCGCGGCCTGGCGGCGCCCATATTTGTCAGGGGCTATCTGCGCAACTATGCCCGGCTGCTGGGGCTGGACGAAACGGAGGTGGTGGCCGAATACGACGCCCAAGGGGTGCCCGAGCCCCGGCCCACCCTGAACGCCATCTCGCGCAAGCGCATCGGAGGGGACGGTTTTCCATGGCGGCTGCTGGGTTGGCTGCTGCTGCTGGGTCTGGTGATCGCCGGCCTGGTGATGTATGGCCCCCAACTGGGCAAGCTGTGGTCGACGGGCGGCAAGACGGAAGCGCCGGCCGGCTCGCTGGCGTTGCCGGGTGCCGAGTCTCCTTCGCAAGCCCCCGCCCAGGCGACTCCAAATCCGCCGGCGTCGCCGACACCGGCCCCGGCCCCGTCCAAATCCGCCAGCCCGCCACCGGCTGCCACGTCGGAGTCGACAGCGCCCGCCGAGCAGTCCGCGGCTCCGGCAGACGAGTCGTCCGGGACCGGGCAGCCGGCCTCGTCGGCCGGCCAGCAGAGCACCCCGCCCGCTCCGGCAGCCGCAGCGGCGCAGGATACCCTGACCTTGGAGTTTCACGGCGATTGCTGGACCGAAGTGCGGGACGCTACCGGTAAACGTCTGCTGTTCGGGCTGATCCACAGGGGAGAGCAGAAGAAGCTGGCGGGGCGCCCACCGTTTTCCGTGTTGCTGGGTAACTCCCAGGCGGTGTCCATCACCTATGATGGCAAACCCTTCGATCAGTCGCGTTACAATCAGGGCAATGTCGCCCGCTTTCAGGTCGGTGAAGGCTCCCATGGCCAGTGAAATCGGCACGCGCGACGGCACGTGAGTACAGCGAATAGCGTCGGCCGATTACCGACCGGACGAGCATTCTCCATGCGTTCCCCTGCAACGAAAGCCCGATAGTCATGTCGAATGTCATCCAAGCCATCCGGGGGATGAACGATATCCTTCCGGACCAGTCCTCTGCCTGGCAGCATATCGAGGATATCGCCCGTGGAGTGCTGCGGGCCTATGGCTATCGGGAAATCCGCCTGCCGCTACTGGAAAAGACCGAACTGTTCAAACGCTCCATCGGCGAAGTGACCGACATCGTCGAGAAGGAGATGTATACCTTCGAGGACCGCAACGGCGACAGTCTCACGCTGCGCCCGGAAGGTACCGCCGGCTGCGTGCGCGCCGGCATCCAGCACGGGCTGCTGCACAATCAGGTCCAGCGCCTCTGGTACCTCGGCCCCATGTTTCGCCACGAGCGCCCTCAGAAGGGGCGCTACCGCCAGTTCCACCAGATCGGCGTGGAGACCTTCGGTATGGAAGGTCCGGACGTGGATGCGGAGCTGATACTGCTGACTGCGCGGCTCTGGCGGGCCCTCGGCGTGCGGGACGTGACCCTGCAGCTCAATTCCCTGGGCACGCTGGAATCGCGCAACGCCTATCGGCAGGTGCTGGTGGAGTACCTCAGTGCACGCATGGACCAGTTGGACGAGGACAGCAGGCGGCGCCTGAATACCAATCCGCTGCGCATCCTGGACAGCAAGAATCCCCAGATGCAGGAGTTGATCGCCGCCGCGCCCCGCCTGGCTGACTACCTGGACGCCGATTCGCAGGCGCACTTCGACGCCCTGCGGGCCATGCTGGACGAGGCCGGGGTGCCCTACGAGATCAATCCGCGGCTGGTGCGCGGATTGGATTACTACGGCAAGACCGTGTTCGAGTGGGTCACCGACCGGCTGGGCGCCCAGGGAACGGTATGCGCGGGCGGTCGCTATGACGGGCTGGTGGAGTTTCTGGGCGGGCGCACGACGCCGGCAGTGGGTTTCGCCATCGGTCTGGAGCGCCTCATCGCCCTGTTGGAGGAACTGGAGGTCGTGCCGCCTGCCCGCGATCCCCACGCCTATCTCGTGCTGATGGGCGAGGCGGCCCAGCGTCGGGGGCTTGCACTGGCGGAGTCTCTGCGAGACGCTCTGCCCGGTTTGCGGCTGCAGACCCATTGCGGGGGCGGCAGCTTCAAGAGCCAGTTCAAACGGGCCGACCGCAGCGGTGCCACGGTGGCGCTGGTGCTGGGCGACGATGAAATCAGCCGCGGGCAGGTGGCCGTCAAGCCGCTGCGCGGGGCCGGTGAGCAGGAAGTGCTGCCCCAGCAGGCGCTGACCGAGCGTCTGCGCGCGCTGATCGACAGTGAATGACAATGACGGCCGGCGCGCGGACCGTCATGGCGAATTGAATTAACAGGAGCGCAACGTGGACGTCTACGCAACCGACGAAGAGAAAGTCGAAGCCATACGCAAGTGGTGGAAGGAGAACGGGACCACCCTGATCACCGGGGTGCTGCTCGGGCTCGCCGTTCTGTTCGGCGCCAAGGCATGGTTTGCGTATCAACACAAGCAGGCGGATCAGGCGTCCGGCGTCTATATCCAGGTCATGAACGCTTTGGCGAGCAACAACGCCCAGGCGGCGACCGAAGCCGGCGAGGTGCTGACCACCAAGTACAGCTCCAGCACCTATGCCGTGCTCGCCACCATGGCACTGGCCAAGTTCAAGCTCGAGCAGGGGCAGGACAAGGCCGCCCAGGCGGAGCTGCAGTGGGCACTGAAGCACGCCGATCAGGACGGCATCAAACAGATCGTACGCCTGCGCCTGGCGCGGGTGATGCTCGCGCAGAAGGACTACCAGGGCGCTGCCGGGATACTGGACCAGATGAAGCAGGATCCCGGTGCGTTCAAGGCCGAGTACGACGAAGTGCGCGGCGACCTTGCTATGGCACAGAACAATCCCGACGAGGCCCGCAAGGCATACGATCAGGCACTTGCCGCACTGCCTCCGGGCTCGCCGGAGCGCGGTCTGTTCCAGGCCAAGCGTGACGATGCCACCCGCAGCCACGCGGCGGCGGAGCCCAAGTCGTGAGGCGTATCGGCCTCATCATCGCGCTGACCTGGCTGCTCGGGGGGTGCTCGACCATCAGCGGCTGGTTCGGCGGCGGTTCCAGCGGCCCCCCGCCGGCGCCTCTGCAGCAACTGCACACCCAGGTGCACCTGAAGACCATTTGGAGTGCCAGCCTGGGCGACGGCAGCGGGGGGCAGTATGTGAAGCTGGTGCCGGCGGCGGACGGCAGCCGCATCTACGTCTGTGCCCGGGACGGCGAGGTTGCGGCATTCGATGCCAAGACCGGCAAGCAGGTATGGAAGACGGATACCAAGGCGCAGATCTCCGGCGGCATCGGTGTGGGGGACGGACTGTTGCTGGTGGGCACCAGTGACGCGCGGGTGATCGCCCTGGACGAAAAGACCGGCAAACCCCGTTGGCACGCGACGGTGTCCAGTGAGGTGCTGTCGGCGCCTCAGTCCAACTCCGGCGTAGTGGTTGCCCAGACCGTGGACGGCAACGTGACGGGTCTGAGCGCCTCCGACGGCCACGAGTTGTGGGTCTATGACCGCAGCGTGCCGGTACTCAGTCTGCGCGGCACGGCCACTCCCACGTTCGTGGACGGCGGTGTGCTGGCCGGCTTCGCCAGCGGCAAGCTGGTGGCCTTGAACGCGAAGAACGGCGACCTGATCTGGGCGACGACGGTCGCCGAGCCCAGCGGCCGCTCGGAGCTGTCCCGCATGGTGGACATCGACAGCAAACCCATAGTGGCCGGCGGAGTGGTGTATACGGTCACCTATCAGGGACGGGTGGCGGCTTTCAATCTCAGCAACGGCAACCCGATCTGGGCCCGCAAGATGTCGTCCTATGCCGGCCTTTCGGTGGACGGCGGACAGGTCTATGTCACCGACGCCGACAGCGACGTGTGGGCGTTGGACCGGGCCTCCGGGGCATCGGTCTGGAAGCAGGACAAGTTGCACAACCGTGGGCTGACCGCTCCGACACCCTTCGGCAAGTATCTGGCGGTGGGGGATTTCCAGGGCTATCTGCACCTGCTGTCCAAGGCCGACGGCTCGTTGCAGGCCCGCATCCGACTGGACAGTTCCGGTATACTGGCGGCGCCGGTGGTGGTGGGCGACACCATCTACACATACGGTGAGGGCGGCACGCTCTCGGCCTGCCAAGTGACGGGGGGCTGAAGCGGCTCGCCAGGTCCGCCGCCCGCAGCGGCGGCATTGTTTCCTAAGAGCTCCGCAGCGAGTCCGGCATCTGCAGCCATGCTTCCCGTTATCGCTTTGGTCGGACGGCCGAATGTCGGCAAGTCCACGCTTTTCAACCGGCTCACCAAATCCCGTGATGCGCTGGTGGCCGATTTCCCGGGGCTGACCCGCGACCGTCAGTACGGCGAGGGTCGGCTGGGCGGGCAGCATTACCTTGTGGTGGATACCGGCGGTCTCAGCGCCCAGCCCGACGGGCTGGACGGGCTGATGGCCCGCCAGGCCTGGCAGGCCGTTCAGGAAGCCGATGCCATCCTGTTTCTGGTGGATGCCCGCCAAGGCGTTACCGCCGCCGACGAAGCGGTGGCAGGCGAACTGCGTCGTACGGGCAAGCCCGTATTCCTGGTGGTGAACAAGACCGACGGCCTGGATGCGCCGGTGGCGACGGCCGATTTCTTCAGCCTGGGCATGGGCGCTCCCATCGGAATTTCCGCCAGCCAGGGGCACGGCGTCGCGCGGCTGATCGACACCGTGCTGGCAGCGCTGCCCGAGCCGGAGCCGTCGGCGATGCCCATCCCCGACAAGGAGGCGGGGATCAAGGTCGCTGTGATCGGCCGTCCCAACGTGGGCAAGTCCACGCTGGTGAATCGGCTGCTGGGCGAGGAAAGGGTGCTGGCCTTCGATCAGCCGGGCACCACCCGCGACAGCATCTTCATTCCCTTCGAGCGGGACGGCGTACGCTACACGCTGATCGACACCGCCGGCGTGCGGCGCCGCGCGCGGGTCAGCGAGGCGGTGGAGAAATTCAGCGTCATCAAGACGCTGCAGGCGATCGAAGCGGCGAACGTGGTAATCCTGGTGCTGGACGCCCGGGAGGGCGTGGCCGAGCAGGATGCCACACTGGTGGGGCAGGCCATCGAGCAGGGCCGGGCTCTGGTGGTGGCGGTGAACAAGTGGGACGGCCTGTCCCCCGATCAGCGCGACCGGGTCCGGCGCGAACTGGACATCAAGCTGCCTTTCCTGGGCTTTGCCGAGCTGTACTTCATCTCCGCGCTCCATGGCACCGCCGTGGGCACTCTTTTCGACGCGGTGCGGCGCGCCTATGACAGCGCCGTGCGCCGGTTCTCAACCCCTGAACTCACCCGCACCCTGGAAGCGGCGGTCACCGCCCACCAGCCGCCGCTGGTGCACGGCCGGCGGATCAAGCTGCGCTACGCCCACCAGGGCGGGCAGAATCCGCCGGTGATCGTGATCCACGGCAACCAGACCGAGCGGGTGCCGGAAGCCTACCGACGTTACCTCATCAATACCTTCCGCAAGAGCCTGCGCCTTGTCGGCACGCCCCTTCGGCTGGAATTCAAGACCGGCGCCAATCCGTACCAGGGACGCAAGAACGTCCTTACGGCGGCACAGCAGCGCCGGCGCAAGCGTCTGCTGCGCCACGTGAAGAAATAGTCCCGTCTTCCGCCGGGTCGACGCCATCCCAGGGGTGTCGAACTCGATGCTATTCTTGGGACATGGACAACGCGCTGGCGACCGACATATCCCGCCATGTGTGGGAAACCAAATACCGCTATAGCCACGGGGACCAGCCGCTCGACCGAACGGTGGAGGATACCTGGCATCGGGTGGCGCGCGCGTTGGCCGCCGTCGAGCCCCACGACCGCCAGGTCTGGGAGCAGCGCTTTTACTCCATTCTCGAGGACTTTCGCTTCCTGCCGGGTGGTCGCATTCTGGCGGGTGCGGGCACCGACCGGCGGGTCACCCTGTTCAACTGCTTTGTGATGAGACGTATCGAGGATTCCATGGACGGCATCTTCGACGCCCTCAAGGAAGGTGCGCTCACCATGCAGCAGGGCGGCGGCGTGGGCTACGATTTTTCCACCCTGCGCCCGAGGGGCGAACCGGCCCACAGTGTGGGGACCATCGCCTCGGGACCGGTATCCTTCATGGCGATCTGGGACGCCATGTGCGATACCCTGCTTTCCACCGGCGCCCGTCGCGGCGCCATGATGGCCACTCTGCGCTGCGACCATCCGGACATCCTGGAGTTCGTGGACGCCAAGCGCAAGGCCGGCTTTCTGCGCCACTTCAACCTGTCCGTGCAGGTCACCGACCGCTTCATGGAGGCGGTGCGCGACGACCGGGAGTGGCTGCTGGTCTATCCCGAGTCCCAACTGGACGGCGTGGGCGAGGAACAGGTGGACCGGCGTTGGCCGGGATTCGACGGTCCGGTGCCCTGCCGCGTGCTCAGGAAGATGCGCGCCCGGAGTCTGTGGGACCGCATCATGCGCGGTACCTACGAACACGCCGAGCCCGGCGTGCTGTTCATCGACCGTATCAACCATCTCAACAACCTGTGGTATCGGGAGCACATTACGGCCACCAACCCGTGCGGAGAAATTCCGCTTCCCCCCTACGGGGCGTGCGATCTCGGTTCCATCAACCTGACCCG
>Ga0307441_1000585_pt1 | contig 12974 bp, 7 predicted proteins | sample SalMarWE160420MG_FD_202149 | JGI IMG/M metagenome (GOLD analysis project Ga0307441, IMG submission 202149) | Salt marsh sediment microbial communities from the Plum Island Ecosystem LTER, Massachusetts, United States - WE1604-20 | ecosystem: Environmental > Aquatic > Marine > Intertidal zone >... | reverse complement strand
CAACCACCGCCAGCCCCGCGGCCTGCGGCAGCGCATCGCCGTGCCGGTCACCAAGCTCAAGGTGTGCCGGCTGGGGATCACCGCGGCATCCGACGCGATCGAGATCCACGGCGGCAACGGCTACATCGAGAACTGGCCGGTGGCAAGGCTTTTGCGCGATGCACAGGTCAACACGATCTGGGAGGGGCCCGACAACATCCTGTGCCTCGACGTGCGCCGCGGCATCGAACAGACCCGGGCGCACGAGACGCTGCTGGCGCGGATGCGCGACGCGGTGTCGGTATCCGACGACGATCCGACGACCCGCTTGGTCGCCGGCCGCATCGAGGACCTCGACGCGGCGATCACGGCGTGGACGAAGCTCGACCGGGAGACCGCCGAGGCGCGGCTGTTCCCGCTGGCCCAGTTCATGGGCGACGTCTACGCCGGCGCGTTGCTCACCGAGCAGGCCGCCTGGGAACGGGAGACCGACCGCGGTGACCGCAAAGCGCTCGTCGCCCGGTTGTACGCGCAGCGGTATCTGGCCGACCGCGGGCCGCTGCGCGGCATCGACGCCGAGCACGACGAGGCGTTGGAGCGGTTCGACGAACTGGTCGACGGCGCGTTGAGCCTCTAGTTCCGGGCGGCGTTGAGCAGCCCGGCGGTGGCATCCCACAGCCGTGCTTCCCGGAGCGGGTCCTGCGCGAACGGTTTGACTTGGCGCTCTTGGTCTTTGACGACGAACGCGCCGCCGCGCAGGTGAGCCCAGCGGTCGTCGAGGGCGATGGACGCGAGCGCCGGTCCGGACTTGCAGGGGGAGGAGACACCCGGGATTCGCCCGATGACCCGTCCCACGCGTTGCACTGCGGCACCGTGCGCTCTGCTGAGCCCGGTGCCCGGCATGAATCCCGGCTCGAACACGATCGCCGAGATGCCCGCCGGTACGCGCCGCTGCAGTTCGTGCGCGTAGTACAAGGTGGCGAGATTGGAGTTGGAGTAAGCGATTCCGCATTGTTCGAAACTCGAGGGCCGAATTCGAGGCGGCATTGGTCGCCGACCTGCGGCTGACCGCCGCCCGATATCCCGCCGATCAGCGGCTCAAGCAGCTGACCCGCGAGCTGGCCGCGGCAAGCCCGCGCTTCGCCGAGCTCTGGGAGTCCGGCGCCCCGATGCCGCATCAGGACTTCGGCCGACACAAGATCATCGATCACCCCGATGTCGGGCACATCACGCTGGACTGCGACAAACTGATCGTCGCCGCCGACGACATCCGCATCATGATCTACACAGCCGAACCCACCACCGAGGACGCCGAGCGCCTCGGCCTGGCGATCGTGCTGGGCACGCAGTCGCTGATCGACGGGGCGCCTGCGCCCCGAGCGCCCTACACCGGGATCAAGCCGTGCTTGCGGGCGGTGCGGGACCACACCTGCTTGTCGCGCAGCAGGTGCATGGACTTGCGGATCAGCAGCCGGGTCTGGTGCGGGTCGACGACCGCGTCGATGAAGCCCCGCTCGGCCGCGGTCCACGGGATCGCCATGTTGAGGTTGTAACCCTCGATGAAGTCCTTCTTGACCTGCTGCGCCTCGGGCGCGGTGGGATCGGGGAACCGCTTCATCAGCAGCTGCGCCGCCCCCTCGGCGCCGATCACCGCGATGCGCGCGGTGGGCCAGGCGAAGTTGAAGTCGGCGGTCAGCTGGCGCGACCCCATCACGGCGTAGGCGCCGCCGTAGGACTTGCGGACGGTGATCGTCACCTTCGGCACGTCGGCCTCCACCACCGAGTAGAGGAACCGCCCGCCGCGCTTGATGATGCCCCGCCTCTCCTCCTCTGCACCCGGCAGGAACCCGGGCGTGTCCACCACGAAGACCAGCGGGATGTCGAACGCGTCGCAGAACCGGATGAACCGTGCGGCCTTGTCGGAGGCCTCGTTGTCGATCGCGCCGGACAGGTACATCGGCTGGTTGGCGATCACGCCCACCGGGTGTCCGTCGACGCGGGCGTAGCCGGTGATAATGGCCGGCCCGTGCTGCGCGGCGACGTCGAGGAAGTCGCCGTCGTCGAAAATGCGCAGCAGGATCTCGTGCATGTCGTAGGCCGCATTGTCGGAGTCCGGCACGATCGAGTCGAGTTCCAGGTCGCTCGGGGTGATCTCCGGCTCCAGGCCGGGGTTGAGGATCGGCGGCTTGGCGAAGGCGTTGGACGGCAGGAACGACAGGAAATCGCGCACGTACTGGAACGCCTCGGCCTCGGAATCCACCACCTGGTGGATGTTGCCGTAGCGGGCCTGGGCGTCGGAGCCGCCGAGCTCGTCGAGGGTGACATCCTCGCCGGTGACCTCCCGGATCACGTCCGGGCCGGTGACGAAGAAGTACCCCTGGTCGCGCACCGAGACGAGCAGATCGTCCTGGATCGGCGAATACACTGCTCCCCCAGCGCATTTGCCAAAGATGAGGGAGATCTGCGGAACCAGTCCGGACAGCGCCTCGTGGCGACGACCCAGCTCGGCGTACCACGCCAGCGAGGTGACCGCGTCCTGGATCCGCGCGCCACCGGAGTCCTGGATGCCGATGATCGGGCAGCCGACCATCGCACACCACTCCATCAGCTTGGCCACCTTGCGGCCGAACATCTCACCGACCGTGCCCTGGAACACCGTCTGGTCGTGGGAGAACACCCCCACCGGTCGGCCGTCGATCATCGCGTGGCCGGTGACGCACCCGTCGCCGTAGAGCGCGTTGGGGTCCCCCGGGGTTTTCGCCAGCGCCCCGACCTCCAGGAAGGTGCCCGGGTCGACCAGCGCGTGGATGCGGGCGCGGGCACTGGGGATGCCCTTCTTCTCCCGCTTGGCGACGGCCTTCTCCCCGCCGGGCTCCTTGGCCAGCTCCAGGCGAGCGTGCAGCTCGGCCAGCTTCTCGGCGGTGGTGTGGACAACGGGAGCTGGCCCCGAATCCGGCACGGTCTCCGTCACTAGTTGCCCACCTCGCTCGTCCGGCTACCCTCGGCCGCGATCTGGTTCAGCGCCTGGCTCATGTGCGCGCCGACCTTGGCGATGTAGGGCTCGTCGATGGCCTGGATGTGCTCGCCACCGATCGGCACCACCTCGAGGTCGGACACGTAGGCGCCCCAGCCACCGTCGGGCTGGCGCACGCCGTAGCGCGGCTCGAACATGATCGCGTCGTCATGGTAGCGATCGGCCATGTAGAGGGTGACGTGGCCGTCGTAGGGCTCGATCCGGGCGGTGTCGATCGCCCGCTGGTCCAGATACGAGGTGCGCTGGTGCTCGATGATCCCGCCCGGAATCTGCACCCCGCTCGCCTTGACCGCCTCCAACACGAGCTGCACCTGTCCCGCGTCGTCGAGCTCCTCGAGCTGCTCGTAGGGGATCTCGCCGATGCTGACGTTGAACGTCTTCTCGGCGAACCGGGCGTAGCGGTCCCAGCGCTTGCGGATCTCCTCCTTGGTCTGCGGGATCTCCTCGCCCGGGCGCACCGCGTCGATCAGCCCGACCCACCTCACGTCCTTGCCCAGCCGCTTGAGCCCGATCGCGCAGGCGTAGGCCAGCGCGCCGCCCAGCGACCAGCCGGCCAGGATGTAGGGCCCGTCGCCCTGCATCTCGATCAGCTTGGGGACGTACTGCTGCGCACGCTCCTCGATCGACCCCTCGACTCGCTCCAGGCCGTACATCGGCGTATCCGCCGGCAGCCGGCCCAGCAGCGGCTCGTAGACCACCGTCGAGCCGCCGGCCGGGTGGAACACGAACACCGGCGGCTTCGTGCTGCCCTCGGTGGGCGCCCGCAGGGTGCGGACGAACCCGTCGACCACGCCGGCCTCGAGGTAGCCGCGCACCTTCTCGGCGAGCGCCTCGATGGTCTCGGACGCCAGCACGTCCTCGGCGGTGATCGGGCCGTCGGCGCGCTCGGCGAGCCGCTGGGCCATCTTGGCGGCGGCCTCGTCGTCCAGCTTGGGCAGCGGGTTGAAGATGCCGCCCGGGGACTTGCCCGTCACGATCGCCCAGGTGGCGAACGTGACCCGCTCGGCGACGTCGCGCGGGGGCACGTCGGCGGCGAGCGCGTCGGCGACCGCCTGCTGGTCGGACGCCTCGGCGGACCGCTCCGCGTCCGGCCGCCCGCCGTTGACCGAAGGCCCCGCGGGGTCCGTCGGCGGCGGCGGGATCGGCACGTCGGAGGCTGGCGGGGATTCGGGCTCCTGCGTCCCGGGCTCGGCCTGCGGGTCCGCAGTGGGCGCCCCCACCGAGGCGGCGTTCGCGCCGCCCATCAGCTCGGCCTGCGCCCGGGCGATCTCCTCGGCGGTCTGTGACTTCTGGTGCTCGTGCAGCTGCTCGACCTCGTCGCGGTGCTCGACCGCGTAGCTGATCAGCTGCTCGACGTTGTACAGGTTCGCATCGCGCACGGCCGTCAACTGGATGGGCGGCAGGTCGAAGTCGTACTCGACGCGGTTCTTGATCCGCACCGCCATCAGCGAGTCCAGACCCAGCTCGATCAGCGGCACCTCCCACGGCAGGTCCTCGGGCTCATAGCCCATGGCGGACCCGACGATCAGGCCGAGGCGTTCCGCGATGGTTTCGCCCGAGTCCGGCGACCATTTACCCATGCCGGCAGGGAAGTACCGGTTGGTCAGGCTGTCGGCCAGGGTCTCGGCTCCCGCGTCGTCCCCGTCCACGGCGGGCGCGGGCGCCTCGCTGTCGACGCCGCTCGCCTGCGCGGGCGCGACCGCCATCCCGGCGCCGACGGCGGCCGGCAACACGGCCTCCTGCCCCGTTCGCGAAACCAGCGCGTCGTAGACCAGCGTGAAGGACTCGCCGATGCGGGCGTGCACCTGGATCGCGGCGCCGCCCGGGTGCCGCGTCATCGTCGTCACCAGCCAGGAGCCCTCGCCCGGCACGGCGCGCTGCTCGGCGGCGGTCAGTTTGGCGTCCGGAATGACCTCGGCCGCAGCGGCTTTCACCAGGGCGGCCAGATCCGTCAGGCCGCGCGGCGCGTACTCCCACACGTGGCGGCCGTCCGGTAGCGCGACATGGGCGCCCGGCATGATCACCGAGTTGGTGCCGGTGCGGAAGTTGACGTTCAGCCAGTGCTCTTTGCGCTTGAAGCGCGTCGGCGGGATGTTGGCGTAGTCCCCGGGGCCCTGGGCGCGGGTGAACAGCGTCCGCACGTCCAGGTCGTGGCCGTAAACGTAGAGCTGGGCCATGGTCGAGACCATCGAGGCGACCTCGTCCTGTTTTTTGGCCAGTGTCGGGATCAGCTGGGCATCATGAAGACCGGCCGCCGCCGTCGTCAGACCCACCTGCATCAGCGCCACCGGGTTGGGCGCCAGCTCCAGGAACGTGGTGTGCCCGCTGTCGACCGCGTTGCGGATGCCGTGGGTGAAGTAGACCGAATGCCGCAGGCCCTTCTTCCAGTAGTCGACGTCGTGGATCGGGTCGCTGCCGGGCTTGACGTAGCTGCCCTCGTGCACGGTCGAGTAGATCCCCACCGTCGGGCGCATCGGATTGATGCCCTGCAGCTCGGCCGCGAGCTCGCCGAGCAGCGGGTCCATCTGCGAGGTGTGGCTGGCGCCCTTGGTCTGGAACTTGCGGGCGAACTTGCCCTCGGACTCCGCGCGTTCGATGATCGCGTCCACCTGCTCGGGCGGCCCGCCGATCACGGTCTGGGTGGGTGCGGCGTAGACGCACACCTCCAGGTCGGGAAAGTCGGAGAACACCGTCTTGATCTCGTCGGCGGAGTACTCCACCAGCGCCATCAACCGGATGTACTCGCCGAACAGCATCGCCTCGCCCTCGCCCATCAGGTGCGAGCGCGAGCAGATGGCGCGGGTGGCGTCGCGCAGCGACAGGCCGCCGGAGAAGTAGGCGCACGCGGCCTCGCCCAGCGACTGGCCGATGACCGCGGCGGGCTTGGCGCCGTGGTGTTTGAGCAGCTCACCCAGCGCGATCTGGATCGCGTAGATGGTGACCTGGGTGGTCTCGATGCCGTAGTCCTGCGAGTCGTCCAGGATCAGCTCGAGCACCGAGTAGCCCAGCTCGTCCTGCACCAGCGCGTCGACCTTCTCGATCCACTCGGCGAACACCGCGTCGCGCAGGTACAGGCTCTTGCCCATCTTGCGGTGCTGCGCGCCGAAGCCGGCCAGCACCCACACCGGGCCGCTGGTCACCGGGCCATCCACGCTGAAAACGTTCGGCCGCTGCTTGCCCTCGGCGACCGCGCGCAGGCCCTTGATGGCCTCCTCGTGGTCGTGGGCCAGCACCACCGCGCGCGAGCGGCCGTGGTTGCGCCGCGACAGCGACCGGCCGATCGACTCCAGCGAGGCCGCCTGGCCCTCGGGGCTTTCCATCCAGTCGGCCAGCTCGGCGGCGGCGGCCTTCTTTCGCGAGGTCAAGAACGCCGAAACCGCAAGTGGGACAAGGGGTTTAGTCGGCTCGGCGGCCTCATGTGCGGCCAGCTCCGCCAGCGCCGCTTCCTTGAGACGCAGCGCCTCGTCGGTCAGGCCCGGTAGTTCGGGCTCGGGTTCCTCGGCTTCGTTTGTTCCGAAGGACGCGTCAGTGATGATCTCGCCGTACTCGTCGAAGCGCAGCGAGTGGCTCTCCAGGGCGGGCGGCTCGCCCGGTTCGGCGGTCGCCGTGAGCTGGGCCTCGGGCTCGGGTTCCCGTTCCACCACATCGCGCGGCAGGACCTCGCGCACCACGATGTGCGCGTTGGCGCCGCCGAAGCCGAAGCTGGACACCCCGGCGAGCGCATAACCGCCGTAGCGCGGCCAGTCGCTCGCCGTGTCGATCACCTTCAGGTGCGTGCCGTCCCAGTCGATGTAGGGACTGGGCCCGGCGAAGTTGATGGACGGCGGCAGCTTGTCGTGCTGCAGGGCCATCACGACTTTGGCCATGCTGGCCGCACCGGCCGCCGACTCCATGTGGCCGACGTTGGTCTTGATCGCCCCCAGCAGGGCCGGCCGCTCGGCGGCCCGGCCCCTGCCGACGACGCGGCCCAGCGCCTCGGCCTCGATCGGGTCGCCCAGCACGGTGCCCGTGCCGTGCGCCTCGATGTAGTCGACGGTGCGCGGATCGATGCCGGCGTCCTTATAGGCCCGACGCAGCACATCGACCTGCGCGTCCTGGTTGGGCGCGATCAGGCCGTTGGACCGGCCGTCGTGGTTGATCGCGCTGCCGGCGATCACGGCCAGGATCTGGTCGCCGTCGCGGCGGGCGTCGTCGACCCGCTTGAGCATCAGCATCCCGCCGCCCTCGGAACGGGTGTAGCCGTCGGCGTCGGCGGAGAACGACTTGATCCTGCCGTCGGGCGCCAGCACCGCGCCGATCTCGTCGAAACCGAGCGTCACCGCGGGCGTGACCAGCGCGTTGACACCGCCGGCCACCGCCGCGTCGCATTCGCCGTTGCGCAGGGCCTGCACGGCCTGGTGGATGGCCACCAGCGAACTCGAGCACGCGGTGTCGACGGCGACCGATGGCCCGTGGAAGTCGTAGAAGTACGACACCCGGTTGGCGATGATCGAGGTGGCGGTGCCCGTGATCGCGTACGGGTGGGCGAGCGTCGGGTCGGACGCCGCCAGCAACTGGTAGTCGTTGTTGGACACGCCGACGTAGACACCGACGGGCTTGCCGCGCAGGCTCGACGCCGGGATCCGGGCGTGCTCGAGCGCCTCCCAGGTCAGCTCCAGCGCCATCCGCTGCTGCGGGTCGATGTTGTCGGCCTCGGTCTTGGCCACCGCGAAGAACTCCGAGTCGAAGCCCTTGATGTCCTTGAGGTAACCCCCGCGGGTTCGGGCGTTTGCGACGCGTTCGGCCAGCCGCGGCTCCTCGAGGAACTCCGACCAGCGCCCCTCGGGCAGGTCGGTGATCGCGTCGCGGCCCTCCAGCAGGGCCTGCCACGTCTCGTCGGGGGTGTTCATGTCGCCCGGCAGCCGGGTGGACAGGCCCACGATCGCGATGTCGACGCGTTCGGCGGGCCCGCTACGCGTCCAGTCGGCGTCGTCGTCGAGGCCGTCGTCTGCCCGTTCGGGCTCGCCCTCGATGATCCGGGTGGCCAGCGATTCGATGGTCGGGTGCTGGAAGGCCACCGCGACCGACAGCGTGACACCGGTCATGTCCTCGATGTCGGCGGCCATCGCCACGGCGTCGCGCGACGACATGCCCAGCTCCACCATGGGCACCGACTCGTCGATCGAGTCGGGTGACTGCCCGGTGCACTTGGCCACGTAGTTGCGCAGCCACTGCCGCATCTCGGGGACCGATGTGATGCGCCCCGTCTCCTCATCGCTGCGCTCAGCATCGTCGCCGGCGCGCATGTCGTTCTCCGTCGCGGAGACGTTCTCGGGGGTTTCGGGGGTTTCGGGGTTGTCCAAAGGTCCAGATTCTGTGTCAGACATGGTCTCAGCTTGATTCGGTGGCAAACGCGGTCGGGGAACCGACGCCGCTGCGCAGGCTGCCGTCCAGGTATGCGGTGCGGCAGGCGCGGCGGCCGATCTTGCCGCTGGAGGTGCGCGGGATCAGCCCGGCCTGCACCAGCAGCAGGTCGCGAACGGTCACGCCGTGCCGGACGGCGATGGCCGCCCGGATGTCGTCGGCGATCGGCTGGTAGTCCAGCTTGTGCGCGCCCGCGGCGCGCTCGGCGACGATCACCAGCTGCTCGGAGCTGTCCTCGGGGTCGTAGCTCAGCCCGGCGTGCGGGTTGTCGAAGACGTCCTGGGACAGCTGGTTGGCCGGCACCGAGAACGCCGCGACGTAGCCGGTGCGCAGCGCCTTGTTGGCTTCCTGCGCCGAGTACTCCAGGTCCTGCGGGTAGTGGTTGCGGCCGTCGATGATGACCAGGTCCTTGATCCGGCCGGTGATGTAGAGGTTGCCCTTGTAGAAGCAGCCGTAGTCGCCGGTGCGGACCCAGGTCCCGTCGTCGGGGGCGCCTTCGGCGTGCGAGGGGTTGGTGCGCGACTTGAGGATGTTTTTGAAGGTCTCCTGGGTCTCTTCCTTCTTGCCCCAGTAGCCGACGCCCATGTTGTTGCCGTGCAGCCAGATCTCCCCGATGTGCCCGTCGGGCAGCTCGGTGGCCGCGTCGGCGTCGACGATGACGGCCCACTCGTCGACGCCGATCACACCGGCGGAAACCTGCGCGACGGCGTTCGGGGCGTCGGCGTCGACCTCGACGAAGCGGTGCTCGTTGAGCGCGTCCCGGTCGACGTGGATGATCAGCGGCGCCTCGTTCATCGGGGTGGTGGAGACGAACAGCGTCGCCTCCGCCAGGCCGTAGGACGGCTTGATCGCCGTCTCCCGCAGACCGTAGGGCTTGAACGCGTCGTAGAACCTGCGCATCGAGGCCGGCGACACCGGCTCGCTGCCGTTCAGGATGCCCAAAATATTGCTCAGGTCCAACGGCGGCTCGCCGTCCTTGGGCGCACCGCGCAGCGCGGCGTGTTCGAACGCGAAGTTCGGCGCGACCGAGATGACCTGGCCGGTGTCGTTCTCGTCCTGGCGTGCCATCGCGCGGATCCAGCGGCCGGGCCGGCGCACGAACGCGGCCGGCGTCATGAAGGTCATGTGGTGGCCGAACACCGGCGACAACAGCACCGTGATCAGTCCCATGTCGTGGAAGAACGGCAGCCAGCTGACGCCGCGGTCGCCTTCCTCGCCCCCCATGGACAGGGCGTTGAGCACCTGCACCACGTTGGTGGGCAGATTCAGGTGGGTGATCTGGACCCCCGTGGGGGTGCGGGTGGAGCCGGACGTGTACTGCAGGTAGGCGACGTCGTCGGCCCCGCCCGTCGGCGGCTGCCAGGTGGCGGCGACCTCGGCGGGCACCGCGTCGACGGCGATCACCCGTGGCCGTTCCTTGGCCGGGCGGTTGCGGAAGAACTTGCGGACGCCCTCGGCGGAGTCGCTGGTGGTGAGGACCGTCGTCGGGGTGCAGTCGTCGAGCACGGCGTGCAGCCGGCCCACGTGGCCCGGCTCGCTCGGGTCGAACAGCGGCACCGCGATCCGGTCCGCGTAGAGCACGCCGAAGAAGGAGATCAGGTAGTCCAGGTTCTGCGGGCACAATATGGCGATGCGGTCGCCGGGCTGGGTGACCTGCTGCAGGCGGGCGCCGACGGCGCGGTTGCGCTGCGAAAAATCCGCCCAGGAGATATCGCGGGCGATGCCCTCACGCTCGGTGGAGAAGTCCAGGAACCGATAGGCCAACCGGTCCCCGCGCACCTTCGCCCAGCGCTCGACGTGCCGCGCCAAGTTGAGGTTGTCGGGGAACCTGATCTTCCCGTTCACGATGAACGGGTTGTGGTACGCCATACCGATCTCCTGTCAAACACTGCTCGTCGACAATTACGTTCCGGCCTGCGCGCGGACCGGCGCCCGCCTCGACCCGAACGGGTCAGCACAGATCTGTTTTCAGCACAGGACTGTTACCGATGCTCTTAATTTTCTCTTAATGTTAAGGGTCTCCGACCCGGCACACCAAATCACAAGGTACCGCCGATGGCCGCCGGCACCGGCGTAGCCAACGGTTGTGTCCCGGGGCGGGTCCCGTCAGTTGTGTTTGGGGTGCGGCGCATTCTGGATCAGCCCCTGGGCCCAGTTCAACGTCCACGCGGTCGCCGGCTCCCCGTCCAGGCTCCAAAACTCCACGGTGGCATACAGCGCGTGGACCGGCGCCCCGGCGCCCCCGGCCAGCGTGTTCAGCGTGTTGGGCAGGTTCGCGAGGCTGAACGCCTCGTCCGGCGCGGCGCAGATGAGGTCGCCCGGGGCGCAGATCTCGTTGGTCTTGTCGTTGAGTGCGCCGAACCCGCCGGGCCGCGCGCCGGTCATGGTCAGACCGAGCCCGGACAGCACCGGCACCTCGTGCAGGGTGACCTCGGCGCCCTCCCCCGGCGGGTTGGGGCCGACGTCTTTGCCCACCCCGGGCTGGCGGCGGCCGTCGGCGATCAGCGTCACGCCGAGCACCAGGTCATCGTCCACGGGCCCGCGGCCGTTGCCGATGTCGCTGGCGATGTCGCCGGCGATCACCGCGCCCTGGGAGAAGCCGATCAGCACGTAGCTGGTCAGCGGGCACTTGGTGTTCATCTCGGTCAGCGCCTTGACCGTCGCGCGGGTGCCCTCGGCGCGGCTCTCGTTGTAGGACATCTGCGGGTTGCCGCCCAGCGGGTTGTTGAACTGCGCGGTGTAGGGAACGGTGTAGGTCTGCACCCGCGACGATCCGAACTGCTGACCGATCGGCCCGGTCACCTTGAGCAGCAGCGCATTCGGGAACATCGTCGGGTTGAGCGGGTTGTCCTCCGGGGCGGACTCCCAGGTGCCGGGCACGGTGACCAGGTCCACGTCCGGGCACGACGCGTCCTGCGCCTCGGGGCGGGGCTTGTGCGGGTGGGTCGTCGTCGAGGAGGGGGGCAGCACGCCGGGCGGCACCGCGCTCGGCGGCGGCGGGGAGCTGCGCAGCAGCACCACCACGGCCACCAGCACCAGCAGCACGACGCCGGCCACCGAGAGGGCGGCTGCCCAGGCGAGGATCCGGTGGCGCTTGCGCCGCGCGTTGGTGGCCATGTTCTCCTGCCAGCAGTGTCGGGAGGTCGCAGCGACGCGGCCGTCCCGCCCCTTGCTGCACCTTCTACACGGTACCGGCTCCGATTCAGCGGATGGCGCCGACGATGTCGCCCGACATGGCGCCCAGCTGTCCCGACCACGAGCCCCAGCCGTTGTCACCGCCACCCGGGAAGTCGAAGTGGCCGTTGTGCCCGCCGACGCTGCGGTACTGCTGGTAGAACATCCGGCTGTTGCCCATCGCCTCGGCGGCCTGGCCGATCATCGCGGCGGGATCGCTGGCCCCCGTGTTGGTCGGGCTGTAGACCCACACCCGGGTGTTGTTCTGGGCCAGCAGCGCGGCGTGCACATAGGGGTCGTGCCACTTCCACCGGCCCAGCTGCGGGGCGCCCCACATGCCGTTGCCGTCCACGCCGCCGAACTGCTGCATGCCGGCCAGGATCGCGCCGTTGGTGGTGGTGTTGGACGGGTAGAGGAATCCGGACAGCGAGCCGGCGAAGCCGAACCGGTCGGGATGGAACGCGGCCAGCGCCATCGCGGCGTAGCCGCCCTGGGAGGCGCCCACGGCGGCGTGACCGCCCGGCGCCAGGCCCTTGTTGGCCGCCAGCCAGTCGGGCAGCTCGCCGGACAGGAACGTGTCCCACTGCTTGCTGCCGTCCTGCTCCCAGTTGGTGTACATGCTGTACGCGCCGCCGGCGGGGGCGACCACCGAGATGCCCTTGCCGGCCAGCGTGTTCATCGCGTTCCCGGCGGTGACCCAGTTGCTGACGTCGGGTCCGGCGTCGAAGGGATCGAGCAGGTAGACCGCGTGCGGCCCGCCGCCCAGGAAGGCCACCGGGATGTCGCGGCCCATCGCCGCCGACGGAACCATCAGGGTTTCATAGCCCGCGGCTCTGGCCGTCCCGGGCGAACCCGCCACCCCCGGCACACCGCTCAACCCGACCCACAGCGCCGCGACGCAGAACGCCGCCGCCAGACCCCGCACGACCCTCATGTCCACCCTCCATCGTCTAGTCGCTGAGTGCACAGTAGCCAGGAACCCGGCGCGTCGTCCCGCGGGGTAGTGAAACAGCTCACACTCGCTTCAGACGAGCAGCGGCGGGAACCCCGCAGGATTCCCGCCGCTGATCGGTTGGGTTTTAGGTGCCCTGGTTGCCGGCGTTGGCCGCGCCGGCCGTGACCGGAGCCGCGCCCGGCGTCGCGCCCAGCGTCGACTGCAGGTCACCCTTCATGGCGTTGAGCTGTGCGCCCCAGTAGGGCCAGTCGTGGGTGCCGTTGGCGTCGAAGTTGAACACGGCGTTGTGGCCACCCGCGGCGTTGTAGGCGTCCTGGAACTTCATGTTGCTGGTGCGCACGAAGCCCTCCAGGAATTTCGCGGGCAGGTTGTCGCCACCGAGGTCCGACGGCTTGCCGTTACCGCAGTACACCCAGATGCGGGTGTTGT
>Ga0307441_1000579_pt1 | contig 13051 bp, 9 predicted proteins | sample SalMarWE160420MG_FD_202149 | JGI IMG/M metagenome (GOLD analysis project Ga0307441, IMG submission 202149) | Salt marsh sediment microbial communities from the Plum Island Ecosystem LTER, Massachusetts, United States - WE1604-20 | ecosystem: Environmental > Aquatic > Marine > Intertidal zone >... | reverse complement strand
TCTGCGGCGCTGGCCGAGAGCGTGGCCTGGGCCTGGGCAACCCTGAGCTCCGCCGACTTCACGTCGTCACGCGATCCAACGGCGGATGCCAGCAGCTGCTGCAGCGCGGCCGTGGGGCCGGGGGCCTGCGGCGGCGAGGTGGCCAATGGGGCGTCCGTCACCGGCGTGCCCAGCGTCCCGAACAGGGCCTGGCGCGCCAGCTCGAGGCTGCTCTGTGCCTGGGCGAGAGCGGCACTGGCGCCGGCCGCGGTCGCCTCGGCCTGCGCCAATCCGGCTGCGCTGAGCTGCCCCTGGGCGCGTTGCGCCCGTGCCGCCGCCAGCTTGGCCTGAGCCTGCGTGTCTGCCGCCTGGGCGACGCCCTGCGCCGTGGCCGCGAGCCGCGCCGCGAAGTACGCCTGCTCGAGGCTGAGCACCAGGCTCGCGCGCGTGCTGTCGCGCGTGAGCGCGGCGATATGCAGCGAGATCTCGGCGTTGGCGATGGACGCCTCGGCAGGTGCCCACGGCAGCACGGTCGTCGCGGCCGAGATCGAAACCTTGGCCGTCGCGCCGCTTCGTCCGCCGGTGCCGGTGATGGTGTCGGTGCGGTCGTAGCTGCCGCCTGCCGAGACGCTCAGGCCCGCCGCGGCACGAGCCGCAGCGAGCGCGTCGGCAGCGCTCCGGTAGGTGAGGTCGGCCTGATGCCAGGCGGGTGAGGCGGGCAGCGCCGCCAGCGCGTCGGATAGGGTCAGTGGGGTCGCCTGCGCCAGCGCATGCGATCCCACAACGAGCAGGAGGCCGCACGCCAACCCCCGCGCTCGAGAGCGGACGCTGATCATGTGCACAAGCGTCGCCCCGCGTCGTGCAGAACTGGCAAGGCTCATTTGAAGAAAATGTGCAGGCGCCGTGGTGGCCGTTTGGGCCGCATGCCGGTGCCGATGCGCGCCGCGCTTGTCAAGTGGCCCGCGATGCGCGACACTCGCCAAAGCCGTCCCTGGAGGCCCCATGCGTCCCCGCGTCGACGCCGCCATCACAAGCGATTGCCGAGCCATTGCCCGAATCTACAACGAGGGCATCGACGACCGCACGGCCACCTTCGAGACGCGCCATCGCTCTGCTCACGAGGTCGCCGCCTGGCTGGCCAGCGGCTACCCGCTGGTCGTCGTCCGCGAAGGCCCCGAGGTGCAGGCGTTCGCGTCCTGCTCCGAGTATCGGCCGCGGGCGTGCTACCGGGACATCGCCGAGTTCTCCGTCTACGTCGCGCGGAGTCGGCGCGGTCGCGGCCTGGGCGGCGTCGCCCTGGACGGCCTGATGCAGGTCGCACCCACGGCCGGCGTGCGCAAGCTGGTGTCGCGCGTGTTCACCGAGAACCTGGCCTCACGCCGGCTGCTGGCGAGCCGGGGCTTCCGAGAGGTCGGCATCTACCGCCGTCACGGCCGCCTCGACGGCGTCTGGCACGACGTCGTCATCGTCGAGAGGCTGCTCGACGAGCTTGCCGCCTGATATCCCACAGACGGCGCGATTTGCCCTGCTACAATCGATAGTTGGCTATGTTGAATTGTTCGATTTCCTCAATAGTTCGAGTGGCCGGGGGCGGCCGCCGGAGGCGGCCGTGACTCGCCCCGCCACACGACAACGCGACGCGGTGCTCTCCGAGCTGCACGAGACCATGTTCCGGCTGATGCGCGTGCAGCGGCAGGTCGCCGAGCGCGCCTTCGCCCCGCTGGGGCTGAGACCCGTTCAGGCGTTTGCCTTGGCGCTGCTGGGCCAGGACGCCACCTACCCGACGGAGCTGGCACACCTGCTCGATGCGCCGCCGTCAGTCGTCTCGGTGCTCATCGGGGACCTCGAGGAGCGCAAGCTGCTCACGCGCGCGCTCGACCCCGCCGATCGCCGCCGCGTCAGGTTGGAGCTCACCGATGAAGGCCGACACCTATTAGAGGTCGTGCGCGCGGCCTGGGTGGAGGCGACCGAGCAGAGCGTCGAACGGCTGAGCACGCCGGAGCTGGAGACGTTGGTCCGCATCCAGAAGACGCTGCTGGGGGAGTGACGCTCATGCCGCAAGCCTCCATCCTGGCGCTGTGCATACTTGCGGTCGCGACGCTCCCGGTCGCCGCGGCCCAGGTCCCGACGCCGCCGCCGCCGGCGACGACCGCCGCGGCGCCCACCCCCTCCCCCGCCGCGGCCGCCAACGCCAGCGGAGAAGCCGCCCTCAAGGCGTTCCTGGCGCCCCTGGCCGGCTACCCGTCGCTGCAGGCGGCGGCCGAGAGCGTGCTGACCGCACGCGCGCAGCTGCACGCGGCCTACGACCCGGTGTCGCTGCAGGCCACCGGCGGCTACTCGCGCTTCGACAACACCCTGGTCGACACCGACCCGACCACGCCAGGCGTGCAGCCCCTGCCGGCGAACGGCGGGCAGATATCGGCAGACGTCACGCTCCGGCCATGGCTCTTCGGCGACACGGCCGATCAGGCGAGCAAGAGCCGGCTCGAGTTGCAGCAGGCGCAGCTCGACTACGAGGACGCCCTCACGGGGCTGCAGATCCAGGCGGTGCAGGCCGCGTACGGCGTGCAGCTCGCGCAGGAGTCGCTCGCCTCGGCGCAGCAGGGAGAGCAGGTCTCCCAGGCGGCGCTCGCCGCCACTCGCCTGCGCGTGCAGAAGGGAGCCGGCAGCGAGCGCGAGCTGCGCAACGCCGAGACCGGATTGCAGCAGGCGCAGGGCTACGTGGCCGACAGCCAGGGCAGCCTCGCGGTGGCCAGGGCCACGCTGCAGAGCCTGGTGGGCACGGCCGCGCCACTCGACGTCGAGGCGCTCGCGCTCGACGTGCCTGACGGCACCGCTCTGTCGGTGGAGAAGGCCCGCATCTCCGCGCAGCTCGCGGCGGTGGCGGTGGCCAACGCCACGCGCTCGGTCTACCCGGTGGTCCAGGCGGGGTACACCTGGAACCTCGACAACGAGAACCGCGTCGGCGTGTCCATCGAGTCGCGCACGCTGCAGCCTCAGGTCAGCTACAACTTCCAGAGCCCCGGCACGGTCTTCCCGCAGAACGCCATCAACGGCAGCTTCCAGATCGGTCTCTCGATGAACATCTCGCCGGGCGTCATCGATGGCCTCGACGCCGCCCACGCCCAGTTGCGGGCCGCCAGGGACGGCGTCGCGGCCGCCGTGAAGGGCGCCGCCGTGCAGAAGGCGTCGCTCGACAACGACCTCGCCCAGGCGAAGCGCGCGCTCAAGCTCGCCCAGCGCAAGGTCGAGGATGCGACCAAGACGCTCCACGAGGATCAGTCGCGACAGGCGTTGGGGATCACCACGCCACTGTCGACCCAGCAGGCGGCCCTCGACCTCACCCAGGCCCAGATGGACCTGCAACAGGCCCGCCAGGACGTCCTGGCCAAGACGCTGGCGTACTACCGCTTCTACGCCACCCCGCTCGTCTCCCAACCCGTGTCGGAGGTAAGGCCGTGAAACGCCTCATGTTCGCGCTACTGGGCGCACTCCCAATGCTGCTGCCGGCAGCCCACGCATTCGGATTCCAGGACGCCCTCCAGGCCGCCCAGAGCCGCCCCGACGCCGTGACCAAGCGGCTCGAGCTCCTCAACGACGAGAGCGAGCTGGTGCGCGTGCAGGGAGATCCGCTCGCGCTCAAGATGGACCTCACCAAGGCCGAGCAGGCGGTCGCGCTGGACAAGGCGCAGCTCGAGAAGGCCTACGACGACGCGCTCGTCCAGATCGCGCAGGCCTACACCGGCGTCCTCGAGGCGCAGGCGTCTGCGGCGGTGGCCGACATGGGCGTCGAGGTCAGCCAGGCCTCGCTCGACATCGCCAAAATCCGCCAGGCCAACGGCGCCGGCACCGCGCTCGACGCACAGAACGCGCAGGTGGCGCTCGACAACGCCGAGACCGGCGCGCAGACGGCGCACCAGAGCCTGGCCGTGGCGCTCGCCAACCTGCAGTCGATGGTCGGTCAGACGCCCAAGGCGAGCGACCTCGAGCCGATCCCCGACAGCTTCCTGGTGCCCGTCCCCGCGGTCGACGCCACCATCGCTGCGCTGCCGCGAACCCCCCAGCTCCTGCAGTCGCAGCAGGGGCTGGCGCTGGCGCGCCTGGGCGTGTCGCTTCTCGACCCCGCATACGCCTCGCAATCGCAGATCGAGGCGGCCAAGACCCAGCTCCAGACGACCGAGAAGCTGGTCGCCGAGGCGCAGCGCGGGCTGGAGATCCAGGCCCGCAACCTGGTGGTCCAGGCGCAGAGCGCGGCCCAGAGCGTGAGCATCGAGCAGGACAACCTCGCCAACGCCAACAAGAGCCTCGGCTACGCCTCCGATCGCCTCAGGAGCGGGCTCATCCCCAAGATCCAGTACCAGCAGGCGCAGCTCGACCAGCTCAAGGCCGTGCTCAGCGCCCTGAAGGCCCGCGATGCCTACGTCATCGCGCTGCTCCAGCTCCAGGATGGGACGCAGGTGCAGCTCGGCGGGCCTGCCGTGTACGACTTCTCGAAGACGGTGGGACCGCTCGACCTGGGCTCCGAGCCCGCCGCCGGCGCTTCGGGCACCGCGCCCACGAAGACCACCGGCGGGACCGGCAATGGCCGCTGAGCGCTGGCGTCGCCTCGCCGTCGCCGGGCTTGCGACGGCGACCCTGCTCACCCTGGCGGCATGCGCTGGGCGCCAGGCGTCGACCAGTGGAGGAAGCGCCGCTCAGGCCGGCGCGCAGACGACCCCGGACGTGCGCAGCGTGCGCGTCGTCCAGCCCAAGCCGGGCACGTTGACCGCGCAACGGAGCGCCTCCGTGACGGTCGATCCCGACCGCAGCTCGATGGTGGCCGCGGGCACGTCGGGGCGCGTGGCCAAGGTGCTCCACCGCGAGGGCAGCAGCGTGAAGGCCGGCGAGGTCGTGGTGCAGCTCGACACCACGGCGCTCGAGCTGCAGGTGCAGAACGCCCAGACGGGGCTCGAGAGCGCCAAGATCAATCTCACCAAGGCCCAGAAGTCGGCCAGCGAGGGCGTCGCTCAGGCGCAGGCGGCGCTGGCCGCCGCGCAGGCACAGCTGGCCCTGGCACAGAAGCAGGTCGCCGACGGCCAGAAGCTCTACGCAGCCGGCGGCATCTCCGCGACCGATCTCCAGAACCTGCAGACGCAGCTCGCGCAGGCCAAGTCGGGCTACCAGCAGGCGCAGGCCGCGTCCGACAAGGCCGGGCGAGCCGACACCGAGGACCTGCAGCTCCTGAAGCTGCAGGTGCAGCAGGCCCAGATCCAGCTCGAGCAGGCGCAGCACACCCTCGACGAAGCGAGCATCACCGCGCCCTTCGACGGCATCGTCGCCGACATGCGCGTCGCGGAAGGCGAGTTCGTCGCCACCGGCAGCACCGTGTTCCGACTGGTGTCGAGCGGCACGCAGCTCGCGCGCTTCCAGGTGCCGCCCCTGGACGCCCAGCAACTCTCGACCCAGGACACGGTCCACATCCTCTATGGCGGCCTGGACTACGCCGCGCAGATCATCCGCTCCACCGAGGTGCCGGGGGCCTCGCGGCTGGTGGAGCTGACCGCCCGCATCTACCCCGCCAAGACGCGCATTCCCACCGGGGCGACGGCCCAGCTCGACTACCAGATCACGCTCGGCTCCGGTCAGCTCCTGCCCTCGGACGCCATCCTCACCAACAACGGCCAGAGCAGCGTGCTGCTGGTCAAGAACGGCGTGGCTACCCAGACCACGGTGCAGCTCGTGGCCGAGGTGGGCGGCAACGCCGCCGTGCTGGGCCTGGCGGCTGATGCCAGCGTCATCGATCCGGTGCCCAGCGACCTCCTCCCGGGCGCCAGGGTGCAGGTGGTGGGGAGCCAGAGCACGCAATGAGACGCCTGATCCAGTTCTTCGTCAACAACTACGTGCTGACCATCAGCGTGTTCGGAGCGCTGATGTTGTTCGGCGCGGTCAGCATCGTCAGCCGCGGCATCGAGCTGTTCCCGCCCATCACCGTGCCGGTCATCGCGGTGACCACCAGCTACACCGGCGCCGGCCCGGAAGAGGTGTCGCGCCAGGTGGCGCAGCCCGAGGAGGGCGCGCTCACCACCCTCTCCGGAATCAGCTCGGTGAGCTCGGTGGCCTTCGAGGGCTACGCCATCGTCATCGCGCAGTTCGGCACCAACACCAACATCGACCAGGCCGCCATCGACGTGAGCCAGCGCATCTCGCAGATCAGCAACCAGCTTCCCGACGGTGCCGGCAACCCGACGGTGCAGAAGTTCAACCCCAACGACCAGCCCATCCTGAGCGTGGCGCTGTCGGCGCCGGGGCAGAACCTGATGGCCGTCCAGAGCTACGCCGAGAACACCCTGCAGCAAGCCATCGAGCGCGTCAACGGGGTCGCAGACGTCACCGTGGTCGGCCCCGCCAAGGAGCAGGTGCAGATCCTGCTGGACCCGAACAAGCTCGCGGGCTACGGGCTCACCCCGCAGCAGGTCGCCAGTGCGGTGGGAGCGTCGGCGCTGGACGTGCCTGCCGGCAGCCTGGACTTCGCCAACAGCCGGGTGCTGCTCACCGCTCGCTCGACGCCGACCGACCTGCAGCAGGTGGACGCCATCCCCATCGATCCCACGCGCGGGCTCACCGTCTCCGACGTCGCCACCGTCCGCGACACCAGTGCCAGGCCGACGTCCTATGCCCGGCTCAACGGCGAGCCGGTGGTGCTTCTGCAGGTGCGCAAGCTCTCCGACAGCAACGCCGTGGCCACCGCCAACGGCCTGCGCGCCATGCTCGCCGGGACCAAGCTGCCGCCCGGGTACCACGCGCAGATCGTGGGCGACACCACCGCCTACGTGGCCTCCAGCGTCTACGACACCCTGCACGAGATGGTCATCGCGGCGCTGGCCGTGTCGCTGGTGGTGCTGCTCTTCGTCGGCCGCCTGGGCTCGGTCTTCGCCGTGGTGCTGGCCATCCCGGTGGCGCTCTCGGGAGCGCTGGTGATGTTCTGGCTGTTCCACTACACCTTCAACATCATCACCCTGCTCGCCCTCACTGTCGCCATCGGGCTGGTGGTCGACGATGCCATCGTGGTGGCGGAGAACATCGACCGCTACCGGGAGATGGGCTACTCGCGCCGCGAGGCCGTGCTCAAGGGCGCCAGCGAGATCTCCACGGCCGTGCTCGCCGCCACCATGTCCCTGCTGGCCGTGTTCCTGCCCATCTCCTTCCTGCCCGGCATCATCGGCCAGTTCTTCGCCCAGTTCGGCATCACCATGGCCGCCACCATCGCCTTCAGCTACCTGGAGGCGATGTTCTTCCTGACCGTGCGCCTGGCGCTGTCGCCCGACCCCTTCCCGCCCTCCTGGCGGGAGTTCCCGACCATGGCCGGGCGCGTGCGGAACGACCTGCGCTGGGGGCTGCGCTTCTGGCGGAGCCCCTGGTTCTGGCTCATCGCGCTGGCCGCGGGAGCCGGACTCTACCGGGCGCAGGGCGCGCGCGCCCTGGCGCTGCTGGTATTGCTGCCGCTGGTGCTGGTCGCCCTGCGCATGGCGCTCCGCGTCGCGCTCGCGGTGCTCGGTGCGCTGTTCCTGAACCTGTTCCACATGGGCGACTTCCTGGTGACGCGCACGCGCGACGCCTACGTGGCCACGCTGACGCGCCTGCTACCGCGCTCGTGGATCGCCCTGACGGTCGCTGGCCTGCTGTTCGCCAGCCTGTTCTGGGTCTTCCCACAGATCGGCTTCAACTTCCAGCCGCCCTCGGACTCGGGCCAGCTGGTCATCGATGCGCGGCTCCCCGTCGGGACCAGCCTGGCACGGACCAACGAGGTCGCCACCCGTATCGAGCAGAACCTGCTGGCGGACCCACTGGTGAAGACGGTTCAGACGACGGTCGGCGCCGGCACCCAGATCGGCGGGACCATGCCCGAGGATGCCAGCCTGACCGTCCAGCTCGTGGGCAAGCCGCAGCGTCGCCAGACGACGAACGAGCTCTCCGTGGTCATCCAGCGCCGCCTGCGAACGCTGTTCGCCGACCACCCGGAGGTCGCCATCAACGTCTCCTCCGCCGACGCCAGCAACGCCCCGACCACCGCCGGCTACGACCTGACGCTGGCCTCGACCAACCTGACGCTGCTGCGACAGCACGCCCACCAGGCCGTGGTGGTGCTGCAGAACGATCCGCAGCTCCGCAACGTGAGCTCGGACGTCGCCTCCAGCGCCACCGAGCGGGTGTTCGTGGCGAACGCGTCGGCGCTGGCCGGGACGGGCCTCACGCGGGCACAGGTGTACCAGGCGCTGCGCACCTACAACGTCGGCACCAGGGCCGCCACGATGCGCCGCAACGGCGTCGAGATCCCGATCCAGGTGATGGCCGATCGCCGCTACCTGACCAACGAGCAGTCGATCCTCAGCCTGCCGCTGTACGCTCCCGCCCTGAAGGGCAACGTGACGCTGGGCTCGCTCGGGCACTTCGAGACGCGCCTCGCGCCCGCCACCATTCGCCGCACCAACCAGGCCTACAGCGCCGACGTCACCGCCGACCCGGTGCCCGGCGCCAACCTCTCGCAGGTCAAGGCCGAGGCCCACAAGCGCCTGGTCGCCGCCGGCGTGCTCGACGCTCAAGTGGTACAGACGACGAGCGGCAACATCGATCTGCTCGGCGACCTGCTCAAGTACGGGCCCATCGCGTTCGCGCTGGCGTTGCTGCTCAACTACCTGGCCATCGGCAGCCAGTTCAATTCCTTCAAGTACCCGCTCTACCTGCTGCTGACGGTGCCCCTGGCGCTGATCGGGGCGGTGTGGCTGTTCTACCTCACAGGCAACTCGCTCGACATCATCAGCGTGCTGGGCGTGGTGATGCTCGTGGGCCTGGTCACCAAGAATGCCATCCTGCTTCTCGACGTCACCATGCAGCGGGTCGCCGAAGGCGGCGACCTGCGAGCGGCGTTGATCGAGGCGGCGCGCGTGCGCTTCCGGCCGATCGTGATGACCACCATGACGGTGGTGGTGATCAGCATCCCGCTGATGGTCGGCGCGGCGCAGGGTGCAGAGTTCCGCAAGCCGCTCGGCCTGGTGATCCTCGGCGGCGTGCTGACCTCGGCGCTGTTGACGTTCTTCGTGGTGCCGGCCGCCTTCTACCAGTTCGAGCGGCGCCGCTACGCGCGCCTGGGGGCGGCGGCGGTGCCCAGAGCGTTCAGCGGCCACGCCGTCGAGCCGTCCGGAGGCGGCCTCGACGGCGGGCCCGATGCCGGAGGGCTGCAGGGGCCGGGTCGCTCGGGGGCCGGACGCGGCCACGACGGCCTGCCCGAGCCCGGTCGCGCCGGCGCGCAGGGGGCCGGGCGCGAGGCGCGACCCGAGGTGCGGGGGTCGCGCGGCGACGCCGGAAGCTCGTAGCATGAAGCCGACTGCGCCACACCTGGAGGCCGCGACCGCATGAGCACCGTCATCGCACTCCTCACGGACTTCGGCCTGCGCGACACCTACGCCGGCATGCTCAAGGCCGTCATCGCCGGCATCGCACCGGACGCGACGGTCATCGACCTGAGCCACGGGGTGCGGGCGCACGACGTACGCGAGGCCGCCTTCGACCTGTTCGTCGCGCACGCCTTCTTCCCGCCAGGGACCGTCTTCTGCTGCGTCGTCGACCCCGGGGTGGGCTCCAGCCGTCGCGGCGTGGCCGTGCGTATGCACAAGGACGGCGCCGGGCCCTACACCTTCGTGGGCCCCGACAACGGCCTGTTCACCGCCGTGCTGCAGGGCGCGGTCGTCGACACGGCCGTCAGCCTCGACGAGCCGGCCTACCAGCTGCCGGTCGTGAGCAGCACCTTCCACGGCCGCGACGTGTTCGCACCCGCCGCCGCCCATCTCGCCTGCGGCGTCGACGTGGCGGCGCTCGGCGCGGCCATCGATCCAGCGAGCCTCACCACCATCGCCTGGGACCCCGCACGGCGGGTCGGCGACGGGTGGGAAGCCGATCTGATCCATGTCGACCAGTTCGGCAACCTCATCAGCAACCTGCCCGGGAGCGCGCTGCAGCCGGACCTGAAGCGCTGGCGCGTGCACCTGGACGACTTCGAGATCGGCCCCATCCGCCGCGCCTTCTCGGACGTCCCGGTCGGGCGGCCACTGGCCTACCTGGGCAGCACGGGGCTGCTCGAGGTGGCTGTGCGCGACGGCCGCGCGGCCGACGTCCTGAGCGTCCGCAAAGGCAGCGTGCTGCGGGTGACGCCGGTGCCACGGTGAGTGCTGCGGCCGCGCCCGGCGCCCACCAGCGCTAGGGGGGCGCATGGGGCGAGGACACATCGGGCTGTGGGAAACGGTCGCCATCGGCGTCGGCGGCATGGTGGGCGGAGGCATCTTCGCGGTGCTGGGCCTGTCGGTCGACCTGGCGGGCGGCGGGGCGCCGCTGGCGTTCCTGCTCGCCGGAGCGGTCGCCCTGCTCACGGCGACCAGCTACGTCCGGCTCACCCTGAGCTTCCCCAGCCGCGGCGGAACCGTCACCTTCCTCAATGAGGCGTTCGGGCCCGGACTGCTGAGCGGCGGCCTCAACGTCATGCTGTGGCTGAGCTACCTGGTGATGCTGGCGCTGTACGCTCAAGCCTTCGGCAGCTACGGGGCGAGCTTCGTGGCCGGCGCCGGCCACGCCCTCGTCCGCCATCTGCTCCTCAGCGTGGCGCTGATCGCCATCACCGCCCTCAATGTGCTCGGAGCGGACGTCGTGGGGCGGGCAGAGTCCGTCATCGTGGCACTCAAGGTGGCGATCCTGCTGCTGTTCGTCGCCGCCGGCGCGCTGGCCGTTCACGGCCAGTGGCTGGCGCCGGCGGCGTGGGCGTCCCCGCTCGCCCTCGCCGCGGGCGGCATGATCATCTTCCTGGCGTACGAGGGCTTCGAGCTCATCGCCAACGCCGCCGAGGACGTGGTGGAGCCGCGCGCCACGCTGCCGCGCGCCTACTTCCTGGCCGTTGGCTTCGTCGTGGTCCTCTACGTTGCCGTCGCGCTGGTGGCCGTCGGCGGCGTGCCGCAGGCCGCCCTCGTGCACGCCAAGGACTACGCCCTCGCCGTCGCTGCGCGCCCTTCGCTGGGCGAGGCAGGCTTCGTGCTGGTCGCGGTAGCAGCCATGCTGTCGACCGCCTCGGCCATCAACGCCTCGCTCTACGGCGCGGCTCGCGTGAGCTTCGTGATCGCCCGCTCCGGCGAGCTGCCGGCGGTGCTGGAGCGCAAGGTGTGGCACCGGCCCATCGAGGGACTGCTCATCACCGGCGGCGCCACCGTGCTGCTGGCGAACCTGGTGCCCCTCGACAGCATCGCCACCATCGGCAGCGCAGGCTTCCTGCTCATCTTCACGTTCGTGAACCTCGCCAACGCCCGACTGGCCTCGCGCACGGGTGCGCGCCCGGCGCTGGCGTGGCTGGCGACGGCCGCCTCGGCCGCCGCCTTCGTCACACTGCTCGCCGTCACGGCCGGCCGTCAGCCGATGGAGCTGTGGTTCCTGCTGGCCCTGATGGTGCTCTCCTTCGGCGGCGAGGCGCTCTACCGGCTGGCGAGCGGCCGACGCGCCACGCTGTGAGCCGCGAGGGGATCAGGCCACGGTCACGCGGTCGGACAGGTAGACGTCCTGGATGGTATTCAGCAGCTCGACGCCCTCCTCGAACGGCCGCTGGAAGGCCTTGCGCCCGCTGATCAGACCGCTGCCACCACCGCGCTTGTTGAGCACCGCCGTGCGCACCGCCTCCCCGAAGTCGTCCTTGCCCGAGGCGCCGCCGGAGTTGATCAGGCCGACACGACCCATGTAGCCGTTGGCGACCTGCCAGCGCACCCACTCGATGGGGTGGTCGGGGATCAGCTCTCCGTACATGCGCGGGTCGGTGCGGGCGAAGCCGACCGCGGGGAAGCCGCCGTTGCCGGTCGGCAGCTTCTGCTTCACCAGGTCGGCCTGGATGCTCACGCCCAGGTGGTTGGCCTGGGCGCTCACGTCGGCAGCGGTGTGGTAGTCGGTGTCGCCCTTCTTGAAGGCCTCGTTGCGGGTGTAGCACCACAGCACCGTGGCCATGCCGAGGCGGTGCGCTTCCTCGAACGCCTCGGCGACCTCCACGAGCTGCCGGTCCGATTCCGGGCTGCCGAAGTAGACGGTGGCGCCCACCGCCACCGCTCCCATGTTCCACGCCTCCTCGACGGTGCCGAACAGCACCTGGTCATAGTGGTTGGGGTAGGTCATGAGCTCGTTGTGGTTGATCTTCACGATGAACGGGATGCGGTGGGCGAAGCGCCGCGCCACCGCCCCCAGCACGCCGAAGCTCGACGCCACGGCGTTGCAGCCCCCCTGCACCGCCAGCTCGACGATGTTGGCAGGGTCGAAGTAGTCGGGGTTCGGCGCGAAGGACGCGCCGGCGGTGTGCTCGATCCCCTGGTCGACCGGGAGGATCGACAGATAGCCGGTGCCTCCCAGGCGACCGTGCGTGTAGAGCTGCTGCAGGCTGCGCAGCACCTGCGGGCTGCGGTCGGAGTCGCGAAAGGCGCGATCCACGAAGTCAGGGCCTGGGAGGGTGAGGCGTTCCTTTGCGATCCCGGTGGCACGGTAGTTGAGCAGGGCCTCGGCGTCGTCACCGAGGCGCTCGAGAAAGTCCATCGCCATTCGCGGCTCCTTTCTGCACGGCGGCGCCTGACGCGGGCTCCGCCCGCCAGCCGCGCAGGCGTGGTCCGTCGCACGTGCCTCAACGGCAGGGCACACACCACCCGGCGGCCGCTAGACACCTAGTCGGCCGCCGGGGCTCGTAAGGCGGGTCGGAGAGCGTCATCTCTGACGCGGCCCTCCGGCCTGCCCTATGGGAAAACCATCATAGCCTGCGGGACCCTCTCCAGGCAGGGACGAGTGTCCTGTTCGCGCAAGGGACGGGCGTGCGCGCGTTTCCCTGGAACGATCCAGCCATGGCCAGTCTGCAAGCGGTCCTCCCCATCGACCCTGCCGGCGCGCGCCCTGCTCGCCGCCGGTCAGAGCGGCACCGTGTCGGCCATCGACCTGCGCTACACGGAGCTCGCCGCAGACGGCAAGCGCGTCCTGGTGCCGAACCAGACGATCTTCACGAGCGCCGTCGTGGTGGACTCACCGACGGCCGCCG
>Ga0307441_1000578_pt1 | contig 13067 bp, 10 predicted proteins | sample SalMarWE160420MG_FD_202149 | JGI IMG/M metagenome (GOLD analysis project Ga0307441, IMG submission 202149) | Salt marsh sediment microbial communities from the Plum Island Ecosystem LTER, Massachusetts, United States - WE1604-20 | ecosystem: Environmental > Aquatic > Marine > Intertidal zone >... | reverse complement strand
CTCAGTTAGATACTCCTTCTTTGCTGAATTGCTCATAGATAACCTTTAAAATTCTTGGTTACCTATATTATGACCCAACGACCTTTTTACAAATCGCCTTCGGTTACCTTATTTATGGTCCAATGCGGATCTAAGTATATCACATAATTATCTTTTGATTTTAAATAATATTTATTATATTAAATACAGTCCGGATATAGGGTTCTCCCCTGCCCTTTATCCATTGAAAGGACTAAGCCCATCTGAAACCCCCATCAGGTGGGCTTTTTATTTTTCTTCATATAAATATATCCCGGGTGATTCGTAAGGTTTTTAATTTACTTTCAATTATAAATAAGATAAATAATTTGAAAAACCGCTTAGTATTCTTGGAATTAGTTAATCAGAATTGTTACATACACGTTAACTTAAGAATGGTCGAAACATATTAATTGTAAATGGCTGCAAAACAAAATAATTCCCCATAGTAATAATTTCATCCTTTCGAGCTTTTACATCAAACGCCAAAAGCTTGAAATGATTATAAAATTAGAATAATACTCTTGCTTTTATTGTACCCTTAATTGATTTCAATTCTTTCAGAATTTCATTTGAATTGGTTTTGTTGTCCACATCGAAAATTAAATAGCCCATGGTTGCATCTGTTTGAAGATATTGAGATGCAATATTTAGCTTTCTGGATACAAAGACTTTGGTAATTTTATTCAGCATACCCGGCTTATTTTCGTGAATGTGCAGGTAGCGCTGTTTGTCAAAATTCGGTGCGAGAGATACTTCAACAAAATTCGTTGCCCCGATAGTTGAACCAACGTCGCTGTACTTGACCAGCTTTTCGGAAACTTCGAGCGCTATACTTGACTGAGCTTCTACCGTACTTCCTCCGATATGGGGAGTCAATAAAACATTTGGATATTTTTGAAGCCGGGAGACAAAGGGTTCTTTATTGGATCCGGGCTCTTTGGGAAATACATCTACGGCAGCACCGGTTATATGATTTGATTCCAGGGCATCTGCAAGATCTTCGATATTGACTACACTCCCGCGCGAAGCATTAATTAGGAAAGAACCCTTTTTCATTAAAGACAATTCCTTCCGGGTTATCATATTTCTCGTCAATGAAGTATCCGGAACATGAAGAGTAATCATATCCGATTTCCGCAGCAGCTCGTCAAGAGAGCTACATGCTTTCGCATTTCCCAGGCTTAATTTTTTTTCTATGTCATAATAAAAAACATTCATTCCAAAGGACTCGGCCAGTATTGAAACTTGAGATCCGATATGCCCATATCCGACAATTCCTAAATTTTTACCGCGGACTTCAAAAGATGAAGCAGCGTCCTTTAGCCATTTACCTTCGTGAGCTGCCAGATTCTTTTCGGGAATTCTTCTCATAAGCTGAATACATTCGCTTATTACCAGTTCGGCAACCGACCTTGTATTTGAAAACGGAGCATTGAAGACGGGTATGCCTTTTCTTTTTGCAGACTCGAGATCAACCTGGTTGGTTCCTATACTGAAGCATCCGACAGCAATCAGCAGCTTAGCATGGTTTAAAATTTCTTTTGTAAGGTGAGTTCTGGAGCGAATTCCTATCATGTGAACATTCTTTATCTTCTTCATCAACTGCTCATTATCCAGCGAACTTTTTATATATTCTACATTTTTATAGCCGTTCTCACTGAAGTACCTTAATGCGTTTTCATGAACACCTTCCAAAAGGAGAATTCTAATTTTATCTTTTGAAAGCGAATAATGTCTGCCTGCTGATTTTTTCATCTGTAATAAAGACTCATTATTAAAACTTATAATTGTCGGATGTAAAATAATAAATAGACAAGGGTTATTAAAGATTTGACTAAATAAAATAATGCTCATGCAGTAAATGGAGTTACGGATCACCTTTCAATTTTTACAATAAAAATTAATTTGTGTACTTTTCTCTTAAAAAGAAAATAAACTTAATGTTAAAGATTCAGCCGGAGGTTGTCAAGAGCAAATAAATTATTAAAATAAATCGTAAAGAAGGCTGGTATAAGTAATTAAAAGAAATGAGAAAATTATTATTGAAATATATCAAGGTTTAATTCGTTAATGGGATATAAGAGACTATAAACTAATGGATATTATAATTTTTCAACTTCTACCATTACATTAATATTAGTTACTTTAATATAATCTTTCCCGTTTTTAGTAATAATTTGAGCAAAAGGAGCATATTCATAATAAGGATAGTTTTTAATCTCGGCTTGTTGCCATTTGCTGCCGCTTTCAAACTCAAATATTGTATCTAAATTATTGAAGCCATTAAAGGAGCCTTTAAGCCGGCCTTCTTCTTTTATTAAAATATCCATAAATAATTTCCCAAATTATTTATAATTAACTGAATAATACTAAATTAAATTAATAGACAGACAATAAAAAGCGACAGACATTGTTTTACTATAATAAAAATCTGAGCACGGTTAATAAGTTGTGTTTCTGCCGAACAAATCATATTCAGCGGCTTAATAATTTTTTTAGGTTCGTTTATTTGAACTCCGTTATTAAATAAAAGTTAAAATGGTTTTATAAAGGTATCATCAATATAGCAATAAAGCCAATTTTCTCCTGGTTCAATTGATTGAATAATCGGATGTTTTGTTGAATGATAATGTTTAGATGCATGCTTATTCTTCGAATTATCACAGCATCCCACATAGCCGCATATTTTGCAAATCCTCAAATGAAACCAAGTATCACCTAATTTAATACAATCTTCACAAATATTTACCTCAGGTTTTACATCTTTTATTTGATCTAAATGAGAACATTTTGTCATAAAATATCCTTTCATATTTATGAACAGCAAATCAAATATCAGCCGGCTCCATATCCATCTTACCTGAGTAAGGGACACATCTAGTTAGGTTGGTTTCAGAATCATCTATTAAATAATTTAAACCGTCTTTTATTTTTAATATTACGGGCATTCTATGGTGAATCGGCTTTATGAATTTATTAGGAGTTGTTGTAATGAGTGATGCAGAAATTTCTTTTTCTTTATTTAAAGTGTAAAGTGCCGGAACAAAAAAGAATTCTTCATCGGGTAGAAATATTCTGTAAGGAATTTTGCGGGTTCCTTCTTTCTTCCATTCGTAAAATGCAGACATTGGGACTAATAAACGGTTTTTGTCAAATAATCCTTTCCAAAATCTTTTTTCTTTTATTGTTTCTATACGAGAGTTAAAAATTAATGGTGATTTCTCGGAAAATTTTATTCCCCAATCGGTATAAGATAATCTATAATTGTTGTCCGAATAGGAAATAGAAAATATCTTGTTAGTAGGTGCTATATTTTCGGTTTTACTTTTTACTAGTTCTAATTCTATGACAAGATCTACTTTATGTTTTTCGAGAGCACTTACAAGAGTTTGTAATGACGGTTTAGTTTCGAAACGTCCGCACATTTGAAACCTCTTACTCAAAATTGAAGGAAAAATGAAAAGCAATTAATTAAAAAAGCTATTTTAATTAAGACTCTTCGAAGATAAAAAATAGCTATTGAACTCATTAAAATTTACACAAAACTAGAATATTTTACACGATTAAATTGATTTAATTGAGTATATAATAAATGCATATATGTGATGATAATATTTAATAAATCTAATATTGATAATATATATAAAAGAATTGCCTGATAAGTTTTATCACCAGGCAATACTGTTTCTTATCCAGGCAATTAAATATAAATTAGTACTGGGAAAATATTTAATTATTGAGTTTTTTAGGTATATTGAATTTGGCATGATTATATAAGCTGTAATATATCAATTAATTATAATTAGAATAGATAAATATGAAAAAGTTGGCTTCAATATTCTTATTGTTGATTTTTGGTGTAGTAATATATTACGGATGTGCTCAAAAAAATAATCCGATAGCACCCTCTTCAACAGCAGCTAATTCGGGAATATTAAAAGTAATGATGATAGACAGTCCAGGAAATTATTCGGAAGTTAATATCGTTGTTGATAGTGTGCAGGCGCATATTTCATCTAGCGACAGTACAAGCGGATGGTATACATTAAACAACACACCCTCTACATATGATCTGTTGAAGCTGGTTAATGGTGCTAATGCCGTTATTGGCGAAGACACCTTACCCGCGGGTAAATATTCTCAAATTAGATTTATATATCGGAAGCGGAAGCAACGTCGTTGTAGACGGAAAGACTACGGCGTTAACTACTCCCAGCGGACAACAGAGCGGAGTTAAATTGAATGTGGATGCAACTATAGAACCGGGGATTACTTATTTACTTACATTAGACTTTGACGCAAGCCGCTCAATAGTACAAGCCGGTAAAAGCGGAAAGTACTTGTTAAAACCGGTAATAAGAGTTGCAACCGCAGCAACAACCGGTATAATATCCGGTTTAGTATCACCGGACTCGGTATCTGCCGAAGTTTGGGCTATAGCAGGAACAGACAGTATTACAACATCAACAGATACAAGCGGCGGATTCAAGATACTGTATTTATCTCCAAATACTTATTCGGTATATATTGCACCAAAAGACACAGTATATAAAGATACAACAATTACCAATGTAAGCGTTACTGCATCAAATACAACTAATATCGGGACTATAATTCTTACAAAAAAATAAATTAATCCCAGTGTGTGAAGTAGAGACTTCCGGATTAAATATTTTATTATCCAAATAAAAGCTCCTTCGATTTGAAGGAGCTTTCCAAGTCAAATCTTTATATACCCGATTGAATATCAATATTATCGTTAGCTTTTGCTGTTTTCTTAAAGTTATTAAAATTATAGCTGAGCATTAATTGCAGTACCGGCACTTCACGATGAAAAAATATTGTACTGTTAAAATTAGTTCCATTGTTAACAATTTCAAGATCGCCGGTCTTTAATATATTCCTAGCTTGAAGTGTTACCGATAAATTTTTATTCAGGAAGTCACGTTTGATTGAAGCTGAAAGCATAAGGAACGGTTTTATTTCGAACTGAGCCTGATCAATCCTGCCGAAGTAATTTCCGCTTACCTGGAGTCTCGTATCGGGAGAAAGAGTTAAAGTAGTGTTTAATCTTACATTCCAGTTAAAATTATTTTTGTTAACATTCAGATCAGCCAAATTACCTTTAAGACTTGAACCGAATAAATTAACAGCAGGGTCAAACCTTAATATTTTTATTAAACTGAAGCTGGAGGATATTTCCGAACCATAAGTATTATTGGCAGCTATATTGTCGAATGTACCTAATAATTTACCTGATGAATCCACTGAAAATGTTTGTGAGACAGTGTTTGATGAATTACGATAGTATGTCTGAACTGAGAAGAATATATCGCCGAACATTTTTTGATAATTGAGTTCAAAGGAATTTATATATTCCGGCATTAAATAAGGATTGCCCGCGGTGGTTAAATAAGTATCCGAATAAAAGGGAAACGGATTTAAGAGATTTTCATTCGGCCGGTTGACTCTTCTGCTGTAGCTGAATTGAAGCTGGTTATCACCTATCTTTCTTGATATGTTAAAAGACGGGAAATAATCTAATTTATAATAATCATATTTACTGCCTAATGTCTGCTGTTCAAGCAGTCTGTCCATATATTCGGTTCTTATGCCCAGCATAAAATTAAAATTATAAAGAATATTAGTATATGAAACAAATGCTGCGTACACGTTATTCCTGAAATTAAAGTTATTTGTAAGTGTGTTGTCTATTATAAAAGCAGACGAAGGCCAATCGTAAAATTTATTTTCAACAGCAAACTTTCTATATGAAAAATTGGATTGTATCCCCATCTCTAAATTGCTTTGTTCATTAAAATGCTGAGTATAATTTAACTTTACTCTTCCTTCATTTCTTCTGGTATTGTTACCGAATACTGTTTTAAGCGGATCGGCATTTCTTGAAGAAAATGACTCATCGCTATTATATTCATTAGTTGTACGGACGGAAGGAAGTGAAACATTTGAATATGTTGCTTCGAATGATATTTCGTTAACCTTTGGTTCAAATTTATGCGAATAATTAAATGCCGAATTAAAGTAACTAACAGGAATATCAATATTATTTTCGTTTAAAGCATAAATTACACCATTATAATTATCATTAAATACATTTGTGTTGATTGATGTAACGACATTAACTTTACCGCTGCTTAGAGAAAGCGAAGCAGAGTTTTTATCATCAAAAGTATAATCAATACCGCCCCTGCCGGTATATTGGCGGCGCTTGTCTCTGATAGCAAGAGCTGTGGAATTATTTGTTACACCGGAAGGTGCAAATGATACTCTATCAACACCCTGGTTATTGAAGTTGGTATTGTCCCGGTAATCAAGACCGCCATTAATATTCATTCCGTCAACATTATAGTTGATTGAGAAGTCGCCGTTATATTTATCGCGGGTGCCGCTGTTTATATTTGCAATCCCGCTTAAGGAATATTCGGTCTGTTTCTTCAGATTTATATTAATGATTCCCGCCGAACCTTCCGCATCATATTTAGAAGAGGGGTTGGTGATGATCTCGATAGTCTCAATCATATTAGCGCTGATTTGTTTTAAAGCATCGGCTCCTTGAAGTACGCTAGGTTTGCCATTTACTAAAACCTTATAATCCGAACTTCCTCTAAGGTAAACCGTACCGTCAGGATCAACCCGGATGGAAGGCTGATCCTCCAGAACATCAAGAGCAGTCCCGCCGGATGCATTTAAGTTCTGGCTTACATTTATAACTTTTTTATCAAGGTGTAATTCTTCGGCAGCCCTTTCACCGACTACTTTAGTCTCCTTCATTAAAATAGTGTTCTTGTTTAATTTTATTTTACCTAAATTATGGTAACTTTTGCTTTCCGAAACGTCGATGTTTGAAACAAATTTATTAGAGTAACCTACATAACTGATTCTTAAATAATATTTACCTTGCGCCAGGTTTTCCAAATCGAATTGACCCGAATTATCTGTAGAAATTCCACCGGCAAATGAAGAATCGTTCTGATTATACAGAGTAACATTTGCAGAAGGAAGCGGATTTGCTTCATCTGCATCAATTATTATCCCTTTGATCTTTCCGTTATTGAATAAGGAAGCGGTACCGGCCGGCTGCCCATACGCAGCGGCAGTTATTAACAGCAGTAAAACAGTAGATTTAATTTTCATATTTGAGATCCCCGATTAATAATAATTACATTTCAAATATAAACGCTGAAGCCGGCGCTTTTAAGTCTTTTGTTTTAAGTGGTTTAATTTATCCTTAAACGGAAGAATGAAATTATTTTAGGAAAGAATAAGCTGCATTTATATCGATAGATAAAATTTTAAATTTTGATCCATACGTTATTTTTCATTCTACTTAAAACTCGTGCGGAGAAATAAGAGGGCAAATACAAAAAGAAAAAAATGTTTGTAAGAAGGACGAAGATATTTATAAAAGCAAAAAATCCACCTTCAGAAGGCCGGCTTTTTTTACCCGGCAGGATTAGATTGTTTGTTTAATATTACCGGCATTCTTTGATGAATGCACTGCATCTATTTGTTTGGTTATTATATAATAGATAAAGGAAGTTTCGTTTACGCTTTTATATAGGCTGTTAGAATCCTGAAAATTGAAATACCAACATCAATTATGTAAAAAAATTGTAAATATATCTTTGAATTAAATCAAGAATTTTAAAAATGATTTTTAATAAGACGAAAATTTTACACGTTGCTGAATATTTTGCATATTTTAATAATTGTTTGGAACTAAGTCAAAGATTTACCTTTTTTTGCTTAAACAGCATTATTATCAGATTTATTTTTTTATGTGAAATAAAACAACCTGATTAATTATTTCACCAGGCAAATTAAAATTATATCCAGGCATTATGAATCTCATTACAATAGAGTAAATGTTAAAATACAGCCAAAAACCATAATAAATTTCCTTGGCATATTATGTGTAAAATTTGAGAATCATCTGTTTAAATTAAGGAGTAAAGTAATGAGAAAGTTCAGAACATTATTAGTCTTGGGTATTTTAGTTGCATTTTTGTATTACGGATGTTCGAAAAGTAATCCTACTTCGCCGACTTCAACAATGGGCACAATGAAAGTAATGATGATTGACAGTCCGGCGGATTATTCTGCAGTAAATATAGTAATTGACAGTGTTCAAGCTCATATTACAAGCAGCGACAGTGCAAGTGGATGGTTTACATTGAACAATAAACAAGCAACTTATAATTTATTGCAGCTTGTTAATGGAGCAAATGCGGTAATTGGAGAAGCTAATTTGCAGGCAGGAACCTATTCACAGATCAGATTATTTATAGGAGAAGGCAGCAACCTGGTTATGAACGGACAAACTTACAGCTTAACCATTCCTAGTGGATTTCAAACTGGAATTAAGCTGAATGTTGATGCTAATGTTCAGGCAGGTGTCACTTATTTGCTGACATTGGACTTTGATGCAAATCGTTCAATAGTAAGTACCGGCTCTCTGCTAAATTTGCAATTTAAACTGAAACCGGTTATTAGAGTTGTAACAACAGGAACAACCGGAATAATATCAGGTGCAGTATCGCCGGATTCCGTCTCGTCAAACGTATGGGCAGTCAGCGGTTCGGATACCGTATCAACATCAACAGATGCGAGCGGAGGATTTAAACTTCAATATTTACAATCGAATACCTATTCTGTTACAATAGCTCCTCAAGACATGACAACTTATAAGGACACTACAATTTCAAATGTTACCGTTACTGCATCCAATACTACTAATGTTGGTACTGTAGTACTCACTAAAAAATAATACACAATAATATTAATTAAGCCGGTTTAATGTGCCGGCTATAATTTTTCTTTTTTGACGAAATTATAATTGATTGTGGATGATCTCGAATTATTCTTTAAATCAATTTGGTAATGCGTCATAAAACATTATTTGTCTATTTCAGGATAATTTGATTAAAAATAATATTGAAAGGACGGCAGTATGAAAAGGCTGAAAATATTATGGGTCACTTTGTCCATTTTTATTTTTTCAATCATTTCTTTATACGGGCAAATTCCCATTAAGCCGGTTACCGTACAATTAGGAGGAGGAATTGGGCTGGTTTCTCCAATGGGTGATTACGGGGGATCAACTATCGATTATTATGCCGGTACAAAATACGGCATGTCTACCGGCTTTAATATACATGGTAAGGCAAGATTAGGATTTTTGGGTTTTGATTTATTCGGTGAATTTGATTATGCATGGTTTTCTAATAACGGGAATGCAGAACCGGGAACCGGAAGCATAAATATATCACAAAAAGATTTCTCAATAAAAATAGGTCCCGAACTTCATTTTAGTATTCCAATGTCTCCTTTAACTCCGTATTTAAGCGGCATTATTTCTTTAAATACTTTCAGCGGTGATGCAATATTCCAGGGAACACCAAGAGTTCCTTCTGCTGATTATTCCATGCAGACAACCGAACGTGTCGGATTGGGATTGGGAGCAGGTATAATTTGGAATATCGGAAGCTCAACAAAAATGGATATTGGAGTTCAGTATAATTTTTTAAATGCCTTTGGAAAATCGTGGGATGATATAAATCCGACAATATCTCAAAGGGTGGACACCTATTTGGCATTAAATGATGCAAAAGATCCGCAATATTTTTACAGCAGCAATATAGATTTTGTAAATAGTTCACGCGCTATAAATACGTTATCACTGTCTGTCACATTAATGTTCGGATTATAGAATTAAAAACCCGAACCTTTTTCTTTTAATAGAAATTAGATTTGCGAGGTGGACATGGAAGATTTTGAAAAGAGGGTGATCAAAGATATAATAGTTGAAAAAGTTAATCTTACCCGTGCCACTTACAAAGAGGCGGGTGAATTGAAGAAGCTATTGACAGAAGATTGTGAACTGCGTTTTAAAAAGGTAATAGTCGATATCAGCCGGTGTGAATTTATCGATTCGACATTTTTAGGTGTTCTGGTTGTTGCATTGAAAAATATATCAAAAATTGGAGGTGAACTTAGGCTTGTCAGGCCTGGCGCTGACGCACTTTCTTTAATGAATAATGTCGGTTCATTAAAGATTTTTAATTCCTATGATTCATTGGATGAAGCGGCGGATAGTTTCAATTTCTTTTAAATTTTACTTTAAGCACTATCTGATTTTTTTTATTGCTGATGATTATAAGCTGGAAAGTAATTCTATATGAGTGAATGGTAAACTCAGATTCTTATATATTAAAAATTAATAATCGGATTAATAAATTGCTGTTTCTTGCAGGAAGTTTACATCGCTTTTGCTGACAGGATAATTAAAATAAATAGGATAATTTTATCTTTAAAGTAAATATTATTTCGGAGGTCGGGAGATTGTATCAAGTAAAATTGATACAATCTCTTTTTTTACTGCAATATTACTTTGATAATATTAATTTTTCTTTTTGTTGTCCTATCTAATTCTATTACAAGATCTTATGTATATCTTTTGAGAGAACTTGCAATAGTTTTATTTCCGCACATTTGAAACCTCTTAATTTTTCGGTAAGGGGATAAAATAAATACACAACAAAGAAATCCCCAGGAATAAACCGGGAGGACTAACAAATAAAAAAATTAGTATTTGAAACCAAGGGGGTTTAGTACTAATTAATTATTTGACACCTTTATTTAAATTTACAAAAAAACAACTACCTTAAACTTAGCCTTTTTCCAACTTGCATATAATAGATGTAATATCGTCTTCCTGGATTTGGTTATTAGTAAATGTTTTTACTTCATTATATATATTCTCGATTATTTGTTTGGAACCTAAATATTGATATCGTTTAATAATTTCAAGTGCACCTTCTAAGCCCAATTCAATTTCTTCATCGGTTTTTGCTTCCACAATTCCATCCGTAAGAAAAACCAGGATATCTTTTGTCTGTAATACAACCTCTTCACTGGTTATATATTTAAAATCACCAACTATTCCGAGCGGTATTCCATTGCTCATCATAGTCTGCTTAACATTACCCGTTTCATCAAGCAGATATATAGGAAGATGTCCCGCGTTCGCATACACAAATGAATTTGTTTTTGGATCGAGTCGCCCGAAAATTAGAGTAACAAAATGGTTTATATCCAAATCAACAGCTAATTCTTTGTTTATATGTGTTAATATATTTCCGGGATCGTTTTCCGTTTGCGCAATTATTTTCAAATAAGCACGCGTTTCCGCCATAATTATTGCAGCACCTATTCCATGGCCGCAGACATCCGCAATCACAATACCGATACTGCCGTTTTTCATTTCAATAAAATCCAAATAATCACCGTTTGCTTTAACGGCCGGATATGAGGCACCGGCAATATCATATCCCGGCAAAGATATTTCTGTCTTTAATAGATTTTGCTGCAGTTCATTTACAATTTGTAATTGAAATTCCTGCTCCTGTTGTTTTTTAAGTTCGGTTATATCTCTCAACACGGAGACATAGTTTTTAATATCTCCATATTCGTCTTTCATGGGTGTGATAGTCTGCTGACTTAAATAAAATTCGCCGTTCTTTTTTTTGTTGACAATCGTTCCTCTGTAGGTACTTCCTCTCATAATCTCATTCCATAATTTTTTATAGAACTCCTCATCATGTTTACCCGATTTTAACATCCGAGGTGTTTTTCCTACGGCTTCATGGCTACTATAACCGGTAGTCGATTCAAATGCCGGATTTACATATTCAATTTTTCCTTTTGTGTCTGTAATAACCACGCTGTCCGCAGTTTGTTCAATGGCATTCGAAAGTATCTTCAATTTGGTTAATGATTTTTTCTGGTCAGTTACATCTTCCGTATGAATCATAATATAATCCGGGTAAATAAATACATAATTGAATATACAGTCTCTGATCTCTCCTGAATTTAATAATTTATAAGATCTTTTTCTCCTGATGTTTGTTTTTGTTTTGAAACATTTATTAATATCAGATTGGATATAAACTAGATTAGGTGAATCGGAGTACACTTCAATAAGCTCCCTTCCTAATAAATTACTTATGTTATGTTTCGAATAAGTTTCTGCGGCTTCATTATAATCAATGAATATAAATCCCTTATCAGTATGCTGCCATACATAAGAAGGAATCGGAAAGCCTTTGAATAATGATTTAAACTTTTGCGTACTCTGTTTTAAGGCAATTTCCGAGAGTCGGTGTTCGGTAATGTCCCTCAATAACATAACACCGCCATTAACTATTCCGCCGGAATCTCTAACGGGGGAGGCGGAAACAGAAATATAAACACCTTTTGACTGTTTAGGGTTTTGTATAAAAATTATTTCATCGATTATTTCCTCCCCTTTAATAGCCAATGCTAAAGGAAGTTTTTCGGGCGGAAACGGTTTAAAATCGTCGGGGTAGTAGCAGCCGTAAACACTCGTCCATTCAGCAGGTGAAATATCCTTTGGTCCGATACCCAAAATGCTCTGCGCTGCTGAATTGAAGAATGTAAATCTTCCATTCTTATCGGCAACTATAATTCCTTCGGTGAGATTATCCAAAACCGAATGAAGTGTGGCGTTTTCCGATATCAGTTCAAGTCCTGATTTTTGCTCCCGGTCTATCTTAAAAATATCTTCTGAAATATTAATCATATTATTCATAGCAAATTCCCAAGTTAAAATTATTTATTGATTCTACTTTTACTTGCAAAACAGCTAAAGAAGCAAGAAGATTTACAAGTGATACATAATTAGTTTTAGAAAAACTATTCGGTTGCCGCAGAAAGAAAAATGGCAGCACAGTTATTCATCGGTTCGGCGAGTATAAATCTTAAAACCAAAACAGTGCAGAAAGAAGAAGAGAATTTCCCGCTAATGTATTAAAAACTTTGGGTGAACATAAAGAAAATTTAGTGTTAAAGCAATGCAAATGAATAAAATATAAATGTACGCATTGGACCATAAATAAGGTAACCGAAGGCGATTTGTAAAAAGGTCGTTGGGTCATAATATAGGTAACCAAGAATTTTAAAGGTTATCTATGAGCAATTCAGCAAAGAAGGAGTATCTAACTGAG
>Ga0307441_1000577_pt1 | contig 13071 bp, 13 predicted proteins | sample SalMarWE160420MG_FD_202149 | JGI IMG/M metagenome (GOLD analysis project Ga0307441, IMG submission 202149) | Salt marsh sediment microbial communities from the Plum Island Ecosystem LTER, Massachusetts, United States - WE1604-20 | ecosystem: Environmental > Aquatic > Marine > Intertidal zone >... | reverse complement strand
GAGCGCAGCAACTGGCGCAGCGCGGTCTGGTCGTATTCGGAGGGCGAGGTGGTGTCGATGAAGCGCTGCACGACGTCGACGAAGCGGGCCGGGTCGTCGTGAAACGGGAAGTGCCCGGAACCCTCGAAGATCTCCAGTCTGGAGCCGGGCATCGCGGCGTGGGCCATCCAGGCGTGACGGACGGGGACGACCGCATCTTTTGTGCCCCAGATGATCTGCACCGGGATGGCCTCTGTCAAATAGCACCGGTCCAGCATGGTGACGATCTGACCGCGCCAGTCCACCACCGCGCGCAGGGTCCTGCTGAACGCGGCCGAGGCGGTCGGCTCCGGCAGGTCGTCGAGGATGCGCAGCACGTTGGGCAGGTCGCGGCCCAGCCCGGTGCTCCCGAAGGCCGCGCCCAGCACCCGGCCGGCGGCCTGTATCGCCGGCAGCACCAGCGGGAGCCGCAGCAACGCCAGGGCTTCGCTGCCCATCGGCAACGACGCACACCGCAACACGAGGTTGACGTCCTTGGTGACGCCGCCCGCGGCGACCAGGATGAGTCGTTCCACCAGATGGGGGAACTGGTAGGCGAACTGCATCGCCACCCCGCCGCCCAGGGAATGACCGACGAGGGTCACCCGCTCGATGTCGAGCACGCTGAGCAGGTCGCGCATCCCGTTGGCGTACGCGGCGATCGAGTAGTCGGCGCGCGGCTTGTCGGATTGCCCGTGGCCGAGCAGGTCCGGGGCGATGACGGTGAACCGCTGGGCGAGCTTGGCCTGCACGGTGTTCCAGGTGGTGGAGTTGTCACCGATGCCGTGGATCAGCAGGATCGCCGGGCCCGAACCGGCGATCCGGTACGCCCGCCGGTAGCCGTGGATGGTGCGGAACTCCAGCCGGGGTGCGGTCACTTCCCGCACAGGACGGAGATTGCTCTTGCGCTGCCGCTCGGTCATCTCCAACCTCGCTGTCGGGCCGGCGAGGGATTTGGGAGGTCCTCAGGCCGAGTCGTCGTCGTCAAACTTCTTCTCGGCCTGCTGGGCCAGGAACCGCTCAAACTCTGCGCCAATCTCTTCGCCGCTGGGCAGGTCTTCGTCGCGAGCCAGTAACGACCTGTTTTCCTGAGCGTCGATAAAGGCATCGTACTGGCGCTCCAGCGCAGCCACCACTTGAGCGACTTCCGCGCTGGCCTGGACCTGCTCGTCGATCTTGGTCCGGATTTCGGCCGCCGCCTCGGTCAGCGCGGACAGCGGCAGGTCGAGCGACCCGCTCTTGGCCACCTGCTCGAGCAGCGCCTGTGCGGCGGCCGGATAGTCGGTCTGCGTCAGGTAGTGCGGAACGTGCACGGTGAAGCCGACCACCTCGTGACCGTGTTGGGCCATCCGGTATTCGAGCAGGTTGGACGCGCTGCCGGGAACCTGGATCTCGGCGATCCACGGCCGGAAATCGGCGATCAGCTCCCCGTTGTTGGAGTGCGCGGTCAGCGTGATCGGCCGGGTGTGCGGCACCGCCATCGGGACGGTCCCCAGGCCGATCGTGCGCCGCACTCCGAGCCGCTCGGCGAGCAGACGCACCGCGGTGATGAAGCGCTCCCACTTGAGGTCGGGCTCGAGGCCGGCCAACAACAGGAACGGGGTGCCGGCGGTGTCGCGCAATGCGTACAGGCTCAGCTCGGGGTCGTCGTAGTGGGTGAAATGATCGGTTTTGAACGTCATCACCGGCCGTCGCGAGCGATAGTCCAGCAGTTCGTCGATCGCAAAGGACGCAACCAGCTCGGTGTCCAGCGCGCCCCTGAGGTGGTTGGCGGCCAGCCGTATCGCATGACCGGCGTCGGAAAAGCCCTCCAGCGCGTGGACCAGCACCGGACCGCGGCCGTCGGACGCCGCCAACTGCGGCGCCGGGAACTCGAGCTCGTACATGCCCGACTGTCCGGGCTGGTAGTACTCGTCGTCCGGGTCGTGACGGTGGGCCATCGGGGTCGCCTCCTTCCGGGGGTTGCTTCGAGGGTGCCCCATGTAGTGTCCCCCAAAATAGAGGGGTACCAACAATTGAACAGGGAACTCGTTGGCGCCCTGGTATTCGAAACGCAAATTGGCGGCGCTGTAATCCCCGCAGGACCGTTGCGGGCCGGCGCGAACTTTGCTTGCTGCGCTGTTCGGCGACTTCGTCGCCGTGAACAGCGCTTGCCGGTCGCCGGTCGGGCATGATGGGGCCAATGCGAAAAGCGCTGACGGTGCTCTGTTCGGTGGTCGGCCTGGCGACGCTGCTGACGTCGTGCGGCCGGCCGGCGACCCATGCGCTGGCCCCCGGCGCGCCGCCGCAGCCGGCCAGCAAGCCGGTCGAGCGGCTCACCAACCCCAAGCCGGCGGCGGCCGCGGGTCCGGTGGACCCGGACCTTCGAGTCGGGCCGATCTTCCTCGACGGCGGCACCGTGCACGTCTGCACGGGCTCCGTGGTGCATTCGACGGGCGGCAACCTGGTGATGACCGCGGCGCACTGCCTGGCCGGGAGCTCACAGATCGCCTTCGCGCCCGGATTCGCCGGGGATGGCGCGCCCACCGACCTGTGGACGGCCGACGCCGTCTACCTGGATCCGCGCTGGACCGCCGCCAAAGACCCGCATGCCGATTACGCCATCCTGCGGGTCAGCGGTCGGGCGGACGGTTCGGTCGAGTCGCATGTCGGCCTGGCGCTGGCCCTGGGCCGGACGCCGCCCCCTGGCAGCCACGTCACCGTGCTGGGCTACCCGGCCGGCGTGGGCGGCTCCCCGGTGGGCTGCCAGGCCGGCATCGAGCTCACCGACAGCGGGTACCCGTCGGTGGCGTGCGACGGCCTGGTCGCCGGCACCAGCGGGGGCCCGTGGGTGAGCGGCACGACGATCAGCGGGCTCACCGGTGGCTTCGAACGCGGCGGATGCGCCGAGGACGTGTCGTACTCGGCGCCGTTCGACGAGCACGTCGCCCTGCTGTTGGCTCGCGCCGAAGCCGGCGGCCCGGGTGATCCCGTGCCGAACGGCCTCGACGACATCTGCTAGCGCAGGGGCGTTTCAGCGGCGGAACTGGTTGAGCGCCCGCACCTTGTTCATCACGTCGAGCGCGGCCACCTTGTAGGCCTCCGAGAACGTCGGGTAGTTGAACACCGCGTCCACCAGGTACTCCACCGTGCCGCCGCAGCCCATCACGGCCTGCCCGATGTGCACCATCTCGGTCGCGCTGGTGCCGAAGATGTGCACCCCGAGCAGCTTGAGGTCCTCGGTGGACACCAGCAGCTTGAGCATGCCGTAGGAGTCGCCGGCGATCTGGCCGCGGGCCAGCTCCCGGTACCGGGCCACCCCGACCTCGTAGGGGATCGCGTCCTTGGTCAGCTCCACCTCGGTGGCGCCGACGTAGGAGACCTCGGGAATGGAGTAGATCCCGATCGGCTGCAGCTCGGTGATGCCGTCGCACGCTTCTCCGAAGGCGTGGTAAGCGGCCAGCCGCCCTTGTTCCATGGAGGTCGCGGCCAGGGCGGGGAAGCCGATCACGTCGCCGACGGCGTAGATGTGGGGCACCTTGGTCTGAAAGTTGTCGTCGACGAAGATCCGGCCCCGGTGGTCGGCCTCCAGCTCGGCGTTGTGCAGGTCGAGATGGTCGGTCTGCCCCTGCCGTCCGGCCGAATACATCACCGTTTCTGCGGGGATCTGCTTGCCGCTGGCCAGGGTGGTCACGGTGCCCGCCGCGCCGACGTCGACCGCGGTCACCTCCTCGCCGAACCGGAAGGTCACCGCCAGGTCGCGCAGATGGAACTTCAGCGCCTCGACGACCTCGGGGTCGCAGAAGTCGAGCATGCCCGACCGCTTTTCCACGACGGTGACCTTGGTGCCGAGCGCGGCGAACATCGAGGCGTACTCGATGCCGATCACGCCGGCGCCGACCACCACCATCGATGTCGGGAGCGATTTGAGGTCGAGGATGCCGTCGGAGTCGAGCACCCGTTCCTCGTCGAACTCGACGCCGGACGGCCGCGCGGGCCGGGTGCCCGTGGCCACGACGATGTATCTCCCGCTGATGGTTACCTTTTCGCGGTGGGAGAGGTCTTCGACCTCGATGGTGTGCGGGTCGAGGAATCGCCCGTGCCCGATCAGCAGGTCGATGCGGTTGCGCATCAGCTGGTTGCGCACCACGTCGACTTCCTTGCCGATCACGTGCTGGGTGCGGGCCAGCAGGTCGGCCGGGGTGATCTTCTCCTTGACGCGGTAGCTCGCGCCGTACAGTTCGCGCTGGCTCATCCCGGTCAGGTATAAAACTGCTTCGCGCAATGTTTTTGACGGGATGGTGCCGGTCTGCACGCACACGCCGCCCAACATCTGGCCGCGCTCGACGACCGCGACCGACTTGCCCAGCTTCGCCGAGGCGATGGCGGCCTTTTGCCCGCCGGGGCCCGAACCGATCACCACCATGTCGTACTCACGCGTCGACGCCATGAGCAAACCTTAAAGCAGCACGACCCACAGTGCCGACTTCATGCACAGGAGAAGCGCCGGGCCGGTGAGCGCGCGCACCCCTGACGGTGGCGAGCGTCAGCGTTGGGGCTCATGACGACAGATCACGCGGACTTCGAATTGAATCGGCCCGGGGCATTGATCGCCGCGCTACCGGCTGTTCTCGGCTTCGCGCCGGAGAATTCACTGGTGCTGGTGTCGCTCGGCGGCGGCGAGCTGGGGTCGGTGCTGCGCGTCGACCTGTCCGAGAAGCTCGCCGAGCGGATCGGGTACCTCGTCGAGGTGGCGGCCGCGGCCGAACCCGACGCGGCCATCGCGGTCATCGTCGACGAGCACGGTGCGCACTGCCCGGGCTGCAACGAGGATTACCGGCAGCTGTGCGCCTCGCTCACAAACGCCCTGGCGGAGAACGACATCCAGCTGTGGGCCGCACATGTGGTGGATCGGGTGGCCGCCGGTGGACGCTGGCATTGCGTGGACGGCTGCGGTGCGGGCGGGCACGTCGACGATCCTTCGGCGTCTCCGCTGGCCGCGGCGGCGGTCCTGGACGGGCGGCGGCTCTATCCGCGGCGCGCCGACCTGCAGGCGGTCATCGCCGTCGAGGACCGCGCCGGTGAGCGGGCCGAGTTGGTCGCCCGCCACGCGGCCGCGCGGCAAGCGGCGCATCGGGCCGACCCGGCTGGCTGCGGCCGCCGTGACGTGGAACGCGCGCTGGCCGCCGCCGCCCGGGTCGCCGAGGGCCGTGCGCTGTCAGAGGACGACGTGGCACAGCTGGGTTGCGCGCTGATCGACGTGCAGGTGCGTGACGCGCTGTATGCGCTTGCGGTCGGCGCCAATGCCGGGGACGCGGAGTCGTTGTGGGCGCTGCTGGCCCGCAGTTTGCCCGAGCCCTGGCGGGTGGAGGCGCTGGTGTTGCTGGCGTTTTCCGCCTACGCCCGCGGCGACGGGCCGCTGGCCGGGGTGTCGCTGGAGGCCGCGCTGCGGTGCGATCCCGAGCATCGCATGGCGGGCATGCTGGACAGGGCGCTGCAGTCCGGTGTGCGGCCCGAGCGCATCCAAGAACTCGCGCTCACGGGCTACCGATTGGCCAAGAGACTGGGTGTGCGGCTGCCGCCGCGGCGGGTGTTGCGCCGCCGCGCGGGCTAAGGGCGTTGGGAGTCAGACCTTCTCGACCTTGACTGCATGGGCCATCTCGTGCGGCAGGGTGACGTTCTCGTGGCCGGGGATCAGGATGGTTACCCCGGCAGGCCCGGTCTCGACGGTCACCCGCGCGTTCGGCACGACGCCGGCATCCTTGAGCCGGCTGATCAGGTCGATGTCGCCCTGCACGTGCTCGGTGAGCTGCCGGACGACCACCGCCACCGGCGACCCGGAGGGGAGCTCGGTCAACCGGACCAGGTTCGCGTCCTCGGCGCCGGAGTTCGGGCCGACACCGAGGCCCAGAAGACCGGGAATCGGGTTGCCGAACGGGGAAGTGGTCGGGTTGTTGAGCACCTTCATCAGCCGGCGCTCGACGTCCTCGCTCATGACGTGCTCCCAGCGGCAGGCCTCGGCGTGCACTTCCTCCCAGGGCAGGCCGATCACGTCGACGAGCAGCCGCTCGGCCAGGCGGTGCTTGCGCATCACGGAGATGGCCAGGGCCCGGCCCTTGTCGGTGAGTTCCAGGTGGCGGTCGCCGGCGACATGGAGGAGGCCGTCCCGCTCCATGCGGGACACGGTCTGGCTGACGGTCGGTCCGCTTTGATCGAGGCGTTCGGCGATCCGGGCACGCAGCGGCGTCACGCCCTCTTCTTCGAGGTCATAGATGGTCCGCAGGTACATTTCGGTGGTATCGACCAGATCGTTCATTCAGCACCCTCCAATGACGCCGAGTCTACTGGGCCAGCTGCATGAATGGGTGTAACGCTTCCCAGCCAAGCGGTATGCCCGCCGTGTCTCACGGCGGGCATACCGTCTGTTGTTGGGCTGTGGGTGGGTTTAGCCGGCGACCTCAGCTCGCATAGGAGCGGAGGCGATCGGCGCGCTCGCCGTTGCGCAGCTTGGACATCACGTCCCGCTCGATCTGGCGGACCCGCTCGCGGGACAGGCCGAACAGTTTGCCGATCTGGTCCAGGGTGCGCGGCTGCCCGTCGTCCAGGCCGAAGCGCAGCCGGATCACCTGGTGCTCGCGCTCGTCGAGAGTCGCCAGGACGCTGCGGATGTCGGTGTGCAGCAGCTCGGCGATCACCGCGTTCTCCGCCGACATCGCCTCGGCGTCCTCGATGAAATCGCCCAGCGGGGCCTCCTCCTCGGAGCCGACCGGCATGTCCAGGCTCACCGGGTCGCGGCTGTGCTCAAGCAGGTCGTTGATCTTCTCGATCGGGATGCCCGACTCGGCGGCAAGTTCTTCGTCGCTGGCCTCGCGGCCCAGGTTCTGGTGCATCTCGCGCTTGATCCGCGCCAGCTTGTTGACCTGCTCGACCAGGTGGACCGGCAACCGGATGGTGCGGCTCTGGTCGGCCATGCCGCGGGTGATGGCTTGACGGATCCACCAGGTGGCATACGTCGAGAACTTGAATCCCTTTGTGTAGTCGAACTTTTCCATCGCGCGGATCAGCCCCAGGTTGCCTTCCTGGATCAGGTCCAGCAGCGGCATGCCCCGGCCCGTGTAGCGCTTGGCCAGCGACACCACCAGTCGCAGGTTCGCTTCCAGCAGGTGACGGCGGGCCGCCTGACCGTCGCGCACGACGGCCGCCAAGTCGCGTTTGCGGTTCTCGCCGAGGCGCTTACGGGTTGCCAGCAGATGCTCGGCGTACAGCCCGGCTTCGATCCGCTTGGCGAGTTCGACCTCGTCCGCTGCGTTGAGCAACGCGGTCTTGCCGATGCCGTTCAGATAGACGCGCACCAAGTCGGCCGCGGGACTCTGAGCATCCAGATCGCCGTCGATCCTGCTTGTGGTGGCGTTCGCCATAGCGACCTCCCGATCAGCTTGTTCTGTTGTATGGCTTAACGACAGCTACGCGCTCAGAGTTCCCGGAGAGCTGTGATCTCACACGCCATGACGTGCAGAAATGTGCCGACGACCTGAGAAAGTCCTGAGAAGTGCGGCGGGTCGTGGCCCGCCCCGGAACGCCCCGCCTAGCCCTGGCCCTGCGCGCCCGGTGCGCCCGGTTGCGGTTGTGGGTCGCGCCGGGGCTCGAGCGCCGGACGCTCCGCCGTCGGGAACAGCGGAGTGCGCCGCGGCCCCTCGTCGAACCGCCGGGGCTCGTTGCGGCCGCGCGGCGGGCGGTCGTTGGCGATGAGCACGGCCATCCATGGCAACGGCACCGACACCGCCACGATCGCCAGCGAGATCAGGCCGTTGTGCCAGGCGCCGTAGGCGACGGCGGCGGCGATGAGCGCCGGGATGCGGAAGCCCATCAGCGTCAGGTACTTGCGCACCCGCGCGCGATGTTGTTCGTCGTAAGAGGGTGCGGCGGCGGTGATGAGGACCGGATGGCCCTTGTCGTCGAAGTCGTTGGACCTGTCTCCGAAGTCGTCGCTGAACCCCTGTTCGGAGCCGCGCTTCATTCCTCCACTGTCCCACATCTCACCGATTCCGGCGCAGCCGGTTTCGCCCGGCTTCGGGGGGTGCACAATGTTGGGTATGCAGACCCAGACGATCGAACGCACCGAGACCGACGAACGCGTCGACGACGGGACCGGCAACGACACCCCTCGGTACTTCCACTACGTCAAGAAAGACAAGATCGCCGAGAGCGCGGTAATGGGCAACCACGTGGTCGCCCTGTGCGGCGAGGTATTCCCCGTCACGCGTTCGGCCAAGCCGGGTTCGCCGGTCTGTCCGGATTGCAAGAAGATCTACGAAAGCCTCAAGAAGGGCTGATCAAGCCGGCGGCTCCGCCGTCGCGACGTCGCGTTCCTGCGTCGCCGGGTGCGCGCCCGAACCCGCGGGCGAGTCGGCCGTCACCTCCGAGCCCCGTGCGCGCGCCAGCATCCAGTTGCGCAGCCGGTGGGCATGCGTCTTGGGTGCGGGGAATTCCTCCTGGACGGCGGCGTTGAGCTCGGCGCCCAGCATGATCGCGAAGCCGCCGAAGAAGGCGAACAGCAGGAATGCGATCGGGGTGGACAGCGCTCCGTAGGTATAGCCGGTGCTGGTGATCCAGCTCAGGTAGATCCGCAGGCCCAGCGTTGCGATCACGAACACCGCCGTCGCCAGCATCGCGCCCAGGAGCAGCCGGTGCGACGGTAGCGGCACCGGCAGCGCCACCCGGTACAAGATCATGATCCCGACCATCAGCCCGAGGATCAGCGCCGGGTAGTAGCCGTAGCGCAGCATGTTGGCCAGGCTGAACGGGATGTGTTCTGCCACCTTGCGCGGCCCCAGCACAAGCAGCGGCGCCGTCCCCACGACCGCCACCAGCATCACCACGTAGAGGAACAGCGCGAAGAACCGCTGCCGCACGGGGTGGCGCAACGGCGTCTGGCCGTGGGCCTCGACCACGGAGTCGACGAACGCCGAGATCGCCGAGGAACCCGCCCACAGCGAAATCAGAAAGCCCAGCGACACCACCTCGCCGCGGGCGCCCGCGGTGATGTCGCGCATCGTGGGTTCGATGATCTCGTTGACCACACTGGGGGAGAACACCTTGTGGGCCGTCGAGATGGCCTGGTGTTCGATGCTGGGCAACATGTCGGCGCCGAACAGCGGGGCCACGTAGGCCAGGCTGCCCAGCATCCCCAGCAGCAGCGGCGGAAGGGACAGCGCCGACCAGAACCCCGCCTGTGCGGATTCGGAAAAGATGGAATCGTCCCAGCTCTTTGACAGAGTCCTGAGACATATCCGCCAGACGTGGTGGCGGGACGGCTTTGCGACCTGATCGCTCATACCCGTCCAGCATTACCGAAAACTGCGCGCGCGGGCCGCATTGCCCGCGCGCGAGTTGTTGTGGGCTAGCTCTCGCTGAACTCCAGCACCGCTGCCAACTCGATCAGTTTCGCTTCGTGCTCGTTGGCGTGATGCCCGCAGAAAAGGAGTTCGGCGCCGGAGGGCAGCTTGGCGCGAACGCGAGCTGCGGCACCGCAGCGGTCGCAGCGGTCCGCTCTGGTCAAAGGACTGGTCAGAGTTGCGTTCATGGCTTCTCCGTTCTCGCGTTTACTCACTCTCTCAGACGTATGGGGTTTTTGCGTTGTTCCCCGACCGTTCTCGGGTGTGTCGTTTCTCACGGGTTTTCCAGCCCTTCAGGAAGGCTCTTTAAGGTGTCCCTCCGTGACCTTCGTACCTGACGTCCTGGTCCATCTGTGTGGATCCGACGAGTGGTCGCGGGCCCGCAGCCGGGGCGCGATCCGACCGGAGGATTCCGGCTCGGAGGTCCCGGACCGGTTCATCCACCTGTCGACGCCGCAGCAGGTGCACCTGCCGGCCAACCAGCTGTTCCGCGGTCGCGCGGACCTGGTCCTGCTGCATATCGACCCCGCGTTGCTCGACTCACCGGTGCGGTGGGAGCCCGGTGTGCCAACGGATCCGGCCTCGATGCTGTTCCCGCATCTGTACGGTCCGTTGCCGGCGCGGGCCGTGATCCGGGTCACCGACTACCGGCCGGCGCCCGACGGCACCTTCGCCCCGCTCGTCGACGATCGGGATCCGCCGGAGGCGCCCGGTCAGCCCGGGTGAGCGTCAGCCGAACCGCGCTGTGCCGCACGCGGTGGCCCGGTGAGGAATGCCCGGCATCAGCCGAGTATCACCCTGCGGGGCGGGCACGAATTCGGCTCGCGGGGCCGCGATCTGCTAGTCCAGGTAGTCGCGCAGCACCTGGGAGCGGCTGGGATGGCGCAACTTCGACATCGTCTTGGACTCGATCTGGCGGATGCGCTCGCGGGTCACGCCGTAGACCTGCCCGATCTCGTCCAGGGTGCGGGGCTGGCCGTCGGTGAGGCCGAAGCGCAGCCGTACCACGCCGGCCTCGCGCTCGGACAGGGTCTCCAGCACCGACTGCAGCTGATCTTGCAGCAGCGTGAACGACACCGCGTCGACGGCCACCACCGCTTCGCTGTCCTCGATGAAGTCGCCGAGCTGGCTGTCGCCCTCGTCGCCGATGGTCTGGTCCAGCGAGATCGGCTCGCGCGCGTACTGCTGGATCTCGAGCACCTTCTCCGGGGTGATGTCCATTTCCTTGGCCAGCTCCTCGGGCGTGGGCTCGCGGCCCAGGTCCTGCAGCAGCTCGCGCTGGATGCGGCCCAGCTTGTTGATCACCTCGACCATGTGCACCGGGATGCGGATGGTGCGGGCCTGGTCGGCCATGGCGCGGGTGATGGCCTGGCGGATCCACCACGTCGCGTACGTGGAGAACTTGTACCCCTTGGTGTAGTCGAACTTCTCGACCGCGCGGATCAGACCCAGGTTCCCTTCCTGGATGAGGTCGAGGAACGCCATGCCGCGGCCCGTGTAGCGCTTGGCCAGCGAAACCACCAGGCGCAGGTTGGCTTCCAGCAGATGGTTTTTTGCGCGGTCGCCGTCGCGGCAGATCCACACCATGTCCCGACGCTGGGCGGCGGGCAGCTTGTCGCCGCGCTCGGCCATCTCGGTCATCAGCTGCGTGGCGTACAGGCCGGCTTCGATCCGCTTGGCCAGCTCGACCTCTTCCTCGGCGTTGAGCAGCGCCACCTTGCCGATCTGCTTGAGGTACGCCCGGACGGAGTCTGCGGAGGCGGTGAGTTCGGCGTCCTTGCGGGCCTGACGAAGTGCTTCGGATTCGTCTTCGTCCCAGACGAAATCGCCGGAAGCCTTGTCCTTCTCGGTGGGCTCGGCGATCTCCTCGTCGTCCTCGGCGGGAGCCGCGCCGGCCGTGGCGGTCACCGTGACCGCGTCGTCCTCGGAGTCGCCCGCGTCCAGTTCGGCGTCGTCGCCACCCTGCGCAGCGCTCGCGTCACTCTCGTCCAGCTCGTCGAGGTTGAGGTCGGCGATGTCGATGTCCTCGGCGGGCTCGCCCTCCAGGTCGGGTTCGTTGTCGACGTCCTCGGCGGCGCCGTCGGTCTCCAGGACATCGGGATCCACCCCGGATTCCTTGCCGGCCGCTTTGCTTCCGCGGGACGACGGCGCCTTCGCCGGGGCGCCCTTGGCCGGGGAGCGGGTCTTCTTCTTCTCGTCACCTGCCGCCTTGGTCTCGGGTCCCGTCGTGGACTTGGCCGTCCGCGGTGCCGACTTTGCGGTGCGCTTCGCGGGGGCGGCGCCGTTGGCGGGCTTTGCCGCCGGCCGCTTGGCGGGGGACCCTGGTGACTTCGTGGCGTTGCGTTTCACCGGTTCGTCGGTGCTGGGTTTGGTCGCTGCCACTTACACCCCTTCGGTCGGGTTCACTTCCGGTGGTGTGGGCATACTGAACCGAAAGTGCCTGCTATGTCGAATGTCGGCGTTGGATATCAGCGTCGGGATTTGGCACGCTAACGATTTTGGGCTGACGCCGTGGACCATTGTAACGATACCGGGCGCTCATACCGTCCGACCGGGCAAAATTTCAGCGCGTCACGTCGGCGGTGGCGGCCATGGCCGCGCCCACGATGCCGGCGGTGTTCTGCAGCGCGGCGGCCACCACCGGGGTGCGGTTTTCCAGCAGTGGGATCCACTTGTCGGCCTTGCGGCTGATGCCGCCGCCCGCGATGAACAGGTCCGGCCAGATCGCGTTCTCGATCGCCACCAGCACCCGGGTCACCTGCTTGGCCCACTTCTCGTAGCTCCAGCCCTTGCGCTCCTTGACCGACGACGCCGCGCGGTGCTCGGCCTCTTTGCCGCCGACCTCGAGGTGCCCGAACTCGGTGTTGGGTATCAGCGTGCCGTTGTGGATGAGCGCGGAGCCGATTCCGGTGCCGAACGTCAGCAGCACCACCACACCCTGCTTGTCTTTGCCCGCCCCGTAGTGCTGCTCGGCGAGTCCGGCCGCGTCGGCGTCGTTGAGGATGGTGACGGCCTGGCCGCTCAGCTCGCCGCTGATGATGTCGCGCGCATTGGTCCCGATCCAGGCCTTGTCGACGTTGGCGGCCGTCTGGACGACGCCGTGGGTGACCACGCCGGGGTAGGTCACCCCGAGGGGACCCGTCCACCCGAATCCGTTGACCACCTCGGCGATGGTCCTGGCCACCGCCGACGGCGTCGCCGGTTGGGGGGTCAACAGCTTGACGCGGTCGCCGATCAGCAGCCCGGTATCCATGTCGACGATGCCGCCCTTGATGCCGCTGCCGCCGACATCGACGCCGAAGCCACGGCGCGGCGGCGCACCCGCGGCGGTCTCGGGGCCAGGCGTGTCCGTGGTCATGGGGCTGGTCATCGAGTCTCCTGGGCGGGGGAGAGTTTTGGGTTGTCCGCCCACCTTAGCCTGGCGACGCGGCGCGCAGCGCCGGCTGAAGAGGCGTGCCAGAGCCGTGCCGTCGCGGTTGTGCCCGTGTGAACGCGACGGTGGCGATTGTGATGCGATGGACCGGTGACGGGAATTGCGGACGAGCACGCGCGGCTGCGGTCGGTAGCCGAGACGCTGGCCGCCGAGGCCGCCGAATTCGTGCGACGCCGCCGCGCCGAGGTGTTCGGCGCCTACGCCGGCACCGCCGGCGGCGACGACACGGTGCGCGCCAAGAGCACG
>Ga0307441_1000574_pt1 | contig 13118 bp, 4 predicted proteins | sample SalMarWE160420MG_FD_202149 | JGI IMG/M metagenome (GOLD analysis project Ga0307441, IMG submission 202149) | Salt marsh sediment microbial communities from the Plum Island Ecosystem LTER, Massachusetts, United States - WE1604-20 | ecosystem: Environmental > Aquatic > Marine > Intertidal zone >... | reverse complement strand
GTGCAGCTGGCGGTGCTCGACCAGCAGGGCGAGACGCTGGCCGCGGTGGCCGACGACCGGATCGCCGACGTACTGGGCCGGCTGCGCGGCGGCTACCAGGTCGACGACCGGGAGGTCACCCCCACGCAGCTGCTCGAGCGGCTCGGCTTCGGCCGGGGCCAGCTGTCCGCGCGGGTAGGCGACCTGTCCGGGGGCCAGCGGCGGCGGCTGCAGCTGATGCTCACGCTGCTGTCCGAGCCGAACGTGTTGCTGCTGGACGAGCCCACCAACGACGTCGACACCGACATGCTCACCGCCACCGAGGACCTGCTGGACTCCTGGGCGGGCACGCTGATCGTCGTCTCGCACGACCGCTATCTGCTGGAGCGGGTCACCGATCAGCAGTACGCGATCCTCGACGGCCGGTTGCGGCACCTGCCCGGCGGCGTCGACGAGTACCTGCGGCTGGCGGCCCAGCGCACGGCTGAGGCCACCGCCGCGCCAGCCGCGACAGTGGCCGCCGAGCCGGAGGCCATGTCGGGCGCCGAGCGGCGTGCCGCCGAGAAGGAGATGGCCGCCGCCGAGCGCCAACTCTCGCGCCTGGCCGGCCGGATCACCGCCAAGCACCACGAACTGGCCGAACACGACCAGTCCGACCACGTCGGCCTGGCCCGGCTCACCCAGGAGCTGCGCGCCCTGGAAGACGAAGTCGCCGCCACCGAGACCCGTTGGCTCGAGCTCTCGGAGCTACTCGAATAATCGGAGGGTGTCGTCCGGCCCGCCAGCGGCGCGGGAAGCCGTGAGTCCCCGACCGGTGCGTTACCCGCCGGGCGATGCGCTGCTGGCCCTGTACCGGCTGCGCGGCCCGGTGATCGAGGCCGGGGTCGGCCGGCACGGCTACACCTACCTGCTGGGGCCGGAGGCCAACAAGTTCGTGTTCGCCAACGCCGACGCGTTCAGCTGGCGTCAGACCTTCGAGAACCTCGCGATCGTCGACGGTCCGACGGCGTTGATCGTCAGCGACGGGGAGGATCACCGGCGGCGGCGCAGCGTGGTCGCGCCCGGGTTGCGGCACCGGCAGGTCCAGGATTACGTCGCCACCATGGCTGCCGCCGTCGACGCCGTCATCGACGGCTGGCGACCCGGGCAGCAGCTGGACATCTACCAACAGTGCCGGGCCGCGGTGCGGCGCAGCACGGCCGAAAGCCTCTTCGGCCAACGCCTCGCCGCGCACTCCGAGTTCCTCGGGCAGCAATTGCAGCCCCTGCTCGACCTGACGCACCGGCTGCCCCAGGTAGCACAGCTACAACGACGGATCAACTCGCCGGGGTGGCGACGGGCGATGGCCGCCCGCCAACGCGTCAACGACCTCATCGACACCCAGATCGCCCAGGCCCGCGCCGCGCCCAGGCCCGACGACAACATGCTGGCCACGCTGATCGACGGCCGCGGCGACGAAGGATATGCGTTGTCGGACGACGAGATCCGCGATCAGGTGATCTCGTTGATCACCGCCGGATACGAAACCACCAGCGGCGCGCTGGCCTGGGCGATCTACTCGCTGCTGACCCTGCCCGGCGCATGGACCAACGCCGCCGACGAGGTGCGCCGCGTGCTCGGCGGCCACCCGCCGGCCGCGTCCGAGGTCGAATCGCTGACGTACCTCAACGGAGTCGTCCACGAAACCCTCCGGCTTTATCCGCCGGGGGTGATCTCCGCCCGCAGGGTCATGCGTGACCTCCGGTTCGACGGGCACCGCATCCGGGCGGGCCGCCTGCTGATCTTCAGTCCGTACGTCACCCACCGGCTCCCCGAGCTGTGGCCCGCACCGCGCGAATTCCGGCCGCGGCGCTGGGACCCCGGGACGCCGGATTACCGCAAGCCGGCGCCACACGAATTCCTCCCGTTCGGCGGCGGGCTGCACCGCTGCATCGGAGCGATGCTGGCCACCACCGAGATGACCGTGATGCTGGCCCGGCTGGTCGCCCGGACCAAGCTCAGGTTGCCCGCTCAGCGGATCCGGGCCCACAACCTGGCAGCGCTGAGCCCCTCACCGGGGCTGACCGTCGAGATCGCCGGCTCAGCGCCAGCGCAGTAGGACCAGGTCGGAACTGAACCCCGGCCCCATCGCCAGCAGCAGACCCGGGCTGTCGCTGGGCGGCGGCTTGGCGATGGTGTCGCGCAGGATATGCAGCACCGAGGCCGACGAGAGGTTGGCGATCTCGCCCAGGGAGCGCCAGGTCAACTCGAGCGCGTCGGCCGGCAGTTCGAGGCTCCTGGCGATGGCGTTGATGACCTTGGGGCCGCCGGGGTGGGCCACCCACGCGGCGATGTCGTCCTTGGTCAGCCCGTGCGTGGCCAGGAATCCGTTGACGTCGTCGGCCAGGTGCCGCTCGATGATCGTCGGCAGCTCCGGTGACAGCACGGGTTGCAGGCCGGCGGAGCTGACGTCCCAGCCCATGATGTTCAGCGACCCGGGGTACAGGCGGCTGCGCGAGTCGAGGATGTCGGGGCCGCTGGCACGGACCTGCTTGTCCCGCTCGGCCCGGCGCTCCCCGACGGCCACCACCGCGGCCGCGCCGTCGCCGAACATCGCACTGCCCACCAGCGCCGACACGGTCGGCTTGCAGGCCGGGTACGTCAACGAGCAGAGCTCGACCGACAGCAACGCCGCGACGCCGTCGGGCGCGCCGCGCAGGTAGTCATTGAGCCGGGCCACCCCGGCCGCGCCGGCCGCGCAGCCGAGGCCGAAGAGCGGCATCCGGCGCACGTCGGGCCGCAACCCGAGCCGGCCGGCCACCCGGGCATCCAGCGACGGCACGGCGACGCCGGTGACCGTCGTGGTGGCGATCATGTCGATGTCCTGGGGTCGCAGCCCGGCCTCGTCGAGCGCGCCCAGCAGGGCCTGGCATCCGAGTTCGACCGCGTGTTCGAGGAAGATCTCGTTCGCCTGGCCGAAGTCGCTCAGCGACGTGTACTGCTCCAGCGGCAGCACGAAGTGACGGGCGTTGACCTTGGCGGCGGCGTGCAAACGACGGACGATCTCGTCGTGGTCCTTCAGGCCGGGGAACGTGACGAACTGCTCGGTGATCTCGCTCTGGCTGTACCGATGCGGAGGCAACACGCCGAACACACCTGCGATGACGCTCATGCTCCTACCCTCCGGCGCCCTACAACAGGAGCCTCACGTTGCCGCAAAGTCTAGGTGTTCTTCTGAAGTGCCGCAAAGAAACGCGTATTCAACACATGTCGTATACCGGTCGCGTAATCGGTCCTGCCAGCATGGATTTCGTCACTCAGGGTCGTCGGATTCGTCCGGGTTGAGCGCCATCGCGATCAACGCGTCGGGGCTCAGCGCATCGATGGCGTCGTCGCTGGCGGCCGCCTGCGGTTCGGGGGCGCCACCGGCAAGTGACAAGAGCTCGTCGAGCAGCCCGGTTCTGCGGAGTTCGCGGAGGGGGATTTTCCTCAGTGTCGACCAGATCCGCTCCTCGTCGGACTCCGCGGGTTCGGGGTGCAGCAGTCGCTGGTGCAGGTGCTCGGCCAATGCCGTCGGGGTGGGATAGTCGAAGATCAGGGTGCGGGATAGAGCCAACCCGGTATCGCCCTTGAGGCGGTTGCGCAGCTCGACCCCGGTCATCGAGTCGAACCCCAAGTCCTGAAAGGCCTGGCCGGCATCGATGGCGCCGCCGTCCGCATGGCCCAAGACGCTCGCCGCCTGCGAGCGCACCAGTTCCACCAGCCGCCGATGCTGCTCGTCGGCGGACAGCGCGTGCAGGCCTTCGGTCAGGACGGCGGTCCGGGTGGCCGCCTCGGATGGCGGTTCCACCCTGTCGTCGAGCCAAAACCGCTGTCGCGCAAAGCCGTACGTCGGCAACTCCACTCGGTGGGCGGCCACGCCGGCAAACACCGCGGACCAGTCGACGTGCGTCCCGGCGGTGAACAGCCGCCCGGCCGCGCCGAGCGCCGACTCCAGTTCGGGCCGGTCCCTGGGCATCGTCACCACCGCGATGGCGTGCTCGCCGGTCAGCGACTGCTCCACCGCCGCGCTCAAGGCGCCGCCGGGGCCCATCTCCAGAAAGATCCCGGCCCCCGATGATTCGGCCAGCCGAACCCCGTCGACGAAACGAACCGGGCGCCGCACATGCTCGACCCAGTACGTCGGCGTCCCGTAGCCGCGACCGGCAAACTCCCCAGACACGTTGGAAACCAGAGGAATCCGTGGGTCGGCGGCCGTCACGCCGGCCACGACCGCGGTGAATTCCTCGATCATCGGCTCCATGAGTGCCGAGTGAAACGCGTGCGACACCGCCAGCCGGTGCACCCTTCGGCCATCGCGGGCGAGCCGTTCCACCACCGCGTCGACTGGGCCCTCGGCACCGGATATCACCACCGAATTCGGGCTGTTGACGGCCGCGATGCTCGCGCCTTCGGCCAGCAGCGGGGCCACCTCGGCCTCGCCGGCCGCCACCGCGACCATCACCCCGCCGGGGGGCAGTGCTGCCATCAAGCGGCCCCGCGCGGCCACCAAGTGGGCCGCGTCCTGAAGCGAGAGCACCCCGGCCACGTACGCCGCGGCGATCTCTCCCACCGAATGGCCCATCACCACGGCGGGCGCCACACCCCACGACTGCCACAGTGCCGCCAGGCCCACCTCGACGGCGAACAGCGCCGGCTGAGCAAACTCGGTGTTGCGCAAAAGATCTGCATCATCACCCCAGAGCACCCGCTTCAGCGGCATCGGTAGCCTCGCGTCGAGCGCCCGGGCTGCCTCGTCGAAAGCCTCGGCGAACGCCGGGAACCGCCCGTAGAGCTGCCGCCCCATCGACAGCCATTGCGCGCCCTGGCCAGGAAACACGAACACCGTCGTTCCTGGCGAATCAGCCTGCCCCGCAAAGACGTCCGCGCCCGGCTCACCGGTGGCCAGCCGCGCCAGACCGGCCGTCAGCTGCTCGCGATCGGAACCCACCAGCACAGCCCGATGCTCGAACATCGACCGCGTGGTGACCAACGACCATCCGACGTCGGTGGTGCGCGGTCGGTCATCGGCGACCATGTGCGCCAGCAACCGCCTCGCCTGATTCGTCAGCGCCTCGGCCGACCGCGCCGACAATACCCAGGGCGCCGCCGTATCCTCTTCCGCGACAGTACTTTCCGCCGCAGACGGAGCCTGCTCGACGATCACATGCGCGTTCGTCCCGCCCATTCCGAACGACGACACCCCGGCCCGCCGCGGGGCGCCCGGCCATGGCATTGGCACTGTATTGACCTCTAGGCCGGCGCCTTTCAAGTCGATCTCGGGATTGGGGGTGGCGTAGTTGAGGCTCGCCGGGATCACGTCGTTCTCGATCGCCAATACGGCCTTGAGCAGGCCGGCGATGCCTGCGGCGCTTCCGGTGTGGCCGATGTTGGTCTTCACCGATCCCATCGGCAACGGTTCGGATCGATGCCCGGCGAACACCTCGCCCAGCGCCTTCACCTCCACGGGATCGCCGACCGCGGTGCCGGTGCCGTGGGCTTCGACAAAGTGAATGTCGCGCGGAGCCAGGCCCGCTCGGTGCAGGGCGCGGAGGATGACGTCGGCCTCGCCGGGAACCGAGGGCACCGTCTGGCCGGTGGCGGTGTGCCCGGCGTTGCCCACCGCACTGCCGCGGATCACGGCGCGGATGCGGTCGCCGTCCTCGAGGGCGGCGCCCAGCGGTTTGAGCAGCACCAGGCCGCCGCCCTCGCTTCTGGCATAACCGTCCGCGCGCCCGTCGAAGGCAAAGGTGTGACCCGACGGCGACACCGCGCCGAAGGCCGTTTCGAGCGCCTCGGTCTCGTCGGCCAGGTTCAGGTGGATCCCACCGGCGATCGCCAGGGCCGACTCTCCGGTGCGCAGGCTTTCGCAGGCGAGGTGCACGGCGACCAGGGCCGACGATTGACCGGAATCGACGCTCAGGCTGGGTCCGCGCAGCCCGAAGGCATACGAGATCCGGTTGGCGATCATGCCCCGGCTGACACCGGCAAACGACTGGTGGTCCAGCCCCGCCGCGGCGCCGCCGAGCGTCAGCATGGCGTAGTCGTCGGTCATCGCGCCCAGGTGCACGGCGACGCGTTCGCCGCGCAGCGTTTGCGGCACCACGAACGCGTCCTCGCACAGCTCCCAGGCCAACTCGAGGGCCAGACGCTGGCGGGGGTCCATCGCGCGGGCCTCGCGCGGCGAGAAGTTGAAGAAGTCGGCGTCGAACCCGGCGACGTCCTCGAGCGCCTTCGCGGCTTCCACAGCCTCGCGGATCAGGCGCCAGAAGTCCCGCGGGTTGTCCGCACCGGGGAACCTGCACGCAAGCCCGATGATCGCCACGTCCGTCGGCCGCACGGCTTCCTCCACTCAATGAGGTCTAGCACGACCCGTTTGCCCCGTCGATCGGCGGTGCGCCCGCGCGGTCGGCGGCGCGTCAGCGGCCCGGCGCCGTCATCCCGCTCACACGAGTCACACCAGCTCCAACCGTCACGATAAGCCCGGATCAAACATCACCGGGCAGTCGCCGAAAATTCACGTCGCTCACTTCGCGGGCCTACGTCGGCACCGCCGGTACCCACGGCTGACGAGCCGGTTTCGGTCTCGCCGCGGCGTCGCAGCGAGCTGTGCGCGCGAGCCTGAACCTAGAGCAGGCCGCCATCCTCGTCGAGGATCGCGAAGAGCTGGCTGTCGGTCGCGGTGGTGATGTCGTCGTCGAACGAGTCATCGGCGCCGGTGTTATCGGGCGCCTCGGTCAGGCCGGTGAGCATGGCTTGGATGCGCGCGCTCAACCGCGTCCTGTCCTGGGGCTTCCAGCCCGGCTGGTCGAGCAGGGTCTGCAGCTCCCTGGCCACGTCGTTGAACCGTGCCATCAGATCCGGCTGGGCGGTACCCGAAGCGCTCGGGCTGCTGGCGAGTTCGGCGTCGATGTGTTCGGCCAAAGCCGACGGCGTGGCGTGATCGAAAATCGCGGTGGGCGAAAGCGTAAGGCCGGTAGCGGTTTTGAGCCGGTTTCTCAACTCGACGGCGGACAGTGAGTCGAACCCGAGGTCTTGGAAGGCCTTCTCGCCGTCGACATCCGCCGTGCTGTGACCCAGCACCGTCGCGGCATTGACGCAGACCAGGTCGACAAGTTCACGACGTCGCTGCTCGGCGGTCATGCCCTCCAGCCGGGCCCGCAAACCCGTCGACGCCATGATGACGTCGGTGTCGGCAACCACGCGCCGCGTCGGCCGGGCCGCCAAGTCCCGCAACAGCGGCGGCAGCTCGGCGGCGTTGCCGGACAGCGCAACCCGATCCAGGCGAGTGGCCACCACGACGGCCTCCTCCCCCAGCATCGCGGCGTCGAACAGCTCCAGGGCGTGCTCGCTGGACAGGGCGGCCAGACCCGATCGGCTCATCCGGGATCTGTCCCGATCGTCGAGGTGGGCGGTCATGGCCGAGGCCTGCTCCCACAGCCCCCAGGCCAGCGACAGGCCCGGCAACCCCTGCGCACGCCGGCAGGCCGCCAGCGCGTCGAGGAAACTGTTGGCCGCCGCATAGTTGCCCTGCCCCGGCGCGCCGACGATCCCGGCCAGCGACGAAAACACCACGAACGCCGACAGATCCATATCCTGGGTCAGCTCATGCAGGTGCCAGGCGCCATCGACCTTGGCCCGCAACACCGCATCGACCCGGTCCGCCGTCAACGATGACATCAGCCCGTCGTCGATGACGCCGGCCGCGTGCACCACCCCGGTCAACGGATATTGCTCGGGCAGGCCGGCCAGCAGCGCCGCCACAGCGTCGCGATCGGCCATGTCACAGGTCACCACCTGCACCTGCGCACCCCGCTGCGAGAGCTCGGCGACCAGCTCGTCGACGCCCTCGGCGGCCCGGCCACGACGGCTCGCCAGCACGACGTGCGGCACACCGTGGCGACTCACCAGGTGTCGGGCCACGGCCGAGCCCGCCATGCCCGTGCCCCCGGTGATCAACACCGTGCCCGCGGCCAGGCCCACACCGGGCGCATCGGGCATCGTGAGCACGACCTTGCCGATGTGGCGCGCCTGGCTGACGAACCGGTAGGCGTCCGCGGCGCGGCGGACGTCGAACGTCTTGACCGGCAACGGCGTCAGAGCGCCCGCGGCGAACAGGTCCAGCAATTCGGCCAACATCGCCGCGATGCGGTCTTCGCCGGCCTCCATCAGATCGAACGCCCGATACCGGACTCCCCGATACTGCTGGGCGACGCTCTCCGCATCGCGCGGGTCGGTCTTGCCCATCTCGATGAACCGACCGCCGGGGGCCAGCAGCCGCAGGGATGCGTCGTTGAACTCACCGGCCAGCGAGTTGAGCACCACATCGACCCCGTGACCACCCGTGGCGGCCAAAAACTTCGACTCGAATTCCAGCGTCCGCGAGTCACCGATATGCTCGTCGTCAAAACCCATGGACCGCAACGTGTCCCACTTGCCACGGCTGGCCGTGACGAAAACCTCGGCGCCCCAATGCCTGGCCAGCTGCACCGCGGCCATGCCGACCCCGCCCGTGGCGGCGTGCACCAAAACCCGCTGTCCGGCCGTCAGGCCCGCGAGGTCCGCCAGCCCGTAAAACGCGGTCAGGAAGGCCACGGGCACACCGGCGGCCCGGGCCGGCGACCAGCCCTGCGGCACACGAGCGACCAAGCGCTGATCCACCACCGCTTCGGAGCCCGTCAGCCCCAGGATCCCCAGCACCGCGTCGCCGACGGCCAATCCGGTCACGTCGGGACCCAGTTCCACGACGGTGCCGGCCCCCTCGGCCCCCAGCTCGGCCGCGCCGGGATACATTCCCAACGCCACCAACACGTCCCGGAAGTTCACCCCGGCCGCGGCCACCCGCACCCGCACCTGCCCGGCCGCCAGCTCGGTTCGCGGGCACTCCTGCGCGGTCACCTCGTCCAGCGTTCCACCGGCGCCCGCGGCCAACCGCCACGCCGAGGACTCCTCGGGCAGCCGCAGCGTCGGATGCGCGGCAACCGGCCGCAATCTGGCGTGGTAGACCACGCCGTCGCGCACCACCAATTGCGGCTCGCCACAGGCGATGGCGGCGTCGATCGCGATGGAACCATCCGAATCGACCAACACAAACCGGCCCGGGTGCTCGGCCTGCGCCGAGCGCACCAACCCCCACACCGCCGCGCCCGCCAGATCGCCGACGCCCTCGCCGGCCACGCTGACCGCCCCGCGGGTCGACACCACCAACGGACCCGACCCGTCCTGGAGCAGCCAGGACTGCAGCACCGAGAGCGCCTCGGCGGTGGCGGCGTGCACCGACTTGACCACCCCGGCTCCGTCGGACGCCAACTCCCACACCGAGTGGTCTCCGATACCGTTGCCGCCCAACGCTATCGGGGACCACACCACCTCGAGCAGCCCGTCACGGTCGCGACGGCCACCGGCGGCCGCCAACTGTTCGGCCGACACCGGGCGAAGCGCCAGCTCCTGCACCGACAGCACCGGCAGTCCCGCCGGATCGGCCAGCTCCACCGACACCGCACCGGTGCCCGCGGGCGCCAACCTCACCCGGACCCGGGACGCCCCCGCCGCGTGCAGACTCACACCCTGCCAGGAGAACGGCAGCGCCGGCGCGGCGTGCTCGTCGGCCACCCCCAACGCGTGCAGCGCGGCGTCCAGCACCACCGGATGGATGCCGAACCCGCCGGTCGTCACACCGGAGGCCTGCGGGATCTCGACCTCGGCGAAAACCTCGGATCCCCGGCGCCACGCCCCGCGCAGACCCCGGAATGCGGGGCCGTACCCGTAGCCGCGGCCGGCAAGCCCGTCGTACGCCCCGGTCACATTCACCGGCGTCGCGCCGACGGGCGGCCACACCGACAGGTCCGCGCCCGGTCGCACCGCGGCCGCGCTGAAGGCGCCCTGGGCGTGCAGGGACCAGTCATCGGAATGAGGCGCCGACGAATACACCGCGACCGGCCGGGAGCCGGTCTCGCCGGCGGCGCCGACCACCACCTGGACCCGCACCCCGCCGGTCGCCGGCAACACCAGCGGCGCCGACAACGTCAACTCCTCGATCGCCGAACAGCCGACCTCATCACCGGCCCGCAACACCAGCTCGACGAATCCGGCCCCCGGGAACAACACCACGCCGCCGACGGCATGGTCGGCCAACCACGGCTGGGCACCGACCGAAAAACGGCCGGTCAACACCACCTCGCCGGAGTCCGGCCGCTGCACCACCGCGCCCAACAGCCCGTGCTCGGCGCCCGTGAGCCCCAAACCGCCTGCATCCCGCGACCCCACGGACTCGGCGGAAAGCCAAAACCTTTGCCGCTGAAAGGCATACGTTGGCAACTGCACCCGCACGACGTCCAGGCCGGCGAACGCCGCGCGCCAGTCCACGCCGAGGCCGGCGGTGAACAGCCGCCCCGCCGCCCCCAGCGCCGAGTCGATCTCGGGGCGGTCTTTGGCCATCGTCACCACGGACATCGCCCGATCGTCGGTCAGGCACTGCTGCACCGACGCCGTCAGCGCCGACCCGGGACCCACCTCGACGAACACGCCGGCCCCCAGCGACTCGGCCAGCCGCACACCGTCGACGAAGCGCACCGGCCGTCGCACGTGCTCCACCCAGTACCGCGGCGACCCGTATGAAGCATCGGCAAGTTCGCCGGTCAGGTTGGACACCAAGGCGATCCGCGGCGCGCCGGCCGACACGCCGTCGGCCACGGCCGAGAAGTCCTCGAGCATCGGATCCATCAGCGGCGAATGGAACGCGTGCGACACCGCCAGCTCGTGCACCCTGCGACCGAGCGCCGTCAGCCGGCCGGCGATGGCCTCCACCGCCGTCCGCTCCCCCGACACCACCACCGACGCGGGCCCGTTGACCGCCGCGATGCCCACCTCGTCGGTGAGCAGCGGGGTCACCTCGTCCTCGGTGGCGGCCACGGCCACCATCGCCCCGCCCGCCGGCAGCGCCGCCATCAGCCGGCCGCGCGCGGCCACCAGTTTCGCCGCGTCGGCCAGGGACAACACGCCCGCGACGTGGGCCGCGGCGATCTCCCCGACCGAATGCCCCATGACCACGTCGGGGACCACGCCCCACGATCGCCACAACGCCGCCAGCGCCACCTCGACCGCGAACAGCGCGGGCTGGGCAAATTCGGTGCTCTGCAACAGCTCCGGGTCGTCGCCCCACATCACCTCGCGCAGCGGCAGGCGCAGGTGCTGGTCCAGGATCTCCACGGCCTCGTCGAGGGCACGGGCGAATTCGGGGAAGCGCCCGTACAGCTGCTCGCCCATCTTCAGCCGCTGCGAGCCCTGGCCCGGGAACGCGAACACCGTCTTGCCGGTCGGGCGCGCCCGCCCCACCGCCGCCGCACCCGGCTCACCGGAGGCCAATTGCGCCAGCGCTCCGGCGATCTCGTCGCGGTCGGCGCCCACCAGCACCGCCCGGTGCTCGAACACCGAGCGCGTGGTCGCCAACGACCACGCCACGTCGACGACGCGCTCGCGCTCGTGGGCGTTCAGATGCGCCACCAGCCGCCCGGCCTGGTGGGCCAGCGCCGCGGCCGAGTGAGCCGAGACCACCACGGGCACGATGGGGTGGGTGTCCGCGCGTTCGGCGACAACGGCTTCGGGCTCGGCGGGCGGCTGCTCGACAATCACGTGCGCGTTGGTCCCGCTGATCCCGAACGACGACACCCCCGCGCGCCGCGGCCCGTCCGGCCAGGGCTGGGCCTCGGTCAGCAACGACACCGCCCCCGCCGACCAATCCACGTGCGGTGATGGCACATCCACGTGCAGCGTCTTCGGCATCACACCGTGGCGCATCGCCTGCACCATCTTGATGACCCCGGCCGCCCCCGCGGCGGCCGAGGAATGGCCGATGTTGGATTTGATCGACCCCAGCCACAGCGGCCGATCGGCCGGCCGCTCCTGCCCGTAGGTGCTCAGCAGCGCCTGGATTTCGATCGGATCGCCCAACACCGTGCCCGTCCCGTGGCCCTCGACCACGGCGACGTCGGCGGCGGTCAGGCCCGCACCGGCCAGCGCCGCCCGGATCACCCGCTGCTGCGAGGGCCCGTTGGGTGCGGTCAGCCCGTTGGAGGCGCCGTCCTGGTTCACCGCCGAACCCCGCAGCACCGCCAGCACCGGATGCCCCAGCCGGCGGGCGTCGGCCAGCCGCTCCAGCACCAGCACGCCCGCGCCCTCGGACCACGAGGTGCCGTCCGCGGCGCCGGCGTACACCTTGCACAGGCCGTCGGGCGCCAGCGCCCGCTGCCGGCTGAATTCCACGAACGCCGCGGGCGTGGCCATCACCGTGACACCGCCGGCCAGCGCCAGATCGCACTCCCCCGAGCGCAGCGACTGCGCCGCCAGGTGCATGGCCACCAGCGACGAGGAGCACGCCGTGTCCACCGACACCGCGGGGCCTTCCAGCCCCAGCACGTAGGCCACCCGGCCCGAGGTCACGCTCAACGTCGAACCGGTGAGCCCGTAACCCTCCAGCTCGCCTTTGACCTCGCCCCCGTAGCCGGCATGGATGACCCCCGCGAACACCCCGGTCGCCGAGCCGCGCAGCCCCGACGGGTCAATCCCGGCCCGCTCCAAGGCTTCCCACGAGATCTCCAGCATCAGGCGCTGCTGCGGATCCATCGCCAGCGCCTCGCTGGGACCGATCCCGAAGAACCCGGCGTCGAAGTCGGCGGCATCGCGCAGGAAACTGCCGCGGCGGGTGTACATCTTTCCCCGGGCGTCGGGATCGGGGTCGAACAACGCCTCGACGTCCCAGCCGCGGTCGTCGGGGAAGTCGGAGATCGCGTCGCGTCCCTCGATCACCAACTGCCACAGGCTTTCCGGGGAGTCGACGCCGCCCGGGTACCGGCAGCCCATGCCGACCACCGCCACCGGCTCGGAGAGCTTGCCCTCCAGCTCCGACAGCTGCCGCCGCGTCCGCCTCAAGTCCGCGGTGAGGCGCTTGAGGTAGTCGAGATGCTTGTCGGTGCCCGGCACCGCTGCTCCTGGCTCTTGGGGTGTCAACGGCCGAGTTCCTCATCCAGGATGGCGAAAAGTTCGCTCTCGGTGGCGGCCTCGATGTCGTCGTCGGCCGAATCCGCGCCGCCGCCGGGGCCCAGCGCGGCCAGCAGGCGGCGAAG
>Ga0307441_1000573_pt1 | contig 13125 bp, 7 predicted proteins | sample SalMarWE160420MG_FD_202149 | JGI IMG/M metagenome (GOLD analysis project Ga0307441, IMG submission 202149) | Salt marsh sediment microbial communities from the Plum Island Ecosystem LTER, Massachusetts, United States - WE1604-20 | ecosystem: Environmental > Aquatic > Marine > Intertidal zone >... | reverse complement strand
GTGGCCAGGCAGGTGTGCAGCGATCGGCCCGACCATGCGGGCGACCTTGTCGGCGTCCTCGCTCCCTACCACCACGAGTTGCACCGATTCCTGCGTGTGCGCCAGGAAATCCGCGGCTCCATGCCGGGCGGCGGCGGGCTGGACATGCACTTCGGGGTACTGAGACACCCACGGACGGAGTCGATGGTCGAACTGACGGTAGGGGATCTCACCAAGGCCCCAGCGCCATACTCCCATCGCGAGAATCGGTGCCTGACGAAGCCGCGCCTCGCGAAAACCCTGGTCCAGCACCGGATCGGTCGCGGGCGAGTCGTCCACGACCACGGCGACATATCCGGAAGCGGGCTTCCCGCCCTGGCGGTTGCTGCGAATGATCGCCACCGGGCACTGCGCTTGTCGGGCCACGGCGTCGGCGGTGGAGCCGAGAACCTTGCGTGCGACCCACCCGATCCCGACCGAACCCAGGCAAATCATCGCCGCGGTTTTCGATTCGTCGATCAACGCGCTCTCCGGCGATCCGTGCACGATGTCGCATTCGACTTTGACCGGCTCGCCGATGGCCGCAAGCGCCGCATCGGCGGCACGCAATGACGTTTGGGCGTATTCGATATCCAAGCTCTCATCGTCTGCGGGGGCGTCCGCCAGCCGCGCGGGGACGGAATGGACCAGCCGCAGCGGGACGTTAAGGCTGACGGCTTCGGCGACCGCCCATTTGGCCGCGCTGATCGCCGCGTCGGAGCCGTCAATACCTACCACGATCCGCGGTGTCGATTGCGGATGGTTCATCGCTTCCTCCCGATCTGGCGGCTGGACTGGGAGATTCCCATGTCCACCATCCGAGACACTATTTGGCTTCGCCGCTTTCCAGCAGGGCCCTTCGACCCCCGTTTCTCGGGCGATGGTCACCTGGCGGCGAACTTCACCCGGCCGCCATCGTGTGCCCGAGTTGAGGCACGGAGCCGCGGGATCCGGTCGGTGACGGGTCGCGCGTTTCGACCCCGACCGACGCGGGGAGGTCCCACGTCCATGCTGTTGGTGACCAAAGCCTCATGATCGGCCGCCGCTCGGGTAATAGCGTTTTTGGTTGACGGAGGGAGCACACAATGTCTGCACCGGCGAACCGCCATGGCGTCGTCGTGGGAATCGATGGATCGGCGGCGTCCAACGCCGCTGTCTGTTGGGCGGCGCGCGATGCGGAGCTGCGGCACGTCCCACTGACCGTGGTCCATATGGTCAACGCCGCCGTGCCGATGTACCCGGCCATCCCGGTGTCGGCCGGGGTTGCGGTATGGCAACAAGAGCAAGGTCAGCAGGTTCTCGAGCAGGCGGTCAAGATCGCCGAGGACGCCATCGCGAAGGGCCGCAGGATCGACATCAAGAGCGAGCTGCGGTGTGCGCCGCCGGTGCCGACGCTGGTCGAGATGTCCAAAGAGGCGGAGATGCTCGTCGTCGGGAGCAACGGCCGCGGAGCGCTGGCGAGGCTTTTGCTGGGTTCGGTCAGCTCCAGTGTGGTGCGAAGCGCGCGCTGCCCGGTCGCGGTCATTCGCGACGAAGATCCGCTGATGCCGCACCCGCAGCAGGCGCCGGTGCTGGTGGGGATCGATGGCTCGCGCGCTTCAGACCTTGCGACGGCCATTGCGTTCGACGAAGCCTCGCGCCGCGGTGTCGAGCTGACAGCGTTGCACGCGTGGAGTGACGCCGACGTCTTCGAACTGCCCGGCATCGATTGGACGGCGGTGAAGGCGGAAGCCGAGCTGAGTCTGGCCGAACGCCTGGCGGGCTGGCAAGAGCGCTACCCCGATGTCACGGTGCACCGGCTCGTCGTGTCTGACCGGCCTGCTCGTCAGCTGATCGAGAAGTCGGAGTCCGCGCAGCTTGTCGTGGTGGGCAGTCACGGCCGCGGCGGGTTGGGCGGCGTGCTACTCGGTTCGGTGAGCAACGCCGTCGTGCACTCGGTCCGCATGCCGGTCATCGTGGCGCGGTCCTCCTAGCGTCCGCCCCGGAAATGACGGCAGCGACACATACCGAGCCAGCGACGACAACGGCCGTGCCCTACGTCGACATACACGAAACTCACACGGGCGTGGTCGTGCTGGCCGGCGACCGGGCATTCAAAGCGAAGAAGCCGCTGTTGACCGACTTTCTCGATTTCCGCACTCCCGAGCAGCGTGAGCGGGCGTGCCGCCGGGAGGTCGAGTTGAACAGCCGCTTGTCGCCGGACAGTTATCTCGGGGTCGCACATCTCAGCGACCCCTCCGGAGGGGCGGCCGAACCGATCATCGTGATGCGCCGCTACAGCGACGACGAGCGGTTGGCGTCGATGGTGGCCCGTGGCGAATCCGTCACGGCTGCACTGGATGCCATCGCCGCTGTTTTGGCCCGGTTTCACCGGCACGCGGAGCGCAGTCGAGCGATCAATGCTCAGGGCGAAGTCGACGCCGTGCAAGGACGTTGGCACGAGAACCTCTCCGAGCTCAACCGCTATGCCCAGACCTCGGGTTCGCCCGTCTCGACCGAGTCGGTAGCGCGAATCCAGCGGCTGGTCGACGAATTCATCTCCGGCCGTGCACCCTTGTTCGTGGGGCGCATCGAAGAAGGTTGCATCGTCGACGGCCACGGCGACCTGCTCGCCGACGACATCTTCTGGGTGGACGGCCGCCCGGCGATGCTCGACTGCCTGGAGTTCGACGACGAACTGCGCTACGTCGACTGCGTCGATGATGCCGCCTTCCTCGCGATGGATCTGGAATTTATGGGCCGCAAAGACCTCGGCGACTACTTCTTCGAACGCTATGCGGCGCACTCGGCACATCCTGCGCCGTCGGCGTTGCGGGACTTCTACATCGCCTACCGCGCCGTCGTCAGGGCGAAGGTCGATTGCATTCGGCTGTCGCAGGGCCGGTTCGCGGCGGCCGAAGACACCGTCCGCCACCTCGCCCTTGCCACCCAGCACCTTCGCAGCGGTGCCGTTCGTCTGGCGCTGGTCGGCGGAAACCCGGGAACCGGCAAGTCCACGCTCGCGCGCGGCCTGGCTGAAAAGATTGGCGCGCAAGTGATCTCAACCGACGATGTGCGTCGGGAACTCCGCGGCTCGGGCGCCATCGGCGGTGATTCCGGCGTGCTGGATGCCGGACTTTACCGCCCGGACAACGTGGCCGCGGTCTATGAGGGTGTGCTGGGCCGGGCCCGCGCGCTGCTGACCGGCGGGCAGTCGGTGATCCTCGACGGCACCTGGCGCGATCCGGCGATGCGCGCGCAGGCGCACCGGCTTGCCGCCGAGACGCATTCGGCGATGGTCGAACTCATGTGCTCGGCGCCGGTCGACTCCGCGGCGGACCGCATCCGCACCAGGGGGCCCGGCAGCTCGGAGGTGACTCCCGAGATCGCGGCGGCGTTGGCGGCCCAGCACGCCGGCTGGGACACGGCGCACGTGATCGACACGTCTGGAACGCATGAAGACGTGGTACGACAGGCCCACGAAGTGTGGGGGCGCGCGACGTCTCATTCGCCATCTCCCGCCGAAGAGTGAGCAAGCGGGTTTCGCCGCATCGCTACCGCGGTGGCGTTCATGACTCGATGGAGTCCAATGTCGCGCAGTCGAGGACTAACGCCTCTGTCGGCGCCCGGCTCGGAACCGTTATCGTCGATGGCACCGACTCGATGGGGTGGTTCACTTGACCGCGCAAGTGCCGAATGCGGAGGTCATCCGCGACGCGGTGACGCTCGCGTGCCGCGCACCTTCGCTGCACAACAGCCAGCCCTGGCGCTGGGTCGCCGACGGCACGCGGTTGCACCTATGGGCCGATCCGCGCCTGGCGATGCACGCGACCGACCACAGCGGCCGCGAGCTGATGCTGAGTTGCGGCGCTGTCCTCGACCACCTGCGGGTCGCCATGGCCGCCGCCGGCTGGGAGAACATCACCGAACGGTTCCCGAGCCAAGGCAGGCCGGATCACCTTGCGACACTGAGGTTTTTGCCGGTGGCGAAGGTGGCAGCGCCGCAGCGGCTCCGGGCTAATGCGATCCCTCGCCGCCGCACCGACCGGTTACCGTTCGGCGCGCCGATCGCATGGCCGACTCTGCAGTCACAGCTGGGCGACACGGTGGTCCCGTATGACGTGCTGCTGGACGTGGTGGCCGACGAAGACCGTTTGCGGCTGGCCGAGGCTTCCCGGCTCACCGAGACGCTACGCCGTTACGACACGTCCTACGTGTCCGAACTGCGGTGGTGGACCTCGCCGTTCGCGTCGGACGGCAACCATGTGCCGGGGAGCGCTCTGCCGTCCAGCTCCGAAGCCGCCCGTGTCGACATCGCGCGCACATTCCCGCCGACGGGTGGGGGCCGGCGCCGTGCCACGATCGACCACGACCAATCTAAGATCGTGGTGCTCTCCACTCATCATGGCGATGCCCGGCCGGACGTTTTGCGCTGCGGAGAAGCACTGTCGGCGGTGTTGCTCGACTGCACCCTGGCCGGTATGGCCACCTGCACGTTGACTCACATGACCGAGATGGCAGCGAGTCGCGACATCATCAGGCAGATTGCCGGAAGTGCCGGCCAGCCCCAGCTGCTGATCCGGGTGGGTAGCCCGCCGGCCGGCGACCAGCACGTCGAAGCCACCGCTCGGCGTCCGGTAACCGATGTCCTGAGCTTCGTTGGTGACTAGCGACCACTGGAAGGAGGTATCGCCGATGACTCGGCATTGGCTGGTGATGGAGACCGCCGGAGAAGGCGCCGGGCCGCCGTTCGTCGCCCGGGTGGCGGGTGCGGGGCGGCATCTGCCCGAGACCCATCTGACGACAGACGAATTGATGGCGACCACCCGCCACAAAACTCACATCGATCTGGAGCGGCTGACCGGGATCCGCGAGCGCCGGGTCTCCGTGGGTGACGAGGATTCCTACAGCCTTGCCACCTCCGCCGCGCTGAACGCCCTGGCCACCGCTCAACAGGACCCGGCCACCCTTGACGTGGTGATCAGTTGCAGCATTACGAAGTTCCGCGGCGGGCTCACCCAATGGCTCGAGCCGACGATGAGCAGCGCGGTGGCCCGCGGGATCGGGGCGAACAAGGCGATGACCTTCGACGTGTCGAACGCATGCGCTGGAATGCTCACCGGCGTAACCATTTTGAACAACTGGATCCGGCAAGGCGTTGTCGAGCGCGGACTGGTCGTCAGCGGTGAATACATCTCGCAGCTCGGTCACAATGCGGCACGCCATATCCGCAACATCATGAGCAAGGAACTCGCTTCCCTGACGCTCGGCGACGCCGGCGCGGCGCTTCTGCTGGAGCGGGCTCCCGCCGGCTCGGCGGGAATTGCCCTGGCGGGATTCACCACGGTCGCCGACTACAGCCGGCTCTGCCTGGCCTATCCACAGGGTCACGATCCTGGGGCGCGGATGTTCACCAATTCCCGCGCCATCCAGCGGGCCGCGATCGCCAACACGCCGCTGTTGTTGCACGAAGTCCTTGATACGGTTGGTATTTCGATCCACGACATCGATCATGTGATCACCCATCAGACGTCTGCCCGGGCCATCCGCAAAGGAATGGCCCGAATGTCGGAGTCGTTCGGCGATGCTCCCCGGCACGACGCCGTGATCACCGTCGACCGGTACGGCAACACCGCCTCGACGACCCACACCGTGGCACTCGTTGAGGAACTCGAGGCCGGACACATTGCGCCCGGAGAAAGGATCGCCCTGCTGGCATTGGCCTCGGGGCTGGAGATCGGCGTGGTCTTACTGACCCTGGATGAGGATCTGGTGAAGCGCTATGGGCACGGTCATTGAGCGGGTCGAGATCACGCATCCGCGGTGGCGTGGTCGGCACAGTGCGCTGCGCCTCGCCGTGACCGCGGCAAAAACCTGTCTGCAGCGGTCCGGCTGTGACCCCGACGAGTTGGATCTAGTGGTCAATGCGGGGATATTCCGCGACCGCAACATCGGCGAGCCGGCGCTGGCCGCGCTGATACAGGACGATATCGGGGCCAACCCCGAGGATCCGCACGCCGGTGGGCACGGCACGTTCTCCTTCGACATCGCCAACGGCGCTTGCGGAGTGCTGACGGCGCTCCAGGTCGTCGACGGATTCTTCCGGACGCATAGCATCCGCCGTGCGCTCGTCGTCGCCAGTGACGCCGATCCCGGTCACGGGATGAGTGAGCACTTTCCGTTTTCGGCCGCCGGAGCGGCGTTGTTGTGCGGGTGGGCCGATGATGACCGCGGTCTGAGCCACGTGTCATGGGTGAATGCGAACGACGAGGCAAGTGCAGGCACATTCAGTGCAACGGTGGGCTTCGCCGACGCGCGTAATGTCCTTCGATTCAGTGAGTCCACGGCGATGGACGAGCGATTCGCCACGGCAGCCGCGGAGGCCGCGCGGACGTGCCTCGATGCCCACTCGGTCCGGCTTTCGGACCTCGACATGGTCGTCGCCGCTCCTGCGCGGCAGGGATTTCGAACCGCGCTGAGCAACGAGCTCGGCGTACCCGTCGCCCGGGTCGGCGTCGCTGCCGATGAGCGCATGCATACTGCCGCACTGGCAGCGGCGTTCGAGCAGCAGGCCGATCGGCTCACGCCGGATGCCCACATTCTGTTGGTCTGCGCCGGCGCCGGTGTCACCGCCGGTGCCGCCCTGTACCGACGGTCCGCACGCGTCGGATACACCGCTGATGGTGTGGCCCGAACCGAGGCTCGGGCATGACTGGTTTCTCCAACGTAGGGTTGTTCTCGTGACATCCGGCATCAAACGGGTCGCGTTGAGCACCGGTGGCGGTGACGCGCCGGGGCTCAACGCGGTCATTCATGCGGCCACCCTGGCGGCACGAAACCGTGATTGGGATGTGGTGGGGATCCGCGACGGCTTCAACGGACTGCTGTTTCCCGACGACTATCCCGATGGTGGGCTCATCGAACTGACTCGTGACAGGGTCCGCGGCATCATCCACCAAGGTGGCACGATCATCGGTACCACCAATCGCGGCAACCCGACCGCCTATCCGTTGCAACGGGGCGACGGCACCTGGACCGAGGTGGACCGGACACCGGAGCTACTCGGACGCTTCAAGGAACACCGGATCGATGCGCTGATCATGGTCGGCGGCGACGGATCGATGGCGATAGGCCAACACTTGTACGAGGCTGGGCTGCGTCTGGTGGGCGTACCAAAGACGATCGACAACGACCTGGACCAGACGACGTCGACATTCGGCTTCGACTCCGCGGTGGACTTCGCATCGGAATGCATCGACCGGCTGTTCACCACGGCGACGTCGCATGGCCGGATCATCGTGGTGGAGGTGATGGGCCGCTACGCTGGATGGATCGCCCTGAACGCCGGCATGGCGTCGGGGGTGCACGCGGTCCTCATCCCCGAGATCCCGTTCAGCCTGGAACCGGTGGCCGCCCTGATCGCCCATCGCGCGCGGCACGGTGCGAAGTTCTCCATCGTCTGCGTCGCCGAAGGCGCCCGGCCGGTCGGTGGCGGGGTGTCGATCGTGGGAAAGTCGACGGGGCAGGCCGAACGCCTCGGCGGCATCGGCGCCAAAGTGGCCGCCGAGCTTCAACAACTGACGGGCCGAGAGGCGCGCACGGTCGTGCTCGGACACTTGCTGCGGGGCGGTTCGCCCACTGGGTTCGACCGGTTGCTCGGCCTGCGCTTCGGTGCGGCGGCGGTGCGAGCGCTCGACGAGGGAAGAAACGGTGTGATGGTGGCGCTCAACCCGCCGACGGTGGACTACGTACCGCTCGCCGGGGCGACCCGCCGGCAGAAGACGGTCCCGCTCGACTGCGACTCGATCCTGACCGCCCGCGACATGGGGATCAACTTCGGGGACGAAATGCCCACTCACAGCACGATCGGACGATAACCGCCGGGCGCGGATGCTGACGCGACCGCTCCCTTTGGAGGTGCCGATGCAAAAACGCCCAGCCGAACCGGGCGGGCATCGGTGGCTCGCGCTGGGGGAGGAGGCTTTGCCCCCGGACGAACGCTGGCTGGCGCCGGGCGAGGCGGCAAGCCTGGCCGGGATGCGGTATACCAAGCGGCGCACGGAGTTCTTGCTGCGCCGGCTTGTCGCCAAGCGCGCCGTGGCTTCGGTCACCGGCCGGTCCGCCGATGCCGCGACGCTGGCCGGTATCGAGGTCCGCAATGCGCCCAGCGGCGCCCCGTACCTGTGCGTAGACGGCGTTGCGATCGAGCTCGGTGTATCGATCAGCGACCGTGCGGGATGCGCGGTTTGTGTGACATCCCCGACGGGGCCGCTGGCTGTCGGATGTGACCTGGAGCTGGTGGAGCCGCGTTCGCGGGGCTTCGTGTCCGACTTCCTCACGACGACCGAGCAACGTCTGGTCGGCTCGTGTGCGGCCGGCGACGAGCGCGACGCGGTCGCGAATCTGATCTGGTCGGCGAAGGAGAGTGCACTCAAGGTGCTGGGCATCGGGCTGCGTCGCGACACCCACACACTCGAGGTCACGCCGGCCGCGCCGGGAGGTGACGGCTGGGGCGCGTTGACCGTGCGGGCCGTCGAGGGCACCGTTTTTCCCGGGTGGTGGCGGCGGGAAGGCCGATTCTTGCTGACCGTGGCCACGCGGGCGGCTGCTCCACCGCCCGCTGCCCTCGGCGCCGCTGGGGTACTGGCGCGTGCGGTACCCCGGCATTCCTGGCTCGACCGGCCGCTATCCGGCTGACATGCCGCGCTCGACGGCGTCGACGATGTAGGGCCGCAACGCCTCGGCGGTGATGATGCGGTCCACCGACCCGACGGCCAGGGCTCGTTGGACGGTGTGGATGCTGTCGAATTCCTCGGCAACCTCGCTGAGCTTGGCCGATCGTACGGCCGCGGTGATCTCGGCGAGGCGGGCCCGTGCCGTGCCGGCCTCCGAGCCGGTGGCCTGTTGCACCTGCTCGGCCGCTTCGCGCACCCGGGGGTCTTGTTGCGTGCGGGCGTCGACGTCGCGGGCGAACACCGTGGCAGCGGCCGGCGCGCCGCCGATGACCGACGCGAACGAGCCCTCCACGGCGGCGATCTCCACCCGCTCGTTGAGGGTCTTGGAGAACACCACGAAAGCGCCGCCGTGGTAGCGGGAGACCACCACGAATACGATCGGGCCGGCGAAATTGGTCACCGCGCGACCGATCTCGGCGCCGTACTCCAGTTGCCAACGGCGCATCGACTCCGGCGAGCCGTCGAAGCCGGACAGGTTCGCCAGCACGACGAGTGGGCGATTGCCGCTGGCGGCGTTGATCGCGCGGGCGAGCTTGCGTGACGACTGCGGAAACAGTGTGCCGGAGGACCACGATGACGGGCCGCCGGCCGGCACGAATCCCCGTCGGGGCACTGTGTGGGATTCGATACCGATCAGGCACACCGGGATGCCGCCAACATGTGCGTCCCAGACGATCACCGTCTCGGCGGCCCGCCACTGGCCCCAGCGCTCCAGCGGCTCGGAGTCCTCGTCGGCGACCGCACGCATGACCGAGCGCATGTCGAAGGGTTTCTTTCGTTCGGGGTTGTGCGTAGCCGAGAAGATGTCGCCGACGCATCCCATGTCGGAGCCGGCGATCGGGGTGTGCGGCGACGAGCGGACATCGCGGTCGACGGGGTCGGTCGTGGCTCGCCGGCGTGGCCAGGCTTCGCCGGTGACGACGTAGGTGTGCTCATAGTGGCGCAACAGGATGTCGCACGCATCGGCCAGGCCGGGCGCCCAGTACTGGCCCTGGCCGTTGGGTCCCATGATCCGGTCGAAGCCGCCGATGCCGAAGTTGTCCTCGGCCGACACTCCGCCGGAGAAGTCCAGCGCCTGCTTGCCGGTCAACACCATCGTGCTGGCCGGTGTCATCACCAGGATGCCGCGGGTGTGCATCAGCATGGTCGCCTCGGCGTTCCAGTAGGGCTGAGCTCCCACGTTGACCCCGGTGACGACGACGTTGATCTCGCCGCCGCACTGGGTGAACTCGATGAGGCGGCGCAGCACCGCACCGATCCAGTCCATGTTCTCGGTGCCGCTGTCCATCGCGATCTTGGCGCCGGACGACAGTGTGAACCATTCGACCGGTACCCCCATCCGCTCGGCCAGGTCCAGGCCCGCGATGATCCGGCGGCACTCGGGCTCGGCGATATTGCCCAGCCCACGGGTGGGGTCGCCGAACAGCGCTACCCGGGTCATTCCTTCGGGCATCTTCGCGGTGTCGTTGCGCAGCAGGCCGACGACGATGTTGGCGCTGTTGCTGCCATACGGTCGCGACACCGGTACCAGCCCGCCGCCCTGGTCGAGATCATGCTCGATGAACTCCCCCGGAGGGAACCGTGCCACGGCCTCGGCTTCAGGGGTGAGCATCCGCACGATCTCGTAGGGGTAGGGGACACCGAACCGGTTGGCACGCAACAGCTTCTGCTGATACGGCGACAGCGGCCGGATCGGTTCGGTACCCGGTGCGCGTTCGCGCACCGTGACGCCCCCGCCGAGGCCTTCCACATCGAGCACGCGATCGCCGCCCCCGGGAAGCCGCACGCGCAGCACCACCTTCTCCAGGCCGGCGCCGGCGGCCAGCGGTGCCAGCGACCGGGCCAGTTCGGGCCAGGCATCACGGGGCACATCCCAGGGGGGACGGACATACAGCACGATCCGGTTGGTCGCGGGCCGGTTCTTGGCGTCGAACTTGGTCAGCGCTTCCTGCATCGTCGACAGCGCCTCCAGACCCATCAGCTCCAGCCGCGGATAGCGCATGTCACCGCTATCGGCCCGGATCGGGGTGAGGTCGCGCACCTCGGCGAGCGCGAAAAGCCGTTGATCGGCCGGATTTTCGTGGGCCACGCCGTGGAACACGTATACGTCCTCGGCCGAGCGCAGGCGGCGCAGGGTGAAGTTCGACAGCCGCCACAGGTCCAGACGTTTGGCCAGCATGGGGTGCAGGTTGCGGTAGAGCGTTTCTTCGACGAACTGGCCGTCACGCTGCCGGTAGGTCAGGTGGTGGGTGCGGAAGCACTCCGGTGCCGATCCCTCCAGGGTCGTGACGGTGAGATCCAGCCGCCGCAGCGGCCGCCCGAAGTCGCAGTCGGCCAGCAGTTTTTCCGCCTCGCCGACGACGGTGTCGTCATCTGCGATCTCGCCGTGCCGCCACAGCGCGAGGTCGACGATGACCTGCCGTCCGATGCCGGCCGTGCCGAGATGCCCGGCGATCGCCCGGGACAGCTCCGGCAGCTTCAGCAGGGGCGCGTACGCGGCGACCACGTGGATGGGCTGGTCCCCGGCGTCCTCGAGGTCCCCTGGGTCCCCGGTTTCCTCGAGGTCGTAGTCGGCGGATCCGAGCAGCCACCCGTCGTGCTCGGTGAACGCGAAGTCGCGTAGTTGCCTGATCCGGTAGAACCGCCGGAGGTAGACCTCCAGCAGGACTCGGTGCAGCGCCGGATCCGTGCTGCCGCGCCATCGCTGTAGCAACTCTGCCCGTAGCGGCTGAGGACACTCGACGAGGCGATCGATCTGGTCGGCGCGCTGCAGGTCGTCGGGGTCGTCACTGAGCGCGTCCAGAACGCGCCGCACCCAGGTGTACTCGTCGGCGACCGTGACGGCCAGCAGCGGCTCATCGAAGTAGTGGAACCGAACATCGCGGGCCAGATCCGCGACCACCCGCTGGCGGCCCTGGATGGCCGCCAGCCGGTCCAGCCTTGTCCGCATCTCGGCGTCGGCAAGATGGATCAGCTCGCTACGCTGGCCTAGCCGGCGCTCGAGGATCGCGGTAACGGCGGGCACCAGGTCGGCTACTCGGTGAAACGAGCGGAACATCCAGAACGTGGCTTCCTTCAGGGCCTCTTCCTGCTCGGGGGTCCGGTCCAGCCCCTGAACTCCGTAGCGCTGCAGTGCTCGCTCCAACCGCCGCCGGTAGGAGTCAGGCAGACCCGCGCGGTCGGCGTCCAGCCACTGCAAGTAGGACAGCAAATACTCCTGGGTACTGCCGGTGACCAGCGCCGTCTCGGGATCGATGGCACCGCGCGGCCGGTATAGCGAGCTGATGTCGGCGAACACATCCAGCAGGTCGTCCTCGCAGTGCAGCAGATCGGTGTCGGTCGGCGGCGCATTCTCGCTGAGCCGGCGCTGCCGGGTCAGCATGGTCTGCACCGAGCCGGGGTCAAGGTCGTAGCCGAGCAGGTAGCTGCGCAGCGCCCCGTACACCTGCTCGCAGCGGGCTGTGCCGGAGGGCTCGGCAGCGGCCAGTCCGGTGAAGTCCACGGCGCCGGCCGCCTGGCCACTGATGGCGTCCGAGGTGGCGATGCGCACGAGCGGTGCGCCGGCTTCGACTTGCATGTTCGCGGCTGTTTCCACGGCCGCGATGGTGCCGGCGAACGGCGCGGTGATGGTGTTCTCCATCTTCATGCTCTCGACGACGGCGACCGGGTCGCCTTCGGCGACCCGGTCCCCGGGCTCGACGGCGACCGACAGCACGAACGCCGGTCCGGGGGATCGCACTACGCCGCCGTCGTCGCGAAACACCGCATGCGCGGCGCCGTCGACCTCGACACGCACCAGGGCGCCCTCCACCACCGAGACGACACGCTGCATCCGGTCGCCGACGACGAGGCGCCGCTCGTATCCGTCGTGGTGTAAGACCGTGACATCCGCGGTGGCGACGCCGGAGGTGACCCGATATGTGCGGCCGCCGGTGCGGTAGACGTGCAGGCCGTACTGTGTGCCCCGGTAGCGGAGTCGGCAGCGGTGGCCCACCCCGGTCGAGGACTCAGCGCCGCCGCGCGCCGCGCGGGCGTGGAAGGCCGCACGTTCGGCGGCCTCGTCGAGGTCGTACGACTCTACGGCGGCAACCAGCAGGGCCACCGGATCGGGGGCCGGCAGGTGTGCCGCCTCGCCCGTCAGCCGGTCCAGCCAGTGATTGTCGAATTCGCCAGCGCGCACCTCGGGGTGGTTGAGCAGGGTCAGCAGGAAGGAGCGGTTGGTGGTGCCGCCTTCGACCACCACGGTGGTTTCGCGCAAGGCCCGCCGCAGGCGGGCCAGCGCCTCGTCCCGGTTGCTGCCCCACGCCACGATCTTGGCGATCATCGAGTCGAAGTCAGCGGGGATCCGGTCGCCCTCGCGGACGCCGGCGTCGACGCGGATGCCGCCTCCCGC
>Ga0307441_1000572_pt1 | contig 13130 bp, 12 predicted proteins | sample SalMarWE160420MG_FD_202149 | JGI IMG/M metagenome (GOLD analysis project Ga0307441, IMG submission 202149) | Salt marsh sediment microbial communities from the Plum Island Ecosystem LTER, Massachusetts, United States - WE1604-20 | ecosystem: Environmental > Aquatic > Marine > Intertidal zone >... | reverse complement strand
CTACAGCAGGCCGCTGAGGTTGCTGCCGATCGTCCACGCCGCGGTCGCGACCAGCGCCGTGAGCGCGAGCACGACCGCCACCCAGATCAGCACCATGCGACGGGCGCGCTGACGGGCCCCCACGAACTCGCTCATCGCGATGCCCGCGAATTCCCCTGCGTCGGGCTCGTAGTCGGGCTCGTAGCCGTGCTCGTCCGGCTCGGCCGGGCGTGGCGGCTCCGACCAATCCTCGGGTCCGCGGGTGAGCTGACGCGTGGGCCGGTGGACCGGCGCCGCGGCTGGCGGCCGCTGCGCGGCGGACCGGCGCTCGGCCATCTTGCTGTGGTGCACGGCGGCCGACCGGTGCTGCGCGGAGTTGCGGGGCGCGGGCACCCGGAAGTGCGGCAGCGCGAGTTCGTCGGCTATGGCATCCAGGTCGGCGACCATCTCGACGGCGTCGGCATAGCGGTCGGCGGGGTTGCGGGCGGTTGCGCGCGCCACCAGCTCGTCGAATTGCGGGGGCACGCCTTCGATCGCGGCACCGGGCGGGGGCACGTCGTGATCCAGGCGCTGATAGGCGATCGACAGCGCCGAGTCGCCGGTGAACGGCGGGTGCCCGGTCAACAGCTCGTAGGTCATGATCCCGGTGGAGTAGACGTCGCTGCGAGGACTGGCCTCGCCGTCACGGACCTGCTCTGGGGACAGGTAGGCCGCCGTTCCCAGGATGACGCTGTCCGAGGTGATGCCCGCGGCCGCGACGGCGCGGACCAGCCCGAAGTCGGCGATCTTGACGTCGCCCTCGTCGGAGATCAGGACGTTCTCGGGCTTGACGTCGCGGTGCACCAGCCCGGCCCCGTGCGCGGCGGCCAGCCCGCCGAGCACGGGGCGAAGCACCGCCACCACGGCGTGCGGCGGCATCGGGCCGCGCTCGGCCAGCAGCTCGCGCAGGGTGCCGCCCTCGATGAGCTCCATCACCAGGAAGGGGTGCCGGGCGTCCAGCCCCTGGTCGTACACCGCGACCAGCCCGGCGTTCTTCAACCGCGCGACCGCGCGGGCCTCGAGCCGGAAGCGGGTCAGGAACTGGTCGTCGCCGGCGTAGCGGGCGTCCATCACTTTGACCGCGACGGGCCGGTCGAGGCGCGTGTCGAGGCCGCGGTACACCGTCGAGGTGCCCCCGCTGGCGATTCTGGATTCTACGAGATAGCGGCCGTCCAGCAGCGTGCCATCGAGTTCCCCGGTCCCTGCAGCGGTCACGGGGCCATCGTAGGTGCGCCGGGTTGGAAAACTTTGCGCTCAACGCGGTTAGCCGGGCATACACTTGCGCGGTGGGCAGTATTCCGGCCGGCGACGACGTCATCGACCCCGGCGAGCCAATGTACGACCTGCCCCGGGTCGCCGAGTTGCTCGGCGTGCCGGTCAGCAAGGTGCACCAGCGACTGCGGGAGGGCCACCTGGTCGCGGTGCGGCGCGAGGGCAGCGTGGTGGTCCCCCAGGCCTTCTTCACCGGCACCGGCGAGGTGGTCAAGAGCCTGCCCGGGCTGCTGACCATCCTGCACGACGGCGGTTATCACGAGACCGAGATCCTGCGCTGGCTGTTCACCCCGGACGCGTCCCTGACGGTCACCCGCGACGGCAGCCGCGACGCCATCGCCAACGCCCGTCCCGTCGACGCCCTGCACGCCCACCAGGCGCGCGAGGTGGTGCGCCGGGCCCAGGCTATGGCGTATTGACGGGCCCCTGACCCTCCCGCGCCGGCACCGCCGGGGTCCGGCGCAGCGCGTACCACGCCCCGACCGCGCAGGCGGTCGCCAGCCAGAAGTGCAGCCAGGAATACATGCCGTGCGACCCGTCGGGCTTGAAGATGACCATCACCCAGGTCGACAGCCCCGCGATGGCGGCGACCGCGCGGCGTGACTGGGCCAGCGGCGCCGCCGCCGCCAGCGGCCAGGAGTAGTACCAGGGCAGCGCGGCGGGCACGAACAAGACCACGATCAGCATCGACCACGCGATCCCGGTCAGCGCGGCCCGGTCGTCGCGCCGGTAGCGCCACCACAGCAGCGGCAGCGACACCGCGATGATCCCGATCCCGATGAGCCGGGTCACCCGCAGCAGCGGGTAGAAGTCGAACGTGAAGAAGTTGCTGCCCCACGCGTGGATCAGGTTCGCCGCCCCGGTCGGCACGGTCAGCCAGTTGATGATCTTCACCGATCCGGCCAGCGCGGTCAGCCAGCCCAGGCCCACGCCGGCCGCGGCGGACAGGATCCCGAACACCACCGCGAAGACCAGCAGGGAAATCGCCATGGCCGTCAGGAACGCCCGGACGGGGGAGTATCCCCGGCGGTCGCGCAGGTGCCGCATCCACACCCACACCAGGAAAGGCAGCGAGATCGCTGCGGTCGCCTTGACCGCGCTCGCGACCGTGATCAGGGCGATGCCCCCGACGTGGCGGCCGCCGAAGGTCAGCGCGATGCCGGCGGACATCAGCCCGACCATCAGCATCTCGTTGTGCACCCCGCCCATCAGGTGGATGAGCACCAGCGGGTTGAGCACGCACGTCCACAGCGCGGTCGGGCCGTCGGTACCCAGGTGGTGTGCCAACCGCGGAGTGGCCCAGATCAGCAGCGCCAGGCCGGGCAGCATGCACAACCGCAGCAACATGGTCCCGGCCACCACGTTGTTGCCGACGATGATCGTGACGAACTTCGCGACCAGGATGAACGCGGGGCCGTACGGCGCGGTGGTGATCGACCAGATCGGACTGACGTTGTCCAGCAACGGATTCGGGTTTGCCACCGGTCCCACCGCGTAGGGGTCCAGGCCGTCGCGCAGCAGCGCCCCCTGGGCCAGGTAGGAATAGGTGTCCCGGCTGAACACCGGCACCGAGATCAGCAACGGCGCCAGCCAGAACCCGGTGGTGGCCTTCATCACGTATTCGCTCGCGTCGCCGGCCAGCACGCGCCGGCCCAGGCCCAGCCAGGCGATCAGCATCAGGCCCACGCCGGCCCACAGCACGATCGACGACAGCACCAGCCCGTGGCCGAACCGCAGCCAGGACATGTGGATCGACTCCAGCAGCGGGTCGTGCTGGCGGGTGCTGCCCGCGCCCAGCCCGCCCGCCGTGATCAGCACCGCTCCGAGCAGCCCCAGCTTGGCCGGTCCCGCATCCGGGCCGGCGGCGAACGCGCGCAGCCGCGACAGGTGTACGCCCGAGGAGCGTTTCCCGGCGGGCGGGGCGTGCGTCGGCGTTTCCATCGGCTCAGGCGGACCGGTTCGTGGCTATTTTGGCCATGGCCGACAGCCCCCCTTTGGCCGCCGCGTTGATGGGTGCGGCCGCCAGCGTGGCCAGCGCCCGCTGAGTCAGCGCGGCGATGCGCTGCTCGGCGGCCGCCAGCGCGCCCACCGACTCGATGACGTCGCGCAGCTCGCCCACCTGCGCGTCGGTCAGCTGCGCGCCGACCGAGCCGCGCAGCAGGCGTGCCGCCGCGGGGTCCGACCGGTCCGCCAGCTCCACCGCCTCGGCCAGCAACACGGTCCGCTTGCCCGACCGCAGGTCGTCACCGGAGGGCTTGCCGGTCACCGACGGGTCGCCGAACACGCCCAGCACGTCGTCGCGCAGCTGGAACGCCACCCCGAGGTCGGTGCCGAACTCTTTCAGAACGGCCTGGACTTCTGGTCTGTCGGCGGCGGCGGCCACCCCCAGCTGCAGCGGCCGCGCCACGGTGTAGCTGGCGGTTTTGAAGGTGTCCACATTCATCGCCGACGCGATCGACTCGGCGGCGCTGGCCTCGGCGACGATGTCGAGGTATTGCCCGCCCAGCACCTCGGTTCGGATGTCGGCCCACACGCGCAGCACGCGCCGCTGGGCGTCGGGTTGCAGGTCCGCGCCGAACACGATGTCGTCGGCCCAGGCCAGCGCCAGGTCGCCGAGCAGAATGGCCGCCGACGCCCCGAACCGTTCCGGCGAGCCCCGCCACCGCCGGTCGCGGTGCAGCGCCGCGAAGTGCACGTGGGTGGTCGGCTTGCCGCGGCGGGTCGAGGAATCGTCGATCACGTCGTCGTGCACCAGCGCGCAGGCGTGCAGCAATTCCAGCGCGGCGAACAGCAGCAGCACGTCGGGACCGGGTTCGTCGGTGGCCACGGCGCGCCACCCCCAGTAGGCGAAGGCGGGACGCAGCCGCTTGCCGCCACCGAGCACGAAATCCTCGAGGGCGACGATGAACTCGCCGTAGTCACCGCCGATGTAGGCGGTCTCGGTGCGCCGGTCGTCCAAGTACCGCCGGAGTTGGTCGGTGATGGCGCCGGTGAACTCGGCCGTTGCCGCTGCTGCTGGGGCTTTCGGGCTCAGCGCGGCGCCCCCTTCGTTTTCGGCGTGCTCCAGTGTTGATTCTAGGCCCGACAGTGTATGTCGCTCGGGCGTCCCGGGTTGCTTCGAGTGGCTCACTATCTCGCGCCTATGCTGGTTGAGGGTCTTGGCTGCCGCCGTGTGGCGCGGCCGGGGATAGCCGGGGGAATCGTCGTCGGACGGAGAGGAGCCGCGTGACCCTCAACACCATCGCCCTCGAACTGGTGCCGCCGAACGTCGAAGACGGTCGGGAGCGGGCGCTCGAAGACGCCCAGAAGGTGGTGAAGTGCTCGGCCGACAGCGGCCTCGAGGGCCGGATCCGGCACGTGATGATCCCGGGGATGATCGCCGAGGACGACGACCGTCCCGTGCCGATGAAGCCGAAGCTGGACGTGCTGGACTTCTGGTCGATCATCAAACCGGAACTGCCGGGGTTGCGTGGTCTGTGCACCCAGGTCACCGCCTTCTCCGACGAGCCGGCCCTGCGTCGGCGGCTCACCGACCTGCGTGATGCGGGGATGGAGGGCGTGGTGTTTGTCGGCGTGCCGCGCACGATGAACGACGGTGAGGGCTCCGGCGTCGCGCCCACCGACGCGCTGTCGATGTATCAGGGGCTGATGGCCAACCGCGGGGTGATCCTGATCCCCACCCGCGAGGGCGAGCACGGCCGGTTCAACTTCAAGTGCGACCAGGGTGCCACCTACGGAATGACCCAGCTGCTGTATTCCGACGCGATCGTGGGCTTCCTCACCGAGTTCGCCAAGAACACCGATCACCGGCCCGAAATCCTGCTGTCGTTCGGCTTCGTGCCGAAGGTCGAGAGCCGCATCGGGTTGATCAATTGGCTGATCCAGGACCCGGGCAACGCCGCGGTGGCCGGCGAGCAGGAGTTCGTCACGAAGCTGGCCGGCAGTGAGCCGGCGCAGAAGCGCCGGCTCATGGTCGACCTGTACAAGCGCATCATCGACGGCGTCGCCGATCTCGGTTTCCCGCTGAGCATTCATTTCGAGGCGACGTACGGGGTCTCGGCCCCGGCCTTCCAGACGTTCGCCGAGATGCTCGCTTACTGGTCGCCGCCGGAGCCGGCCTAACCGCCAGAGTTGCGCGGTTGGTCACCCGGTGCGGCGAATCGCGGCGAGCGGTCCCTGCTGAACCAGGCCAGCCCCGCCACGACGCCGGCGGCGGCCAGGGACGCCAGCGCCAGCCAGATGCCCGCTCCGGTGAACGACCGCGTGTTGGGATCGGTGTACCGGGCCTGGGCGGTCATCGTGCTCACCACGCCCGGCTTGAGCTTCCACGAGACCACGTCGGGCTCGACGCGGTCACCGTTGGTGGAGGTGATCGTGCCCGGGAAGGCCACGGTCAACTCGACCTCGGCGTCGGGGTCCGTCAGCGAGGTCAGGTCGGCCCGGCCTTCCAGGATCACCAGGTTGCCGCTGCGGCGCAGCGATATGTTCACGCCGGCGGCGTTGGAGTTCATGTCGGCCAGCTGCGGTAACTCGGCGAAGGTCAGGTCGGAGAACACTGCCTGCGACCCGACGTAGCCGTCGCTGTCGTAGTTCGACACCGCCACCTTCTGGGCGAACGGCAGGTTGTTCTCCAGCTGCGGGCCCATGTCCTTGGGCGTCTTGGGTTTGGCGGCCGCGATGATCTCCCCGGACACCAGGTCGTCGGGGGAGATGGTGATTGACGCCCGCACCCGCAGGCACCCGGTGGCCAGCGGCACCAGCACAAGCAGCATCGCCAGGGCCAGCGCCCGGCGGCGTCGAGCGGCGTTTCGTCGGGCGTGAATCGGGGCAGAGCCGGCGCGCACCAGGTCATCGTGCCAGATGCGGCCCGGCGGATCTCCCGAGCCGTCGGTGCGCGGCCGAGTTCCGGTTGCGGGTCTGCGACTAGAGGGGCAGGGCGCGGCCCAGGATCGCGAACGCCCGCGGGTCGCCGGCGAAGTGGTAGCCGCGGATGATGTCGGTGAAGCCCAGCCGCCGATACAACCGCCAGGCGCGATTGGGCTCGTCGTTGGTTTCCGGGGTCGACAGCAGCACGTACTTCTCGCCGCGACCGGCGAGCAGCCGGCGGGCCAACGCCTCGCCCAGGCCGCGGCCCTGGGCTCGGGGATGGATGTGCAGTTCGGTCAACTCGAAGTAGCTGCTCATCAGTTGCGATATCTGCTGGGGCGGTGAGCCGACGCGCTGCAGCCCCAATACGACCTGCTGCTGCCACCACTGCCCGGGCGCCCCGGGGTAGCCGTAGGCCACGCCCACCAGCGGGGCGTCGGCGAGTTCGGCCGCCGGCGGGCCGCCGGCGGCCACGGCGGCCTCGGCGGCCTCGGGCGCGTCGACCTCGACGGCGGCCACCCCTTGCCACCCCCGTCGCCCGAGGTGCTCCAGCCACATCGCGGCACGCTGATTCTCGGTACCCCGGGGGTATCGCATCGCATCGACGTAGACCCCGAGCGCCTCGGCGAGGCGGCGTTGCATGTCGCGTGGCGGCAGATCGATGAGGAATATCGCCAACTCGCGGTGTCCTCCTGACCCGATGCGCCTGACCCGATGCCCCGCGGCGCTTCGGCTCGGCGGCGCTTCCCTCGGCAGCGCCCCGGGCGCGCGGCGCCCTTGCATCCCTTCCGAGCCATTATCGGACCCGCACATCGCCGGTGGACGAGTGGCCACGGCTAACTAGCCGCGCAGCCCGCCCCGGCAAGCGGGTTGTCGCGCACGGGCGTTGTGGCCCAACCGAGTCTTGGGGTGCGGCCGCGATAGAATCGCTGTCGAACCAGTGGTACGGCGCAGATCGACCTCGTATCATCTGAGTTAGTTGCCCTCGAAAACGGGCATCCGCGTGCTATCGATAGTTACGTGCCAAGCTGTCGGCAAGGAGGGACGAATGCCACTCTCCGATCATGAGCAACGGATGCTCGATCAGATCGAGAGCGCTCTCTACGCCGAGGACCCCAAATTCGCCTCCAGCGTTCGTGGCGGCGGGTTGCGCGCGCCGACCGCGCGGCGGCGCCTCCAGGGTGCCGCGCTGTTCGTCGTCGGTCTGGCGATGCTCGTGTCCGGCGTGGCGTTCCACGCCACGTGGGTCGGAACGCTCCCCATTCTCAGCATTTTCGGGTTCATCGTGATGTTCGGCGGCGTGGTGTTCGCCATCACCGGGCCCCGGCTTTCGGGTCGGCCGGACACTTCCGGGCCCGGCGCGGGGTCACCGCGCCAGCGTCGCGCCAAGGGCGGCGGGGGCTCGTTCACCAGCCGCATGGAGGATCGGTTCCGCCGCCGCTTCGAGGAGTAGCGGGACCGTCACCACCCAGTCGTCGCAAGGGGTGTCGTAAGGGGTAGCCCGCGGGCTGCCCCTTACTTTTGCGTTCGCACCCGGTTCGAGGCCCAATCGAGCTCAAATCGAGCCCCACTCGGCCCCACCGCCACCCCGCACGTCGCCCCAGGCGCCGTATCGTGCCTTTGAAATGCGGATTTCCGGCGCGCTTGGAGACCGGTGCGGTGGCGTCCCTCCTCAACCGACCCGACCGGTGCGGCGAAAGGCCGGGAAAAGGCCCGAAAATTCCGCCGACTCACCCTGATGATGGGGCAAAGTGGGGGATTGTGGGGTATGGTGACTGCAGTGTGTGGGCGAGCCGGAGCAGCTCCGGGCGGGAGGTGAGCTGGTGTTTCTCGGCACCTACACGCCCAGACTCGACGACAAGGGGCGGCTGACGCTGCCCGCCAAATTCCGCGACGCGCTGGCAGGGGGGTTGATGGTCACCAAGAGCCAAGATCACAGCCTGGCCGTCTACCCGCGGTCGGAATTCGAGCAGCTGGCCCGCCGCGCCAGCAAGACGTCGCGCAGCAATCCCGAAGCCAGGGCGTTCCTGCGCAGTCTCGCCGCCGGCACCGACGAGCAGCATCCCGATGCGCAGGGCCGCATCACGTTGTCGGCCGACCACCGCCGTTACGCCAGCCTGTCCAAGGACTGCGTGGTGATCGGCGCGGTCGATTACCTCGAGATCTGGGACGCGCAGGCCTGGCACGACTACCAGCAGACACACGAAGAGAACTTCTCCGCGGCCAGCGATGAAGCACTCGGCGACATCATCTAATGCGTGGCGACCCGCTGCGCCCGGCTCCGCCGCGCTTGCGATCACCACGAGATCTGAGGCGCATGCCCGTGCATCGTGGCCTCTGCCCGAACCGACCCTGGCGTACTTCCCCAACGCCAGGTTCGTGCCTTCGGACAGGGACCTCGGTGCAGGGGCGTCTCGCCCGAACCGGGGAGGCGTTGCGGTGGTTGACGATTCCAGTTCGGGGTCACCGGACTTCGGGCACGTCCCCGTTCTGCTGGACCGCTGCGTCGAGCTACTGACACCCGCGCTGACCCGCCACCACCCTGACGGGTCCGGCGCGGTCCTCGTCGACGCCACCCTCGGCGCGGGTGGGCACGCGGAACGGTTCCTGACCGACCTGCCGGGCCTGCGGCTGATCGGGCTCGACCGCGACCCCATCGCCCTCGACATCGCCCGCGAACGGCTGGCGCGCTTCGCCGACCGGCTCACGCTCGTGCACACCCGCTACGACGGCCTGGCCGGGGCGCTGGAGGAGAGCGGCTACGCCGCAACGGGATCGGTCGACGGCGTGCTGTTCGATCTCGGTGTCTCGTCCATGCAGCTCGACCGCGCCGAGCGCGGCTTCGCCTACGCCCAGGACGCCCCCCTCGACATGCGGATGGACCCGGATTCGCCGCTGACCGCGGCCGACGTCGTCAACACCTACGACGAGGCGGCGCTGGCCGACATCCTGCACCGCTACGGCGAGGAGCGCTTCGCGCGCCGCATCGCCGCGCAGATCGTGCGCCGGCGGGCTCGCGCCCCGTTCACCTCGACCGCGGACCTGGTGGCCCTGCTCTACGAGGCGATCCCGGCGCCGGCCCGTCGCACCGGCGGGCATCCGGCCAAGCGGACGTTCCAGGCGCTGCGCGTGGCGGTCAACGACGAACTGGGCTCGCTGCGCGGCGCCCTGCCGGCCGCGATGGACGCGTTGACCGGTGGCGGGCGCGTCGTGGTGCTGTCGTATCAGTCGTTGGAAGACCGCATCGTCAAGCGCGCGTTCGCCGAGGCCGTCGCCACCCGCTCGCCGATCGACCTGCCGGTCGAACTCCCCGGCCACGGGCCGCGATTCCGGTCGTTGACACGCGGCGCCGAACGCGCCGACGACGTTGAGAAGCAACGCAATCCGCGGAGCGCGGCGGTGCGGCTACGGGCCGTGCAACGGCTGGAGGGCGCGGCGCAATCACAGCAAGGGAAGGTCGACGCATGAAGACCAAGCGCGATACGCCGAAACGCCGCGGCGGCAGCGATCGCCGGGGCGGGGGCGTCGGCTCGAGTTCTGCGGCACGCAAGGGCAGGCGGGCCGCGGCCGAGCCGGTGCGCAGCACCCGGCCCGCAAAGACCGCGGCGCCCACCCGTGAAGGCCGGGCACCGAAGTCGGGGTCGCAGACCAGCCCCATTCCCCGGCTGGTGGACCGGCCGGTCCGGGCCAAGAGCACCAGTCAGGCCAAGGCCCGGGCCAAGGCGCGGAAAGCCAAGGCGCCCAGAGTTGTTCGGCCCCGGCTCACGGAGCGGTTGGCGGCCCGGCTAGCCTCGATCGACCTGCGGCCGCGGACGCTGGCGAGCAGGGTCCCGTTTGTCGTGTTGGTCATCGGCGCGCTCGGCCTCGGGCTCGGCCTGACGCTGTGGTTGTCGACCGCCTCGGCCGAGCGGTCGTACCAGTTGAGCCACGCCCGCGAGAAGAACCGCCTGTTGCAGCAGCAAAAGGAGGCCCTGGAGCGCGATGTGCGCGAGGCGGAGTCCGCCCCGGCGCTGGCCGAGGCGGCCCGCAAGCAGGGCATGATCCCGACGCGCGACACCGCCCACCTCATCCAGGACCCCGCCGGTAACTGGGTGGTCGTGGGCACGCCGAAGCCCGCCGACGGCGTTCCGCCGCCGCCGCTGAACACCAAGCTGCCCGACGAGGCGCCCACGCCGCCCAAGCCGGAGGTCTCCCCTGAGGTGCCGGTTCGCGTGGAGCCGCCCGCCGGCGGCCCGTCGGCGCCGGCCAGGTCCGGGCCGGAGATGTTGTTGCGCGCCCCCGACGGCGCTTCGACCCTGGGCGGCCAGCACCTGCCCGCCCAGCAGGCGCCCCTTCCCGGCACGCCGCCCGGACCGCTCACCGGGCCGGCGCCGGGTCCGCTCACCGCGCCGCCGCCCGGTGCGATGCCGACGCCCGGCTTGCCGGCACCGGGCGCGCCGCTGCCCGCTCAGGTGCCCGCCGAGGTGCCGATCCCGTTGGGCGGGATGCCCATCCCGGCTCCCGCCCCGCCGCCGGCGACCCTCCCCGGGCCGGCCCCCGCGCAGGTGCCGGTGCCCGCGCCCCTGCAAGCGGAGGTGCCGGTCCCGCTGCAGCTGGGCACCGCACCGGAAGCCCCCCAGGCCGCCGTCCCCGTCCCCGGTGGGGTTCCGGCGCCACCGCCGGCCGCCACGCCGACGCCGGGCGCCGCCCGGTGAGCCGCGGCGAGCGCGGACGCGCCCGCCGGTCGGCACGACCGGCCCGCGGTCCCGGCAAACCGGACAAAGAGGCCCTGCAGCCCAAGCGAACTCGCAAGGGGGGCAAGGCCGAAAAGGCCCGGGACGTCCGGGAACCCAGGGGATTCCGCAAGGCCAAGCGTGCCGGAAAGTCCGGCCCGGCCCCGCGGCCCGACGCCGTCCCGGCCGGTCATTCGGCACGTGAGCGGCGGACCCGCCAGCTGGTCGAGGTGGGCACCCGCGGCGTGTCGTTCGTCTTCCGGCATCGGGCCGGCAACGTGGCCATCTTGGCGATGACGCTGGTGGCGGCGGCGCAGCTGTTCGTCCTGCAGGTGACCAACGCCCCGGCGCTGCGCGCCCAGGCGGCCGGTCAACTCAAGGTCACCGACGTCGAGAAGGCGGTGCGGGGCAGCATCGTCGACCGCCACAACGACCAGCTCGCGTTCACCATCGAGTCGCGGGCGTTGACCTTCCAGCCGAAGCGGATCCGCAAGCAGCTGGAAGAGGCCAAGAAGAAGGACTCCTCGGCCCCGGATCCACAGCAACGGCTCCGCGATATCGCCAAGGACGTGTCGACCCGCCTGAAAAACAAGCCGGACTACCAGACCGTGCTCAAGAAGCTGCAAAGCGACGAGACGTTCGTCTACCTGGCCCGCGCCGTCGACCCCGCCGTCGCCGGCGCGATCTCGGACAACTTTCCCGAGGTGGGCTCCGAACGCCAGGACCTGCGGCAGTATCCGGGCGGGTCGCTGGCGGCCAACGTCGTCGGCGGCATCGACTGGGACGGCCACGGCCTGTTGGGCCTGGAGGACTCCTTGGACGCGGTGCTCTCGGGGACGGACGGTTCGGTCACCTACGACCGCGGCTCCGACGGCGTCGTCATCCCCGGCAGCTACCGCAACCGGCACCGGGCGCTCAACGGTTCGACCGTGCAGCTCACCCTGGATGACGACATCCAGTTCTATGTGCAGCAGCAGGTGCAGCAGGCCAAGAACCTGTCCGGGGCCCGCAACGTCTCGGCCGTCGTCCTGGACGCCAAGACCGGCGAGGTGCTGGCCATGGCCAACGACAACACCTTCGACCCCTCGCAGGACATCGGGCGCCAGGGCGACAAGCAGCTGGGCAACCCCGCGGTGTCCTCGCCGTTCGAGCCGGGCTCGGTGAACAAGGTGATCACCGCGTCGTCGGTCATCGAGTACGGGCTGTCCAACCCCGACGAGGTGTTGCAGGTCCCCGGCTCGATCAACATGGGCGGGGTGAACGTGCACGACGCCTGGGCGCACGGCGTGATGCCCTACACCACCACCGGCGTGTTCGGGAAGTCCTCCAACGTCGGCACGCTGATGCTGGCCCAGCGCGTCGGCCCGGACCGCTTCTACGACATGATCCAAAAGTTCGGGCTGGGGCAGCGCACCAACGTCGGGCTGCCCGGTGAGAGCGCCGGGCTGGTGCCTCCGATCGACCAATGGTCGGGCAGCACCTTCTCGAACCTGCCCATCGGCCAAGGCCTTTCGATGACGCTGCTGCAGATGACCGGCATGTACCAGACCATCGCCAACGACGGGGTGCGGATGCCGCCGCGCATCATCAAGGCCACCATCGCTCCCGACGGCACCCGCACCGAGGAGCCGCGGCCCGAGGGCGTCCGGGTGGTGTCGGCGCAGACGGCGCAGACGGTGCGCAACATGCTGCGCGCCGTCGTCCAGCGCGACCCCATGGGCTACCAGCAGGGCACCGGGTCCGCGGCCGGGGTGCCCGGCTACCAGATGGCCGGCAAGACCGGCACCGCGCAGCAGATCAACCCGGGTTGCGGCTGCTACTTCGACGACGTCTACTGGATCACCTTCGCCGGGATGGCCACCGTCGACAATCCGCGCTATGTCGTGGGCATCATGATGGACAACCCGAACCGCAACGCCGACGGCTCGCCGGGCCACTCGGCGGCCCCGCTGTTCCACAACATCGCGGGCTGGCTGATGCAGCGCGAGAACGTCCCGCTGTCACCCGATCCCGGGCCGCCGCTGATCTTGCAGGCCACCTAGGGGCCTCGGGCTTCCCGGGGCCCGCGTCACGACTTCACGCGCAACCGCTACTGCAAGAAGGCCTCCAATTGCGTCCACTGCGACGAGGCGCCCCGAGCAGACTGACTCGGGTTTGCGATGTAGTTGCGCGCCAGGACAGACCTCACGAGGTCGCCGAGTGGTCGGCCGCCCTGCATGCAGTCCTCGACGATCGTATCCATCACGTACGCGCCGACGTCGC
>Ga0307441_1000570_pt1 | contig 13156 bp, 14 predicted proteins | sample SalMarWE160420MG_FD_202149 | JGI IMG/M metagenome (GOLD analysis project Ga0307441, IMG submission 202149) | Salt marsh sediment microbial communities from the Plum Island Ecosystem LTER, Massachusetts, United States - WE1604-20 | ecosystem: Environmental > Aquatic > Marine > Intertidal zone >... | reverse complement strand
GCCTCCGCCAGTCCCAGCTCCGGCACCAGCGTCTCGAAGTCGTGGCCGTCGGCCCCCAGGCCATGCAGCCAGATCACGCTGGCGTGGGCGTCTTCGGCGGGACCGATCTCCAGGGTCTGCAATTCGCTTTCCGTCATGGGAATCTCTCGCGTGCGGGGCGGGCGTGCGTTGGGTTCGAAGCCTGCGCCCCGTATACTGCACGCTTGTCCCCGGCATATCCAGACAGGGAGTTTTCCCCATGACCCACAGGCCCGTCGGGCGTGCGCTCTGGCCGGCAGGCCCATTGCTGGCTGCGGCCCTGGCACTGGCCGGCTGCGGCCAGAAGGGGCCGCTGTACCTGCCGGCCCCCTCCCAGGCAACAACGCCGTCCCACCAAACCGACACGGAGCACAAGGCCGTCCGCAAGGACAACCCGTAGACCCATGGACCATTTCGAATACCGCAACGACCAGCTGTGGGGCGAGCAGGTGGCGCTGGCCGGCGTCGCCGAACGCTACGGCACCCCCTGTTACGTCTACTCCCGAGCCACCCTGGAACGCCATTGGAACGCCTTCGATCAGGCCCTCGGCGGCCACCCCCATCTGATCTGTTACGCGGTCAAGGCGAACTCCAACCTGGCGTTGCTCAACCTGCTGGCACGCCTGGGCTCGGGCTTCGATATCGTATCGGTGGGCGAGCTGGAACGGGTGCTGCAGGCCGGCGGCGACCCGCGCAAGGTGGTGTTCTCGGGCGTCGGCAAGCGCGCCGACGAAATGCGCCGGGCACTGGAGGCGGGCATCCGCTGCTTCAATGTGGAATCGGTCCCCGAACTCGAACGCCTGAGCCGGGTGGCGTCCGAAGCGGGTTGCGTGGCGCCGGTATCCCTGCGGGTCAACCCCGACGTGGACGCCCGCACCCACCCGTATATCTCCACCGGCCTGAAGGAAAACAAATTCGGCGTGGATATCCGGGAAGCGCGGACGGTCTACCGGCGGGCGGCGGACCTGCCCGGGCTGTCGGTGGTGGGCGTGGACTGCCACATCGGATCGCAGCTCACGGAGGTGGCGCCTTTCGTCGACGCCCTGGACCGTGTGCTGGCGCTGGTGGACGACCTGGGCACCGACGGCATCGCGATCCGCCACCTGGACCTGGGCGGCGGACTGGGAATCCGCTACGGGGACGAACACCCGCCGTCGCCGCAGGATTACGTGGCGCCGCTGCTGAAGCGCCTGGGCGCGCGGGACTGCGAGATTCTGCTGGAACCGGGCCGGGCCATCGTCGGCAATGCGGGCGTGCTGCTGACCCGGGTGGAATATCTCAAGTGCACCGCCCATCGCAACTTCGCGGTGGTGGATGCCGCCATGAACGACCTGTTGCGTCCTGCCCTGTACGACGCCTGGCAGGATATCGTGCCGGTGATGCCGCGCACCGACGCCCCCGAACGGGTCTACGACGTGGTGGGGCCGGTGTGCGAGACGGGGGACTTCCTGGGTAAGGAACGGCGTCTGGCGGTCCAGGAAGGTGACCTGCTGGCGGTCCGATCGGCCGGCGCCTACGGCTTCTCCATGAGCTCCAATTACAATTCCCGCCCGCGGGCCGCCGAAGTGCTGGTGGACGGCGACCGGGCCCACCTGGTACGCGAACGGGAGACCCTCGCCGGGCTGTGGGCCGGCGAGCGCCTGCTGCCCGAGTGATCCCCGCCGCTCCCCGGCCGCGCTGGAGGTGCCCATGGAACGCATACCGGAGCCGGAGCTGATGAACGAACCCGGGCAGGCCCTCGCCTATGCCCGGGCCGACTTCGAGGAACCCCATGCCCGCTTCGTGGCCCTGTACCGGGAGCGCTTCGGTGCGTCTCCGACGGCGGGTTGGGTGCTGGACCTGGGCTGCGGTCCGGCGGATATCACCCGCCGCTTCGCCATCGCCTACCCCGACTGCCGACTGCACGGGGTCGACGGCGCCCCGGAAATGCTGCGCCTGGGCAGGCACGACCTGCAGCGGGCCGGGTTGGATGAACGGGTGGCACTGCTCCAGGGCTACCTGCCCGGCGCCCGCCTTCCCCGCACCGACTATCAGGCGGTGATCTCCAACAGCCTGCTGCATCACCTGGCCGAGCCCATGGCCCTGTGGACGGCGGTCCGGGAATTCGCGGCGCCGGGGGCGCCGGTGTTCGTCATGGACCTCATGCGTCCCGACTCCCGTCGGCAGGCCGAGACGATGGTGGACGCCTATACGGCCGGCGAGCCCGATGTCCTGCGTCGCGACTTCTTTCACTCCCTGCTCGCCGCCTATACACCGGGGGAGGTACGGACCCAGCTGGACGCGGCGGGACTGGATCGGCTGTCGGTGGAGACAGTCAGCGACCGCCACCTGATCGTGCACGGCCACGCCGGCTGACCTGGCGCGGCGGTCGCCTGGCGGCACCCGATGGTGCAGCGACGGGCCCGGTGCGCTTGCAATGGACCGGCCAAGCGGTACCCTTCGGCCATGGAACTGGCGTTCACCAAGATGCACGGCCTGGGCAACGACTTCGTGGTCGTCGACGCCATCGCACAGCAGGTCGAGCTGAGCACGGCCCAGGTGCGGCTACTGGCCGACCGGCGCCGCGGCGTAGGCTGCGACCAGGTGCTGCTGGTGGAACGCCCGACCCAACCCGGGGCCGAATTCCGCTACCGGATCTTCAATGCCGACGGCGGCGAAGTGGAACAATGCGGCAACGGGGCGCGCTGCTTCGCGCGCTTCGTACGGGACAAGGGCCTCACGGCAAGTGACCGGATTGCGGTGCAGACCCACGCAGGGCTCATCGAGCTGCGCCTGGAGCCGGACGGGCAGGTGACGGTGGACATGGGCGCGCCGCGGCTGGAACCGGCGGACATTCCGTTTCAGGCGCCGGCCCGCGCGGTCACCTACCCCCTGGAGGTGGAAGGCCGCAGTGTGGAAATCAGCGCAGTGTCCATGGGCAATCCCCATGCGGTGCTGCGGGTGGATTCGGTGGCGACAGCGCCGGTGGCCGAGCTGGGTCCGCGGATCGAACACCATCCCCGCTTCCCCAGGCGCGTGAATGTCGGCTTCATGGAGGTCGTCGACGCCGACCATATCCGTCTGCGGGTTTTCGAGCGCGGCGCCGGCGAGACGCTGGCCTGCGGCACCGGCGCCTGCGCCGCTGTGGTCGCCGGTCGCCTGCAGGGGCTGTTGGCGGAGAAGGTGTCCGTATCCCTGCCCGGCGGCGATCTTATGGTAAGCTGGCAATCTGAAGGAACCCCGGTCCTGATGACCGGTCCGGCCACCTGCGTATTCGAAGGTCGCATTCAGCTATGAGCACACAGCGCAAACCGGGACCGCAAGAAGAATCCCAGCCCCTGAGCGACGAAATGGTGGATAAGTACCTGCGCAGCCACCCCGATTTCTTTGCCGATCACATCAACCTGCTTACCATCCTGCGCATTCCCCACCCGGTGACCGGCGCGGTGTCGCTGGTGGAACGCCAGGTCACCGCACTGCGGGAACAGAACCGGCAGTTCAAGCGCAAGCTGATGGAGCTGGTGCAGACCGGCCGCGACAACGACCGGGTCAACCGCCAGCTGCACAACCTCACCCTCGGCCTGCTGGGCGCGCGCAGCGCCGGCGAGGTCATAGACAGTCTGTTCGAGCACCTGTACCGGGACTTCAAGGCGGACGTGGTGGCACTGGGCTTGTATGACCTGCCCGCCGGGGAAGCGCAGGCGGCCAACGCCCGCGCCCTGGAGCGCGACGACCCGGCGCTGGGTGCCTTCGCCGCCTTCTTCCGCGCCGGCCGACCCCTGTGCGGACGCCTCAAGGGCGAACAGATCGATTTCCTGTTCGGTGAACAGGCCGACCTGGTGGGCTCCGCCGCCTTGATCCCGGTGGGCGGCCACGGCCGCCGCGGTGTGCTGGCCATCGCCAGCGCGGACCCGGCCCGCTTTCACCGCACCATGGAGACGCTGTTCCTGGAACATCTGGGCCAACTTCTGGAGCGGGCACTGGAACGCTACCTGCCCGTCCCGCCGGCCTCGTCCTCCCAGGGCTGATACGGGCCAGGCCGCAGCGACGCCATGGACGCTGCCCCGGACCGTCTCTTGGGTCGGTTTCTGAGCCACCTCCACAGCGAGCGCCGACTGTCACGGCATACGGCCGACGCCTACCGGCGTGACCTCTCGGCGGCGGCCCGCTACTGCGCCTCGGCAGGGCTGTCGGACTGGGCCCAGATGGACACCGGCCATGTGCGCGCCTTCGCCGCCCAGAGCCATCGCCGTGGGCTGTCCGGCCGCAGCATCCAGCGCCGGCTTTCCGCCCTGCGTACATTCTTCGAGTATCTGCTGCGCGAAGGGACGGTGACCAGCAATCCGGCGGTCGACGTGCGCGCGCCCAAGAGCGAGCGGCATCTGCCGGCGGTATTGGACGCCGACAGAATGGGCCAACTGCTGGCCGGCGGACCGGACGATGCCCTGAGCTGCCGCGACCGCGCCATCTTCGAGCTCATCTATTCCTCCGGGCTGCGCCTGGCCGAGGCGGTCGCCCTGAATCTGACCGATCTCGATACCGGCGCCGCTCTGGTCACGGTCACCGGCAAGGGCGCCAAGACGCGGGTGCTGCCCGTCGGCCGCCAGGCCCTGGCGGCGCTGGGCCAGTGGCTGAAGGCACGCGGTACACTGGCGGGCGCGGAGGAACCGGCCATGTTCGTGGCCCGTACCGGCGGGCGCCTGTCGGCGCGCGCGGTGCAGTCCCGGCTGGGCCGCTGGGCCGCCGAACGGGGCATAGCCGGCGTGCATCCCCATGTGCTGCGCCATTCGTTCGCCAGCCATCTGCTGGAATCCAGTGGGGACCTGCGCGCCGTGCAGGAGCTGCTGGGCCATGCCGACATCAGCACCACCCAGATCTATACCCATCTGGATTTCCAGCATCTCGCCCAGGTATATGACCGGGCCCATCCCCGGGCCAAGAAACGCCGCTGAAGGGAATTCCCTTTGCATTCAGCCTGCTTTGGGCGCCGCCCATGGTGTAGAATGGGGCGCTGCGACGCACAAGGAGCCAGCGAGGTGGATCAGTTTCGCGGTACGACCATTCTGTCGGTACGCCGCCACGACAAGGTGGTGATCGGCGGTGACGGCCAGGTGACCCTCGGCAACACGGTCATGAAGGGCAACGCCCGCAAGGTGAGGCGCCTGTACCGGGACCAGGTGCTGGCCGGGTTCGCCGGCGGCACGGCCGACGCGTTCACCCTGTTCGAGCGCTTCGAAGCCAAGCTCGAGCTGCACCACGGCAACCTGACCCGGGCCGCCGTGGAGCTGGCCAAGGACTGGCGCACCGACCGCATGCTGCGCCGCCTGGAGGCGCTGCTGGCAGTGGCCGACAAGAGCGCCTCGCTGATCATCACCGGCAACGGGGATGTGATCGAACCCGAGAACAGCCTGATGGCCGTCGGCTCCGGCGGCCCCTATGCCCAGGCCGCGGCCCGCGCCTTACTGGAGAACACCGAGCTGGATGCGCGCACCATCGTCGAACAGAGCCTGGGTATCGCCGCCGATATCTGCATCTACACCAACCGAAACCTGACCGTGGAAGAGCTGACCGTCGACAGTGCCGGTTGAACGGTCAGCGCCCTCGCTGCACAGGTAGCTACGCAACATGTCCCAGATGACCCCCAGAGAGATTGTCCAGGAGCTGGACAAACACATCATCGGCCAGCAGGCGGCCAAGCGTGCAGTGGCCATCGCGCTGCGCAACCGGTGGCGACGCATGGAGGTCGCCGAAGAGCTGCGTGCCGAGATCACGCCCAAGAACATCCTCATGATCGGGCCCACCGGCGTCGGCAAGACCGAAATCGCGCGCCGGCTGGCGAAACTGGCCAGAGCACCCTTCATCAAGGTGGAGGCCACCAAGTTCACGGAAGTGGGCTACGTGGGGCGCGACGTGGAGTCCATCGTCCGCGACCTGGTGGATGCGTCCATCAAGATGACCCGCGAGGAGGAGATGGAGAAGGTGCGGCGGCCCGCCGAAGACGCCGCCGAAGAGCGCATCCTGGATGCGCTGCTGCCGCGCCCCCATGGCATCGGCTTCGTGGGCGAGGACACCGGCACCCACGAGGACACCGACACCCGCCAGAAGCTGCGCAAACGCCTGCGCGAAGGCGCCATGGATGACCGGGAAATCGAGATCGAGGTGTCCGCCACGCCGGTGGGCGTGGAAATCATGGCTCCCCCCGGCATGGAGGAAATGACCAGCCAGCTGCAGAGCATGTTCCAGAACCTGGGCGGCGGACGCACCCGCACCCGCAAGGTGAAGGTCAAGGACGCCTTCAAGATCCTGCGCGACGAGGAAGCGGCCAAGATCATCAACGAGGAAGACATCAAACTGCGCGCCGTGGCCACCGTCGAGCAAAACGGCATCGTGTTCCTGGACGAGATCGACAAGGTGGCCCAGCGCTCCGAAAGCGGCGGGCCGGACGTGTCCCGCGAGGGCGTGCAGCGCGACCTGCTGCCACTGGTGGAAGGCAGTACCGTATCCACCAAGCACGGCATGGTGAAGACCGACCACATCCTGTTCATCGCCTCCGGGGCGTTTCACCTGGCCAAGCCCTCGGACCTGATTCCCGAGCTGCAGGGCAGGCTGCCGATACGCGTGGAGCTGGACGCGCTCAGTGTCGGGGATTTCGTGCGCATCCTGACCGAGCCGGATGCGTCGCTGACCGAGCAGTACGCAGCGCTGATGGCCACCGAGGGCGTGCAGCTGAGCTTCACCGAAGACGGACTGGCCCGCATCGCCGAAGTGGCCTGGGAGGTCAACGAGCGCACCGAGAACATCGGCGCACGACGTCTGCACACGGTCATGGAGCGGCTGCTGGAAGTGATCTCGTTCGAGGCGGCGGACCGCAGCGGACAGACGCTGACGGTGGATGCGCCGTACGTGGACGAGCAGCTCTCCGAGCTTGCCCGGGACGAAGATCTGAGCCGGTATATACTCTGACCCGATAAGAATGGCCGCTGCCCGCATAGCGCCGGCCGGCCATGTGCCCAATACCCAGGAGTCGAAAATGAGCACACCACACCCCACCGACGTCCAGCTGCACCAGAAGTCCCGCGTGCTGGAGCTGACCTACGAAGACGGCTCCCACTTCGAACTGCCCTGCGAGTACCTGCGCGTGTACTCTCCGTCCGCCGAGGTGCGCGGCCACGGGCCGGGCCAGGAGGTCCTGCAGCTGGGCAAGGAGGACGTCAACATCGTCAACATCAAGCCCGTGGGCAACTACGCCCTGCAGTTCGAGTTCGACGACAAGCACGATACCGGCATCTATTCCTGGGAGCTGCTCTACGACCTGGGCGTCAACAAGCAGAAATACTGGCAGCAGTACCTGGACCGCCTGCAGGAAGCCGGCTACCAGCGTAGAGAGGTGGAGCCACAGTGACCCGACGCCCGCCGCACCGCCAGGGCGAGTCCGACCGGGAAGCCGAAGGGGGCACCACCCACTTCGGCTATCAGCAGGTGCCCTGGAACGAAAAGGCCAGGCGCGTGGCCGGCGTGTTCGATTCGGTCGCCGACCGCTACGACGTCATGAACGACGTCATGTCGCTGGGCATCCATAGGTTGTGGAAGCGCTTCACCATCGAGATGAGCGGCGTGCGCCGCGGCCAGCGGGTGCTGGACCTGGCCGGCGGCACCGGCGACCTGGCGGCCCGTTTCTCGCGCATGGTGGGTCCTGACGGCGAAGTCGTGCTCGGCGACATCAACGCCTCCATGCTGCAACGGGGTCGGGAACGGCTGACCGACCGGGGCGTGGCCGGCAACCTGCAATACGTGCAGGTCAACGCCGAGGCGCTGCCGTTTCCCGACGACCATTTCGACTGCATCACCATCGCCTTCGGTCTGCGCAACGTCACCGACAAGGACGCCGCGCTGGCCTCCATGTACCGCGTGCTGCGCCCCGGCGGGCGACTGCTGGTGCTGGAGTTCTCCCACCCCAGGGCGCCGGGCCTCAAGCCCCTGTACGACTTGTACTCGTTCAAGATGCTGCCGCTCATGGGCCGGTTTATCGCCCGCGACGAAGCCAGCTACCGCTATCTGGCCGAGTCGATTCGCATGCATCCGGACCAGGAGACGCTCAAGCAGATGATGGAACAGGCGGGCTTCGAGCGCTGCGAGTATTTCAACCTCACCGGCGGCATCGTGGCCCTGCACCGCGGTTACAAGTTTTGAGAACACGCCGCGCCAGTGTCCGACCCGCCCCTCCGGCCGCCAGGCGGGGGGCCGCAGCGAGTGACCGTCCCGAGGGCAAGGCCGTTTCGGGGGACGCGCGGTGAATGCACCGGGCTGGCTGAGCGGGGCCGTGGAAAGCGCGTTCAATCGCTACATGGCCCTGGATCCCCAGGCCTTGTCCGCATTGGCGACGCTTGAGGGCAAGGTCATAGCGCTGCAGATAACCGGGCTGGAACTGGAGTTGTATTTTCTGCCCGGTGCCGACGGGGTCCAGGTCCTGGGCCGTTACGAAGGCGAACCGGACACCCGGCTGTGCGGCACACCCCTGGCCCTCGCGCGCCTTGGTATCAGTCGGGGGGTGGACACCAGCGCGTTTGGCGGCGAAATCGAAATCGGCGGCGACACCGAGACCGGCCAACGGTTCAAGGAAGCCCTGGACGCCGTCCAGCTGGATTGGGAAGAGTGGCTGTCCCACGCCACCGGCGACGTGGTCGCCCACCAGCTGGGCAGCGCCGTGCGACGGTTTACCGAATATCTCAATCGCACCGCCGAAACCCTGGTGACCGACACCGACGAGTACCTGCACGAAGAGGCTCGGCTGGTGCCGGCTCGCGTGGAAATCGAGAACTTCATGGATGACGTGGATCGGCTGCGGATGGCCGCGGACCGGCTGGAGGCGCGGGTAAGGCGGCTGACAAGGACGCTGGACGGGGAAGCGGGGCCGCAGACATGATCGCCTCCGCCGTGCCGGAAAAGACATGAGTCCCCTGCTCGGGCCCGGCCAGATCTGGCGTGTGCTGTACATCAACCTGGTGCTCATGCGCCATGGGCTGGACGAGGTCATTCTCGCCACCCATCTGTTCCGGCCGTTCCGCTTTCTGTTGTATCTGGCACCGTGGAACTGGTTGCGGCGCAGGCAGGGACCGCGCGGGGTGCGCATCCGCCGGGCGCTGGAGGATCTCGGGCCCATCTTCGTCAAATTCGGCCAGATCCTGTCCACCCGCCGCGACCTGATGCCCGACGACATTGCCGAGGAGCTGGCGCGACTGCAGGACAGGGTGCCGCCCTTTGCCGGCGAGCGCGCCCGGGCGCTGATCGAGAAGGCCTATGGCCAATCCCTGAGCGAGGCGTTCCTGGAATTCGACGAGACACCTCTCGCTTCCGCCTCCATCGCCCAGGTGCACGCCGCCCGCCTGCATGACGGGCGGGAGGTGGTCGTCAAGGTGCTGCGCCCCGATATCGTACGGGTCATCCGACGGGACGTGAGCCTGATGCGCTATGTGGCGGGACTCGCCGAGGACTACTGGCGTGAAGGCAAGCGGCTGCGCCCACGGGAAGTGGTCGCGGAGTTCGAGAAGACCCTCTACGACGAACTGGATCTGCTGCGCGAGGCCGCCAACGCTTCCCAGCTGCGGCGCAACTTCATGGGTTCCGCGCTGCTGTACGTGCCGGAGGTGCATTGGCCGTACTGCCGGCGCAACGTGATGGTAATGGAGCGCATTTCCGGCACGCCCATCGGCGACATCGCGGGACTGCGCGCCCAGGGCATCGACTTCAAGGCGCTGTCCGAACGTGGCGTGGAGATATTTTTCACCCAGGTGTTCCGCGACAACTTCTTTCACGCCGATATGCATCCGGGCAATATCTTCGTCAGTCCCGAGGGCCGTTACGTGGCGGTGGACTTCGGTATCATGGGTACGCTGAATCCCACCGACCAACGTTACCTGGCGGAGAATTTCGTGGCCTTCTTCCGGCGCGACTACCGGCGGGTCGCCGAGCTGCACGTGGAATCCGAATGGGTCCCCGCCAGCACCCGGGTGGACGAGTTCGAATCGGCAATCCGCACGGTGTGCGAACCCATCTTCGAGCGGCCCTTGAAGGACATTTCCTTCGGGCAGTTGCTGCTGCGCCTGTTCCAGACGGCGCGGCGCTTCAACATGCAGGTGCAACCTCAACTGGTGCTGCTGCAGAAGACCCTGCTCAACATCGAGGGGTTGGGAAGGCAGCTGTATCCCGACCTGGATTTGTGGCAGACCGCCAAGCCCTTCCTGGAACGCTGGATGAGCGAACAGGTTGGAGCGCGCGCCTTCGCGAGCAATCTTAAGAGCAGTGTCCCCACCTGGGCCGAAAGCCTGCCCGAGCTGCCCCAGCTGGTTCATCACACTTTCAAGCAGGCGGCCGAAGGCAAACTGCGGGTGGAATGGACATCGGCGGAGCTGCGGGAGCTGCGCCGGGACCTGGCACGCCACAACCGCCGCACGCTGGCCACCATCATGGGCGCCGCGCTGATTGTCAGCGCTGTATTGGTGCTGGGGCTTGGGGGCTATCAGGTGACTACGCTGGCTGACGTACCGGTGTTGTCCTGGGTATTTGGCGGGCTTGGAGCCGCACTGGTGGGGTTCGCCTGGACACGGTAAGCCGGCGCCGTCATCCGCGCAGGCGCTGGCGCAGATAAATGGCCGCCACCAGCAACACCAGCAGAATCACCCATACCAGGATATAGGTCAGCATCGACTGGCGGGCCTTGCGCTTTTCCCACCACGTCCGGGGTTTCACGCCGCGTAGCAGGAACACCACCTTCGCGGACAGGTTCACGCACACCACGTTGACCGCCAGCAGCAGGCCCGCTCCCAGGGCATTGGTGAGCTGACCGGCGCCCAGCATGAGACCAGCCGCCGCCGTCGGCGGCAGCAGCGCCACGGCGACCATCACGCCCACCAGTGCCGTGGGCACACCGGTGGTCAACGACAGAACCGCCGCCGCCCCCGAAGCGAGAGCCAGGGCGATGCTGTCCAGACCCACGTCGGTGCGGGCCATCAGCTCCGCACTGTGCAGATCCAGCGGCCAGAACATGCCGATCAGCCAGGCGAGGAACAGGGCCAGGCCCAGGCCTGCCAGGTCGGTGCGCAGCGCCTGCCAAAGCAACTCCCGGTCCCCCAGAGAGGTGGCAAAGGCGAGCGCGATGTTGGGCCCCAGCAAAGGGGCGATGACCATGGCGCCCACCACCACGGCCACATTGTTTTCGATCATGCCGATGGCGGCCACGATGGTGGACAGCACCACCATCAGCAAAAAGGTCCCCTCCAGGCGTGCACCGCGCTCGATCTGGTTGTAGAGCTCCTCGCGGGTGGTACTCACGCGCCGCGCCTCGGCGTCGGCATCCTCCTGGGGCCGGGGTAGAACGGCGTCCACGGGCAGCACCAGGATACGGCTGTTTTCGCTGCCGGAGAGCAGGCTCTGCAGCGCATCCAGGACGGTCTGGCTCTGCTCGCCGTTCACCAGCATACGCACGCTCCGGCGTCCGTCCTCACAGGGGGCGCCGCACCAGTGATCAATGGCGCCGTGCTGCTCGGCGATGCTGTTGAGGGTGTCCAGGTGGCCCGCATCGGCCACGACTTCGATCACGCGCATGACAACGCCACGCACAGGCGCCGCACGGATGGCGCTCCGGCAGAGGGACACAGAAACGGGAAAGGGCGTGGGCGGCGCACAGGCCGACGGCGATGGCCGGCGGCCACGGTCCCGCCCCCTCCTAGTGCGACGTGGACGCCTGCCATGTCCGCCGTTGGACCTGCTGCAGTTCGATGAGGCGCTTTACGGGCACCAGCCGTACCCCGTACAGCTGAAGTTGCGGCAGCAGGCGGCGCAGCACGGCCATGGTATGGGGATAGGGATGCCCGATGGCCACAGCACTGCCGTCGCGCCGGGCCAGCACCAGCAGGCGCATGAACTGCGCGCGGATGGCGGCGCTGTGACGGTCGTCATCGAGAAACACGTTGCGACGCGTGGTGGGCAGTCCGGTTTCCAGGGCCACCTGCTCGGCGACGGTACGCCGTGTGGTGCGGCTGTCCACGAAGAACAGGCCGCGCCGGGCCAGCGCGTGCATCAGCCAGGCCATGTCACCGGGATGCTGAGTCAGCAGGCTGCCCATGTGGTTGTTCACCCCGGAGACATAGGGCACGTCGGCCAGGTCCGTGGCGAGGGTGTGCAGAAATTCGCGGCGCGTCATGTGCAGGGTGAGGCCGCCGGGGTCGAGCCGTCCGTAATCCTCCGATTGCATCGGAAGGTGGAGGATGACCTCCTTGCCGTGACCGTGGGCCAGCTTCGCCAGCAGGCGGGCATGGGGACTGCGCGGCAGGATGGCGCAGGCGACGGGGCCGGGCAGGCGGGTCGCCTGTTCGCCGGTATCGAGACGGTAACCGAGGTCGTCGATGATGATGCTGATGACCGGTGTCCGGATCTGCTCCACCGGGTGCTTTGCGGTTGGGGCGGGCGCCGTGCCGGCGCAGGCGCCGCCGGCGTACACCGCCGCCAGCAGCAGGACGGTCCGCTGCCAGAGCCGGGGCCGGCAGCGGACCGCTGCGATCATTTCAGGACTTCCCGCTGGATATGCAGCCCCCTCAGCATGTTCAGGGCCTCATAGAGCTCGAAGTCGCTGGCGGCAAGCTTCTTCTCCTTGCCGGCATCGGCGGCGCTGGTGGCCTCCCGGCCGGCAATCTTCTTGGCATTGCCGTTGACCAGATGCCCTGTCAGATCCGCTTCCTTGATCATCTCGCCGTTGTTGGCGGCGGCCACCTTGGCCGGCTCCAGGCGCACATCGGGGGTGATGCCTTCGGCCTGAATCGAGCGCCCGGACGGCGTGTAGTAACGGGCGGTGGTCAGCTTGATAGCGGTTCCGTTGCCCAGCGGCACGATGGTCTGCACCGAGCCCTTGCCGAAGGTCTGCTGCCCCATGATGATGGCGCGATGGTGATCCTGCAGCGCCCCGGACACGATCTCCGAAGCGGACGCCGAGCCCTGGTTCACCAACACCACCATGGGCGCCCCGTGCAGAATGTCGTCCGGGGTGGCGCTGAAGCGCAACCGCGAGTCCGGCACCCGTCCCTTGGTGTACACGATCAGGCCTTTCTTGATGAAGGCATCGGACACCGCCACCGCCGCGTTCAGCACGCCCCCGGGGTTGTTGCGC
>Ga0307441_1000568_pt1 | contig 13173 bp, 14 predicted proteins | sample SalMarWE160420MG_FD_202149 | JGI IMG/M metagenome (GOLD analysis project Ga0307441, IMG submission 202149) | Salt marsh sediment microbial communities from the Plum Island Ecosystem LTER, Massachusetts, United States - WE1604-20 | ecosystem: Environmental > Aquatic > Marine > Intertidal zone >... | reverse complement strand
ACCTGGGAAAACATGGAATTGACTTCATCGAGCACCTTGAGGACGGCGTCCATCAGCTCGGCGTCAGTCTGGCGCCCACCCTGGCGCAGAACGTTGAACACGTCCTCGGCCCGATGGCACACGGCCACCAGGGCATCGAGACCCAGAAAGCCGGCCCCGCCCTTGACGGTGTGGAAGCCGCGAAACACCGCGTTCAGCAGATCGACGTCCTGGGGCCTCTGCTCGAGCTCGACCAACTGCTCGTTGAGCTGTTCGAGAATCTCGCCGGCTTCGACCAGGAAGTCCTGCAGAATTTCGTCGTCAGCGTCGATCGTCATCTGAGCGTCCCCTAGAAACCCAGGCTCGACAGGATGTCGTCGACATCGTCCTGACCGGATACCACGTCAGCCACACTGTCCACACCCGGCACGGTCGGCCCCTGACAGCCCCGGTCGTCCTGGGTCGTCGCCACGATGTCCGTGGCTTTCATGCGGGCACCCGAGATGCGGACCAGGGAAACCAGATTCTCTTCGACCTCTTTGACCAGGGTGATGACCTTGCGGATGATCTGGCCGGTGAGATCCTGAAAATCCTGGGCCATCAGCACTTCGGAAAGCTGGCGACTGAGGCTCGCCGCACGCTGGGAGGTCTGGCTGAAGAAATCGTCCAATGTGCTGCTGAGGGCGCGGAACTCGTCGATGCTCATGTCGCGGCGTCGAAACCGTTGCCATTGGGTCAGCAGTTCGTCGGCGTCCCGCTTGAGCTCATCGGAAACCGGCAGCGCCTCCTCCACCGCACTCAGCGTACGGTGAGCGGCCTGCTCGGTCATGGTAATTACGTAACTCAGTCGTTCCTGTGCATCCGGAATGTCGGTCTGGGCGAGATCCGATACACGCGAATCCAGCTGGAAGCTGTTCAGCGCCTCGTGCAGTTCACGGGTCAACTTGCCGAGTTCCTGAAACAGGCCGTCGTCCCGGGAGCGGGTGAGATCGTCCAACAGCCGGCTTGCACCGGCTTCGTTGCCGGCCTCCAGCTCCGTGACCAGTTGACGGGCCTGGGCGAGGCAGTCCGCTCTTGTCAGCCAGTTGTCGTCCATCTGCCCTCCTAGCTTTGGGCCGCCGCGAGCCGTTCGAATATCTTGTCGATCTTCTCTTTCAGCGTGACGGCCGTAAACGGCTTGACGATGTAGCCGTTGACGCCCGCCTGTGCGGCTTCCACGATTTGGTCCTTCTTCGCTTCGGCGGTCACCATGAGCACCGGCAGACTGGCGAGCTTGGCATCGGCGCGCACGGCCTTCAGCAGGTCGATGCCGGTCATTCCCGGCATGTTCCAGTCCGTGATCAGAAAGTCGAAGTTGCCGGACTGCAGAACCGGCAAGGCGCTGTTGCCGTCGTCGGCCTCCTGGGTGTTGTTGAAGCCCAGATCCCGCAACAGATTCTTGATGATGCGTCGCATCGTGGAAAAGTCGTCCACGATCAGGATCTTCATGTCTTTGTCCAAAGGTACCTCCTAACTGACTTCGCGGGTGTACCGCCCCGGCGCCCGGCACCCGGTCCAGGCCCGGTCCTACTCTTCGATTTCAGAGACCCACTCGCCCATGCGTGCGCGCAGCCGGATCAATGCCTGGCCGTGGATCTGGCACACCCGCGACTCGCTGACCCCGAGCACCTCGCCGATCTCACGCAGGTTCAGCTCTTCGTCGTAGTACAGCGCCATCACCAGTCTTTCCCGTTCCGGCAGCCCAGAGATGCCTTCGGCGAGCGCATCCCGGAAGGCGTCGTTCTGCAGGTTCTCAAGGGGCTCGTTGCTCTGCCCCATGGTGGCGGCGTCGGGCTCGTCCCCGGAGGCGGCCGGGTCGTCGAAGCTGAATACCCGGCAGCCACTGGCGTCCTGCAGAATGCGGTGATACTCGTTCAGGCCGATGCCCAGCGCCTCGGCCACCTCGTTGTCCCGTGCATCCCGACCCTGCTCGTTCTCGATCTGCCGCACCGCTTCCGCGACCTGGCGCGCCTTGCGGTGGACCGACCGGGGTGTCCAGTCGGTGCGGCGGATCTCGTCGAGCATCGCCCCGCGGATGCGGATGCCGGCGTAGGTCTCGAAGCTCGCCCCCTGGGTAGCGTCGTAGTTACGCGCCGCTTCCAGCAGGCCGATCATGCCCGCCTGGATGAGGTCGTCGGACTGCACGCTGGGAGGCAGTCGGCTCATCAGATGGAAGGCAATCCTCTTGACCAGCGCCGCATGGCGGTGCACCAGATCCTCGTAATCCCGTTCTTGTGTAGCGGCGTACATTGCAACCCCATTCATCGCAGCATCTCCATCTCGCCACAACTGGACTGGATGAGCCGCTCGACGAAGAATTCCAGATGGCCGCCCGCACCTGTGGGTACGGGCCATCTATCGGCCTTCTGGGCCAAATTCTTGAATGCCATGGCCGCGCGGCTGCGCGGATAGGCGGCCACGACCGAGCGCTGCTTCTGCACGGCCTTGCGCAGGTACTCGTCGTGGGGAACCGCACCCAGATACTCCAGGGTGACGTCCAGGTACCGGTCGGTGACCCGGGCTATCTTGTTGAACAGATCCCGGCCCTCCTGGGCACTGCGGGTCATGTTGGACAGCACCCGGAAGCGCTCGAGACCGTACTCGCGGCTCAACAGCTTGATCAGCGCATAGGCGTCGGTGATGGAGGCCGGCTCATCGCATACAACCACAACGATTTCCTGGGAAGCGCGGCTGAAGCTGGTCACGCTGTCGGAAATGCCCGCCGCCGTGTCCACCACCAGCACGTCCAGGTCGTAGTTCAGCTCGCTGAAAGCCCGGATCACGCCCGCGTGCTCGGCCGGGCTGAGCTCGGCCATATGCTTGGTTCCCGAGGTGGCCGGCACGATCTTCAGCCCCGAGGGACCCTGCACGATGACTTCCTCCAGGGTCCGCTCGCCCTTGATGACGTGCGACAGGTCGTAGGCCGGATGCAGCCCCAGCAGTACGTCCACGTTGGCGAGCCCGAGGTCCGCGTCCATCAGCATCACCTCTCGCCCGCTGTCGGCCAGCGCCACCGCCAGGTTCACGGACACGTTGGTCTTGCCGACCCCCCCTTTGCCGCTGGTCACCGCGATCACCCGCACCGGCCGCGGTTGTGCCATGCGGCGCAGTCCCGCCGCCTGATCGAACTTCACTTCAGCCATGAGCATTCGCCGCCATTCCTCCCAACTGCACGGGCGCGGCCTGGGTGTCGGCCTCCCGCTCCGCTTGCATCAACGCGACGGCGCGGCTCACCAGGTTGTGGCTGCGCGCCGGGTGCATATCCTCCGGCACGCGCTGCCCGTCGCCCACGTAGGCGAGAGGCAGGTCGTGCCGCACGATCACGGACAGAGCGCCGCCCAGGCTGGCGGCCTCGTCCATCTTGGTCAGGATGCAGCCGTCCAGAGCCCCCGCGTGGAACGCCCGCACCGATTCATCCAGCACCGACTGCTGGGTGGTGGCGGACATGACCAGATAACTGCGTATCGGGCTGCCAGAACCCGTCAGGGTGGCGAACTGCTCGCTCAGGCGTACGTCCCGCTGGCTCATGCCGGCGGTGTCGATCAACACCAGCTGTTTGTCCATCAGGCTGCGCAGCGCTGCCTGTAGCTCCCCCGCGTCGGATGCCACCTGCACCGGCACACCCAGAATGCGGCCATAGGTCAGCAGCTGTTCGTGGGCTCCGATCCGGTAGCTGTCGGTGGTGACCAGGGCCACGTTGCGCTGACCGTGGCGCAGCGCGTAGCGGGCCGCCAGCTTCGCCACCGTGGTGGTCTTGCCGACCCCGGTGGGACCCACCAGGGCCACCACGCCCCCATGCGTCAAAATGTCGTCGTCTGTCACCGGCACCCGGTGGGCCAGCAGCGCCAAAGCGTGGCGCCAGGCCTGGGCTTCGTCCGCGGCGCCGGCGGTGCCGTCAGCGAGGCTCTGACACAGCTCGGACTGCAACCCCAGACGCTGCAGACGACGCAGCAACGCGGCCTGCACCGGATGGCGCCGCTCCACGTCGTTCCAGGCCAGCTGGGCAACCTGCTGCTCGAGCATGTCGCGCAGTTGCTTGAGTTCCTGCTGCATGGCGACCAGGGCGGGATCCTGGGACCAGTAAATGCCGGCTTTGCCCGTGTCGGGCGAAGGTGTGGCTCCGTTCGGCTGCGGGGCCGGGGAAGATTCGGTGTACTCGACGTGGGCCTTGCCGCCGGCAGGGATCGCCGCCGAAGGTGATCCGGACGGAGCGGCCTTGGGCGCACTCTGGGATGTCGCTGCGGCCCGTTCCACCAAGGCTTCGTCATAGTCGATGGCGGCGATGATCTCCACGCCGCCGTTGACCTTGCGGTTGGAAAGGATGACGGCGTCGGGCCCCTGCTCTTCACGCACCATGCGGATCGCCTGGCGCATGTCCGGTGCGAAGTACCGCTTAATCTTCATGGCATCATCCTCAGCTCAGCCGTCAGGCCCCTACCGCCTCCGGACCGTTCAGGCCCGTCGCCATTCGCCCCACGGTACTCACGACCTTGATCTGTTTGTTGTCCGGCACTTCGTTGTACGCGAGCACATGCAGGCCCGGGATACTGTGGCGCACCAGCCTTGCCAGCCAGGCCCGTACTCCCGGCGAAACCAGCAACACTGCCGGTTGGCCGATGGCCTCCTGGCGCTGGGCACTTTCCGCCAGGGCACTGTGCATCCGGTCGGCAAGTCCGGGCTCGAAGCCCGCGTTGCCGTCTGCCGTGCTCTGAACCGACTGCTGCAATATCTGTTCCAGTGATGGATCCAGCGTAATGACCGGGAGATCGGGCGCCATGCCATTGATATGCTGAACAATTGACCGGCCGAGGGAAGCGCGCACCGCGGCGGTGAGTACGCCGGCGTCTTGACTGTGGGGTGCGTACTCCGCCAGCGTTTCGGCAATGGTCCGCATATCGCGGACGGGGATCTGTTCTTCCAGCAGGTTCTGCAGCACCTTCAGCAAACCACCCAGGGAAAGGGCCTTGGGAACCAGGTCTTCCACCAGCTTGGGTGCCGACTTGGCGAGCATGTCCAGCAGTTGCTGAACCTCTTCATGACCCAGCAGTTCGTGGGCGTGCTGCTGCAAGAGCTGGCTGAGATGGGTGGCGACCACGGTGCTGGCATCGACGACCGTGTAACCCATCGCCTGGGCATCGTCCCGCTGGGCCGGATCGATCCACACCGCGTCCATCCCGAAGGCGGGGTCCTTGGTGGAAATACCCTGCAGCGTGCCGAACACCTGGCCGGGGTTGATGGCCAACTCGTGCTCGGGGTGGACCTCCGCCTCGCCCACCGGCACGCCCATCAGGGTGATGCGATAGGCGTTGGGGGCCAGGTCCAGGTTGTCACGGATGTGCACCGACTGGACCAGAAAGCCCAACTCCTGGGAAAGCTTCTTGCGTACCCCTTTGATGCGGGCCATGAGAGGGCCGCCCTGGTTGCGGTCCACAAGGGGAATCAGACGGTAGCCGACCTCCAGCCCGATGATGTCCACCGGTGCCACGTCGTCCCAGCTGAGGTCCCGATGCTCGGCGGGGATCTCCTCGGCGTCGCTCACCACTTCCTGCTGCTCGGCCTCGGCCTTGTTCTTCATGTGCATCCAGTAGGCGCCGCCGCCCAGTAACCCCGCCAACAGGATAAACGGCAGGTTCGGCATGCCGGGCACCAGGCCCAGCACGCCAATGATGCCCGCGGAGATTCCCAGCGCGCGGGGATTGCCCAGCAACTGCGCGTTGATCTGCTCGGACATGTTCTGGGCACTGGACACCCGAGTGACGATCACGGCTGTGGCGGTGGACAGCAGCAGCGACGGGATCTGGGCCACCAGACCGTCGCCGATGGTCAGCAGGGTGTAGTTGTGCAGGGCCGCGCTGAGGGCCATGCCGTGCTGGGCCATGCCGATGGTGAGACCGCCGATGATGTTGATGAACAGGATCAGGATGCCGGCCACGGCATCGCCGCGCACGAACTTGCTGGCACCGTCCATGGCCCCGTAGAAATCGGCCTCCTGCCCGACTTCCTCGCGGCGTCGGCGGGCTTCGTCCTGGTTGATCAGTCCGGCGTTGAGATCGGCGTCGATGGCCATCTGCTTGCCGGGCATGGCGTCCAATGTGAAACGGGCCGTCACCTCCGACACGCGACCTGCGCCTTTGGTGACCACCACGAAGTTGATGATGACCAAGATGGAGAACACCACCAAGCCCACGGCGTAGTTGCCGCCGATGACGAACTCACCGAACGCCTGGATGACGTGACCGGCGGCGGCCGTTCCGCTGTGGCCGTGAAGCAGCACCACGCGCGTGGACGCGATGTTCAGCGCCAGCCGCAGCAGCGTGGCCATCAGCAGCACGGTGGGGAACGCCCCGAAGTCCAGTGGCCGCAGGGCGTAGATGGTGACCAGCATGACCACCAGCGACAGGGAAATGTTGAAGGTGAACAGCAGGTCCAGCGCGAAGGGCGGCAGCGGAATCACCATCATGGCCATGATGATCACCAGCAGCAGCGGCGCCCCCAGGCCGCTGCGCGCGACTCCGCGGATGTTGTCCAGCAGTGAAGTACCGTTCATGGATGACACCCCCTATCTGCCGCTATTGCCCGGTCGGCCTTTGTGCGCCGCCCCGACCTTTTTCGAATTCATCCGGCACCGGCAGGTCCGAAGGAGGCGTCGGCACCACACCGCCGCGCTCCTCCACCGCCTTGAGCTGGTAGACGTAAGCGAGAACCTGCGCCACCGCGAGATACAGCCCCGCGGGGATTTCCTGGTTGAGCTTGGTACTGTGGTAGAGCGCGCGCGCCAGAGGCGGCGCGGACATGACGACCACGTCGTTGGCGGCCGCTACCGTGCGGATCTGGGCCGCGATCAGGTCGGCACCCTTGGCCACCACGCGGGGGGCCCCCATGTCCTGTGCGTCGTAGCGCAAGGCCACCGCATAGTGGGTCGGGTTGGTCACGACCACATCGGCCTTGGGCACCTCGGACATCATGCGCGCCTGGGCCATCTCCTGCTGTTTGCCCCGAATCCGGCGCTTGATCTCCGGATTTCCTTCGGTTTCCTTGTATTCGTCCTTGGTCTCCTGCTTGGTCATTTTCAGCTGCCGGGCGTGGTCCCAGAGCTGGAACGGCACGTCGGCCGCCGCAATCAGCAACAGCGGCAGACTCACACCCAGAAAACCCCAACCCACCAGGTTGGCGGCGTGGGCGAGTGCGGGCTTGGTGGACTCGGTACCGAGTCCGAGGAACTGATTGGACAGGTGCCACAACAGGCCGACCGCGACTGCGGTGAGCAACACGACCTTCACCAACGCTTTGAGCAGTTCCACCAGGCCGCGCACCGAGACCAGTCTCTTGACACCTTCCACGGGGTTGAGTTTGTTCAGGTCGAACGCCAAGGCTTCAGCACTGAAGGCCCACCCGCCCAGCGCGATGGACGCGCCGATCGCCACCACGGCGGTCACCAGCAGAAACGGCGCGACCACGCCCAGGGCGTTTATGAGCGTGTGCTCCATGGCCAGCACGGGAGCCGCGGGGTCGAAAATCTCGCTGCGATCCAGGCTCAGCCCCGAACGCATGATATCGGCGAGCCGCTGCAGCATGGCCGGCCCGGTAACCAGCAGCATGCCCGCCGATACCAGCGTGACCGCTGCGGTGTTGAGTTCCTTGGAACGGGCTATCTGGCCTTTTTTGCGCGCGTCCTCCAGGCGCTTGCCGGTAGCCTGTTCACTTCGTTCCTGGCCGTCCTCGTTCTCCGCCATCTCAGCCGCCTGCCGTTCCCAGGGCGTTCATCAGACCGAACGCGCTTTCCAGCAGATGGTTCAGCTGGGGAGCCAGACTTGGCACCGTGGCCAGGATGATCACGAACCCCAGCAGCATGGTGATGGGAAAACCCACGCCGAAGATGTTCATCTGCGGGGCCGCGCGTGTAATAACGCCGAAGGTGATGTTGACCATCAGCAACGCGGCCACGGCGGGCAGCCCGATCAATACCGCACCACCGAACATCTGACTGGCCCAGCCTACCAGATGCCACAGGTCCATGCGTGTCACACCGTCCAAGCCCACCGGCATGGTGTGAAAGCTGTTCACCAGCACGCCGATCAACGCCAGATGGCCGTTCATGGTAAGAAACAGCAGTGTGGCGATGGTTACGTAGTACTGGCTAAGAACCGGCACCTGAATGCCGTTCTGCGGGTCGACCATGGAGGCAAACCCGAGACCCATACTCACGGCAACGAACTGGCCGCCAACCACCAGTGCCTGAAACACGAGCTGCAGGGCGAACCCCATGGTCGCACCGATGAGAATCTGCTGGACGGTGACGGCGATACCGGCCACCGACAGGGGATCGGGCGCGGTGATGGGCGGCAGGCTGGGGATAACCAGCACAGTGATCGCCAGGCCGAGGATGACCCGTGCCCGTACCGGCACCAGCCGCCCGCTGAACACCGGTGCCACCATGAACATGGTGGTGATCCGGGTCAGCGGCCAGATCAGGGTGCCGACCCAGGAATTGATCTGGCCGCTGGAGAATGTGACGGATTCGAGCACGGCGGGATCTTCAGCCGACCAGGCCCGGGATGCTGTGGAACAGGTGCACCGTGAACCCGATCAGCATGCGCAGCATCCACGGACCGGCGAACAGCAGCACGGCAGCCACTGCGGCAAGCTTAGGGATAAAGGTCAGGGTCATCTCGTTGATCTGGGTCGCCGCCTGGAACATACCCACCAGCAATCCCACAATGAGCCCCGCGATCAGCAGCGGAGCCGACAGCATCACCGTGATCTCCATGGTCTGCTTGGCAATGGTCATTACCGTATCCGGAGTCATGACGGTCCCTCTGGGCGCAGTGGTGTTATAGGGCGGTCAACTATAGAAACTGGACGCCAGTGTCCCCATGAGCAAAGACCAGCCGTTGATCAGGACGAACAGCATGATCTTGAACGGCAGCGAGATGATCATTGGCGAGAGCATCATCATGCCCATGGACATGAGCAGACTGGCAACCACCAGATCGATAACCAGAAACGGAATGAGTATCAGAAATCCGATCTGAAAAGCGGTCTTCAGCTCGCTGGTGACGAACGACGGCAGCAGCAGTGAAAACGGGACCTGGGACGGCTTGGTTATCTTGTCGGTGTCCGTGCCTGAAATCTTTGCGAACATCTCCAGGTCGGACTGGCGGGTCTGCTTGAGCATGAAGCCGCGGAACGGCACCAGAGCCTTGTGCAGCGCCTGGTCGGTGGAGATCTGGTTGTGAAGGTACGGCTGCACTGCCTGGTCGTTTACCTTGTTGAAGACCGGCAGCATGATGAAGAAGGTCAGGAACAGCGAAAGTCCGACCAGGATCTGATTGGAAGGCGCCTGCATGGTACCGAGAGCCTGACGCAGGATCGCCAGCACAATGATGATGCGGGTGAACGACGTCATCATCAGCAACGCGGCCGGCAGCAGGGTCAGCGCGGTCATCAGCGCGAGAACCTGAATGCTGACCGTGTAGGTCTCGCCGCCGTTTCCGGTCGGCTCCATCTTCAATGCCGCCAGACCTGGTGCCGCGTGGGAGACCAACGGCAGCAGCATCACCATGATCAGCAGCACCCAGGAAAGCCTTTTCGGGATCATGACGTCGCCCTCTTCTCCAGCACCGTGCGCAGCTTCTCCGCAAACCGACCGGGCTCCGAGCCGCTGGAAGCGCCGTCGATGGGCTCCGGCAGAACATGGAGGGTCTGAACGCGTCCCGGGGCCACGCCCAGCAACAACTGGGTGTCGCCCACCTGGATCAGCACCACCCGCTCTCTGGCACCCATGGACAGTCCACCAAGAATTTTCATGGCGCCGCCCACGCCGGACTGGAAACGCCCGACCCGACGCATCAGCCAGGCGACCAACGCGATGGCCGCCAGCACCGCCAGCAGACCCAACGTGAGTTGCACCAGGCTGCTCATCGCCAGGGGCTCCATCGCAGCCGGCTGAGCGCTTGTCTGACGGCCCACCGCGTCGGCCCATGCCGTCGACCAACACAGCATGGAGAGCGCGACGCCCGCGAACAGGGCCCCGGCACCGAGTATCAGTGAGCGCCGTCTCGAATTGGCGGTCTCGGGCGGCCGACGACTCATTTCAGCTTCTTCACTCTTTCCGCCGGGCTGACCACGTCCGTCAGGCGGATGCCGAACTTTTCGTTGATCACCACCACCTCCCCATGGGCCACGAGCGTGCCGTTGACCAGCACGTCCATGGGTTCGCCGGCCAACCGGTCCAGCTCCACCACGGACCCCTGGTTCAGTTGAAGGAGGTTCCTGATGCTGATCCGAGTACGGCCGATCTCCATTGCGATGGTGACGGGGATGTCCAGGATCACGTCGAGGTTGCTGTCCTCGTTCCCCGGGCCCTGGGCGTCGTCCTGCAGATTCTGGAACTGCGCCGGTTCGGCCTCGACCGCGCCGCCTTCGGCGGCTTCCTGTTCGGCGAGTGCCGCCGCCCAGTCGTCCGCCGCGTCGTCGGTATTCGGGGTGTCGGTGGTATCGTTCATGCTCAACTCCTGTGCCCAGCGGCCGCGGCTAATGGTGTTTGATCTTGCCTTGTATCTTCAGCGCGCGGCTGCCTTGGGATACGCCGAATTTGGCGCGGAACAGCGGTACATCCTCCGCACACAAGGTCACCAGTTCGGGAACGTCGACAGGGATCACATCACCGGCTTTGAGGTTCATGAGCTCGCGTAACGTGATGGTGGTTTCGGTAAGCGTGCTCTTCACGTTCAGCGAGGCCTCTTTCATTTCCTCTCGGATAGCGCCAAGCCAGCGCTCGTCGACTTCGCTGCGGTCACTCTGTATGCCGGCGTCCAGTACGTCGCGAATGGGCTCGACCATGGAATAGGGCAGCGTGACATGCAGGTCCCCACCCCCGCCGTCGAGTTCTATATGGAACGTGTTGACCACCACCACCTCGGTGGGGCTGACGATGTTGGCGAACTGCGGGTTGACCTCGGAGTTGACGAACTCGAAGTCCAGCGGCAATACGGGACTCCAGGATTCCTTGAGGTCGCTGAAGGCCTGACGCAGGATGATGTCGATGACCCGTTGTTCAGTGGGAGTGAACTCGCGTCCCTCGATCTTGGCCGGGAACCGTCCGTCACCGCCGAAGTAGTTGTCCACCAGGGTGAACACGAGCTTGGGATCGAAGACGAACAGTCCGGTGCCCCGCAATGGCTTGACGCGCACCAGATTCAGGCTGGTGGGAACGAACAGGCTGTGGACGTATTCCGCGAACTTGAGCATCTGCACGCCGCCCACGGCGATTTCGCTGGAACGGCGCATGAGGTTGAACAGGCTGATGCGGAAGTAGCGGGCGAACCGCTCGTTGATCATCTCCAGCGTGGGCATGCGCCCACGCACGATGCGGTCCTGGCTGGTGAAATCGTAGCCGCGTGCTTCACCGTCCGAGGGTCCCTGGTCGGTTTCGGTCTCGACGTCGCCGCTGCCTACGCCATGGAGCAGCGCGTCGATTTCTTCCTGGGATAAGAGGTCGTTAACGGACATGGCGGCTACTGCATCACGAAGCTGGTGAAATAGGCGCCCTGCAGACCCGAAATGCCGGTCTGCTTCTTCAGCACCTTGCGCACGGTGTCGAGCACTTCGCCGAGCAACTTGTCCTTGCCGGCACGAGTGCTCAGGGCGGACGGCTTCTGGCTGCTGAGCAGCAGCAGAAGCCCGTTGCGGATAGCCGGCATCTGCGCCTTTACAGCATCGAGCACCTCTTGGCGGTGGGCACTGAGTTCGATGGACACCTGCAGGTAGCGGATGTCGCTGTTGCCGTTGAAGTTGACCAGGAAGGGGGGATCGAGAGCGATGTACTTTACCGGCCCCGACGGCTTCTTGTCGGCGTGATCCTTGGGCTTGGCCTTGGCATTGTCCTTACCGTCGGCGTTGGCCGAATCGCCGGCTGCGGAGGCGTGACTGGCGCCGCCGTTGAGGGCGCCGGCGAAATACAGCGTGGTGAGCACGGTGGCGCTCAACAGCAGCGAAATGGAAAGTGCGGCGATCAGATACTTCAGCCAAGGGCGTGCAGCCTTGGGCGCGGCCGCCCCTGCGTCGTCGTCCAGATCCAGCTCTGCGCCCTTCTCTGCCATCGTCCAACTTCCCGAATTTTGAGTTCACACCCGGGAAAGCAAGAGCTATGCCACTGAACAGAGGATTCTTTCTGCGAGCCGGATCAGTAAGTTGGAAAAGGTTTCCAGGAACGCGACGGACTTTTGACTACTCCAGCAGGGACGGCAAGCCGGAAACTTGGCTTTAGACGACCGTCGACCAGGGACCTTTGTTGAGCCAGGAAGTGAACCCCGGCGGCGGCAGCGGACGACTGACATGGAAACCCTGGACTTCGTCACAGCCGAGCACGGCCAGCCGTTCCCAGGCTTCACCATCCTCCACCCCTTCGGCCACCACTTTGAAGCCGAGGTTGTGTCCCAGGTCGATAATGGAACGCACGATAACCGCGTCGTTTTCGTCGGTCGCCATGTCCAGAAGGAAGGACTTGTCGATCTTGAGGGTGTGGATGGGCAGACGTTTCAGGTAGGACAGGGAGGAATAGCCGGTGCCGAAATCGTCAATGGCGATGGCCACACCCATGTCGCTCAGGCGCGAGAGGATGGCGGCGCCGTACTCCAGGTCCGCCATCAGCGTTTCCTCCGTGATTTCGATCTCCAGACACCGCCCATCCACGTCCGCTTCGCTCAGGGCCCACTGAATCTTGTCCACCAGATGGGGGCTCTGGAAGAACCTTGCCGACACATTGACGGCAATCGGGACCTGCAATCCGGCGGCCCGCAGGGACTTGCACTGGCGCAGCGCGGTCACCAGCACCCAATCGGTGATGGGCATCATCAAACCGATCTGTTCCGCAATGTGAAGAAAGCGCTTGGGCGCCACCAGGCCTTCCTGGGGGTGTTTCCAGCGCAGCAGCGCTTCGGCGCCACAGATCTGCATACTGCGGATATCCACCTTGGGCTGGTAGTGGAGCTCGAACTCGTTGCGCTCCAGCGCATGGCGGAGCTGTCCTGAGATCTGCAACTGCTCCGCAGCCGGCATGTCGGTACCCGGCTCATAGAATAGATAAGGCGTCTCGCTGCGCTTGGCGCCGTACATCGCGGTATCGGCGTGACTGAGCAGACTTTCGGCATCCTC
>Ga0307441_1000567_pt1 | contig 13177 bp, 10 predicted proteins | sample SalMarWE160420MG_FD_202149 | JGI IMG/M metagenome (GOLD analysis project Ga0307441, IMG submission 202149) | Salt marsh sediment microbial communities from the Plum Island Ecosystem LTER, Massachusetts, United States - WE1604-20 | ecosystem: Environmental > Aquatic > Marine > Intertidal zone >... | reverse complement strand
ACGGACCAGGGAGCCTTGCCAAACCACTCCGTCGTCTCGAATCGGCCGTCATGATCCGAATCCCTCATCAATTTCTCCTTCTTGCCGTCTCTGTAGAAGACCTTGACATTCACTTTCCCTTTCCCTTCTTCGTCTCTCTCGACCCTCACAAATTTCCCGTCCCGGTAATATTCCCAGGTATCTACCCGTCCATCCAAGTCCGCATCGATCTCAGCCTCAACTTTTTCGCCTTTGTCATTGAAATGGATCAATACATCCGGCTTTTTGTCCGCGTTGGTATCCTGCGTCTGGAGATAAGGTTTTCCCTTCTTGAAAAAGGTCGCCGTCTCTCTGTATCCGTCGCCGTCCCCGTCGTATTCAATCTTGAGCGGCTCCCCATGCCGGAAAGTTCTGAGTCTGTCTATCCGGCCCTTGAAACGGGTGTCCTCCTCTATTTTAGCCGGCCGGCCGGCATCATCAAGAGAGATGAAACGATCATTCTTGCCGTCAAAGTTCGTGTCGCACTCCCGGTAAAACGGCTTTCCGTCCTTAAAGTGGATAGTCAGGTCAAATCGACCGTCCTTGTTCGTGTCCTGTTGCTGTTCAACGGGCTTGTTTTTTTTGAACCGGGTGACAATCTCCGGCCGGCCGTCATGATCCTCATCTTTTCGCTCCTCCAAGATGAAACCGTTCCGGTAGGTTCGAAAGGTTTCCATCTCGCCGTCGCCGTCCAGGTCGTGCCGGCTCTTGGTAGGAAGTCCGTCTTCTCCGTACATGATGATGCTCTCGGGCCGGCCGTCTCCATTAGTATCAGCCCATCTTTCTAAGGGTTTCTCATTTCGATAGGACAGCCTCACGTTCACCTTTCCATCGCCATCGGTATCCCTTTCCGAGGAGATCAGCTTTCCATCCTTGAAATAATACGTGAGGTCCAAACGCCCCTTCCCTTCTGAATCCTTTACAATCTTCAGGTAGCGTTCCTGGTCATCAAACCAGGCAATCTGGATTACGCGGCCTGTCTTAACGGATTTCCGCTCCTGCCTGACCCTTTTCCCTCCCTTAAAATAGTCACAGGTGTCCGTTTTTCGATCTCCGTTCGTATCCCTTTCAATCCTGACAACCTGCCCGTTCCGGTAATACTGAAAACGGTCCATAATCCCGTCGGCGTTGATGTCTATCTCCAGTTTTTTGATCTCGCCGTCTTTGGCGATGTGGGCGACCTGGTCGATTTTACCGTCCCTGTCCGTATCTCTCTGCACCACTCTTTCTGCTGCACAGACCGAACGACCGGGCAACCAGATCAGCACCAGAACAGGAATCACAATGCCCAAGATAGATCTATTCATTTTCATGGCAGGAAAGGTCGCTATCCTCTTGATTCCAGGCGCCGGAAAAATCTTCTTCGAGACCGACAGGCCGGCGAGTGATTCGGTCGAAAAATAGGAAGACCAGGAGGCCTGTCAAAATTGTTCCACCGCCGTACAGGAACACCATGGGATTGCTGCTAAAAGAAAAGATGATGATCCACAGATTACCCAGCATAAAAAGAATAGGTGTCACGGGATATCCGAAGGTTCGATAGGGACGTGGGTAATCGGGACACCTGTAACGGAGAACCATCATCCCCAGAACCGTCAACATGGCGAAAAGGGAAAGCGTAAAACCGATATACAGAAGGAGCTTGTCAAAGGCCGAAGTAATCACCATGAGTGCGGCTATGCCAGCCTGCAGGAATATGGATCGGCCCGGAGTCGCCGGGCGGCTGCCGACCTCTCCGAACCACCTGAAAAATGTCCCGTCCTTTGCCATGGCGTAATAGACACGAGGACCGGCCATGATCATGGCACTGATGACGGACAGAAGACAGACGGTAACTGCCATTGAAAAAGCGCTCCCCGAGGAGTGTCCGAACAGGGAGAGGGCCGATTTTGTTCCCACTTCCAGAACGCCGCTCATTTCTTCCACGGGCAGGGCGTAGATAAAAACCACATTCAGAAGAAGATAAAGCACCATCACCAAAAGAGTACCCTGCAAAAGGGATCGCGGGATATTTTGTGACGGATCCTTAATTTCTGCTCCCAGGTATGCGGCCGCGTTCCACCCGCTATAAGCGAAGGAGACAAAAATCAGGGAGATGGCGAAAGGTCCCGAGAAAATCAGGTCGGCGGGCAATTCGGAAGAGAAATGTGCCGTGCTGCCTTTGCCGAGAACCAGTCCTCCTATGATAAAAGCGAAAATTGCCCCTACCTTGATGCCCGTGAGCAGGTTCTGGACGCGACTGCCGAAATGGAGGCCCCTCCAGTGAACCAGCGAAAAAATGATAATGACCGCGATGGCCACAACGTTTATGGGAGAAAGCGTTACCGGGCCGACTTTCCAAAGAAACAGGGTGGTCCAGCCATGGGCGCCGGCAGGCAGGCTGTGGGAAAAGTAGGTGGAAAAGGCCATTGCAGCGGCCGCTATGGGGGCTGAGAAGCCGACGATGAGCGAGATCCAGCCGGAGAGAAATCCCATGAGCCGCCCCAAGCTTTCCCTGAGGAAGACATAGTCCCCCCCTGCTCTGGGGAACATGGCCCCGAGCTCTCCATAGCAAAACGCTCCCGAAAGGGCCAGTACTCCCCCCGCAAACCAGCAGAGGAGCATGGCCTGGGGATTTCGAAGAGAAGACATGATAAACCCGGAGGTTGTGAAAATCCCGGTACCGATCATGTTGGCGATCACAAGAATCGTTGCGGAGCCCAAACCCATACCCCTCTTGAGCCCCAATTGACCGAGGGGAATTTGCTGTATCTTGGCTTGCCTGATCATGCGAAACCTCGACCTACTCGCAGTCCTTCCCCGCCCTTACGGTAAGACAGGGACCGATATAGATCAGGCCGAGAAACTTCTCCGGGTACTCGTCAGCAGCCTTTTGGAGCCCATCGAGCGTGGTTTGGATCACATGCTCACTTGCAGAATATCCAGCCTTGTAAACGAGGGCCGCGGGGGTTTCTTTCTTGTAATATTCTTCAAACAGGGGAACCAAGCCGGGCAAATCCTTCAGGCCCATGAAGATACAGACCGTTTGACCTTCTTCTGCCAGGGATTTAAGGAAAGGCCTGCTTTGTTTTATCTCCCACGGTGTGCTCAGGACGATCGTTCCATTGCAGTCGATCCGGCTTCCCAGCAGGGCGTTAGACACATTAAAAGAACTCAGCCCAGGGATAATTTCAAGGACATCCCCTTTGAAAAACTCTCTTACCCAGCTCCATCCGCTCCAGATCGTGGGATCACCGTAATCGAGGATGGCGACGGTCGCGCCTTCCTTCAGTTTTTGTTCGATCATTCCTGCCGCGCGAATCTGGTTTTCTTTCATCATTTTTTGCAGGCCCTCCTGAGAAAGCCCGGGATGCCTTCTCCTCAGGACTGGGGGAGCGAACTCATAGAGATCGAACAAGACCGGTTTGTTTCCCATGTATCGGGAGAAGCGTTTCTGTATGTCTGGAGGACACACATAGGCATCCGCCTTGGCCAAAGAGGAGACAGCCTCGAGGCTGATCAAGTTTGTGTCCCCGCAGCCCACGCCGATCACAAAAACCTGCGGTTTCTTCTTGAGAGAGAGAACCTCTATCTTTTTCACCGCCTGGACATCCCGATCCGCCATGAGATCGTCCGGGGGAATCAGGAAAAATTTACCCCCTTGCTTCAATGGCTTGCCATCCATTTTGTCAGCCAGGATGATGCGGTCCCCCAAGGGGTCCAAAAATACTTCCCCGTAGGAAAAAAGAGAACGATACCCATCCGGCGCAGAGACCAGAAAAACAAGACTGAGATCTGCTCTTACACCAGCGTCTTCAAAGAGCGATTTGAAAGGGACCCCGCTGAACCCGTTAACCCCGTGATATCCTTTGCCTTCGCCCAGGTGTTTAACCCGCAAGGTCCGTTGAGGACGATTGGACAGGTCTCGAAGGACGATCGTCTTCACATTCCTGCCCGTGACGGTGCATTCAGGAGAAAACAATTTTTTCATCTTCGCGGCGGGTTTGCCGGGACACAGGTCAATGACTTCGATGGCGGAAACGTTCTCGAGACAGCGATCCGCGTAAGCATCCCCCGTGACCACCAGTTTCGGGAATCCGATCTTCCGATGCAGCTGATCCAGTCTCGGCTTATACTCCTCCGGCGTGTGACAGGTTTTACAGTCATGATGCGGCATGATGGGCCGGGCCGAGGTAGCCAGGAGAATCCTCCCGGGGTTCTTGTAGAAGATTTCCCCCCATGAGAGGGCCACCTGTTTCCCGTCACGGCTCCTGACGCGGACGGCCAGGTCCACCCCTTTCGAAAAGGCCGTCTCCCCCTTTTGAACAAACGCTGTTTCCAGGAGCGTCCTGAGGGGAACCCCGCTATAGTAAAAGACGCCCCGGTAAGAGCTGTCTTCCATGACTTCGTTCAGTTGAACAGAAATGGACTGATATCTCTCCAGATCCTCCAGACTGAAATTCAGGGGCTGGCTTACACACCCGGTAACGCTCACAAGGGTCGGTTGATCCGCGTGAGCGTTTGCCATCGCCAGGAGAACCAGGAGGAGAGCGGCTATAATGGGCGTCTTCTTGATCTTTCTTTTCATATTTAACCTCGACAACAAGTGCATTTCAGTAAGTGTTTTGATTCCCAACTGCACCAACATATTGAGACGTTGCGAGCAGGGAAGCGGGATATTCCCTCTGCTCCCTTCACTAGTGAACTTCTCTAAAAGGCAAAGCGGACGACGCCGAAAAAGGTCCGTCCTTCTCTCGGAAAGCCGTACGACAGCTGATAATTCTTGTCGAAAATGTTTTTGGCTCCTGCCTCCACACTCAGGCTTTTCGTCAGATTCGCAATTATTTTCGCGTCGGCTGTCCAGAAGCCGTCGAGGGTCTTCCATTCTTCGGTGTCCGCATCCTCATACCACTGTTTGGAATACCACATCACCTTCCCGAAAAGAGATATGAGGTCATTCAGTTTAAAGAGATCGCTCACATAGAATTTGTGCTTTGGCGTCTCTTCAAGGTGGCCGGTCTTACTGTTCGGCGATTTGTCCCCCGCATCCAGGTAGGTGTAGCTCAACCTGATGTCGTTGCGCGGAACGAACCCGGTATTCAAATTGACCTCGAATCCTTGATATCGAGCCTTGCCCACATTCTGGAACTGGTCGTCTCCCGATGGCAACTCTTTGCTGACGATCAGGTTCTTCACATCCGAGTAGTAGAGGTTGAACTCGGCAAAGGTCTTGAGAGGAAGGTTCTGCCTGACGCCCGCCTCGTAGTTGACGGCTTCTTCCTTCTTGAGGTTCGGGTTTGGAACATTCCTGTCAAACAGACCGGAATAGAGTTCGAGCAGGGTGGGGAATCTTGTCTTTTTTCCCACTGAAGCGTAGAGGGTCGTATCCTTGAGCACGGACCAGTTGATTCCCGCCTGAGGGTTAAAGGAGGTGTCATCGTCCCTGAGTGGTCCTCCGTTGGCGTATTCCGGTTTCTGGACATCGTAGCTCGCCCCCACGACGGCCGACACGGTCTCGGTGACCTGGATGGCGTCTTCCAATCCATAAGACAGGATCTTGCTCTCATAGCGCTCCCAGTCGGCGCCATAGTCATCCTGCTCGCGGTGCACATCCTGCTTATAATGAAAGGAAAAGCCCAGCGTATTCCTCGGGATGTACTTTGCCTGGAGAACCAGCGAACCGCCGTTGCTGTAATCGTCATAGGTGCTGTGGAAGGCGTAGCGCATGGTCTCCGCGGAATACGTGTCGTCGTCATAGGAATCCAGTACATTGAAATACGTGTCATGGAATGCTCGGACCTTGGCCGTGAGCCCGTCTGTTATCCTGGAGTCTCCGATAAAATAATAGGTTGTCTTTTTCCAGTCCGTGAAGCGCCAGTAACGGGGTCTCTCATCGTAGGCATTCGGGGGAAGTCCCCACTCGCTCTTTACATGGTTGACGCCCACGGCGAATTCCTGCCCCTCAGCCGGGGTAAACCCGGCCTTAAAGGCCCCGTTCCACTGTTTGCTATCAGAATTGTCCCGCGTCCCTCCGTTTTCGTTCTCCGTCGGTGTGAAGTCATCAGAGAGCCTGAACCCGTCCGAATTCACGTATCCCCCTCCGGCCGTGATGTAGAATTTGTCAAGCTTCGAGCCAAGATTGAGGGTGGTATTCCAGGTATCCTCCTGGCTGTACTCAACGCTGGCGTTTCCTTCGAAACGTTCCACAGGTTTTTTTGATACGATATTGATGACCCCGCCCATGGTGTTCGGGCCGTAGAGGACTGAGCTTACCCCCTTTGTGACCGTTATCTGGGAAATATTGCCCGTGGGCAGCTTTCCCGTATCCACGTAGCCGTCGTTCGGCACATAGATTGGAATGCCGTCGTAGAGGACCGGAACGTATCGTTCATTAAAGCCCCGTACGTTGAAATTCCTTTCATTTTTGTTCCCCACCGAAATGAAGACACCGGGAAGGGTATTCAGGGCTTCAGAAACATTGTTGGAGGTCGTCAAGTCGATCTGCTCCCGATTCACCACATCAACGGTGGTCACCTCCTCGGCGGCCTCACCCGTCACCACTACCTCGCCAAGGGAAAACACCCCTCCCTCTTCAGGGATCGGACGATCTGTCTTCTCTTCTGCCCATGCGGCATGCAGAAAGACGGTGAAGGAAAAGATAATCAACACCACTAAACCTTCAAATATTTTTTTCATCTCTCTCTCCTTTCATATACGAATTATGTCTACCCTGAAACCACCCCTGCAGTGGCCAAGTAATCCGATGTAATTTCATGCCCGGGGATGGATGTGATGAATCTGGTTCAACCCCGCTGGCTTGGGATTGATCATGCTCCCGTGTGGCTTACGCCAAGTAATTCCCAGAAAAAGGCCTATTCCCACAATCATAAATGGATAAATGAGCAGAAAAGTCGTCAATACCGGATTTCTGGACACAACGAGCACAACCCCCGGCTTCTCGCTCCGCCTTAACCTGGGCGAAGTAAATCGCTTCAGAGTCACCTGAATCGCCTTGAATCGCATCGGATCAAGGATAAAGACTCTGTCCCGGTACACTTCCCTGCCTCCACGGCTCAACACCATATCCGCATAGTTTGAACGATAGTGGAAGTCCGCCGCAGTTTGGCCTCGGTGAGTTAGTTGAAGGACCCGCAAGTCATCGACAAAATGCACACGCTCGAGCCTGATGCTTAGCCCACTTCCAAAATCAAAAGCCTCTCCCTCGCTGAGGCGGATATTTTCATATCTGTAACCAAGCATGAAACTTCCCAAATGGCCTAAGGCGACCAATCCGAAAAGGATATGAACAACCAGCATGACATATTTTGATACTCCAGATCGGTTGCGTGTGATCAACCTGACAAACTTATTCCAGGTACAAAAGACTAGGTTGACCCCCAGAACCATCATCCCCGCGCATAACCCTAAGAACCACACCTTTAGCAAAAGAGCGCCTTGTTGCGGCCGAATAAGCCAATCCCTGAGGATCATCTCATTCATGTGGAAAACCTGGTCTGAAAGAGCCTTACTTCCGGCGAGTACAATTCCCAGGGCGCACCACAGGATCAACGCAGCCACTGTCCAGCCGGCGAACGAAAGGGAGGAGAGTTTCCGGGTAACTTCTTTCACTCCACCCCCCTCATGACGGTAAGCGCAAGCAGCACAAACCCGCTCATGCCGGCCACGATGGACCGTATTCCCCGAACCCCGTTTTTGCTCTCCTGGATATGAAACGCCAGCATGAGATAGAGAAAAATAAATACCGACTGCAGGTGACCGCCACCCCAACGCCATACATCTCCCCATCCGTTCTGACACCAGATCATGCCGGAGTACTCAGACGCTAAAAAGAGAATAGCGCCCAGGAGAAGAAAGTTACGCCCTTGATAAAAATGGTTGGTTTCGGCGGGCAGGCCTTCTCCTTGCACCCTTGCCTGGATGATAAAGGCCGACGAAAAAAGAATGGTTGCAAGCGCACCTACGCGGAAAAGAAAAAAGCAGACAACGAACGGATGGTTAAAATCGTAGCGAGATGGTGCAAGGATCTTCGGGGACAAAAGTGCAAGTCCCAAAACCAGAAAAACTTCAATCCACACCCACAGGACCACATCAGGCAGCCGTTCTTCGGCCCTAGTGAAAAAGAAGTACAGGCACAAAAGGATGAAGGCGGTGGAAATCATGGATTCGAAGAGATTGAATACGGGCAGGTGTCCGGAGGCAAGCATCACAGCACCCAGGCCCGCGCCGTTGATGACCAGTCCGGCGCTGGCTGCGACCCGCTCCGAAGTCCGCCTTTTCACAATATGAAGCAAAAACGCAAGCGCACAGAAAAAACAAGCGCCCGCGTAAAAAAACATGAGCAAATCTTTCATAGTCAGAGATTCTTGAGACATCATATGTCAATTTTGATACAAGAGATTCCAAAAAAAAGAGGCTTCTTCAAGAGCCCTCTTTCACCATAAATTATCATACCATCGAGATATGCCCAAACATGGGCACGTTTTTTCGCTTCACCATGGATGGTTCGTACATTAATTTATTCGGTTCCTATTTGTCAATATTTTTTTGATAAATTATTAGATATTTTTAAACTTACCTTAAAGTACCAAGAACAACCCATGCATACACCAGTTGCTTCAGCACTATGGCGTTTTGCAGGTTTAATGCCGTTGATTCATCCACTGAAGCCAGCGAAACGGTGAGATTTGACATCTATGGCCTCAGGGTGATTTTCCCCCTGGGCCCTGCGTATCTGAAAGGAATCTGGTACGGGGGAACAAATCCTGGCAACTATGGAGATACCGGCACCACCGGTTTGAAGTATAGAACCATGCTCTTACCACCACGGGCGAAGCCACCGACTCGGACCTGGAAGGGTATGGAGGGGTCATGGGATACAAAATCAATGACGTGGTGAGTGCCGAAGTGGGCTATTTCAAGATACGAACAAAGCGGTACCTCAGCGAGGATGACGCGAGGGCCATTTATTATCTGGTGTTTCCCATCGTCCCCGTCAAGGGGTTAACCATATCCCCTGAAATCGGTGTCAGGGATGAGCTTGATTTCACTGACGCTGCCGGTGTTACCCAAAATCAGGGCAAGAGCACCTATGTCGGGGTCTACTGGAGGATCGCTTTCTAACCCATATTACTTTCCTCACTTCAACCCTGCCTTGCGGAGCGCCGCAATAATGGGCTTGGGATCTTGATGAAGAGGACCCGATTTCATATACCTCTCGACGGAGAACCGGGGTTGTACCCTGAGGACTTCCTGGGCTTGTTCGCGGGCCTGACCATCGCGGCCTGACAGGCTGTACGCGATGGTCAGGCTCACATGAGCGGGAATATAATCGGGTGAGCGCTCAAGGGCCTTCTTATACGCTGCGATCGCATCCTCATATCGTCCCGTGAATCTATATGCCTGTCCGAGAAAATAGTAGTAATGGCTTGGCGCGATGGGGTTGCTGCGAATGGCTTTTTTGATGGGAGCAATGGCCTGCTCCGGCCTGCCGGCCATATAGAGAGCACACCCTAGGGCCACGCGGCTGTCAGCACTATTCGGATCGAGGGCGATGGCCTGCCTTGCTTCGGCAACGGCCTTGTCATACTCACCTTTATGGGTATAGATATAGCTCAATGTATCATGTGCGCAGGGGTGAGAGTCGTCCAGCGACAGGGCTTTTTTCGCCAGCTCCAGAGCCCGGTCCAGGCATTCTTTGCGCGACGCGCCGGTGCCATAGGAAGCCTCCATGTGATAGGTCATCGCTAAGACACGGTACGGCCGCGCATACATGGGATCAAGGTTGATAGCCTCCGCACACAGGCGCCGCGCCACAGCATTATCATCCCTATTGAACCGCTCATGATGCCTGATCGCTTCCACGGTTTTTATGTAGGCATCTACGTTATCCGTGCCTTTTCCGCTGATACGGGCCTTTTCCCCTTCCGTGAGCTTCACCTCCACTGCCCGCAGAATCTTCATGGTGATCTCATCCTGCAGCGCAAATACCCCCTTGAGCTCCCGGTCGTAGCGCTCCGCCCAGAGGTGACGCCCGGTCACAGCATCAATGAGCCGGGCACTGATGCGCAGGCGGTCGCCCGACCGTTCGAAACTCCCCTCCATCACGTAGCGGACGCCGAGGTCCCTGCTTATCTGCTGAATTCCTACCTGCTTTCCCTTGTAAGTGAATACGGAGTGGCGGGCGATCACAAACAGGTGAGGAATCGCGGAGAGGCCGGAGATGATTTGCTCTGTAATCCCGTCGCTCAGGAAGTCCTGCTCCTGATTTCCGCTCAAGTTGTCAAACGGGAGCACGGCGATTGACGGTTCGTCGGGCAGGGAAAGCGCCATTTCTCCACCAGGAACAGTCCCTGCTTGAGGCGCCGGGGCATAGTATTTCCACACCATGATAGCCGCAACACAAGCCAACAGAATAATCACGGCTGTAATGGGCACCCACTTCAGTGGACGTCGTAAGAATACGGGAAACCGCCTATCTCCATGTTTATGCGGTGACAGATCCGGTCTTCCCTCCGCCGTTTCCTTGAGGTCTGCAACAAATCGCTCCCATGCGTTCCCGTCCGACGGCCCCTGGAGTTCCCCATACACTATGGCCACGTCGTCCAGACCGGCCCCAAGGGCATCGATGGAAAAACGCAGCCTTACGTGCTGTTCGCTGCCTTTATACTGGAAAAGATTCGCCCACGCGTCTTTTTCTTCCTCGGTAAATGGATAGACCTTCCCGGCGCCGCCGTTGTATTCCCTTTCTTTCCCGAGCACCTTGAAGAGCGGTGCATCCTCCAGGTTCGGCAGGGCGTTCTTCCATTTCCTATAGATCCTCGGAAGGAGACTGTCCCTGTCCGATGATCCGGCGGACTCTCCCACCGTTTCATTCAGCAAGGCCAGCAGATCAAGGTGTTCCTCCAGGGGAATGGAGGCGATCCTTCCCAATTTCTTCATCTCGTATACGACAAGGGCGATCACCGAGAGGTAGAATTTCCGTGAGGGAGAGTTGAAATGGATGGAGAACTCACTTTTCTGCGAAAGACTGACATCCAGCCTGAATCGGTTCAAATCGATTCGTATGAGCTTTTTGAGGTCTTGGGCCATTGCCTCACCCCGTTGGCTCAGGTCAGGGAAAAAACTCTGACGGTCCGGACCGTCAGCTTTAATTTAATTATTATAACATGCTTGAAATGCTAAGAGCAACTTTTTTGGTAAACCCAAATCCACCGTCTAAATTGCGTATGGTTCATCTTTCGGGTTGATTTGGTGAAAGTCCTGATCATCAGCAAGGTGTCAGATGCAAGGCGCCGAGGAGCGACGAGTGAGGCGTATGACCAATACGTCGCAAGGAGGAGCGACCGAAGGCAACGCGGCTTGAGCTCCGCGAAATCCCGTCTGGGCGGGGAGGTGATACCTTGATGGTGGATCAGGGGCAACCCCTATTCTCGAGGAGATAATCATGACACGGAATCCCATGAAGATGTCCATATGAATCCTCCAAGGGGATCAATCCTGCTCCTTGGAGGGGTGTTATTTCAAAGCAGGGCCGGGTGGATTTCCATCCGGAATTCGGGTCTTTTTGTTAGCGATAGAAAACATGCAGAAGGAGGAAAAAATGGATAAGAAAATGATTGTTTCTTTTCTCGTGCTTGCCTTGGCCTTCATTCTCGTCTCACCAGGTGTGAGTCAGGCAGTGTCGACCGAGGTGTACCTGACCTCAGAGCCTTCTGCCACCGAGGTATACCTCGATGGGAAGAAAATAGGAAAAACCCCTTGCACGGTCCAGGTAGAAGGATTAGGGAGAAACCACCGGCTTGAGCTGAAAAAAGAGGGATGTCAACCAAACGTGACAACACTTACGAATGATTGCCCGGGTTTCACCGCTGAATGGTACCCGGCAATTATTGTTCCGGCCGGGTATGCGGAAATCCTGGAGGATGCCACTTTGCATATTGTCCTGAAGAACAAATAAGCAAAAGACTCAGGCAGGGCCGACACGGCCCTGCCTTTGGGTGGGAAACGGTCTCAGGAAACCAATCCTGCACTTTTCAGTCTCCTGAGCACTGGTGGAACCATGGCTGCTCCAAGACAGCCGAAAAGCACGTTGAAAAAGGATGCCACCGCGGCATGTTGAAGAATGATCTGCCATTCCATGCCCACCAACCGGTCGACGATCATAAGACTCAAAAAACGACTTGCGGCGGCCATCGCACCCGTCGCGATTGTGGCGGCATAGCTCAATCCCACTCCCGGAATAAAAAGCCCGCAGAGATCCACCACGACCCCGGGAAGGAGCAATTTGAATATCACGAGCGGCCCTCCCTTGCCCATACCCAGGAACATGAGCATAACCCCTGCGAGAAAGCCCACCACGGTGGCGGACCAGGGCTTCGGAACCGCACCTTTGCTCATCACCAGGAAAAAGAGTGTGAAAAACATGGCATGGCCGGTAATATGCAGGTGTAGACGGAAAACAACCCGTAATATGACGATGAAGCTTGCACAAAATCCCAGCACAAGCATTTCCCGGAGTGTAAATTGTTTTGGCCGCTTTTCACTCATTTCTTCTGTTGCCGGGGTTTCTTCTTGCCCTCGGGAACCCACTTGCCTTTCTCTCTGAACACCTTGAGCACGGGGAAACCTTCGCTGAGTTCCGGGCGCACCCAGTCCAGGGTATCGATCTCCTCCAGCGCACCCAGCATCTCACCGGAGCCGGACATCACCGAACGGATAGGCGTCGTGCCCAGTATCTCCCCAACGCTCATTGTGCCCTTGATATCCCTGATGCCCTCCAGGTCTATGAATCGACCGTCGTTTCCCGTGCCCCGGAGCCCCACCCCCGCCATGGCGCCGATACACCCCTGACCCGTGTCGCCGTGCCACCAGGCAAACACTCCAAGCCGTTGGGCCAGGTCGCGCGCGTCCTGGATCTTGAGGACCTCTTCCTGCGCCCTTCGTCCAAAACTGCTCAATTCTTGCGGGACCTCTTCCCGATGCACTACGCAAAGTCCCGGATTTGCTCCTTCATGAAAGTTCTGCACGAGAAAATCCTTTGCCGCTCCAATGACATCCTCAATACGGCCTTTCTTCTCCGCCTCGATACAGGCGGAGCTGTTATGGGAAGTGTAAGGGATATCCGGGTGTACCAGGAATTGATGCCTGGTCACCGTGGACG
>Ga0307441_1000565_pt1 | contig 13208 bp, 14 predicted proteins | sample SalMarWE160420MG_FD_202149 | JGI IMG/M metagenome (GOLD analysis project Ga0307441, IMG submission 202149) | Salt marsh sediment microbial communities from the Plum Island Ecosystem LTER, Massachusetts, United States - WE1604-20 | ecosystem: Environmental > Aquatic > Marine > Intertidal zone >... | reverse complement strand
TTTCGATTTTAGCATACAGTCCCTGAACGATTTTTCTGAATTCTGCGATATTAGCTCTTCTCTCTATAATATTTTAATAGCACCTGCCTATGAATATATGTCCGGAAATTCACTAATCGTTGTACCGGATGGAATATTATCGTATTTACCCTTCGAAACATTGATAAAGCAGATACCTGAGGGAATATCTACAAATCTTTACCGGAACCTGGAATATCTGATCAACGAATTCAATGTTTCGTACTCCTATTCTGCAACATTACTTAACCAGGTGAGTGGTAAACAAAGACTGTCTGCCAATAAAAGACTTCTTGCTTTTGCTCCTGTATATTCTGAAGATCAAAATGAGAATATCTCTGCAAATCGTTACGTAACAAGGCAAAATTACAGAAAGAACTTGTTTCCAATTCCCGGAGTTATTGAAGAAGTTGAAACCATTCATAAACTTATACCCGGAGATGTATTTATAGGTATAAATGCTACTGAAAAGAATTTTAAAGATACGGCCAGTTTTTATGATATACTGCATCTTGCCATGCATACTGTAATAGATAACAGCAATCCTCTTTACTCCAAATTAATTTTTACACTGAACCGGGATTCCACTCAGGATGGTTTGCTCAATACATACGAAATTTTCGATCTCGCTTTAAATGCCCGAATGGTTGTATTAAGTGCATGCAGTACAGGAGGTGGCGAGTTCAATAATGGAGAAGGAGTTATTAGTCTTGCCCGGGGGTTTGTTTATGCCGGTTCACCCAGTATTGTGATGACTATGTGGGAGGTTGAAGATAAATCGGGTTCAGAGCTTATGAGATACTTTTATAAGAATTTAATTAAAGGACAATCCAAATCGAAGGCCATGCGAAATGCAAAACTTCAATGTCTTAGAGAGGCACGTCCTGAAAATACTCATCCCTTCTTCTGGTCGTCATTTGTTGTATTGGGTAACTCACAACCATTATATGCAAGAAAATATTTAATTGCAATTATCAGCTTAATCAGTATTGTATTACTCTTTCTGATCCTAAAAAAAATCCGGAAAATCAGTACTCATTATCAATAATAAAATTCTCCATTCTCACTGATCTTGAATATTTCTGTACTCAGGATCAGATTTTATCATCTTTATTAAAGCTTCCTTACACTTATATTTTTTATTACGGACAATTTTTTCGCTCTTATAACCCATTTCTCTGGCTATCTGATCATAGGGTACGCTATCCGAGATAAGTTTTAGCACTTTCTGGCATTCAGGTCCTAATTTTAAAAAGTACTTTCTGAAGAGCCTAAGCTCCAACTCCTCTTCAATAAGATGTTCCGGGGTATTATAATTAAACTCGGTTTCTTCTATCTTGTTGATATTCCGCTTATGAATTGATCTGTTTCTTAATATTTTCAGCCACACCAAACGGGCAATACCATAGAGGTATGAATCGAAACCTGACTTCAATTCAAAGTTGTTCTGATTAATTTGTTTAAAGGCTATAATGATCGATTCCTGGAAAACATCCTTAGCGTCATCATGGTTTCCACCGTTATTGATGACATAATACCTTACCACCGGAAATATTTCTCTGTAAACAGTAGTAAGAACCTGGTTGTCCCGATTCCTAATACCTTCAACAACCTCACCAAGTAATAGTTTTTTCACATTAATTCATGTTTCGTACCTTTTATATAGTACAATATACCAGGTATTAAATTCCTAAAAAGTTTAAAAACGAAACATCCTGAAAACCCCCGTTCAAATATAAAAAAAAATCAGGGTAATGCTATTATCATTTGATTATTTGAGAGATTCTATGGAATACCTAAAGTAAAACTTAATAACGATAAGAATTAATTTCAGTAACTACATTTCCTATTTTGTTTTTAAATAATTTATTTGCATGGTTAATTGTGCAATGTTTACAGCCAGAATAATTTGTTGTGGCCTTTTCATTCTTTCTAAAGAAATCCCATATCGCTAAAACCGTTCTTAAAACAGCCAGTAAAATAATTATATATACTATCAAATCCTGTAACATAATGTTTAATAAATTTAAAATTTTAAAGCAATAGATCACCCATCTGAAATACCATCAGGGAAACCAAATAAGCCAGGAGTGTGGTATAAAATACCATGAATACTGCCCACCACACACTGCCCGATTCTTTTTTTACAGCGGCAAATACGGCTATACATGGAAAATATAATAATGTAAAAATCAGAAACGATATTGTAGCAAGCGGACTAAATACAGATTGTCCTTTCCGCGATCCTGTTTCATAAATTTGCGTACTTAGTCTATCTGCCAAATTATTTTTACCCTCGCGTGTATCGGTTTCCACATGATGCAATACTCCAAGCGTACTCACAACAATTTCTTTTGCGGCTATTCCGGTAATAAGACTTACCCCCATTTTCCAATCGAACCCCAGGGGTCTGATAGCAGGTTCAATAAACTTACCCAAGCGGCCAATATATGAGTTTTCCAGTTGGTTGTTTTTAACGTCATCATTACTATAATTATTGCTTTGTGTCGACTCCTGTGTATAAACATTCTGAATTGAGTTTTCCTGATCAAAAATAATCTGAGAACCAGAAACACTATTTTTAGAATTTTGTATCGGTGGTTTATACCTTGGGAAATAACCCATTGCCCAAATTAATATAGACGCAATCAGGATAACACCACTCATTTTTTTCAGATATTGAGAGGCTTTTACCCACATATGTTTAAATGTGGAGCGGGCAGTGGGCATCCTATAGGGTGGAAGTTCCATCACAAAAGGTGTTCCCTCTGAACGAAACAAGGTTTTCTTAAAAAATATTGCGAAAATAATGGCCATTAAAATACCAAGAATATAAAGAGAGAAGAGCATAGTACCCTGAAAGGCAGGAAAAATAGCTCCGATCAGCAATAGATAAACTGGCAGCCGGGCTGAACACGACATAAAAGGATTGATAAGTATAGTCAGCATCCGGTTATTTCTGTCCTCTATTGTTCTTGTCGCCATTATTGCCGGCACATTACAACCGAACCCCATAATCAGAGGTATAAAAGATTTCCCATGAAGTCCGATCTTGTGCATTAACCGATCCATAATAAATACAGCCCGGGCCATATATCCTGAATCTTCCATAAAAGAAATAAAAAGAAAGAGTATCAGAATATTTGGGAGAAATATAACTACACCTCCTACTCCTCCAATAACACCATCTATCAGAAGATCTTTAAGTGATCCCTCAGCCATATTCCCGGAAATAATTGCACTCAACCAATTAATGCCGCTATTTATCCAATTCTGAGGATATTGCCCTACTTTAAATGTCGCAGCAAACATTATCCACATAAAGAAAAAGAAAAATGGAAATCCAAATAGCTTATGGGTAAGAAAACTATCTAGAATATCAGTTGTTTTTATTTGCTGTTTTTGATTCTTGTAATAAGTTTCCTTTAGAGCGCCGCTTATAAAGCCATATCTTTTACCTGTAATAATTGATACAATATCCTCATCATACAAAACCTCCAATCTATGTTGTTCCCTGGCAACAAGTTCAGTGATCTGTTTCAGGTTTTTGGCATCATAAAGATAGGTTTCAATATGGCGATCGTTCTCCAATAGTTTTATCGAAATAAACCTTGATGATACTTTATCCGTAATTGAGTAATTCTCGGGCACTTTTATTAATGTCTGTATCCGTTCGATGGAGGTTTCCATCTCATCACCGTAATTGATATGAATATGCCTCAGCGATAATTCCTTGTCGTTGAAAACATCAATTATTTTTCGGAAAAGCTTTTTAATTCCTTTCCCTTTTGATCCAACAGTAGGAACGATAGGAATTCCCAGTAGTTTTCCTAATAATTTATAATCCAATCGATCTTGTCTTCGCACCAACTCGTCGTACATATTCAGAGCCATTACGACTTTAATATCCATATCGATAAGCTGTGTAGTAAGATATAAATTTCGTTCCAGGTTCGATACATCTACAACATTTACGATAACATCAGGGATTGTATCCGTAATATATTTGCGCACAAATAATTCCTCGGGTGAATAGGATGAAAGAGAATAAGTACCAGGTAAGTCTGTTATATTAAAAATATATTCGTACAAACTTATTTGAGCTAATTTTGAATCGATAGTAACACCAGGGTAATTTCCTGTGTGTTCATGAGAACGGGAGGCATAATTAAATACCGATGTTTTTCCTGCATTCGGATTACCAACGAAAGCAACATTAATCAGATTGCTACTACTGGAATTTGAATGGATTTCCTTTAGAGTTATTTTTGAGCCATTTTTTTCAATAACTTTCTGATCCCATTCATGCTCCGGTATCACTTCTATCAATTCGGCTTCCGATCGACGAAGCGATACCCTGTAATCCATTAAAGAATATTCGATAGGATCTTTTAAGGGGGCATTCTTAATTACAATAACTTTTTTACCCTTAACGAATCCCATTTCCATTATTCTCCGGCGAAATGCTCCCCTTCCACGAACTTTTACTATTATTCCCTCCCCTCCCGATCTTAATTTTGAAAGTTGCATATCTTGAAAATAAGCACAATTTTAATTTAATTGTCTGACTGAAACAATACCAAATAATAGGGATTTAAGTTATTATAATAATTACCTTAATTATTGTTAATAAATTGGGATTGGAAAAATGTTTTTCATATATTAGTTATACGAAGCTTTTTTCATTTTAATCAGGAATAGCGTGAGTCCATCGGAAAATATATATGATATTTTAAATGAGTATCTTGAGGTAGGGGAAGATAGTATTAGTTTATTGGAGGAACCTATCGATGCTGATACTCAGTTTGAGTATTTTGAATGTTCTAAAAATCAGGAGAATCATCTTACGAATGATGAAATAATCAGTAGGAAAGATCTTATTTTTGATGATTCGGTTTCGAATGAACAAAAGAAGTTACTTCTTGTACAATTGGCCTCAATAAGCAACATTGAAGCATACAGAACTATAGAAAAGTATCTGAAAAAACCTAATACGAAACTTATCAATTGGGCCTATCTGGCATTTCTTGAAAGCCGTCTTCTGCTGGAAAGTACCTTTTTAAATGAAAACAAAGTACTGATTACAACTGGTTTAGGTGGAAAAGGAAATAAGTTAAGGTATTTCATAGTTTTTTTTACCAATGATGGTTTGCCTATCACCCATCTGCAGCAGAAAATAATTAAAAGCGAGTTAGATTATGCATTCTGCCGGAATGAGGCTGAAATCGAAAATCTTTTTTTTGAAGATGGTTTTGCCTATATCCTGACTATGGTACCTATTAACATTCCTGTTCAACAATTCTTCAATAAAATTCTCATAGAATGCAATGAATTCGGAGATTTTCTATTTCACGACTTTATTATTTCTAATGTTAAAATTCTTTCCATAGAGGAAATTCGTGAACTTCTGGCCATCAACGATATTTATTAAATCAATTTTCCATGCCACACAAGGTCAATATTGCACTACAGGTATTGCCTTCATCTACTACAAAACATCCCTATGCCATTGTAGATAAAGCTATTGAAATAATTCAGAACTCCGGATTAAAGTATAGAGTATGTCCTTTTGAGACTGTTATCGAGGGAGACTACGATCAAATAATGGAGCTCATAAAACGAATACAACTTGAATGTATCAGTTACGGCGCTGAGAAACTTCTTACTTATGTTAAAATTGAAATGAACCGTGATTCTGATGTTAAAATCGAGGACAAGACCGGAAAATACGATTAAAAAAAGGGCCTCTGAAGCCCTCTCTTTATGAATCTAAGAAGATTTTTCCTCTTCTCCGTCATCGCTTGAGGCTGTGGCTTCCACTTTTTCAAGGTCCTCAAATTCAACGTCTGTATAAGAAGATGGAGTTTTTTGCGAATCAATAACTTCATCAAGTAATTCTTCAGGTCCGTTTACCTTGATATAATCAATTGATTCCGTTAAACCTTCGACGAATTTATCAAAATCTTCCTTGTACAAGAAAACTTTGTGTTTTTCATAGAAAAAGCGACCATCCTTATGATAACGTTTCTTACTTTCAGTTATAGTAAGGTAGTAATCATTCCTTCTGGTGGCTTTCACATCGAAGAAATAAGTGCGCTTTCCTGCACGAACGGCTTTTGAAAAAATCTCCTCTCTCTCAGAGGATTCAATGCCTTCATTTTTTTCTTTACCTTCTTCCATCATAAATCGTTTTTTCCAGTTCTACTCACATCAAAAATATAAAAAAAATTAGAATACAGAACTTTTATGCCTTTTTTCTAAATTACTGACTTACTAAAATTTATCTCAACAGGTGTTATAAATTTTCTTGTATAAACAATATGCAGGATTTAAAAAAATCACTTTACTTTGCATTCCTATATTCATAAGGTTCTTTGTGATATGATAAGCAGGAGAATATTGAGAATAAAGATAATGCAGGCATTATATGCTTATTTTAAGCATGATGGGAAATCTTCATTGAAAAAAGCTGAACAAGAGCTCTTTTTCAGTATTGAAAAGACCTTCGACCTGTATCATTATCTTTTGTTATTGCCAATTGATATAGCAAACTATGCTGAATCGAGGATTGAGATTGCAAAAATTAAAAAAATACCTTTATATGACGATCTGCATCCAAATACAAAATTTATGGATAACAGAATCATATCACAACTCAGGATTAATAGAGGACTTTTGCGTTATCTTGAAAATAAAAAACTTAGCTGGGTAAAATATCCCGAGTTAATTAAAGGTTTATACACCGAAACCCAGGTAAGCCTTTGCTATAAAGAATATATGAGCAATGAAACTTCATCCTATGAAGCTGATAAATCTTTTATATGTACCTGGTATAAAGATGTTGTAGCACAGTATGAATCATTGTATCAAAATCTTGAGGAACAAAGCATATATTGGAACGATGAACCTGAATTTATTATTGGAATAATCATTAAAACGATTAAAAAATTTATGGAATCTGATGGCGATTCATCCGAGTTATTGCCGCTTTATAAAAGTCATGAAGATGAGGAATATGCCAGAAAACTACTCCACAAAGTAGTATTAAACCATAAAGAATACCAGGTTTATATTGAAAAATATAGTAAGAACTGGGATTTTGATCGTATTGCTTTTCTTGATATAATTCTTATGCAGATGGCCATTGCCGAAGGAATTGAATTTTCGTCGATCCCAACAAAAGTAACTCTAAACGAGTATCTCGAACTCGCAAAATATTACAGTACAACTAAAAGTAATCTTTTTATTAATGGAATTCTGGATAAAATCTTTTCATATCTTAAGGAACAAAATCAAATAAAAAAGCAAGGCCGAGGTCTGATTGGAGAAATATAGTCTTGTCATTCCCAAAGTTTTGTCTTTACTTTGCAGCTTAAATTTAAATATGTAAAAACAACTAACAATGAACAGTTTATTAAACTTCATTTTAATGCCCCAGACACAAGGAGGCGAATCGAATCAGATGTCTTTTTTCATAATGATGGCTCTGATGATTGTGGTTTTTTATTTTTTTATGATCCGTCCCAATATGAAGAAGCAGAAAGAATTACGGAATTTCAGGAGTGCGCTTAAAAAAGGAGATAAAGTAATAACCACAGGTGGAATTTATGGTAAAATCAATAACATTTCGGAAAACATAGCCACAGTCGATGTTGGCAATAATGTTATTATTAAGGTTGATAAAAATGCAATTCTGAAAGATATTGCTGATTTACAGACACAGCAGAAGTAATTAATTAATCAGGAGTTTAAGGTATATTTGTAATATTTTAAACTCTTTGTATTTTGATCCCGACGGAAAATAATGCATTCATAGCAAATTTCATAAGGAGAACAACTGAAAATCTCCGTAAAATTCTAAGACAGATTCGTCAGAAATACCTGGCGTTTCTTTTTTTTATTGTTCTTTCCATGATTGCATGGTTTCTTCGGGCTCTCAGTGACGAATACATCGCCAATATTGAATATCCTGTAAAATATATCAATCTTCCACCCAATCGAATCCTTTCTCAACCGCCTCCTGAAAAACTCACTTTACAGGTACAATCCGATGGATATACTATTTTAAGCAGCCGGTTTAAATATAAACGCCCCTTGAGTTACAATGTTAATGCATTTGCTTTATATTCTCTTTCGGAAGATTCTACATCGGTTTATACTTTAACATGGTATGCAAAAGAGAGGCTTTCTACAGAATTAAGCCTGTCAAATAAGAATATCCAAATCCTGGATATAAAGCCTGATACTCTGATTTTCAATTTTACAAGGGTAAAAAGGAAAAAAGTCCCTGTTATTGTTCGTCTGCAATACCCTCCCGATTTATTTTCAAAACAGTATATGCTAAATGGCGATCCCTATTCCGAACCTGATTCGGTTGAAGTTACAGGACCTTCCTATATTATTGATACATTGAAAAATATTTATACTGAATATGTAAACTTCAAGAATCTCTCTGATACAACTGAAAAAAAAGTTCAACTGGTAAAGATAAACAAGCTGAGTTGTCCGGTTAAAAAAGTTAATGTTATAGTTCCGGTAGATGAATTTACTGAGTCGGATTTTACTATCCCAATTATACCTGTAAATGTGCCAGATTCTCTCACAATAAAAACATTTCCTAAAAATGTTCGGGTAAAATATATTGTCACTCTTTCTCATTTCGATAATATAACCATTGATCTTTTTCGCGCCTATGTCGATTTCAGTTCAGTTGATATCAGTTTAACTTCGGAAGCAACAAAACTTCGTATCCAACTGGACTCAATCCCTCCATTCGTTCATAACTTAAATTTAGCACCACGCAACGTTGAATTCCTAATTGAAAAAAAGAATGATGAAACTGGGAATAACCGGGGGAATAGGTAGTGGAAAGTCCACTGTCTGCAAAATATTTGATTCAATGGGAGTCCCGGTTTATCACGCCGACGAAAGGGCAAAAGTATTGGTAAATACAGATGAAGAATTACAAAAGGCCATCATCAGAGAATTTGGTAGTGAATCATTCACTCATTCAACTTATAACAGACAATACATGGCTTCGATCGTATTCAGAGATAAGCATAAATTACAGGTACTTAACGAGATAATTCATCCCCTTGTTGAAAAGGATTTTGCCATATGGTGTCAACAACAACACTATTATTATATAGTACACGAAGCTGCTATTCTCTTTGAAAGTGGAGCCTATAAACAAATGGATTATACCATTTTGATAGATGCCCCTTTGAATTATCGTATCGATAGAGTGGTAAAAAGAGATAAGACTTCAATTGAAGAAGTGAATTTAAGACTCAAAAATCAGTGGCCAGCCGATAAAATTAGTGAAATGGCCGATTGGGTTATCATGAATGACGGGAAAACTTTAATTTTACCGCAGATTTTAGAAATACATAAATATATAGTTGAATTAGATAAATCGCATGGCTAAATATGGAAAATGGGTTGGTGCCGGCCTGGGATGGGCATTTGGCGGTCCTATTGGCGCTGTAATTGGATTAGGATTAGGATGGATGTTCGACACGGCACAGGATACCGATATTCAAAAGGGATACCAAAAAACAACACGAGGCGATTTTGCCGTTAGTTTGCTGGTACTTATTGCTGCTGTAATGAAAGCCGATGGAAAGGTAATGCAATCGGAACTAAATTATGTCAAAACTTTTTTCATTCAAAAATTTGGTAAATCATCGGCAACAGAAGCATTACGTATGCTTCGCGATTTGCTGAAACAAACTATTCCTCTCGAGGATATTTCGTATCAGATCCGTGATCGGCTCGATTATCCCTCCCGTCTGGAGTTGCTTCATCTTTTATATGGTGTTGCCTATGCCGATGGAGCACTTCATCCTTCAGAACTGAATCTGATTAATAAAATTTCAGGGTATTTAGGAATAAGTGTTTCCGATCAGCAATCGTTGAAAAACATGTTTGTTCCGGATACCGATAATGCCTATAGAATTATGGGTGTCAGCAAAAATGCTTCAATCGAAGATATTAAAAAAGCTTATCGAAAGCTTGCAACAGAACATCATCCTGATAAGGTTAGCTACCTTGGGGAAGATTTCAGAAAAAATGCTGAGGAAAAATTTCAAAAGATAAATGAGGCATATGAAATAATAAAAAAAGAGAAAGGATTTAAATAATAGATAGGTTATTATTCTCATTTATTTCAAAAAATCTTTGTAATTTGTTAACTCTTGGTGTTATTCTATCATTCAGAATATTAATTTTATGCACTAATTATTTATCAGTATTCAAATGAAACTAAAAGACATTCTTTCAATATCAGGTAAAGGGGGACTCTATAAATTTGTCTCACAGGCACGAAATGGTATTATAGTTGAATCATTTGAAGATGGCAAACGTTTAGCTGTTCATTCCAGTGCAAAAGTTAGTGCACTTGAAGACATAGCTATTTTTACAAATACTGAAGAAGTGCCGCTGGCAGATATTTTTAAGAAAATCCATAAAAAAGAAAGTGGCAAGGAAACTATCAGCCATAAATCAACAACTGATGAGCTAAAAGCGTTCATTGAATCGATCCTGCCAGATTATGACAAGGAGAGAGTCTATATTTCAGATATAAAAAAATTAGTGATGTGGTACAACATTCTAATAAGTCATAATCTTCTTAATCCTGAGGTGGAAGAAGAGGAAAAGAAAGAGGTGAAAGATAAAAAGGATAATGATTCAACTGAAAAACCAATTAGTAAGGAGGCCAAGCCTGTTATTAAACATAGCAAACCGCAAACTGTAAAAAGTGTAAAAGCCAGTACATCAGCGAAAATTGCACCAAGAACGATTAAACCAAAGACAGGAAAAGCCAATTAAACAGCTTGTTATCTTACTTTATAACTATACCTTTAATATATAACTGAATCATTCCACCTTCAGCGTTTGAGTAAACCATAATCGTTTTGCTGAATTGTCCCTCGCTTTCTGCATCGAATGTTACAAGTATTTTTCCTTCCTCACCCGATACAACAGGTTGTTTCGGAAAATTGGCCACAGTACACCCGCATGATGATTTTACATCGTTGATCAGCAGGGGTATAAGACCCTGATTTTTAAAAGTGAATTCAGCAGTAACAGGCTTTTTATACACTACCTCTCCAAAATCAATTGATGTTTCCTGCCATTCAATATTGGCTTTAGGATTGGCTGATGCGACCAAGGAGATAATTATGCCTGCAAGAATAATAAGTATTTGAACCTCTCTTTTCATCAATATTTTTAATTGTCATACGAAATTACAACAATCAAAGATTCAAAAACAGTGCCGGAGAATTAAAAAATGTTAATAATACCCAAACAGATACATAAAAATAATTGAAATTATAATGTACTGATCGTACCATCACTTTTTCATAATTAGAAATGGAATTATCAATGTAATGCTATCTTTGACGTTTTAAACCGGAAATTTATTTTCACAATTTGGGTATTTTTCATCAATGAAGCGTAACACAATTGTAAGTATCTCAGGAAAACAGGGACCATTTGAAAACGTTAAAAATGCTTTAGCTGCACTTGATCTTACTCGCCTTAATGGAAAGCGGGTACTGATAAAACCAAATATTGGCCGGGCCGCCACCTATGGCCGCGGTTATAATACCCACCCTCAGGCAATTGCAGGTGTTATTGAAATGGTTATAAAAGCCGGGGCTAATAAAATTGTTATTGCTGAAAGTCCGCTTGTGGGGGTTGATACAATGGAAGCCTTTAAAAAAGGAGGAGTTACCGACGTTGCGAAAAAATATAAAGTTGATCTTATCGATCTGGATGCCTTCAAACCAATTTCGAAAAAGATTGCAAACGGACGCGTGCTGGAGAGTACAAAAGTTTGTTCGCCCATTTATGAATTCGACTATATCATTTCAGTACCAGTATCAAAAACCCATATGCATACCGGTGTAACCCTGGGTATTAAGAATATGAAGGGTTGTCTTTACAGGCATGAAAAAGTAAGGTATCACCAGCTTGAATATCTCAATGAAGTATACCCGGAAAAAACCCTCGATTCAGCCATCTCCGATCTGGCCACTATTCTCCTCCCTGATCTTACAGTGATTGACGGTTATATTGGTATGGAAGGTTTGGGACCATCGGGCGGTGTGGCAAAACAGTCCGATTTTTGTGTAGCTTCCTGGCACCCAATGGGAGCCGATGTTTACGGATGTTTGCTTATGGGCCTTAACCCGGAAGATATACCTCATCTGCGGCTGGTCTCAGAGCGCTGTAATATGCCTTTACATCCTGATTCCTATCAGGTAATACCTGAAAAATTTGAGAAGTATATCTCCCCTTATCAGGTTCCACCTACCAATCTTTCCATTCAATTTGAAAATATCCGGATTTACGATAAGGAATCCTGTAGTGCATGCCAATCAACTTTAATGTTGTTCCTCCGAAGATTTAAAGACGATATGACACAATATGTGCTGCACGATGGTAAATTTCATATTGCTATCGGTAAAGGTGTGGATGATGCTATTGATGGAACAGTTTTTGTGGGAAATTGTACTCGATTTATGAAGGATAAGGGCGTGGTTGTTTTAGGATGCCCTCCGGTTCCAACACGAATTTATGAAGCTATTACAGGCAGAGAACCCGATGAAAACGAACCTGAAGTGCAATAGAGAAATTTTTAGTAACATTCCTAATATATCTGATATTTCAAAAAGCTTATTTATTATTTTTATTAATCTAAACTGTCGTTGGATATAAAATAATTCCCTATGAAACGTGTTCAACTAATCCTGCTCCTGAGCATCCTGGCTTTATCTTCTCTCTATCCGCAGTATGCTGATAAAGGATATACTAAATATGTCAAATGTATCGATCAGAATAATTTATCTAAAGCTCAAAAATTCTTAAATAAAGGATTTGATATCAATTCCCGCGATATCGACGGAAAGACTCCGTTCTTATACTGTTTACAACAGAATAAAGTAGATTTTGCCAGATTCTTTATCAATGCAGGTGCGAATATAAATCTCACCGATTACCAGGGCAATACCTGTTTGCATTATGCTATAGAAAATTGTCAATCAGATAGTATTGTCTATAATTTAATTGAAAAAGGTGTCAATTTCAGGGTTATTAATAAAGAGGGTTATACCCCTTTACATTTCAGTATCCTTTATTCCTGTTACGAGCTGCCGTTTTATTTGATTGGTAAGGGTGCAGAT
>Ga0307441_1000564_pt1 | contig 13209 bp, 13 predicted proteins | sample SalMarWE160420MG_FD_202149 | JGI IMG/M metagenome (GOLD analysis project Ga0307441, IMG submission 202149) | Salt marsh sediment microbial communities from the Plum Island Ecosystem LTER, Massachusetts, United States - WE1604-20 | ecosystem: Environmental > Aquatic > Marine > Intertidal zone >... | reverse complement strand
GCCGGCGACCGAGCGCGAGGCGAGGCCGAGGTGCTTCGCGCCGAGATCGCCAGGCTGCGAGAGCGCGAGGAGGAGCTTGTGGCCGAGGCCGCCGCCCGAGCCGACAGCATGCTGCAAGACACCTTGCAGCAGGCGGCGAGGCTGAAGCGGACGGCTGCGCACGACCCCGCCCAGCGCTCCCAAGCCCTGGAAGCCATCCACGAGCTCAGGCGAGAGGCCAGGAGCAAGGCCTCCGGCGCCGGCCGCGAGCGCCGGGACGCGCCCGCGCTCAGGCCGGGAGTTCAGGTTCGGGTGGCGGAGTTCAACGCCGAGGGACCGGTGCTCGAGGACCGCGGCGACACCCTGCTGGTCCAGCTCGGCGTGCTCAAGGTCGAGGTGCCCAGGCGCGACGCACGGCCGGTGAGTCCGCGCGAAGGCGCCGGCCACGGCGAGCCGCCGCAGGCGCGGAGCAGTGCGCCCACCGCCGGTTTCGACGCGGAGCTGAACATCCGCGGCGAGCGGGTGGAGGCGGGGCTGGAGAAGGTGCGCGACTTCGTGAGCGAGGCGCAGGCGCTAAAGGTGGCGTCGGTGCGCATCCTGCATGGCAAGGGCACGGGGGCGCTGCGCGACGCCGTACGGAGCTACCTCAGGAGCGACAAGCGCGTCGAGCGCTTCGAGGACGCCGTGCCCTACGAAGGCGGCCACGGCGTCACCGTCGTGTACCTGCGGGTGTAACCGCGCGGGCGGTGGCCGGGCATCGAAAGGGCGGTCCGCGTCCGTTACGCCGCCCCATTGCCGGCGTGGCATACTGCGCTGCATGCGCCCGGTGATCGTCTTCGATCTCGACGGCACGCTGGTCGACTCCCTGCCCGATATCGCCGCGAGCTTCCTCCACGTCTTCGCGGCCGTGGGCTTGCCGGTCCCCGGCGAGGCCGAGCTCTGGGCGCGGCTCGGCGGGCCACTGGAGGCCACCTTCGCGGCGTTCGCTCCGGAGACCAGCGTGGACGAGCTGTGTGCGCGTTACCGGGAGCACTACGCGCTGCACCTCGCCGAGCGCAGCCGGCCGTTCGCGGGCGTGCCGGCCCTGCTTCGCGAGCTGGGGCGGCGCGGCTACCTGCGGGCCGTGGCCACCACCAAGCGGACCGTAACGGCCCGGCGTTTGATCGAGGCGGTGGGGCTCGCCGACGTGTTGGACCACGTGGAGGGGAGCGACGCGCCGCCTTACAAGCCCGCGCCCGACGTCGTCTTGCGCGCGCTGGAGGCGCTGCCTGGTCGGGGCCTGTGGATGGTGGGGGACACCTCTGCCGACGTGCTGGCGGGGCGCGCGGCGGGCCTCGCCACCTACGCCGTCACCTGGGGCGTCGGGGACGTCGGCCCCTTGGGCGCCTCCGCGCCCACACGTCTGGAACCCGACCTCGACGCCTTGCTGCAGCTGTGTCCGGACGCCGGCCAAGAGCTGACGGCGCCACCACGCTCGCAGCCCTGAGGCGTGCGCCGTGCACGGCGCAGTTTCACGGCCGGAGCCGAGCCGCTTCGGTAGCATGCGGCATGGACAACCTGGAGAAGCAGTACGTCATCGATGCGCTGGCCGAGGACTCCTGGCGCATGTTCAGGATCATGGGCGAGTTCGTGCAGGGTTTCGAGGAGATGGCGGACGTGGGCAAGGCGGTGTCGTTCTTCGGCTCCGCACGAGTGGGGGAGGACGCCGAGACTTACGGCAAGGCGCGTGTCCTGGCCGCGGATCTGGCGCGCTCCGGCTATGCCATCATCACCGGCGGCGGCCCGGGCATCATGGCGGCTGCCAACCGCGGGGCCATCGAGGCCGAGGCGCGCAGCATCGGGCTCAACATCGACCTGCCGCACGAGCAGAAGCCCAACCCGTTCCAGACCGACAGCCTGCAGTTCAAGTACTTCTTCGTGCGCAAGGTCATGCTGGTGAAGTACTCGACGGCGTTCGTGGTGTTCCCCGGGGGCTTCGGCACGATCGACGAGCTCTTCGAGGCGCTGACGCTGATCCAGACCCGCAAGATCAAGCCCTTCCCGGTGTACCTGATCGGGGTCGAGTACTGGCGTGGGCTGCTGCAGTGGCTGCAGGGCACGTTGCAGCGGCTGGGAACGATCTCCGAGCACGACCTTCACCTGTTCAAGGTGGTGGATGACGTCAGTACCATCGCCGACGAGATCGACGACTACTACCGCAGCGAGCATCACGGCGGCTTCAACCTGCCGTGGTGAAGGCGGGCGCGATGTGCCTCGCTGTCCATCATAAGACTTGACATGATGGCACTCAGATTTCTATACTCCGAAGTGCGATAGGTGCCGGTATGCCCGGAGCGGGCTCGCCGGCGCCGCGAGAGCACGCAAGGAGGAGATCCATGGCACTGGTCCGCAACACGCGTACGCTTCCCGTGCGCCGCTTCGCGCTCGACCCCTTCGAGGAGTTCGACCGCATGCTGGGCGACTTCGGCAGCTCCTTGCAGCGCGGCGGCGAGTGGCTGAGCTACCCCATCGACCTGTACGAGACCGACACCGACCTGGTGCTCGAGATGGCCGTCCCCGGCATCAGCACCGAGGACCTGGACATCAGCATCGAGGGCCGGCAGCTCAGCGTCCGGGGCAAGCTTCCGGAGGCCGCCGATGACGGGCGCCGCTACTGGCTGCAGAGCATCCCGCGCGGCGACATGAGCCGCACCGTGAAGCTCCCTGCCGCGGTCGAGGTCGACAAGATCAAGGCGCACGTGGCCGACGGCATGCTTCAGCTCACCATGCCCAAGCTCGCCGAGGCCAAGGTCCACAAGATCGCGATCCACTGAGGACGTCGGAGGGGCCGAGCCGATGAGCTCGGTCCCTCCGGCCGCGCTCATCGGCGCACGAGGCGTCGACGCCGTGACGCCTGCAGGCCGGGGCGCATCGCCAAGTGCGGCGGCCCCGGCCTTGCCTCTGGGGCGCCGCTCCGTCGCGGACGGCGCGCCCGCCAACGGCGCGTGGTGGGCGGCCCTGCGGGGTATCCTGTCTTCCCATGGCGCCATGGCGACGCGAGCTCAGGGACCTCGGCGTGCTGGCCGCGCCGCTGGTGCTGGCGCAGCTTGCGCAGAACGGCATGAGCGTGGTGGACACGCTCATGGTAGGGCGCCTGGGGCCGAGCCAGCTGGCCGGCATCGCCCTCGGCGGGACGCTGTTCACCTTCGTGCTCATCGTGTGCGTTGGCATGCTCTACGCGGTGGGGCCGATGGTGGCGCAGGCGCACGGCGCGCACCGGCCGGAGGAGGCCGCGCGGGCCGCGCGCCAGGGTCTGTGGCTGGCGTTGGCGCTGTCGGTTCCCGGCGTGCTGGTGTTCGTGGAGGCCCGCCCTCTGCTGCTGATGACGGGCCAGGACCCGATCATCGCAGCCGCGAGCGGCGCCTACCTTCGCGCCATGGCCTGGGGGTTCCCCTTCGTGCTGGCGTTCACGGCCCTGCGCGGTTACCTCGAGGGCCACGGCGACGCGCGCCCCATCCTGGCGGTGGCCGCGCTGGGCGTGGCCCTGAACGTGGCCGCGAACGACGTGCTGATGTTCGGCCGGCTGGGGTTGCCACGGCTCGGGCTGGTGGGCACGGGCTACGCCACCGCCGTGGTCTACGCCACCATGGCGTTGCTGACGGCCGTCTACCTGCGTTGGCGCTACCCGCACCGGCGCGTCTTCGCCGGCCTGAGGCGGCCCGATCCCGGCATGTTGTCGGAGCTCCTGCGCATCGGCTGGCCGATCAGCCTGACGCTGGGCTTCGAGGTCGGTCTGTTCGCGCTGACCGCGTTGCTCATGGGACACTTCGGCGATGCCGCCCTGGCGGGGCATCAGATCGCGCTGCAGAGCGCCTCGACGACCTTCATGGTGCCACTGGGCGTCGGCATCGCTACCGGCGTGCGGGTGGGCCAGGCCACGGGCCGGGGCGACACGGCCGGCGTGGTGCGGGCCGGCTACACCGGCATCGCCCTGAGCGCGGCCTTCATGGCATGTGCCGGGGCGCTGTTCTGGCTCGCTCCCGACGCGGTCATCGGCCTCTACCTCGCCGTCGATGCGCCCGCCAACGTCGGCGTCGTCGCCTACGCACGCCGGTTCCTGGCCTTCGCGGCCGTGTTCCAGGTGTTCGACGGGACGCAGGTGAGCGCCTCGGGCGCGCTGCGGGGCCTCAAGGATACACGCACGCCGATGGTGCTGACGCTGGTGGCGTACTGGCTGGCGGGGGTGCCGACGGGGGTGCTCCTGGCGTTCCCCGGCGGCGCCGGCCCGCGGGGCCTGTGGGCCGGCCTCGTCGTCGGCCTGGCCGTGGCGGCGGTGTTGCTGCTGGCGCGCTTCGCGCGGCTGTCGAGACGGCGCCAGCCCGTCCGACCGGCGCCCCAGGTGGGGTAGACTACCGCGCCGGAGGCCGACGCCATGAACCGGCTCCGCCTCACCAGGAGGGCTTCCAGTCGCGCCGCCGCAGGCGGCGTCGCCACAGTGCCATGCGCTTTCCGGGCCTCGACCACTACCTCCGAGCCGCCAGCCTCGAGCCGCGGCGGGCGGCGGCCGTGTTGCGCAGCGTGTTCGCCGTCATGTTCCTCGGGCAGATGCTCACCGCCCTCGTCATCGCCATCGTGGTGCGTCTGATCAGCCATCTCGACACCCATCCGAGCCCGCTCCTGGGGTGGGTGCTGGTGGGCCTGACCGGTCTGGAGCTGCCGCTGGGGCTGTTGCTGGCGGGGCTGGCCGGACGCGGCCGGGATCGGCGCCGCGCGCTGTCAGCCTCGCTCCTGGGTGCGGTGGTGCTGTCGACGCCAGCCTGGTTCGCGGCGCTGGCGCTCGCCACGGGCCAAGGAGGCCCCCCCGTGGTGGTGCTGTGGGCGTTGCTGGCGCTGTACTACGGCGTCGGCGTGGGCGGCGTCGGGCGGCTCGCGGCCCGGGCGGCGCAGGGGCCGCCCGTGGCGGCCTCGTGACGCCTTGCCCGGGCCGACCCGCCGCAGCCGCCAGGGGTCAGCCGGTGTGCCCTCCGACCCCTGTGGTCCGGTCCGTGGCCGGCGCCGCGTTCTCGTGCTCGCTCTGAGCGAACCACTCCCGCCAGTCCCACGAGCTCTTCATCACCTCGGCGAGCTGGAAGGTCTCCGTGCTGGTGATGTCGGGACAGTGCGAGGGGAGCTCCTCGGTCACGAAGGCGTGCAGCTCCTTGACGCTGCTGTGAAGCGTCTGGATCACGATGTCCGCCTGGCCGAACGAGGTGCCGACGAAGCGCACGTAGGGCAGGCGCGCCAGCGTGCTGGCCGTTTGCGCCACCGTGCCCGGCCGCACCCGCACGAGGATGATCGCCGCCGCCTCGACGCCGAGCTGGAGCGGGTCGCCCACTGCCGTGATGTGGATGAGCCGGCGCTCCTGCAGGCGGGCGACGCGCGAGCGGACGGTGCTCTCGGAGACCTTCAGGTCCCGCGCGATGTCCCGGAACGGCCGGCGGCCGTCATCCTCGAGGGCCACGATGATCGCCTTGTCCAGCTCGTCGAGCTGCATGCTGCCTCCTTCTGCGCGATACGTGAGGCCCGACGGAACGCATTCAGCATAACGGCCCCTGGACTCGGTTGACAATGCGCACCAATCCAGCTTTACTTGTAGCACTATGCGCAATGTCTTCTCGACGCGCGCTGGCTGCGCGCTCGGCCGTTCGGCTGGCGACCGGCGAGAGGACGCAGAAGGGAGGACGGCGGGCCGCGAGTATGTCTTGGGCCGAAGGAGAGGACGACGTTAAGGATGCACCGCCTTCAGCGGTCGTGAAGAGAAGGAGCTAGCCGTGGGCAAGGATCGCAAGCACAAGGCCAATCCCGAGTGGATGTCCGGCGACATGGCGGGAGACGACGCCGAGGCGCTGGAGCGCGAGATCGAGGAGGCCAGGCAATACGACCACGAAGACCCGCTGTTCGGCCTGACGGTCGAGGACCTCAGCGGGCCGCGGCTGAGCCGGCGCACCGTGCTGCGCCTGATGGCGGCGGCCGGCTTGCTGTCGGCGGTGCGTCTGACGCCGGGGTTGGGCGGACTCGCGCGTGCCCAGGGTGCCTCCGGCGGTCACCTGAAGGCCGGCTGGGCCGGCACCGGCGAGATCCAGACCCTGGATCCGGCCCAGATCAACCAGGTGCTCGAGTTCCAGATCGCTTCCAACGTCCTGGGCGGCCTGACGCACATCAACCCTCAGCTCGTGGCCGAGGGTGACCTGGCCGAGAGCTGGACGGTCACGCCCGACGGCAAGCAGTACACCTTCAAGCTCCGCCAGGGCGTCACGTTCCACAACGGCGACCCGTTCACCGCCGACGACGTCATCTTCACCTACAACCGCTCCAAGGACCCCAAGCAGTCCATCCAGGCGAGCGTCCTGGCCGTCGTCGACAGCGTCGACAAGCTCGACCCCTACACCGTGCGCTTCAACCTGACGGCGCCGCAGGCGTCGTTCCTCATCAAGGTGACCGAGCGCTCCAGCGGGCGCGCGCTCGCCATCGTCAACCAGCGCGCGCTCAAGGAGATGGGCGCCGCCGCCTACGGCCTGAAGCCGGTGGGGACGGGACCGTTCATGGTCACCTCGCACCAGCTCGGGCAGGGCGTCGAGCTCGCCAAGTTCGACAAGTACTACGACCCCACGAGGCCCAAGCTGGACCGCGTGACGATCACCCCCATCTCCGAACCGGAACCGCTCGCGGCCGCCATCGAGGCGGGCGACATCCAGCTCATCGGTGGGAACCCGCCCGCGGCCGAGCTCATCGATCGCTTCGTCGCCAACAAGGACCTCGTCGTCAGCCAGATCCCCGGGCCGGGCTTCCAGTCGGTATGGATCAACCCCTGGCGCGACCCGTTCAAGGTCACCGACTTCAACCCGCCGTTCTCCGAGCTCGTCAAGGAGAAGGGCTTCATGGTGCGTCTGGCCATCGCCAAGGCGCTCGACCGCGCCGACTACATCAAGCGCGCGCAGTTCGGCCGCGGCGTGCCCGCCTTCGGCAGCATCAACCCCGCCATGCGCTACTACTACGACGATGCCATCGACTCCACCAGCGAGCAGCGTTTCGACCTCGCAGCCGCGCAGAAGCTGCTGGCCGACGCCGGCTTCCCCGGCGGCAGGGGCTTCCGCACGCTCAAGCTGACGACCACGGCGGCGGGCAAGCGCGAGTCGCTGATCATCGCTGACATCCTCAAGCGCAACCTCGGCATCAACGTCGAGCTCGACATCCAGGACTTCTCGGTGCTGATCCAGCACTTCGACGCCAACGACTACGACATCCTGCGCGTCGGCTCGGGCGGCGACTACGACCCGGACGACGGGCTGGTCGACTGGATGATGACCACCTCGAAGTTCAACGGCCCCGACCGCGACAAGGCCACGCAGGCGTTCGGCTACTTCTCGGACAAGGAGGTCGACAAGCTGACGGACGAGGAGCGCATCCAGCCCGATCTGCCCAAGCGCAAGGCGCTGGTGCGGCAGGCGAACAAGCTCACCTCGGACAAGGTGGCCTCGGCCTTCCTGTTCCACCCGCTCGACATCCTGGTCTACCGTAAGGAGATCGTCTACCCGGCCGTGAGCCGCATCCCCGGCCTGGTGGACCTGGACCGCGTGACCTTCGCCTAGCCGCTCTTGGCGGCGCCGGTCGCCGCCGGCGAGAGGAGCCGGCGGCGACGCCCGGCGCCGCCACGCCCGTCTCACCGGCGGCCGGGGGCCGCCCGAGGACACATCTCGTGACGAGCTATCTTGTCAAGCGGGTGCTGGCCGCAATCGTCGTCATGTGGGCGGTGGCCACGCTCGTGTTCTTCATGCTCAGGGCCGTTCCCGGCGATCCGGTGCAGGCCATGCTCTTCGACACCGCCGACGCCCACGCGGTGGCGGTGCTGCGCCACAAGTACGGCTTGGACCGGCCCGTCTACGTGCAGTACGGACTGTGGCTATGGAACATCGGCCACGGCGACTTCGGCGCGTCCATCTACGGCAGCCGCGAGCCGGTCGAGCAGATCATCTCGCAGGCGCTGCCGCGCACCATGTCGCTGGCGCTGCTGGCGTTCGTGATCGCCATGGGCATCGCGGTTCCGGCGGGCATCGTGTCGGCGGTGCGCAAGAACACGCCCCTCGATCACGGCTTCACGCTGGCAGCGTTCCTGGGCCTGTCCATGCCCGACTTCTGGTTGGGCATCGTGCTGATCATCATCTTCGCGGCGCACCTGCGTTGGCTGCCGGCGATCGGCTACGCACCGCCGAGTGAGGGCTTGGTGCCCTGGTTCAAGCACCTCATCCTGCCGGCGACCGCCATCGGCACGGCGTTCTCGGCCATCCTTGCGCGCATGATCCGGTCGTCCATGCTCGAGGTCCTGAGCGCCGACTTCATCACCGTCGCCCGCTCCAAGGGCCTGGTGGAGCGGAGCGTGGTCATGAAGCACGCCTTCCGCAACGCGCTCATCCCCGTCGTCACGGTGACCGGCATCGCCTTCGCGCTGCTCATGGCGGGCGCGGTGGTGGTCGAGAACGTGTTTGCCATCAAGGGCCTGGGCCGCGTGCTGATCCAGGGCATCCTGAACCGCGACTATCCGGTGGTGCAGGGGGCGATCCTGGTGGTGTCCGCCATCTTCGTCCTCACGAATCTCGTGGTCGACGTGCTCTACACGTTCATCGACCCGCGCATCCGCTTGAGGTGAGCCGCGTGGCAGAGCCCATCCCTCTCTCCGACGCCCCAGCGCGCGCCGTCCTGGGCAGGCGGCCGCGGCCGCGCTGGCTGAAGCTGCTGATCGCCGACCGGCGCGCGTCGATCGGCTTGGTCGTGCTGGTGGTCATGGTCCTGGCGGCGGTGCTCGCCCCCTACGTGGCGCCGGCGAACCCCGACAGCATGGCCTTCGCCATGCTCAAGGGCCCGAGCTGGCACCACCTGCTCGGCACCGACGACCTCGGCCGGGACCTGCTCAGCCGCGTGATCTACGGCGCGCGGGTGTCGTTGTTCGTCGGCGTGGCGACGGTGGCGTCGTCGATGATCGTGGGCGTGGCGATGGGCGTCTTGGCGGGCTACTACGGCGGCTGGCTCGACACCATCATCATGCGCTACATCGACCTGCAGTGGGCCTTCCCCAACTTCATCATCGCCGTGTACCTGGTGGCGGTGTTCGGTGCGGGCCTGAGCAACGTGATCATCGCCATCGCCCTGGCCTTCCTCGACGACTTCGCGCGCATCGCGCGCGGCATGGTGCTCACCATCCGCGAGCTGGCCTACGTCGAGGCCGCGAGATCCCTGGGCGCGTCGGATCTGCGGCTGATGCTCAGGCACATCCTTCCCAACGCCATGGCGCCGCTGATCGTGCAGGCGACCGTGAGCGTGTCCTACGCCATCCTCGCCGAGGCGGGGCTGAGCTTCCTGGGGTTGGGCGTCAAGGCGTCCACGCCCACCTGGGGCCTGATCCTGAGCGACGGTCGGAGCTTCATCACCCGCGCGTGGTGGCTGGGGATCTTCCCGGGCGTGGCGATCATGATCACGGTGCTCAGCATCAACTTCTTCGGCGACTACCTCCGCGACCTGTTGGACGTGCGCGAGACCAGCAGCTCGCAGTCGAGCGGGGACGCGCGGTGACGGCCCCGGCGGCGGCATTCGCCGGCGTCGGGACGCGGCAGGGACGGTAGACTCGGCAGCATGCAGCTCTTCCAACTGTTCTGGTCGTTCACCAAGGTCGGGCTGTTCGGCTTCGGCGGAGGGCCATCGATGATCCCCCTCATCCAGGAGGAGGTCGTCGAGGTGCAGCACTGGCTCACCAAGGACGAGTTCCTCGACGCCTTCGCGTTCGGCAACTCGTTGCCCGGACCGATCGCGACCAAGCTCGCCGGCTACGTGGGCTTCAAGGTCTCGGGCTGGCTGGGTGCGCTCATGGGGCTGATCGGCATCGCCGTGCCCACCATCCTGGCGATGATCGCGCTTGGGGCCCTCTACATGCGCTACCGCAACAGCCCCGTGATCGAGCACTTCCTGCGCGGCGTGCGCCCGGTCGTGGTCGCGCTGCTGGCGCTGGTGGTGTGGGAGTTCGCTCCCCGGGCCTTCGGCATGCCGCCGCAGTGGCTGCGCAACTGGGCGCTGTGGTTGCTGGCGGCCGGCGCGTTCTTCCTGTCGATCCGTTTCAACGTGCATCCGGCGCTGCTGATCGTGGCAGGAGGCGTGCTGGGCATCCTGGTGATTCACTGAGCCGGCGGGCGCGCTGAGGGCGTGTACACTGGCCCACCCTGGACCCGGGCCGCCACAGGCACGGAGTCGGGCCGCGGGGAAGGAGGCCGTTATGACTGCAGCCAGGAGTGGCGATACCGTCCGCGTGCACTACGTCGGGCGGCTCGACGATGGAACCGTCTTCGACTCGTCGCGGGAGCACGAGCCGCTCGAGTTCACGGTAGGTGCGGGTGAGGTCATCTCCGGGTTCGATCGGGCCGTCGAGGGCATGGAGGTGGGCGAGGCTCGTGAGGCGCGCATAGAGGTGGACGACGCCTACGGCGAGCGGCGCGACGACCTGGTGCTCGACGTGCCGAGAGACCAGGTGCCCGAAGGGCTCGACATCGAGCCGGGGATGCGCCTCGAGCTGCGCCAACCCGACGGCGAGGCGGTGCCGGTAACGGTTGCCGACATCGGGGACGAGACCGTGACGTTGGACGCCAACCACCCGCTCGCCGGCCAACCCTTGACCTTCGAGCTGGAGCTGGTGGAGATCGCCGGGGGCTGAAGGGTGTCGCCCCGTGGCGTCACGACCCGGGAGATCCGGCAGATCGAGACGCTGGCGGCAGATGCGTTCGTGTGCCGGGAGAGCGTCCGGGACGACGGCTGGCGGTTGCGGTTCAACGACGGCGTGACGCGCCGCGGCAACTCCGTGCTGGCCGAGGACAGCGGTTGCGACCCCATCGACGCCAAGCTGGCGCGGGTGGAGGCCTTCTACCGCTCTCGCGGCGTCCTCGCGCGCTTCCAGATGAGCGAGGCGTCGCAACCGGCGGCGCTGCCGGGAGTCCTGGCGGCGCGCGGCTACAGCCACGAGGTGGGCGCCGTTCTGCAGACGGCACGGCTGCGCGACGTCGTCGCAGCGGCCGGCCGCTCCGACGGTTTCGTCGTCCGGCACGAGCGCCGCGCTTCGACGGCCTGGTTGGGCGGCTTGCACGACGGCAGCGGCAGCGACCCGCGCACCGCAACGGTGCGGGCAGCGACCCTCGGCGCCGTTCCCGAGCCGGCGACGTTCGTCCGCGCCGAGCTTCAGGGCCGGATCGTGGCGGTGGGGCTGGCGGTCGCGGCCGGTCCATGGCTGGGGGCGTTCAACATGGCCACGCTGCCGGCGGCGCGCCGACGCGGCGCCGCCCGCGCCGTGCTCGCGACGATCGCCTGCTGGGGCCTGGAACGGGGCGTGCGTGACGCCTACTTGCAGGTGCATCCTGGCAACGCCGCCGCCGTCGCCCTCTACGCTTCCTTGGGGTTCGCCACCCACCACGCTTACGAGTACTGGACGGCGCCGGCGTGAGTGAGCGGTGCCCGCGCGGCAACGCCGCTCAGTAGCGCAACTCAGTAACGCAACTCAGTAGCGCAACACGGTGCTGCGCGCGTCTTGCAGCACATGCGACATGTCGAGCGCCTTGGCCGTGCCGAGCACGACGCAGTCCTCCGGCGTCTCGGCCATCGCCACCGGGACGTTGGTCACGCGCCGCAGATAGGCGTCGAGGTTGCGGAGCTTCGCGCCCCCACCGGTCATCACGATGCCGCGCTCGATGACGTCCGACACCAGCTCGGGCGGCGCCTGTTCGAGCACCTTGCGCACCCCGGCCGCGATCTTGTCCAGCGAGCCGTTGAGGCTCCGCACCACGTCCTCGGTGGTGATGGTCACGCTCTTGGGCATGCCGTCGATGAGATCGCGCCCACGCACCTCCATGCTGCGGTCGTCCTCCTGGCCCGTGACGACCGCGGCGCCGACCGTGCGCTTGATCTCCTCGGCGGTTCGGTCGCCGATGAGCAGGTTGTGCTGTGCCTTCACGAACGCCATCAGATCGCGATCGAAGGTGTTGCCCGCGATGCGCAGGCTCTCGGAGACGACGATGCCACCCATGCTGATGATCGCGATGTCGGTGGTGCCGCCGCCGATGTCGATGACCATCGAGCCCACCGGGTCCGCGATGTTGATGCCGGCGCCGATCGCACCGGCCACCGGTTCCTCGATGAGGAAGGCGCGGCGTGCGCCGATCTCATTGATCGCTTGCAGCACCGCGCGCTTCTCGACCTCGGTGATGCCGCTCGGGATGCACACCATGATGTTCGGCCGCAGCAGCCGGTTGGCGCCGGTGAGCACCTTGGAGATGAAGGCCTTGAGCATCTTCTCGGTGAGCGTGTAGTCGGCGATGACGCCGTCGGCCATGGGCCTGACCGCCGTGATGTTGCCGGGCGTGCGGCCGAGCATGCGGTAGGCGTCCTCGCCCACCGCCTTGACGTCGGTGGTTCCCTTGACGACCGCGATTACGGCGGGCTCCCTGAGCACCACGCCCCGGCCCTTGACGTGGATGCGGACGTTCGTTGTCCCCAGATCGACGCCGATCATGGCGCTACGCTATCAGGTCTGTGCGACTCGTGTGCGGGGCAGGCGGTCGATGCGCGCTGTAGCGGGCGGCGCGCGCGGGGAGGTTAGCATTGTCGCGAAGGAGGCCCGCATGAAGGCGATCGTGGTTGGCGGATCGGGCGAGCTGTCCCTCTCGGAGGTGCCGGAGCCGCATCTGCGCCCCGGAGAGGTGATGGTCGACGTGCACGCGACGGCGCTCAACCGCGCCGATCTGGCGCAGCGTGCCGGCCGCTACCCCCCGCCGCCGGGGGAGAGCGAGCTCCTGGGCCTCGAGATGGCCGGCGTGGTGAGCGAGGTGCCGAACGGCGTGCGCGGGGTGCGGGCCGGCGACCATGTGTGCGCGCTCCTCCCCGGCGGCGGCTACGCCGAGCGTGTCGCGGTTCCCGCGCCGATGCTCTTGCCGGTGCCGGAAGGCTGGAGCTTCGCTCAGGCGGCGGCCCTGCCCGAAGCCGCCTTCACGGCCTTCCTGAACCTGTTTCTGGAGGCGGGCCTGCAGGCGGGTGAGCGCGTGCTGGTCCACGGCGGCGCCAGCGGCGTCGGCACGGCGGCGATCCAGCAGGCGACGCTCGCCGGGGCCACCGTCTACACCACCGTAGGCACCGACGCCAAGGCGGCCGCATGTCGCGAGCTGGGTGCGGAGCTCGCCGTGAACTACC
>Ga0307441_1000562_pt1 | contig 13221 bp, 11 predicted proteins | sample SalMarWE160420MG_FD_202149 | JGI IMG/M metagenome (GOLD analysis project Ga0307441, IMG submission 202149) | Salt marsh sediment microbial communities from the Plum Island Ecosystem LTER, Massachusetts, United States - WE1604-20 | ecosystem: Environmental > Aquatic > Marine > Intertidal zone >... | reverse complement strand
TCCAGCAGCGCATCGGCTGCCTGCAGTCGGGTGTAGGTATCCATATCCAACACACCCATATCACGGAGCTCCTGAACGGATTCTGTGGAAGGCATCAAGTTAGCAATCAGGAAAGTCTTTAATTCCAGTCCCAGGGCTTTAAACTGATCGCTAGCCTTGGCTCGGACTGAAGCGCTGAGTTCATTGAGCATGCCAACAAGGTTGGTAATATCGTTCGTGCGGGCGGTTTCACCCAGTAGATCCGTCATATTCGTCAGCAAGATATGGCGCAGCCGTGTTTCAATATCGGCTGTGCGGAATATACCCTGCGCGCCTACCAGTTGGGTCACAAATTGCTGAGGTTCAGCGATCTGGTAACCGTAAGTACCAAAACCCTTCAGCAGTGCCACGCCCAGACCCATACCTGGATTCTTGACAATGATCGGTTGGGGGGTGCCCCACTTCTCATCAGGGAATTCCCGGCGGGATACAAAATAGACCTCTGCGGGGAAAGGCGTCTTTTCATCAAACGCCTTCTTAACCAGGTCAATTAACAAGGGAATATTCGCTGTGGTAATGGTATGGCGGCCCGGACCGAAAACGTCCAGAGCTTTCCCATCCCGGAAAAACACTGCAGTCTGGGATTCCCGGACAATTACCTGGGATCCAATCCTGAAATCGCCTGCTTCTCCTTCCGGGAAGCGGTGGATCAGTTCATCCTTCATTTCATTTGGGTATTCAATTACATCAAAAATTCTGGCCATTGAGTACTCTCCTCTTTAATTGCTTTGTCAATTATTCGCTGGGAATCAGATCATCCCCGGGGATTTCCTCCTCACGGGTGATTTCTTCTTTGCGTTGGTCCGCTTTGGTTACCATTTCCTGGGTAGCTTTTTTCAGCGAGGCGATAAAACCTTTAATCTGGTCTTCTTCAACTGCCGAGGCTAAACTTTCCAAGGTTGTTTGAATGTCATCTATGCCATCAAGCATAGACTGATCATAATCATAGAGCCGCTCCAGTTTTCCGGCGTCGATCTTGATCGCAGAAAAGAAACTCGAATATCCGTAGGCAGCATGTCGGATGCGGTCAATAAAGGTCCGGATCTTGGTCACAATGCCTTCCAGATCATCAACATAAGCCAGGTCACCCCGATCCACAAACTCAGTCATAATACCGGTCAACCTATCGAGTTCTTCCTGATATCGATCAGCCACAACATCGCGGACCATTTTATCAGCGGTGCGCCTATCTTCCAGTTCGATATAACCTTTAAAGCCGGGAATCTTGAGGAGCAATTCTTTTAACTTGCCCCGTTCTGATTCAATTTGCCCCTGAAAATCACTCATTTTTCCTCCTCTGTGGAAAAACTAATTCTGAATTTTATTATACATGATATTCGGGCATCGCCTCCTGGTGGAAGAGTGTTTTAATAGAAATTTTATACCCCTGTCACGGGGTGATCAATATCAAAATTGCCCCCCTCCCTTGCCGTTGAGGGCTGTTGGTTTATAATGTACCCGTGTTATTACATAATGATATTGAGGAGAAATCATGTATCCCGAAAAACAAACTGAACTGATCAACCTATTGGATGGCTCTGTTGAGCTAAAAAATGGAGAGATAACTATCATTGACAACAGCAAACTGCGCTCCAGCATTGAGAAACTAGTTAAAAAGGCAGTTCTGAGCGAGGACGAGGTTGAAAAATATATTGCCCGCTACCTGGTACGCCTCGTCGCTGCCGCTGCTGGAGTGCACCCGAACTCAATCCATGACCTATACATGGCCCGAGGTCGTGGTGATGTACCGAATATATTTACAGTGCCTGCTATTAACCTGCGCGGATTGACTTTTTATGCCGCCAAGATCATCTTTAATATTGCCAATGAAGTCAAAGCCGGCGCTTTCATTTTCGAAATTGCCCGCTCTGAGTCTGGTTATACTGACCAGCGCCCCTCCGAATATGCTGCCAATGTACTTGGTGCTGCCGTTGCCGCTGGTTACCAGGGACCGGTCTTCATTCAGGGAGATCACTACCAGATTTCCGCCGCGCGCTATAAGGACAATCCTGAACCAGAATTAAAAGCCCTTAGAGAACTGTGTGAAGAAGCCATTAAAGCCGGTTTCTACAATATCGATGTGGACGCCTCTACCCTGGTGGACATGAGTGTGGATGATGTTGTTGAACAGCAGGTGCTGAACTCTGAGTTAACCGCTTTCTTCACAGACTTGATCCGCAAACTGGAACCTGAAGGAATCACTGTTTCAATCGGCGGTGAGATCGGCGAGGTCGGGGAACAGAATTCAACTGAGGAAGAACTACGAGCTTACCTGGACAGTTTAAAAGTTGATCTTGAGAAAGTTGCACCTGGTGTAATTGGGTTGAGCAAGATCAGTGTGTTAACAGGAACATCCCACGGGGGTGTGGTTCTACCTGATGGCAGCATAAAAGAAGTCGCAGTGGATTTCGACCTGCTGCAGCATCTAGGTAAAGTAGCCCGGGAAAACTTTGGTTTAGGTGGTGCGGTCCAGCATGGTGCTTCCACCCTCCCAGAATCTGCATTCAGCAAATTCCCTGAATACGAAACCCTTGAAGTCCACCTGGCGACCAATTTCCAGAACATACTCTATGATGAAATACCTGAAGATCTGCGAGCTGAAATTTATGCCTGGTTGGATAAAAACAACGCTAACGAACGTAAAGAAGGACAAACTGACGAACAGTTCTACTATAAGACCCGTAAACGAGCCCTGGGCGAATTCAAAAAGAAAATCTGGGGAATCACTCCGGAACAGCTGGAAAAGATCACAAATGCATGGGATAAACAATTTCGGGATCTCTTTGAGCGGCTCGGAGTGGCAGATACACGCCACTATGTAGACAAATTCATTAAAGATATCAAAGTAAATGCCAAACTTGAGGATTACCTGTTGGGCAGCACAAAACAGGAAGATACCTCCGATCTGGCAGACTGATATGCCCTCATCTGATCAGGGAGTAAGTCATGATCGATACCAACTGATTCCCCGCACGTTGATTTTCCTCACGCGTGGGGAATCAGTTTTGTTATTAAAGGGGGCTCCCCACAAACGCATTTGGGCCAATCGCTATAACGGTGTGGGAGGTCATATCGAACGGGGAGAAGATACCTATTCCGCCGCCCGCCGGGAGTTGCTGGAGGAAACCGGTTTGATCCCGGATGATCTCTGGCTGGTTGGTACAGTAACTGTTGATACAGGGGAAAATACAGGCATTGGCCTTTATGTCATGAAAGGGAGCTGCGCTGAAGGTGTGGCCCAGCCATCTGAAGAAGGGGATCTGGAATGGGTTCCTTTTGGTGAGATTTTGTTAAAACCCCTGGTAGAAGATTTGCCAGTGTTATTGCCTCGCGTCCTCAAACAAAAGGTATCTGATCCGCCTTTCGCTGCCCGTTATTATTATGATGATGGGGAAAAGCTGGTTGTGGAATTTCGCGATTAATCCAAAGAACCACTTTCCTTGTTGGAAACTATATCCCCCTTCTCTTTATACTACCCCATCCTTCACCATATAAAAGATCAGCTCTGTACTGCCGTAGGTCTCGCGTCTAAAAAGCTTTAAGTTATCCAGGGTATGGGGTTCATATTCCACCTTGTCGATCTGGACGATGATCCAGCTGTCGTCCAGCAGCCAGCTGGGGTTCTGATCAAGGGCAAAAAGTGCTCTAGACCAGATGTCCTTGTACTGCGGCGGTGCGATATAAACAAAATCAAATTGGCGGTCAGCTAACTCACCCAGAACTGAAAACACATTCTTATGCCAAACCTCCCCCCATTCAGCTAATCCAGTATGTTCCAGATTGGTACGGATGGTTTTGACCGCCTTTTTCTGGTTTTCAACAAAACGGGCTATGGCCGCCCCTCTGCTAAGGGCCTCGATCCCTACGCTTCCTGTTCCGGCAAACAGATCCAGCCAGCTGGAATCCAGTACATAAGGGGATACAATATTAAATAATGCCGCCTTGACCATGGACATGATAGGCCTTGTCCCGCTGCCGGGAACAGATTGCAGTTTGAAACCTTTTACCTTCCCACTAATTACTGATAAATTACCCATCAACTAACCGTCCTTCTTATTTCCGTCTTTCGGAATACAATCTTGAATAGCTTTCTCCAGTAATTCCAGTTCTGAACTCTGATCAGCGATATATTCATCGATGAAGGCGGATTTCCGTAAGCGCAAGGCCATGGGTGCAACCACCTTAAGGTCTTCTATAGTCACCTTATCCCTGGAATCTGCAGCAGCGTGGGCCCGGGCAGCTTCAAATAAGGTGATCTCTGCCCTCAGGGAATCCAACTCCAGGTTCCCAATCAATTCCAATCCGGTCTGGGCCACATCGTTAGGCAGCTTAACCTCAGCCATCTTTTCGCGGCTGGCTTGGATTTCTTCTCTAAATAACCGGGTGGAAGGAGCGTACTGGGCCGCAAAAGCCCGGCTATTTTCCTTGTATGCCCGCGTCCTCCGGTAGGCTTCCATACGATCTTCTTTTTCCATCAGCCCTTTTACAACCACCCGCAATCCAAATCGATCCATGATCTGTGATCTCAGATTGCCCTCTTCAGGATTCATCGATCCAATTAACGTGAAGTTTGATCGATAGGTAGCGGACATTCCTGCCCGCCGCACTGTGTACTGACCCTGAGCCGCCGCATCAAGAATGGCGTCCACAATCTGGTCATTAAGCAAGTTAACCTCATCCACATAGAGCAAATTTCGGTCCGCCCGGGAAAGAATCCCCCGCTTCAGCAGCATACGGGAATTTGCCTTGGCTCTCGGATCCAGACCGCCCACTACATCTTCCAGGGTAGCGTTGAGGGGAAGCTCTACCAGTCGGACTTTCTCTAATTTAGAAAGCGGGTCTCCCTGGCCGTACTTTTTAGCACAATCTGGGCAGATAGCATCGACCCCGCCGGTTTCCACATCTTCTTCCAGGCAGCCGTAATAACACAGGCTGCGGCGAATTTCCGGCAGCAAATCCACCAGGCCCCGAACTGCAGTAGATTTTCCCGTACCGCGGGGGCCAACCAGTAATACACCACCCAGGTTGGGGTTCAAGAGGGACAATAATAATGATAACTTCATCTGGTTTTGTCCAACCAGAGCCAGGAACGGGAAAGGAATGCTTTCCGCCAGCCCAGCGTCCTCTTGGTCATAGTCCACTGTTGCCCGGACGCCAGAGGCCTTTTCCAGCAGCTCCTGCAGCGATCCCACTCGGGTAATCAATTCAGGTTCGCTTTGGATTGGTTTCATCTCATTTTCATCCATAATAAATCCTCTTATGGTTCTTATCTGACTCCATTATACTCAAACTGGAGTCTAGACTTGCAAAGAAATCCACTTTAACCTAGGATATGAACAGGAAAATCGTCCATTCCAAAGATCAGGAGGGAAAATGATTGGCGCAGTTGCCGGGGATATCATAGGTTCAATTTACGAACATAATTCGATCAAGAGAGAAGATTTCCCCCTTTTCCAGGATCACTCCCATTTTACAGATGATTCAGTCATGTCCCTGGCAGTAGCCCAGGCAATTTTGCGTAATGGAGATTACGGAAGGGAAATGAAATCCCTGGGCCAGGTATTTCCTTATGCGGGTTATGGCGGCAATTTTCGGAAATGGATCTTTGAACCGGGGGTAGTGCCATATAACAGTTGGGGAAATGGATCCGCCATGCGGGTTAGCCCGGTTGGATTTGCTTTTAACACCGAAGAGGACGTCCTCCGTGAAGCGAAGGCCAGCGCCGTGGTATCCCACAATCATCCTGAAGGCATTAAAGGCGCCCAGGCGGTTGCCCTGGCTGTGTTCATGGCCCGGCAGGGAACTTCCAAGCAGGATATCCGGGACAGAATTGCGGTTGACTTCAACTACGGACTTAACCGTACGGTTGAGGAGATCAGGTCTGATTACAGGTTTGATATTTCCTGCATGGGTTCTGTCCCGGAGGGGATCATCGCTTTCCTTGATTCAACAGATTACGAAAGCGCAGTCCGGAAGGCCGTTTCACTGGGCGGAGACAGCGATACACTAGCTTGTATTGCTGGTGCAATTGCCGAGGCTTATTATAAATCCATCCCATCCATCATCATAACGGAAGTAAAGAGAATACTTCCCAGGATTCTGGGAGATATTTTAGAGGAATTTGAAAAGGAATATCCTTGTTGTTAAACGGGAGAAGAAATCAGCTGATCTTGGAAACTATTTAACTCTCAATCCACGTCGTTATAGGTCCAGACCCGGTTGATGAAGAAATTCCAGAACATCACCACTACAACCGCGATGCCCAGCGCAAAGGTATAACCCAGGCGGTCAGCAGTGAGTATTCCTAGGGGTATAAAGGAAAACCGCCCAAAAAGATTTCGGAAGGGTTCTTCCAATGAGGTAAAAATAGGGGTCCGGATGGCCAACCCAACCAGGTTAACCAGGAAAAAGGTCACCAGTTGGCGGGAGATGTGTTTGGAGCGCGAATCCGGATAGGTCCAGAATCGGTTCCAAATAAAATTACTGGTAATCGCTAGAGTGAAAGAGACTGCCTGGGCCCATTCAGGTGCCAATCCCAAAAGGCTCATTATCAGATGGAAGGAGCCAAAGTCCACTACAGCTCCAAACGCTCCCACTACTGCAAATTTCAGGAATCTCTCCCTTTCTTTAGGGTCTTTGATCAAATTCATGGGATTAAAGATTTTCCTGGAAAAAAGGAAGTGTACGCATAATTCCCTCCTCCAGCTCTATCGTCGGATTCCATCCCAGAACTTTTTGGGCCCGGGTGATATCTGGGCGTCGCCGTTCCGGATCCCCTTCTCCCCTTTTATCGGGATGGAAAACAACATCCAGGGGATTATCCAATAATCGATTTATAGTCTCAGCCAGAGCCAAAATAGACATTTCTGTGGGGTTGCCAATATTAACTGGCAGGTGTTCATCCGACAAAAGGAGGCGGTAGATCCCTTCAACTAAATCATCCACATAACAAAAACTGCGGGTCTGAGAACCGTCCCCGAAAATTGTCAACGGCTGTCCATTGAGGGCTTGCTCCAGGAAATTGGGCACTGCCCTGCCATCATCCAGCCGCATACGGGGACCATAGGTGTTAAAAATTCGCACGATCTTGGTATCGATCCCATGATAGCGGTGATAAGCCATGGTCAGTGCTTCTGCAAATCGTTTGGCTTCATCATAAACAGAACGCTCTCCAATAGGATTAACATGACCCCAGTAGGATTCGGGCTGGGGATGGACTTGAGGATCACCATAAATTTCGCTGGTCGAAGCCAGTAAAAATCTTGCATTATAAGCCCGGGCCACACCCAGGGAGTTTAACGTTCCCAATCCACCGGCTTTCATGGTCTGGATGGGTAAGTTGACATATCCGTAAGGAGAATTTGGATTGGGTGAAGCCGGGGAAGCAAAATGCATCACCGCATCCAAATTGGAATCTGGCACATCAATCGTAGTGGAAACATCATGTTCAATAAAAGAAAATTGATTATTATCAACCAAATGAGCCAAATTTTCGGGTCGACCGGTTATAAAGTTATCCAATCCAATCACTTTGTGGCCTTCTGAGAGCAGCCTATCACATAAGTGTGATCCTAAAAAACCTGCTGCACCAGTTATTAATACATTCATCTAATCTCCTTAATTACCAATCCAGAGCCTCTACCCGTCCATCGCCAGTGACCTGCCAGGCGTCTCCTGTTTCAGGATCCAGAATCCAGATATTGCCTTCATAAATAACCGCTAACGGAAAAGTTCCACTGGCTTGGGTTGTTTGAGGTGACCAGGCTCCCCATCCCCGAGATGGCTGCAAACCGGGGCTATCAGAGGCAGGGAACACAAGGCGGTGATTAGATCCATCCCGATCCATCAAACCGACCCGGTAATTACTGGTAGCGCTTTGTTCTGGAAAGATAGCTTGCAAATAGGCCACCTGATATGAAGCTTCTCCAGTAGCTTTGGCAGTTACGGGGGAAGGAAGCGGGTAGGCAAACATACCAACATCATATATCATCGTTTTCACGCCACCACCCGTTAGCGGGATGGCTACCAGATCAAACACCGGGGATTCCTCATCAGATTGCGAACCATCCCGGGAAGCATGATTGACCGTAAAAATCACATTGCCCAGCGGTCCTATTCCAATGCCAGGCATCCAGGCCCAATCTCCCTGGGTTTTAAATGGGACTATATCCAGTAAAACCTGTTTTTCAGCTTCCTCATATGGAATAATGCCAACTTGATCCGGGCTGGCATAAACCACAAAATCTCCTCCGGGGGAGAATTGGAAATCGGTTCCCCACCACCCATATACACCACCGTAATTGGTTTCCTGCAAAGTATTCACTCGCTGCGTCCAACCATTTTCACTGAATACTTTTAATATCAGGTCATTATTTGCCTGCCAGCCGGGGGCAGATAGGCGAGGTTCCACTGAAGAGTAAGCAAATTTAGGTTCTATTCCGGGCACCCAGCCAGCATAATGGATCACATTCTGAGAATCCAGCTCGAGCAATAAATCTTCGGGATCATCAAGCGCTACTACCCAGAGGGAGTTGATGATATCTTCATCCTCTTCTGTGCGGGTGAATAATAACCACTCACCATCTTCAGAAAGGGAAAACACCCTCCCGTCCAGGTCTCCAGTAGCTACCAGCAAGGAGCGGTTAGCGGTGGACTGATCCATAATCCAGGCATTACCGTTGGACAAATAGACCAGGGGGCTTGGCAAACCAATCGGGGCAATTGAAGATTGAACACCAACCAGGATGATTTCATTAACAGTCTCTTCTAAATCTAAGCTGCTGACCTCACTGAATGAAATCTCTTCACCATTTTCAAAAATACGCACAGAGATGATCTCCCTGATCCCGTTTTTCCCGGCCTGGAGCAGCTTTTCCTGACCCGCAGGTAGATTTTCTGTAGGCTGGCGGATGACCTCAAAAGGTATTACGACCTCTTCAGTTTCTATACTCTCTTCCACCCGGATGACATTGATATCTGTATCCTCTGTCAAGGAGATCACAACGGCTGGTTCAGTGCGGTCTTTTCCTGAAAGGGAGATTCCTGCCGCATCCAATGTATCTCCTACTGTTGTGCCAGCAGGAACCTGAATGGACTCAAGACGACCATCAACATTAATCTGGATCTGGATCTGTTCCGGTACGGATGGTTGAGAGACTGTGGAACAACCAGAACTTATCAATACCAAGGCGCAGGCAGCAAGGACGATCTTGTAAAAATGGTATAATTTCATGATAGTTTTTTAAATAGCAAACCCTCTATCAAGAGGGGATTTTACCCTCCTGGATGGCTCTAATTCCAGATTATAGCATGACAAAAGAAAAATACTCAGAGACGAATGACAAGCAAGACCTGAGCCCGAGCGCGCTCGTGGAAGCGATCCTGTTTGTTTCCCCCGAACCCATTACGGCAGCACAGATCTCTACCTTGCTGAACATCACCCCCAGGGAGGTAAAAAATGCCCTGGATGAACTTGAATCGCATTACCAGGGCAGAGGTATTCGCCTGCAGTATCACAAGAATAAAATTCAAATAACATCTGCTCCTGAAGCAGCTCATGTTCTAGAGAGTATGCTGGAGCTTGAAACTACCAGCACCCTCAGCCAGGCAGCCTTGGAAACTCTGTCAATAATCGCTTACCAACAGCCTATCACTCGCCCGCAGATCGACTCCATCCGTGGTGTAAACAGTGATGGTGTGTTGAGGACCTTGCTGAACAAAGGGTTGATCGATGACGTTGGCCGGGCTGAAGGCCCTGGCCGCCCGATCCTTTACAGCACAACCACAGAATTCTTGAAACATTTTGGACTTTCGTCCTACGATGAGCTGCCCCCACTTGACTTTGAAGAACTCCAGGACACCACAGATCCCCAGGTCTTGAAAGGATAAACTGGATTACAACCAAACTCTTCACCTGTTTCCCTAACCAATCTGTATGGAAAATCGCCTCCAAAAAATTCTCGCCCAAGCAGGATATGGATCCCGACGAAGCTGCGAGGTATTGATCAGCGAAGGACGGGTATCCGTGAACGGGAAAACTGCTTCCCTGGGTGATAAAGCGGATCAAGAACAGGATCAGATCTCAGTTGACGGAGTTCTGGTATCTTCCCCCAAAATAATTCAGTATATTATGCTGCATAAGCCTAAAGGGGTCTTGTCCACTGTCAGCGCGCCAGATCGGCGCCCAACGGTCCGCTCCCTGATTGATCTGCCTGGTCGCCTCTACCCGGTTGGCAGGCTGGACATCAATAGTGAAGGGCTGATCCTGATGACCAATGATGGTGTTTTAACCCATCAGCTAACTCATCCCAGTTTTGAACATGAAAAAGAATACAGGTTATTGGTAAATCCACAACCAAACGAACAACAATTAAAAGCCTGGCGCAAAGGCATGATCCTGGAGGATGGATCACACACACAGCCAGCCCAGGCCTGGATAGAACATAAAGACTCGGCAGGCACCTGGATGGGGGTTATACTTAAAGAAGGAAAAAAACGCCAGCTTCGCAGGATGGCCGAAAGTAGTGATCTGGTAGTAAAACGCTTGATCCGGATCAGAATAGGCAATTTGGACCTGGGAGATCTGCTCCCCGGTGAATGGCGAGAGCTGACCGGTGAAGAAATCAAAAACCTGCAAAGCCTAATCATCAGTAAAGGATAATTATGGAAACAGGCAGCGACCAAAAGAAGACTTCCTGGCTGGATAAACCAGCTTTCTCCAACATCAACATCTCCTGGGAAATGATTGTTTTTGGGATCATCCTCCTGCTGGCAGTCCTGTCCCGTTTTTATGATCTGGGAGCCCGGGTTATCAGTCACGACGAAACTTCCCATGTCTATTATGCCTGGCGACTGTTTAAAGGGATGGGTTACAGCCATGACCCCATCACCCATGGACCCTTCCAGTTTCATTTCCTAGCTTTGATCTATTTCCTGCTGGGAGATAACGACTATTCAGCCAGGGTCCCGGCAGCGATCGCCAGCGTGGCAGCTATCATTTTCTTATGGAAATACCGCCGCTACCTCGGCAACTGGGGTACTCTGGCTGCCTCCCTGATGTTCCTGATCTCACCTTTCCTGCTCTATTACGGGCGCTATACCCGCAACGAAGCATTCTCCGTCTTTTTTGGACTGATCACCATCTGGGCCATATTACGCTGGTTGGAAACTTCCTCCCCACGTTTTTTATACTGGTTAACTGCTGCAACAATGCTGCACTTCGCCACCAAGGAAACTGCTTTCATTTACACTGCCCAGGCGATGATATTCCTTGGCCTGGTCTTTATCGTCGACCTGAATAAAAAAGAGTGGGAACTGCCCGGACATAAGAAGATATTTAATGCTGGGTTGATCGGCACAGGTCTATTTCTAGCTTTGAGCTTCTGGGCCAAATCTTACGTGCCGGAATTTCCGATTGCTGATGACCAACCGGCTGGCCTTGATCCCATGACTACTCTTCCCTTGGCACTGGCAGGACTTACACTATTAGGATCCTTGATCATAACCATCACAGGGTATAAATGGAAAAACCTGAAAACCCTGCCTTCATTCAGTGCTTTACTGCTGCTCTTCACACTGGTGCTTCCCCAATTGGCACCTTTCCCCGCAAACGCTCTGGGATTAGATGCCCTGGATTATTCACCGAGCGGGATGTTTGCTACTGGCGCCATCATTGTGGTCTTAACTGCCATCGCAGTTGCAGTTGGATTGGCCTGGAATCGCAAAGAATGGTTGATCAATGCGGCTATCTTCTACATCCCCTTCACAATCTTTTATACAACATTCTTTACGAACGGCACCGGATTCTTTACCGGTTTGGTCGGTTCCCTGGGCTACTGGTTGAAACAGCAAGCTGTCGAACGCGGAAGCCAACCCTGGTACTATTACTGGCTGATCCAAATCCCGATCTATGAATACCTTCCCGCTCTGGCTGGCTTTGCGACAGCTATCGGGGTCGGAATAAAGAGCATCTCCAGAAAATCCAAACCAGCTCCAACCCAATGGGCAGAATTGGATGAAGATCAGACCAAGGCGCCTGTATTTGCCTTATTGGCCTTCTGGTCACTTACCAGTCTGATTGCCTACCCGCTCGCGGGTGAAAAAATGCCCTGGTTGACAGCCCACATCACTTTTCCGCTTATTCTGCTGGCAGCCTGGGGTTTCCAGCGAATGATGGCTGCATTTGATACCAAATCCTTTGGAGAGAAAAAAGGCTGGCTGGTGATGGGCATGATCTTGATCTTCCTAACCAGTTTCTTTGGAGTATTTGGATCTCTTCTCTCATCAACTCCCCCATTCCAGGGATCTGAACTTCATCAACTGAAAGAGACCGGGAATTTTCTGTCAGCTCTTCTCATTGCCGGAGTAAGCGGTTATATCATCTGGAAGCTGGTAAAGGATTGGCAACCGCTTCAGATCTGGATCTCAATAGCAAACAGCATCCTGCTTGTTCTGGTTCTGTTGACAAGCCACACTGCTATTCAGGCAGCATATATCAACTACGATGAACCAACTGAATACCTGGTTTATGCCCATGGCGGGCGGGGGATAAAAGATGCTCTGGAACAAATAGAGGAACTTTCATATCGCACCAGTGATGGTCTGGCCATGGAAGTCGCCTTTGACAATGAATCCACTTATCCCTACTGGTGGTATCTGCGGAACTATGAAAACCAACGTTATTATGGTGAGAATCCTACCCGCGATTTACGGAACGCCCCCGCTATCCTGGTCGGCAATAATAACTACGCCAAACTGGAGCCCATAGTAGGGAACGCTTATTATGAATTCAGATATCAGCGTATCATCTGGCCAAACCAGGATTATTACGACCTGACCTGGGAGAGGATCGGCAATGCCATTAAAGACCCTAATATCAGGGAAGGCATCTTCCGAATCTGGCTGCTGCGTGATTACCAGAAATATGCCGAAGCAACTGGTAAAAATATCAGTCTCGCCGCCTGGAGCCCCGCGGATGAGATGAAGCTCTACATCCGCAAGGATGTGGCGGCCCAGGTTTGGAATTACGGTACCCTTGACTTCTCTTCTGCACAGATTATAGATCCCTATGAAGGAAAAGAGCTTACCCTGGCCGCGGAACGCAGTATTGGTCAGACCGATCTGGTCTCTCCCCGTAATATGGAGCAAGCTCCTGACGGAACAATATACATCCTGGATACTGGC
>Ga0307441_1000560_pt1 | contig 13234 bp, 5 predicted proteins | sample SalMarWE160420MG_FD_202149 | JGI IMG/M metagenome (GOLD analysis project Ga0307441, IMG submission 202149) | Salt marsh sediment microbial communities from the Plum Island Ecosystem LTER, Massachusetts, United States - WE1604-20 | ecosystem: Environmental > Aquatic > Marine > Intertidal zone >... | reverse complement strand
GCCGGACAATATGTTCGTGAGTTTCAATCTCTTTATGGTAGAGCACTCCCTACTAGAGGAAATGTTCAACTCATTGGTAGTGGACAAACTCATAAAAAAGAAATTCTTTCCTTCTATCTTAAAGGATTTCTTGTCCCGTCAATTTGTCAAAGAACTAATCATTCTAAAGAATCTGTTGAACGTTACATTCGTGACTTTGAAGCTGTTAAACTTCTTGCTTCTAAGTTTGATGATCTCAATACTATTTCCCTTGTTACTCGTTTATCTAAATCTGTCGTCAGCCAGTATCTTGACTTATTACCGGCTGATTCTTAATTTATTGTGTCTTTCCTTTGGTATCATTTGATACTATTTTAATAATATCATCTTTTTCGTAATGGTATATTCATCAGCTTTTAATTGATAAAAATAAATTCCACTTGTAAGATTGCCCGCAGTGAATTCAATATTATAATAGCCAGCATGTTTTTCTTCATTCACTAAAGTTCTTATTTCTTTACCCAATACATCATAAACTCTTAAAGTTACGAAACAGGTTTTAGGAACAGAGTAATTTATCACTGTAATTGGATTAAAAGGATTTGGGTAGTTCTGTTCCAATTTGTAGTCTAGTGTTAATAATCGTTCAGAGACATTAGAAACAGCAATCATCTCAGAAAGCGGTCGCTTCCAGACACCCGCACCTGCTGTTCCCGCTACAAGATCCGAACCGAAAATGGCAAGGGAACGAATTCCCATATTTAATTCCTTTGTACTGACATTGGTCCAATTTAATCCTAAATCTGTGGAAAGAAACATACCTCTAGAGGTTCCGGCAAAGACGTTCGAGCCGGTAATTGCGAAATCGTAAATGTCACAATCAGGGAGCAGACCTCTAGCATTATTCAACCAGGTATTCCCGTCATCACTAGATCGGAGAAGACCCTGCGCACCCGTTCCAAGCAGAAGGTAAGGAGAAACATAGGTAATGGGGCGGGCATAGTCTGATTGACCTGGAGAATAAATCTTGGTCCAGCTTTTCCCATTGTCTGTTGAACTATATGCTCCCTCATACATGGCTGCGGCAAACAACTTGCCATTTCCGGATGAAATGGGACCTAAAGAGAAACCTGTATTTCTGTAAAGCCAGGTAATCCCATCGTCCGTCGAGCGAAACAAACGAAGATCTGATCCGCCGGCGAAAATAGTACTATCAGATTTCGTGAAACTACTAATATTTTGCCTCGTCCAGTTATTATTCACATCGATCCAGCTTGCCCCTTCGTCTGTCGAACGAAAGATGCCTGCGAGAGTGCCGGCAAGTAGTGTGTTTCCGAAATAAGCAATAGCGTTGACAGTAAAGCCACCCAAAGCCTGCATAGATTCAATAAACGAGCTGTCAAGACCGTTATTGACCGGTATCCACGGAGAACCTCCGTCGCGCGAACGAAAAATACCATTTCCGCACGTTCCGGCAAAAACAGAAGTTTTGGAAACTCCCAACGCAGTGACAAGACACGCTGTAATCCCCTCGTTGACGACATCCCAGCTGAGGCCTGCATTGGTTGATCTAAAAACTCCCGACTCAGTGCCTACAAATAAAGCAGATGTACCGGTGTCTAATTGAACAGTGGTTAGAGACCATAAATCACGAGCCCAGAGATTATTCTTTATTGCCTGCCAGTTATCACCGTTGTCTGTGGATAGAAATATTTGATTAAAACCTAATGCAACAACACTTGAACCGCCACTTCCATTTGGAATAAAAGCAAATGCTATTACATCTGTAGCAGGTGGCAATCCATTCCCACACGCCGTCCAGGATATCCCCTCATCCGTTGAGCGGAAAATGCTGTCTGCATACACCCCGGCGTAGATCACAGAATCGGAGGCACCTACAGCCCTAATTTCGCCTTTTAGTGTCGATGGTGTCCATGTCATTCCGTTATCGGTAGAGATGTAGATTCCAGTCCACACCGTTCCTGCAATGAGGCGTATTATTCCTGAATCTTTCGAGGCTGGTCTCACTACAATCCTTGAAATACCGGAAGGGGGAGGCGTTGTAGAAGAGACCCAATTTCTTCCGGCATCTGTTGACACAAACAGGGAACCAACCATGCCTGCAATAAGAACCGTATCTTTAGCTGTGTCGATATAGATCGCAGCAAGGCCAATATCGTGGTTTTCAAACAAACCACCGACTGATCTCCATGTATTGCCTCTGTCCGTAGTACAATAAAGTCCTGAAGAGGTCTCTGCATAAAGAGTTGATGCATCCACGCCGCTAAAAAACTTGATCACACGCCAGACAGCAGCTTGCTTCAAATCTGCAAAGACTGGCTTCCAGTGCATACCATTGTCTGTGGAGAGATATACTCCTCCTCCATCAGTGGCCGCAAAAATGTCATCGCCGCCGGTCAGAGAGTCCGGTATAGCAGCCATTGCAGTGACAAGTCCTCCAAACGGACCGCTGTTCTGAACCCACTGTGCGGAAGTCGGTAAGATGCAAGTTATCTGCAGGGTTATTAAGAGTGTAAGCCCAAAAATTTTATTCATTTAAACCTCCTTAATCTAAATCCGGTCGCCTACTGAATCTAAGATTATGAATTTAAGCGGAAGCTCAGAATAAAAAAACTTCAAACTTTTTATAAGCCTTGGTAGAGATTATTTGCTTCTGAAATAAGGTTAAACAAGTTCTTTTCAATTTACTCCCCGAAAAAATTCAAGAATAATATTAACTTAGTTCTATTTTACCATCTGAAGTACGCATTTATAATATAAAACTTAGTAATATAAACATAGATATCTAGAACTTATATTGATTTGAAAATTTAAATTTCAAAATTAATAACTTTAATACCTACATAACCAAAAGAAAAGAAGAAAAAGAATAATGGGAATGAAAACGTATCTAACTTATATAATTAGAAAAATAAAAATTCATTTATTATATATAAAATAATGCAAGAAAAAGTTTTAAAAGCAAATATTAATTTACAAAACCGTTATGCGAATAAGGTAATAGAATATTTTTAAAAATGTGTTGAATTTTCAACCTGAGCTAAATTAAACTGTGAATTTCAGTCTTCGACCCCGCTCAGACTGACAACAAGATTTATTTATTTTATAGATTTACAATGACGCCTAATTCAGATCCTTGAATATTACAATAAGTTAACAACTTCCGCTAAATTGGTTACTTTAAATTTGTGTTGTTTTCAAATCTTCGTGACCTAAAAGCTATTTAACAACATAAATTGAGACACGTTTTTGTACGGGGTTAGTAGCAAAGATATGACGCAAAGAATGAAAGCGGGTTTTATCATTTAATCTTAAAGCTTGAAGTGTACTCTTAAAATGCTTACTTATAAAATATTTATTGAGTTTTACACCATCAACGGGATTAATAACATAATCTCCTTATTAATTGCTACGGATTGTATAATTGATCTATTAGGATATTCGGTAAGTTTTTATTTTTAAATATCAATTATATACATTACTAAAAACATTCGGAATATTTTAACGTCATTATATCGGGAGAAAAATAATACAAAATTATTGATTCCGTTTCTATATAAATAAAAGCAAATTTTTATAAATTTATCAATGAAAAATATTTAATAAAGTACCATGTCTAAATCCAACTATCTTTGTTACTATAAATTTATTCTCCCAAATGCCTAAGTAGAAAGGTAATTAAATGAAATTTTTAACGGCAATAATTTTTTTATCATCATTAACTGCCATCTTCCCGCAGCAGCATTATTTAATTACCAATATCACCAATAGAAACAAAATTAGTTTAGACGGAAAATGGAGAATAATAATAGATCCGTATGAAGTAGGATATTATGACTATCGATATAAGCCGAGAAAGGATGGTTATTTTTTAAATAAACATCCTAAGGATAAAAATGATTTGGTTGAATATAATTTTGATAAATCGGAAACGCTTGAAGTTCCCGGAGACTGGAATACACAAAAGAAGGAATTGTTTCTTTACGAAGGGACAATATGGTATAAGAAATCCTTTAATTACAAAATTAAAACGGGAGTAAGAACTTTTATTTACTTTGGCGCGGCAAATTATGATGCAATTGTATATATAAACGGGAAAAAATTAGGGGAGCACGTCGGAGGATTTACTCCTTTCAATTTTGAAGTAACAAAATATTTAAAAAACGGTAACAACTTTATTGTTGTTAAAGTCGATGATAAACGGCTTAAAGACGGAGTTCCGACTTTGGATACCGATTGGTGGAACTACGGGGGATTAACTCGTGATGTTTACCTTGTGGAAGAACCGGAAACTTTTATTCAAGATTATTTTATCCAACTGAAAAAAGGATCACTAAATGAAATAAGCGGATGGGTAAAATTAAACGGGATAATTAAAAGGAAGGAAATAGATATCCATATACATGCTGCCGGTATTGATAAAAAATTTGAAACAAATGAAAACGGAATTGCGGAGATAAAATTTAGCGGCAAATTTAAATTGTGGTCGCCGGATAATCCGTATTTATATAATGTTAAAATTATTTCCGGAACCGATACGGTTAATGATCAGATCGGGTTTAGATCAATTGAGACAAAAGGCAATGAAATTTTGTTGAATAAAAAGCCGATTTTCCTTAGAGGAATTTCAATGCACGAAGAAGCCCCGTTTAGATCTGGCCGTGCATTTAGTTCTGCGGATGACCGTACTTTACTAACATGGGCAAAAGAATTAGGATGCAATTATGTACGCCTGGCTCATTATCCTTATAATGAACATATGATTCGGGAAGCAGAGAAAATGGGTATGCTGTTGTGGTCCGAAATTCCTGTTTACTGGACTATTCAATGGGAAAATCCAAATACTCTGGAAAATGCATTAAATCAATTGACGGAAAATATAACAAGAGATAAAAATCGTGCTCCGGTTATTATTTGGTCGATGGGGAACGAAACACCGAGAAGTGATGCTAGATTAAAATTCTTAAAATCATTGATTGAAAGTGCAAGAATTTTGGATCCGACAAGATTAATTTCTGCCGCAACCGAGACACATTATGATAGAAACAAGATAATAATTGATGATCCGCTTGGAAAGTATTTGGATGTTATCGGAGTAAACGAATATATCGGCTGGTATAACGGGAAACCGGAAGATGCAATTAAAAAAGAATGGGTAAGCGAATATAATAAGCCTTTAATAATAAGTGAACTAGGTGCCGCCGCATTGTATGGTTATCATGGTGATAAAAATACGAGATGGACCGAAGAATATCAGGCTAATGTTTATAAATACCAGATTGAAATGCTGAAAAAAATTTCATTTCTTAGAGGTGTCAGTCCATGGATACTTATGGATTTTAGATCTCCGAGACGTCCGCTCCCTTATTTCCAGGATTTTTATAATCGAAAAGGTTTAATTTCGAATCGTGGGGAAAAGAAAGAAGCGTTTTATATTTTGCGGGATTTTTATAATAAACTAAAATCTAATTAAAATTATAATATCCGCTAAAATCGTCGGTGTATTTTATTAAATTTAAAAGGTATATAAAAATCTTAAAAACTATTGGGAATATTACAACTGTTTGCACGAAGTTCCGCAGCAAATAATATTAATTTTGTTTTATAAAATTATTTCAATTTAGTTCAAAATAAGAGGTACAAAACTATTATGAATCCGGCAGTTACAGCAGTAAAAAAATATAGAGAAATATTTAACGAAGAACCGCTGCTTTTCCGTTCACCCGGGAGAATAAACTTAATCGGCGAACATACTGATTATAATATGGGATTTGTTTTACCTGCTGCAATAGATAAAGCGATTTATTTTGCACTTAATAAAAGGAATGATGACGTCTGCAGAATATTTTCTATGGATATGAATGATTCATTTGAATTTTCATTAAAGAACTATAGCAAGTCTGAAAAACATTGGTCTAATTATTTACTTGGAGTTGTTGATCAAATTTTAAAAGCCGGATATGCTGTAGAAGGTTTCAATTGTGTTTTCGGCGGAGATATTCCTATAGGTGCAGGATTGTCTTCTTCAGCGGCAATTGAAGCAGGAATGGCATTTGCACTAAATAAAATTTTTAATCTTGGAATTAATAAACTTAATCTGGTAAAACTGGCGCAAAGAGCTGAGAATGAATTTGTCGGTGTTCAATGCGGAATAATGGATCAGTATATTAATATCTTTGGTAAAAGCGGAAATGCTTTGCGAATAGACTGCCGTTCCCTGGAATATGAATATTTCCCGTTTGAATTTAATGATATTTCGGTTGTACTTTTCGATACTAATGTATCTCACTCGCTTGCTGCTTCGGAATATAACAAGCGCCGTCATGAATGCAGCGAAGGAGTATCAATAATAAACAAGGACCATCCCGAAGTAAAAAGCCTCCGTGATGCTACTATGGATTTGTTATCTGAATATAAGTCACGAATGAATGAAGTTGTTTATAAGCGGTGCAAATATGTTGTAGAAGAAGATGATAGACTGCTGAAAGCTTGTAATGCTCTTACCGGGCACGATTTGAAATTATTCGGTTCGTTAATGTATCAAACACATGAAGGACTTAGTAAAGATTATGAAGTCAGCTGTGATGAACTTGATTACCTGGTTGAATTAACAAAAGATAATCCGTCTGTTTACGGCTCAAGAATGATGGGAGGGGGATTTGGAGGCTGTACAATAAACTTAATAAAGAATGATGCGATTGAATCTATAAGTAAATCGATTACGGAAAAATACATGAAAAGATTTGGTTTGGAATTAAAAATCTATGTTACAAAAATAAACAGCGGAACAAGTTTAATAATCTTAAAAGAAAATGAAGCAGTTTGAATTAAATAATCAGCCTCACAGAAGGAAAAATATTTTAACGGGAGAATGGGTGCTTGTATCACCGCATCGTACAAAGCGGCCATGGAAAGGTGATGTAACAAAGCCAAACACGGAAATAAAAAGAAAGTACGAACCTGATTGTTATTTATGCCCCGGCAATAAACGGGCTAACGGGGAATATAATCCCGATTACAAAAGTACATACGTTTTTACTAATGATTATCCGTCGCTTTTAAAATCCGTTCAAAATAAAAAATTAAACCAAAAGGATTTGTTAATTGCAGAAGGCGAAAGCGGTATTTGCAGAGTAGTAAATTTTTCTCCGAGGCATGATTTAACACTTGCAGAGATGGAAGAGAAGGATATTGCAGAGGTAATAAAAGTATTAAGAGAAGAATATAAAACATTAGGTTCAAAGCTGGGAATTAATCATGTCCAGATTTTTGAAAATAAGGGCTTGTTAATGGGAAACAGCAATCCTCATCCGCATTGCCAGATATGGTCTCAAAGGAGTATCCCGGGAGAAGCTGCAAAAGAATTAAAACAATTTAAAAAATACTTTAATACTCACGGTACAACAATATTAAGTGATTATTTGAAACTCGAATTAAAGCTGAAAGAAAGGATTGTTTACAAAAATAATTCATTTGTAGTGCTGGTGCCTTTCTGGGCGGTATGGCCGTATGAAAGCATTATTATCTCATATCGGAAAATATCCAATCTGCTTCAATTCAATAAAAACGAGATAAAAGATTTTGCCAATGCATTAAAAATCTTAACTGTTAAATATGATAATCTTTTTAAAACTTCATTCCCTTATTCTTCAGGGATTCACCAGGCGCCTACAGACGGAAAGAAACATAATGAATGGCACTTCCATATGCATTTTTATCCGCCGCTTTTAAGATCGGCAAGCATAAAAAAATTTATGGTTGGCTACGAAATGCTTGCCGAGCCGCAAAGAGATATAACCCCCGAAACCGGTGCAAAAATTTTAAGAGAGCTGCCGGGTAAAAAGATCTAAGATCCGGTTGTGAATAAATTTTTATAAAGGAACTACGAAAATGAAAACATCTGCTCAAACAAGGAAAAAACTTTTTGTATTATTTACGTTTATAATAGTATCCGCATTCACGGTACTTTTATATTTCAATGGGAAAGCATATGCATCTTCTTCGCTGGATGCACGCAGCACAGAGAGATTCGATAATAATTGGAGATTCCATTTAGGGGATGTTAAAAACGGTCAGGAAGTAAAATTAAAAGATGATTCATGGAGAGTATTAAACCTTCCTCATGACTGGAGCATAGAAGGGAAATTTAATAAGAATAATCCGGCAGGAGTCGGCGGCGGAGCTCTTCCGGGAGGCATAGGATGGTACCGCAAAACTTTTTCTTTACCTGGATCCGATAAAGATAAACTGGTCTTTGTTAGTTTTGACGGAATATATCGTGACAGCCAAGTCTGGATTAACGGGCATTATCTGGGTATTCGTCCGTACGGCTACAGTTCATTTCAGTATGAACTTACTCCGTATTTAAATTACGGAAGTAAGAAAAATCTTATTGCCGTTAGGGTTGATAACTCCAAACAGCCTAACTCACGCTGGTATTCCGGCTCGGGAATTTATAGAAATGTATGGCTTGTAACTACAAATAAAGTTCATGTAGATCATTGGGGAACTTTTGTAACAACTCCGGAAGTCACTAGAAAATCTGCAGAAGTCTCTATTCAGATTAAAGTAAGGAATGCAGCAAACAGTGATCAAAAAGTAACGGTTAAAACTGCGGTGTTAAATAAAGATGGTGAAAAAGTTGCGGAAGTAGAAACCCCCGCTTTCATATTAAAAGATTCTGCTGTCGAAGTAAATCAAGAATTAACGGTGAAAAATCCTAAGCTTTGGTCGATTGAAGATCCAAATTTATATAAAGCGGTTACCACTATTGAAAACAACAGAAAGATTAGCGATGATTATAATACAACATTTGGGATCAGGACATTTAAATTTGATCTTAACAAAGGATTTTTCTTAAACGGAAAGCATGTAAAAATTTGGGGAGTCTGCGATCACCATGACCTCGGCTGTCTAGGTGCGGCAGTGAATTACCGAGCAATTCAGCGTCAGCTTGAATTATTGAAAAACATGGGCTGCAATGGAATCCGTACTTCACATAATCCTCCCGATCCGGAACTTCTTGATTTATGCGATAAGATGGGCTTCATTGTTATGGATGAAGCATTTGATATGTGGAAGATTCACAAAACAAAGTACGACTATTCTTTAGACTGGGACAAATGGCACAAGCGGGATCTTGAAGATATGGTTCTGCGGGATCGTAATCACCCAAGTATTTTTCTTTGGAGTATCGGTAACGAAATTCCGGAACAAGGGGATACCAGCGGCTTTACAATAGCAAGAGAATTACGCGGCATAATCAGGAGTCTTGATAAAACTCGTCCGATCACTTCCAACTGCAACGATACACACACTTCAAATTATATTATAAGATCCGGCGCACTTGATATAATCGGCTTTAGTTACTATCAGAATGATTATGCAACTTTTCAGAAAAACTTTCCCGGACAAAAACTGATAGGATCGGAAACAACATCTGCTCTTGAGACAAGAGGGCATTATGATATGCCTTCGGACAGTTTTCGCGTTTGGCCGAATTGGAGCAGCAGATCATCATTAAAAGGAAATCCGGACAATACATGTTCGGCTTATGACAATTGCTATGTACCGTGGGGCGAAACTCATGAAGAGGCGCTCAAGAATGTAATGAAATACGATTATGTTTCCGGTATGTTTATCTGGACGGGCTTTGACTATTTAGGTGAGCCTACCCCATATGGATGGCCTTCACGCAGTTCTTATTTCGGAATAATTGATCTGGCAGGTTTTCCCAAAGATGCATATTACTTATATCAGAGTGAATGGACAAAAAAACCTGTGCTTCACATTTTCCCTCCGTGGAATCCGCAGGTCTGGACTGAAGTTAGAAACGGCAAGCCTGATTGGAAGAAAGGGGATTCGGTTGATGTTTGGGCATATACAAACTGTGATAAAGTCGAATTATTTCTTAATAATAAATCTTTGGGAACACGGGTAAAAACCTCCGGAAAACTGCACTTAATGTGGCGAATCCCTTATAAACCGGGAACTCTTAAAGCTGTCGGCTATAAAGACGGCAAAGAAATATTGACAAGTTATGACAGAACTGCCGGAACACCTGCTAAAATTTATCTTAAACCTGATCGATCGACAATCCAGGCGGACGGCAGGGATCTTTCTTTTGTTACGGTAAAAGTTCTTGATAAAGACGGAACCATGGTTCCTTATGCAGACAACTTAATTAATTTTAAGATCTCAGGCGAAGGTGAAATTGCAGGTGTCGATAACGGATCGGAAACAGATCACGAACCTTTTAAAGCAGATTACAGAAAAGCATTTAACGGTATGTGTCTTGTTGTTATTAAGTCAAAAAATAAAAAAGGCAAAATTATTTTAAATGCTGCATCGAAAGGTTTGGAAAAAGCATCGATAGTTATACATGCAAAATAAAATTAAATACGCTGTATAAAATTGAGGTGCAGGAAGTAAATTGGTAAGCGGTAATTGGTAATCTGTGATCGGTAATGTGAACAAGACTTTATTTATCCGGTATCAGGAATCAGGAATCAGGTATCAGGTATCCGGCTTCAATCATTCTACTTTAGTGAATAGTGAGTAGTAAATAGTGAATAGTAAAAAGTGAGTAGTGAATAGTGAATAGTTAGTGGAAAGTTGTAAATAGTAATCGGTAATCTGTGATCAGTAATTTGAATAAGACTCTATATATCGGGTATAAGGAATCCGGTATATGGTACTCGTTTCCTTTTCTCCGTTTTCCGTTTTCCGTTTTATTCCTTTCACTTTTCACTTTTGACATTTCGCCTTTCTTCATCCTCTTTGTCACTTTGTCAATTTGTTTGCCATGCCATTTTGGTTTCACCAATATTTTATGTCACTCTTTTCCATGACCACGGCTCGGTTACGGGACGGGCAGAGTTTTATAGCGCTATCTATCTGTTTTTTTCAGGATTCAACGCACCCCTTTTCTTCCCCTCCTGCCTGCATACCTTCGGTATGTAAACCGGCAGGTAAACTCAAGAGGGGATTTATTTGTAATGGTAACTTAGTATTTGAAGTCCTGTCATTTTACTAAAGATTGCTGTCATACCTTGCGCCACATACTGTCATGCCGGACCTGCTTGTCCGTCCTTTGGCGGAATCCGGTATCTCTGATATTTTTATGTCACTCTTTCAGAGTTTTGGAACGCCATCTATCTAATTTTATTTTATAATAATATCAGCCCTTCGGGCTTGAGAATGAATCTTCTTTACTTTTCAACTTTCTTCTTAATTAGTGAATAGTGAGTGGTGAGTAGTGAGTGGTGAATAGTTTTAATTTGTAATCTGTAATCAGTAATGTGAAGAGGATTCTTTCCGTCAAATATGCGTAAACAGGTATCCAGCATCCGTGGTAACAATAATCATGCTTTTACAACTAATGATCATCAATGGCATAGAATGACAATCCCGTTTTTAATCCGGCTACTCATCCCTTACCCTTTTTTCTTCTCACTAATCACAATTCATTTCTTACTAAATCCCATTCTCTGTCCTGCCTCTTTTCTCGTTTCAAGATATCTGCATATTTTTATAGTATTTTTTATGTCACTCTTTCAGAGTTTTAGTTCGATACCTATATGTGGTTTTTAGAATAATATCAGCCCTTCGGGCTTGAGAATGAATCTTCTTTCACATTTTACATTTTTCATTTGTAAGCTTGTTACTTTGTCACTTTCTTCGATCTCCATAATTAGTGAAGAGTGAACAGTGAATAGTGAATAGTAAACAGTGAATAGTTAGTGGATAGTTGTAATTGGAAATCTGTAATCAGTAATCTATAATTTGTAATTTTTAATCTGTAATCGGTAATCAGTAATGTGAAACGGATTTTATCTATCCAATATCAGATATCCAGCGTACTGCCGAAGGCATCCTATGTAGTAGTACTTCGGACCAACGGGGGATCAGAAATCTCTGAGATTATAGCCTCCGTCAAAGCCGAACAGGTTTACCGGATTTACATTTGATATGAAACTTAAGAAGTCTTTTGTGACAATTTGACAGACTTTTTTATATAAAAATTGAATCTAAATTGAAGGCCGGTCATAGACTTGTTATAGGCTTGTTACAAGCTTGGAGGATTTATTTTAATCCGGTAGTTCCTAAGACAAAGGCAGACAAAAAAGCAGAGAAGTATATTGCTGCTGCTTGTTGATAATTTTTAGTAAAAAGAGAAGTTTTCCTTATGTTTATAAGTCACGTTCATCAAGCCTGACTTTTCGAGAATGTTCATTGGCATCCCGGTTCTAGAGAACGGCAACAAATTCGACAAGATAGGGTATCCGTCTGCGCCGGGCAGGTCCGCCAGAAAGACAATTGTAACGTTAACAGTGTTTGTCATTGCGGACTCTGCCGAAGGAATCTCTTAGGGAGATCCGCAATCTCTTCTAAGAACTGTTAAAATGCCTTGCTTGAAATAGAGATCCCGGATCAAGTCCGGGATGGCATGATAGCCTTAACTTTTATTATCATTGTTTCCATACATACCGTCATCCGGCCTCTGAACCGGAATCTCAAATTCTAAAAGTCCCCTCCCGGGAGGGGATATAGGGGTGGGTTAATTATTTAACTCTTTCAGAGTAATTGTTCTATTGGTTAGCTATTAAAGTCCGGGGTCGCTGTCTCCGGTTGTAATATTTTTCCCCTCTGGCTGCGGCTTGTGCCTACGCCAAGACGAGTCGGGGAATGTACATGGCAAAATATTATTATTCTGCAACCAACACACCCCTTTTCTTCCCCTCTCAAGAGGGGATTATTAGTAATAATAACTTAGTGATTGTAACATTAACATTTTTATTTATTTAGGTTATCACATATTGATTAAATCTAAGATACTTAATTACGCCAGAATGACAATATTATGTTTGCTGTTTATTGTTATTCATGTCTTTATATTCTATCATCCCGGACTAGCCTTTCCTCCTTCGGCGGAATCCGGTATCTCTGATATTTTTATGTCACTCTTTCAGAGTTTTAGTTCGATACCTATATGTGGTTTTTAGAATAATATCAGCCCTTCGGGCTTGAGAATGAATCTTCTTTACTTTTCAACTTTCTTCTTAATTAGTGAATAGTGAGTGGTGAGTAGTGAGTGGTGAATAGTTTTAATTTGTAATCTGTGATTAGTAATGTGAAGAGGATTCTTTCCGTCAAATATCCGTAAACAGGTATCCGGCAACCGTGGTAACAATAATCATGCTTTTACAACTAATGATCATCAATGGCATAGAAT
>Ga0307441_1000555_pt1 | contig 13316 bp, 8 predicted proteins | sample SalMarWE160420MG_FD_202149 | JGI IMG/M metagenome (GOLD analysis project Ga0307441, IMG submission 202149) | Salt marsh sediment microbial communities from the Plum Island Ecosystem LTER, Massachusetts, United States - WE1604-20 | ecosystem: Environmental > Aquatic > Marine > Intertidal zone >... | reverse complement strand
CTCCGAGGGCGGGACGCTGCGCCCGCCGCCCGGGTCGGCGAAAGTAGTCTCAGGGCCGTGATCGACCTCAAGCTGCTCCGCGAAGACCCCGACGCCGTGCGCCGTTCCCAGCTCAGCCGCGGCGAGGACCCGGCGCTGGTGGACACCCTGCTGGCAGCTGACGCCGCGCGGCGCTCTGCGATCTCGGCCGCCGACGCACTGCGCGCCGAGCAGAAGAGCGCCAGCAAGAGCGTGGGCGCCGCCTCTGCCGAGGAGCGCCCGGCCCGGCTGCAGCGCGCCAAGGAACTGGCCGAGCAGGTCAAGGCCGCCGAGTCCGCCCAGGTGAACGCCGAGGCGGCGTTCGCCGCGGCTCACCTGGCGATCTCGAACGTGGTCCTCGACGGGGTGCCCGCCGGCGGGGAGGACGACTTCGCCGTCCTCGACGTCGTCGGGGAGCCCCCCGCGATCGACGACCCGAAGGACCACCTGGAACTCGGCGAGTCGCTCGGCCTGATCGACATGCAACGCGGCGCGAAGGTGTCCGGCTCGCGGTTCTACTTTCTGACCGGCCGCGGCGCGCTGCTGCAGCTGGGCCTGCTGCAGTTGGCGCTGCGGCTGGGCGTCGAGAACGGCTTCGTCCCGATGATCCCGCCGGTGCTGGTGCGCCCCGAGGTGATGGCCGGGACGGGATTTCTGGGCGCCCACGCCGACGAGGTCTACCGGGTGGAGGCCGACGACCTCTATCTGGTCGGCACGTCGGAGGTGCCCTTGGCCGGCTACCACGCCGACGAGATCCTGGACCTGTCCGGCGGGCCGCTGCGGTACGCGGGCTGGTCGTCGTGTTTCCGCCGGGAAGCCGGCAGCTACGGCAAGGACACCCGCGGCATCATCCGGGTGCATCAGTTCGACAAGGTGGAGGGGTTCGTCTACTGCGCGCCCGACGATGCGGAGGCCGAGCACCGGCGGCTGCTGGATTGGCAGCGCGAGATGCTGGCGCTGATCGAGGTGCCGTATCGGGTGATCGACGTCGCCGCGGGCGATCTCGGCTCGTCGGCCGCCCGCAAGTTCGACTGCGAGGCGTGGGTGCCCACCCAGCGGACCTACCGCGAGCTGACGTCGACGTCGAACTGCACCACCTTCCAGGCGCGTCGCCTGTCGACGCGCTACCGCGACGGCAAGGACGTGCAGGGCAAACCGCAGACCGCGGCCACGCTCAACGGCACGCTGGGCACCACCAGATGGCTGGTCGCGATCCTGGAAAACCATCAGCAACCCGACGGCAGCGTGCGCGTCCCGCGGGCGCTGGTCGGATTCGTCGGCGCCGAGGTGCTCGAGCCGCCGGCCTGACCGTTCGCCGCCAGGGGGGTGAAGGCAATGGGCGCCCCCAGGAGGGTGCACCGCCGGGCCCAGCGACTCTGCGCCGCGGCGTAGGCGGCCAAGCGCCGCGGCGGCAACCAGGTCGGCCACCACCCGGTCCGGCGCGGTGACGGCGTCAGCGCCCGGAAAAAGCTAAGCGTCCAACGTTTCGCGGGCCTGCTCGTGCCGGTGTTGGCGCTCGATGGTGGCGAAGTAGAAGGCGAAGGCGAAGGCGAAGCTGGTGAACAGGCTGGACACGAAATAGAGCCAGGGGTGGCGCAGCTTGCGGCGGTACCCGTCCACGATGGTGAACAGCGGCAGCAGGATGACGTTCGCGATCGTGTAGTCCTGGCTGGCCGAGCTGGCGGCGGGGTTGGTGAACATCAGCCGGATGTAGTCCGACCAGCTGCCGGGACCCCAGATCGGGTTCGCCGACCCCTGTGCGTACTGCTGCACGAAGTGGATGTTGAACCACCAGCCCAGCGCCACCGAGGCGATGCCGACGACGTAGTAGACGCATTCCAGCGGCGAGAACATCGGGCCGCCGGCCGGTCTGGCGAAAACGTTGGAGTTCGACGCGACGATCCAGCCGATGACGGAGAGCCCGAGAATTGCGTGCACGAGAAGCGAGACCATGGGCGCAGTGTCACCTCGCCCGTGAGTTTTGTCAATAATGACACAACCCCGGGTTGGGGTACGTTACTGCCATGGTGAGGCCGGCGCAGACCGCGCGCAGCGAACGCACGCGAGAGGCGTTGCGCCAGGCCGCGTTGGTGCGGTTTTTGGCCCAGGGCGTCGAGGACACCTCGGCCGAGCAGATCGCGGCCGACGCCGGGGTCTCCCTGCGCACGTTCTACCGGCACTTCAAGTCCAAGCACGACCTGCTGTTCGCCGACTACGACGCCGGGCTGCACTGGTTCCGCGCGGCGCTGGACGCCCGGCCGGCCACCGAGCCGATCATCGACTCGGTCCGGGCGGCCATCTTCTCGTTCCCCTACGACGTCGACGCGGTCACCAAGATCGCCACGCTGCGCGAGGGCGAGCTCGACCCGGGCCGCATCGTGCGACACATCCGAGAAGTCCAGGCCGACTTCGCCGATGCCGTGGCCGCGCAGCTGCAACGGCGGAGCCGCGCGACGGGACCGGCCGGGGCCACCCCGGACGCCCGGCTGCGCGTCGCGGTGACCGCGCGCTGCATCGCGGCCGCGGTGTTCGGCGCGATGGAGGTCTGGATGCTGGGCGACAACCGCACCCTCGGCGAGCTGGCCCGGGTGTGCCATGTGGCGCTGGAGTCGCTGCGGGCCGGCATCACCGGCGCCGGGGGAGACTGACAAACTTTCGTCATAATTGACAAAACTTTGCGTCCGTGCCAGCCTCCAATCCGGGAGGTCGGGACATGTCTGATTACGACGCGATAGTCATCGGTGCCGGGCACAACGGGCTGACCGCGGCGGTGCTGCTGCAGAAGGCCGGCCTGCGCACCCTCTGCGTGGACGCCAAGCTCTACGCAGGCGGGATGGCCTCCACGGTGGAGCTTTTCGACGGCTATGAGTTCGAGATCGCGGGCTCCGTGCAGTTCCCGACCGCGGCGGTGGTGGTCGAGGAGTTGGGCCTGGACACGCTGCCGACGATCGACCTGGACGTGATGTCGGTCGCGCTGCGCGGCGTGGGTGACGACCCACTGGTGCAGTACAGCGACCCGATCAAGTTGTTCGCCCACCTCAACGAGGTGCACGGGGCCGATGCCGTCAACGGCATGGCGGGGTTGATGGCCTGGAGTCAGGCGCCGACGCGGGCCCTGGGCCGGTTCGAGGCCGGCACCCTGCCCAAGACCTTCGACGAGATGTACGCCTGCGCCTCATGCGAATTCGAGCGCTCGGCGATCGACGACATGCTGTTCGGGTCGGTGACCGACATCTTGGACCGCTACCTGCCCGACCGCGAGAAGCACGGTGCGCTGCGCGGCTCGATGACCGTGCTGGCGGTCAACACCCTCTACCGCGGTCCGGCCACGCCGGGCAGTGCGGCGGCGCTCGCCTTCGGTCTGGGCGTCCCCGACGGGGACACCATGCAGATGAAGAAGCTGCGCGGCGGCATCGGCGCGCTCACCTCCCATCTGTGCCGGCTGCTCGAGAGCCACGGCGGCGAGGTGCGGCTGCGCACGAAGGTGACCGAGATCCTGGTCGACAACGCCCGGTCCGGGGGCCGGGTGACCGGCGTGCGCACCGAGGGGGGTGACACCATCGCCGCCCCGATCGTCGTCTCGGGCATCGCGCCCGACGTCACGCTGAACGAGCTCGTCGATCCCGCCGTGCTGCCCGCCGACCTGCGGGCCCGCTACGCGCGCACCGACCACCGGGGTAGCTACCTGCAGATGCACTTCGCGCTGGACGAGGCGCCCGCCTTCGCCGCGCCCTACGAGGCGCTCAACGACCCGGCCATGCAGGCGTCGATCGGACTGTTCTGCACGCCCGAGGAGGTCCAGCAGCAGTGGGAGGACTGCCGCCGCGGGATCGTCCCGGCCGATCCCACCGTGGTGCTGCAGATCCCGTCGCAGAACGACCCGGACCTGGCGCCCGCGGGCAAGCACGCCGCCTCGGCCTTCGCCCTGTGGTTCCCGATCGAGGGCGGCGCCGATTACGGCCAGGCGAAACTGGAGATGGGCCAGCGCGTGATCGACAAGATCACCCGGCTGGCGCCCAACTTCGAGCGCAGCATCATCCGGCACACCACATTCACCCCGCGGCACATGGGTGTGATGTTCGGGGCGCCGGGCGGCGACTACTGCCACGGGCTGCTCAACCCCGACCAGATCGGCCCCAACCGGCCCGGCCCCAGGGGGTTCGTCGGCCAACCGATCCCGGTCGACGGGCTGTACCTGGGCAGCGCGGGTTGCCACGGCGGGCCGGGGATCACGTTCATTCCCGGGTATAATTCGGCGCGACAGGCGCTCGCCGACCGTTCGGCCGATCGAATCGATGCGATTCGCCCATCCGGTGGGTGAGCTGGCCGAACCCGGGGCGGCTCATAGAATCGACGGCTAGGCTACCGAAGACCTGACCTACCCCGTGCCGGGCGTGACGGAGAGGCCGCTCCCGCTACGCGACGGAGGTGGCGATTCAGCGCCGGGACCGGGACTCGGGCGCTTCGGTACAGGAGGTATCAATGCGGGTTGGGCTGTTGGACGTCTCCACGGTCAACGAGTGGGAGCTGGCCCCCGGCACGCTTGTTTCTTGGCACGCATCCGCTGCTTCGCTCGCCAGGGCCCGCGACGCGTCCGTGAGTCCCGTGCCGCCCAGTTATGTGCAGGCCCGTCATCTTCGGAGCTTCTGCGAGCAGGCCGCCCGGGGGTTCGAGCACTCCCGGCTGCTCATCGCGTCCGGCGAGGCGCCCGGTCGGTGTGATCTCCGCGCCATGACCTACGTGATTAACAAACACCTTCGCCGACACGACACATACCGCAGCTGGTTCGAGTACCACGATGCCGACCACATCGTGCGGCACACCATCGCCGATCCTGCCGATATCAAGTTTGTCCCTTCCGAGCATGGCGAGCTGACCAGCGGGGAACTGCGAGACCACATCGTTTCCACGCCGGATTCGCTGCAGTGGGACTGCTTCGGCTTTGGGATCATCCAGCACCCGGACCGGTTCACGTTCTATGCCAGCATCGATCATCTGCATGCCGACGGGCAGTTCGTCGGTATGGGATTGATGGAATTTCAGACCATGTACGCCGAGCTCTTGACGGGAAAGCCGCCGGTTGGCCTACCGCAGGCCGGCAGCTATGACGACTTCTGCGTCCGGCAGCGGGCGTACACCTCCGCGTTGACCGTGGATTCGCCGGAGGTACGTGCGTGGATCGACTTCGCTGAAGCCAATGACGGGACGTTTCCCAAGTTCCCGCTGCCGCTCGGCGACGAGTCTGTGCCCTGTGGCGGCGACCTGATGACGATGAGGCTGATGGACGAGCGACAAACGGAGCGATTCGAAGCCGCCTGCGTGGCGGCCGGCGCCCGTTTCATTGGGGGCATGTTCGCGTGCATTTCCATCGCGCTTCACCAATTGACAGGCGCCAAAACATATTTCGGCATCACCCCGAGAGACACCCGTACCGAAGCCGACTTTACGACACAGGGCTGGTTCACCGGCCACATCCCGGTAACCGTTCCGGTCTCGGGATCGTGCTTCAACACCATGGCGCAGAACGCGCAGATGTCTTTCGATTCGGGCGCGAATCTGGCGCAAGTGCCATTCGAACGCGTCGTGGAATTGGCGCCGTCGCTGCGCAACCCCCCACCGCTCTTCTCTCTGGTCAACTTCTTTGACGCACAAGTTGCCCCGCTTTCGATGCTGGCCAAATTGCTCGGGGACCGGACCGTCGGTGGTCACAGCGACGGCAGGGTCACCTACCCGCTGAGCACGATGATTGGTCGATTCACGCAGACCACGGCGGGTGTGCTGTTCCCGGATAATGCGGATGCTCGCGATTCCATCACTCGATACCTGGGGGCGCTAAAATCCGTGTGCGTCCGCGTTGCCGATGGCGGGGCAGCGGAACGTGAACGCACCGTCGCCGATCTCTCGACGCAGGCGGTCTCCTAATTTCCAGGCGGTTGTGAATGTCGGGGCGGCTAGAGCAGGTCGGGCGCCCCGGCCAGGACACCCCGGTGGGCGTGTTTCCACGGCTGGGCCGCCTGATCGCGCGCAGGCCGTGGCTCGTGATCGGCGTCTGGGTCGTGCTCGCGGGCGTGCTGTCGCTGACCATGCCGTCCCTGGACGAGGTATCCCAGCGGCATCCGGTCGATCTTCTGCCGGCGGCAGCCCCCGTTCTGGTCGCGACCGAAAACATGACAGCGGCGTTCCACGAACCCGAGTCGGAAAGCATCGCGGTGGTGGTGCTCAGCGATGCCAAGGGGCTAAGCCCAGCCGACGAAGGCACCTACGAGAGACTGGTTGAAAGCCTGCGCCGGGATACCCGAGACGTGGTGACGCTGCAGGATTTCATTTCGACGCCGCCGTTGCGTGAGTTGTTGACAGGCAAGGACAACCAGGCCTGGGTCTTGCCCGTCGGTCTGCCGGGCGACTTGGGTTCGCCCCAGTCCAAGCACGCGTTTGCGCGGGTGGCCGACATCGTCAAACGCGACGTCGCGGGTTCCACGCTGACGGCGAACCTGACCGGGCCTGCGTCCACTGTCGCGGACCTGAACCTCACCGGACAGCGGGACAGGACTCGGATCGAACTCGCCATCATCGTTTTGTTGTTCGTCATTTTGCTGGTCATCTACCGAAACCCGGTCACGATGGCGCTGCCGCTTGCGGTGATCGGCATTTCGGTAGTGGTTGCTCAGCGGGTTGTTGCGATGGTGGGACTGGCTGGCCTCGGCGTTGCCAACCAAACGACTATTTTCATGACCGGGATGATGGTCGGCGCCGGAACGGATTACGCCGTCTTTCTCATCAGTCGGTACCACGACTATCTCCGTCAGGGCTTGGATTCGGATCGAGCGGTCGCCAGGGCATTGACATCCATCGGCAAGGTGATCGCGGCCTCCGCGGCCACCGTGGCGGTCACGTTTCTTGGGATGATCTTCACGCAGTTGGGAATCCTGCGAACCGCCGGCCCGGTGTTGGGAATTTCGGTCGCCGTGGTCTTCTTCGCCGCGGTGACCCTCCTGCCGGCCCTGCTCGTGCTGGCCGGACGCCGCGGTTGGATTGCGCCGCGACGCGACCTCACCCGCCGTCTGTGGCGCCGATCGGGAATCCAGATCGTGCGTAAGCCGAAGACGCATCTGCTCGCCAGCGCGCTGGTGCTGATCATTCTGGCCAGCTGCGCGGGTCTGGCCCACTACAACTACGACGAACGCAGCTCGCTGCCGGCTTCCGCCGAAAGCTCGGTTGGCTATGCCGCGCTCGATAAGCATTTCCCGCCCAACTTGATCATCCCTGAATACCTCTTCATCCAATCGCCGCGCGATTTGCGCACGGCAACCGCGCTTGCCGACCTGGAGCAGATGGCGCAGCGGGTAAGCCAAGTGCCGGGCGTCGCCAGTGTCAGGGGCATCACCCGACCAACCGGCGAGTCCCTGGAGCAGGCCAAACTCTCTTGGCAGGCGGGCGAAGTCGGTAAGAAGCTCGACGAGGGCGCGAGGCAGATCGTCGACAACACCGATGATCTCGACAGGCTGGCGGGCGGCGCCAACGAATTGGCCGGCAAGCTTGGTGACGTACGGACCCAGGTCAACCAGGCTGTGTCGGCGGCCGGCGGGCTGGTTGACGCGCTGGGATATCTGCAGAACGTCTTCGGCGGAAATCGGGCACTCGGCGAACTCGAGGGCGCACAGAAACTGATCAGCAGCATGCGCGAACTGGGCGACGCCATCGGCGCAAACGCCGACTTCGTCGCCAACAACTCCGATTGGGCCGGCCCGGTGCTGGGCGCCCTCAACAACAGCCTGATGTGCAGTGCCGAACCCGCATGCGTCAATGCGCGCACCGAACTGGAGCGACTGGTCGCAGCGCGCGACGACGGAACGCTCGGCAAGATATCCGAGCTGGCTCGACAGTTGCGGGCAACGCAAGCCGTGCAGACGCTGGCAGCAACGGTATCGGGGTTACGGCGGGCACTTTCGGCCGTCGTCGGCGCTATGGGTTCGTTGGGGATGGGCAGTCCGGGCGGCATGCGGGCGAAGATCAACTTGCTGCAACAGGGTGCCAACGGTCTCGCCGACGGCAGCCGCCAACTGGCCGACGGCGTACAGCAATTGGTCGACCAGGTCAAAAGGATGGGTTTCGGGCTAGACGAGGCCTCTGCGTTCCTGCTCAGTATGAAAAACGACGCGACAACCCCGGCGATGTCCGGTTTCTACATTCCCGCACAGGCGTTGTCCTATGCCACCGGCAAAGGAGACGGCCCCGCGGCGATACCGGGCGAGGTCCGCGACCTCCTGGGCGGGGTGGATACCGATCAGCTCAAAAAACTTGCCGCTGCCTTCGTTTCACCCGACGGGCATGCCGCGCGCTACCTGATACAGACCAAAATCAATCCGTTCAGCACCGCCGCGATGGACCAGATCAACTCCATCACGGCCGCCGCCCAAGGGGCTCAACCGAATACCACGCTGGCCGATGCCAGGGTGTCGGTGGTGGGGCTACCCGTCTTCGTTAAGGAGACGCGCGATTACTACGGCCACGATCTGCGGTTCATCATCGTGATGACCATCTGCGTGGTGCTGCTGATCCTGATCGCGTTGCTGCGCGCGATCGTTGCGCCGCTGTACCTGATCGGTTCGGTGATCATTTCCTATATGTCGGCACTCGGCATCGGCGTCATCGTGTTCCAATTCATTCTCGGCGGGGAAATGCATTGGAGCGTACCCGGATTGACGTTCGTCATATTGGTCGCGGTGGGCGCCGATTACAACATGCTGCTCATCTCCCGGCTGCGTGACGAGTCCAAGGTGGGCATCCGCTCCGGTGTCATCCGTACCGTGGGCTCAACCGGAGGTGTGATCACCGCGGCGGGCCTGATCATGGCCGCCTCGATGTTCGGTCTGGTATTCGCCAGCCTAAGCAACGTCGTGCAGAGCGGCTTCGTTCTCGGGACCGGGCTGTTGTTGGACACCTTCCTACTGCGCACCGTCACGGTGCCCGCGATCGCGGTGTTGCTCGGGCGGGCGAACTGGTGGCGGCCGCCGGGCCGGGGGCTGTCGGAGTGGTGGCCCCTGCGGCGGCAGCGCGGCCGGACTTATGCGGCAAAACGCAAGCCGCTCTTGCCTGAATCAGAGAAGTCAGAGAACCTGCCGGCGTGGACGGACGGCGACGCGATCAGTTTCTCGATGCATGACGGGCTGCGACTCTAGCCACTGGCGAGCCAATTGGCGAGCCAACCGACGAGCAGATGTCGGCGCCGGCCGGTTACTTCTTGCGACGCAGCAGCCGGCCGAGCTTTGGCAAGATCCCCCTGCCCTTGCCGATTTTGGGGCCGGGAAGAGCGTTTCGGGCCAGGTTGCCGACGGAGAGAGTGCCCGTGGCCGCGTTGACGCCGCCCAAAGTGGCTTGGACCGGGAGAGTTACTGCGGGGGAGCTGGCGGGGATATCGGTGACGGCGTTGATGAGTTGGACCGGACTGTGCGCAGGCCCCGGGTCATAGGCCCTGTCGATCAGCGGCCGCAGGGCCGCGTCGATCGGACCTAGCGCCTCGGGGGGCAGGCCCCCCATGTCCACAAGTGCCCGGGCGAGTGGTAGCTCGTCGTTCCGGATGAAATACGTCGTCGTGGTGCCACCCAAGGTGTTGGTTGTCCTCGTGATGTCCCGGGGAGCGACGCGGGCTGGGTCGGAGAATGCTGTGGCGCTGTGTCCGTAATACCCTCCCGCGACGATCGCGTTCAGGTCAGCAAGCAGATTCCCCGGATGGTTGGGCGGATCGGAAAAGGGGTCGTATTGGCCCACGATGTTGATCGTGCGGTATTGGCTCTCTACCGGGCCCGGGACCGTGTAGTCGATGATCGGCACGTGGGTTCCGGGTCCGAAGGCCTTGAAGAGAAGGTTATTGGGGTCACCGGCCTTGATGAACGTGAGCTGGTCGGGCGGTGGCGCGGTCGGGTCGTGCGCCAGCCGCGCCTGCTCGCGGTCGAGCGCCAGCGTTCCTTGTGACAGTCCGGCCACGTAGATGGGCCCGTTGGTGCCACGGATCGCCGCGTCGAGATTGCTCGTTCCGGTATCTACTGAGCTGTTTACGGTCGGCGAATCCAGGCCTGTGACCGGCCAGAAGCTTCCGGGATAGGGAATGACGCGCCGGACCGCGTCGGGACTGTAGTAGTTCGCGTCGATTTGAGGCTGCATCGCGGGTTTGAAATGGTACAACGACCTCAGCGGCCGATAGGGAGACGGCGCGGTGCCAGGCACTATCAACGCGGTGTCGGCTGATGCGACATTATCGCCGAAAACCGCTGCACCCGTTAGCGCTCCAGCAGCGACGATGCGGGTGAGTAACTTATTCACGAACTCTCCTCCAAAGAGGTCGAGCGGCCTATGGCGAGGATGTTACCTGTCGCGAGGCGGCGGCGCGGGCTTACCGGCACCTCAGAGGTTGGCCAAGCCGAGCACGAGCATGAAGACACCCCCCGCGGCCACCAGGGTAGCGACGTCTCGGCGGTTGCGAGACCGCAGCCAGGTTTGCAGTGCCGCCGTGAACGCCCGCGTCCTCTGCGGCGCGGCCAGGTAGCTGATGAGCGGCAGTTCCGCCATGGTGAACGCCACCAGGTTGAATGTCAGAAGAGCCTGGGCCTGCGCGACCGGTGCTGCATGCGAGGCGAGGATGGCGGCCATCGAACCCATGAAGTTGGCGGAAGGTAAGGCGGCACCCAGTCCGCTGATCCCCGCGACATAGAGTGCGTCCCCTCGCAGAAAACACCGCGCACGCTCTGTGAGGCTCTGCAACACACTCTGCCGTGGCCGTTCCAGCAGGCTAACGCTTCCATGGCCGCGGGCCGCGGCCACTGCCGGGGTGCGCGGAAAAACCTTCCGCAGCGCCACAGTTGTCGAGAGCACAATGGCGATCAGCAAAGCGATCACTCCGGAGCCGACCTGAACCTCTGCCACGGTCAGGTGGCCGATCATCGGTGCGGTCCTGAAGGCGAAGAGCATGACTAGACCCACACCCGCACCCATCGTGAAACCACCGCACAAGAAGACGAAGAGTTGCAATAGCGGGCGTCGCTTGTTGAGCAGAATAATGACCAATCCCAGCCGGATCGGTTCGAAGATCACCGAGCCCGCCAGGATCAGCACGGTGGCCCACATGCTGGGCCACCGTACCGGACCCACCGCGGCCCTGTCCTGAAACTCACTGCGGGTAGCTTCTCGACAGCAAGATCCTGTGAAGCTTCTGTAAGCAATTCGCAAGTGGGGCGTAGCGCGCGGCAATCTCAGTTGCACGCCGCGGGTCCGCAGCACCAACTGCGGCCGGGACGTCCCGGAGACGGCTGAACATCCGGTTCCGGTCCGGTGGTACCGTGGTTTCTCCAAGGAAGATCGCACATGAGCGGATGGGTCGAACCGCTCGATTGCAGATACTGCGGTGCATACTGGCGGTGCCCGCTCCTCGTGGCGAAGCGCTGCGGCGGAAATCGCGAGGAGCGATCGCTTGACGGATCGCCCAGCGCGACTGCACTGAAGCCGAATGGCGGGAAGGTCATTAGAAGCACGAGTGTTTGGCATAACAACGCTTCACGACTGGGAGCCGGACCCGGGCCCCGTCATCTGTTGGCACGCCTCGCCCGCAGCAAAAGCCAAAGCGCGGGAAGCGCCAGTCACGCCGGTCCCGCCCAGCTATCAGCAGGCGCAACACCTTCGCCGTTACAGCGACCACGTAGCGCGAGGTCTCGACATGTCACGACTGATGATCTTCACCTGGGACTTACCGGGGCGCTGCGACCTTCGTGCCATGAATTATGCGATCAACGCGCACGTTCGCCGGCACGACACATACCACAGCTGGTTTGAGGATGCCGAACACATCGTTCGCCATACCATCGCCGACCCCGCCGATATCGAGCTGGTTGCGATCGAGCATGGCGAGATGACGCCGCAGGACTTGCGAGAACACATTTCGACGCCGCACCCGCTGCAGTGGGATTGCTTCTTTTTCGGGGTCATTCAGGGCAAGGACCACTTCGCCTTCTACGCGAGCATTGCCCATCTGTGTGTCGACCCGATGATTGTCGGCGTCTTATTCAAAGAGATCCATCTGATGTATACCGCCCTGATCGCCGGTGCCGCACCGATCGAACTGCCGCCGGCGGGTCGGTACGGCGATTACTGCATCCGGCAGCGCAAGGAACTGGCCGCTTTGACGCCGGACTCTGCAGCGGTGCGCGGCTGGATCGAGTTCGCCGCCCACAATGGTGGAACCCTTCCCTACTTTCCGTTGCCGCTCGGTGATTTGTCGTTGCCGTATGCTGGCAAACTCGTCACCGAGACGCTGATGGATGAGCGACGGACGGACCGATTCGAGGTCGCCTGCGTCGCGGCGGGTGCCCGTTTCAGCGGCGGTGTCTTCGCCTGCGCTGCCCTTACGCAACGGGAGCTGACCGGCACTGAAAAATTCTCCGTGGTCACCACTACCGATACCCGGAGCAATCCAACGGAACTCATGACGACGGGCTGGTTCACGGGGTTGGTTCCGGTCACCGTCCCCGCCCGCGCGACATTTTTCGATGACGCCACCCGTGCGGCGCAGGCTAGCTTCGATTCGGGTCTGGATCTGGCGACCGTACCGTTTGATCGCGTATTGGAGTTGGCGCCACACGAGATGGGTCTCAAAAAGCCCCGGCCCGGTAATTTCGTAATGTCTTTCCTCGATGCAAGCATTGCTCCCCTTTCCGCCGTCGCCAATTCGGAATTGAATTTCAGGATCTACGACGAAGGAAGGGTTTCCCATCAAGTTTCGATGTGGGTGAATCGGTTCCAGCATGAGACGACGGTGACAGTGTTGTTCCCGAACAATCCGGTCGCCTGCAAATCCGTCGCCCGTTACATCGAGGTCATGAAATCGGTGTATGCGCGCGCCGCCGACGGTAGACGCGACCGGCCTTTGGCCGACTCGTGTCGGGCCTCTAGTACTGCAGCCGTAGATCGGGATTGTTGATTACGGGCGTGTCTGCGCTGGTCAGGGCGGTGACCGCGGCATTGTTCGGAGTTTGTGAAGACATCTGAATATGCCGCGGTCGCCGCGGCTCATAGCGTAGACCCTGATCGGTGGCAGTCGGAGTTCTCGGCGGTCTTGGATCGCATCGAGTCGCGGTTTGCCTGTTACGAACCGTTGCGCCATGCCGGTGAATTGATGGCCGGGATGGTTTCTGGCCTGGATCGCAAGAATTGCTGGACGATCGCCGAGCACCGCGGTGCAGTGACTCCCGACGGTTTGCAGCATCTGCTGGCGCGGGCCAGCTGGGACGTCGAGGCGGTCCGTGACTGTA
>Ga0307441_1000552_pt1 | contig 13359 bp, 12 predicted proteins | sample SalMarWE160420MG_FD_202149 | JGI IMG/M metagenome (GOLD analysis project Ga0307441, IMG submission 202149) | Salt marsh sediment microbial communities from the Plum Island Ecosystem LTER, Massachusetts, United States - WE1604-20 | ecosystem: Environmental > Aquatic > Marine > Intertidal zone >... | reverse complement strand
TCCAGAAGGTGACCACAAAAAAATTGAAGAAAATAGGTAGATAGACCCTTATAAAAGATCCAGTTTCCCCTGAAACTACTCCTGTGACTATACTGTATCCGACTAAATTACTAATGATCGCTATAATTCCAGTAGCTAAACCACCTATTCGTAAAAAATTTATAAACTGTATCAATTGTTTCTTTCTAGTAACAAAAAGGATAGGAAAAAGGAATGAAATATAGTATAGATAAGGTGCTGCTGTTCTTAATGCATAATTAAAAGATTCCCTTCCAGTAATAAAAGAAGAATAAAAGGTTAAAAAGAAAACATAAAAAACAATAGCTAGCACTATTTTAATTAGCTTCTTTTCTTTTTTATTTAGCTCAACTTTTCTGTATAATAATTTTAACGTTATAGCTAAAACCATTATAATCAATATAAAATCGCTTGGTTTGCCAATCCCGGGGAGTCTGTAATCTTCTAAAATGTTAAAGATGCCAAAAATATTTGTTACTGCTAAAATTAAAAGATATATTAAAATATTTACCATTTATTAAAAATTTAATTATAAATAAAAAATTTGATTCTATTATATATTTAACAATATAATTCAACTGTTTTTCAGGTAAATTAATTATTTTAGTTTTTTAAAAATATCTCTTAGTAAAATTTATATATTGTAAATATTTGCAAGAATTCTTGATACTGTATTATTTTCACCGAAGTATCTATGAATATCATTAATATTTATAAGTTTTAAATATTTATATAATAAAATAGTAACAACAAATATTACAAATGGTATAATAAACAATATTAAAATACTGTATCCATTTAATAAATATTTTATTGCGTATCCTATCAGGATTAAAATTATTAAAGTAAAGGTTATCTTAAATATTTGTGAAAATGAATCAAAGATTAAACTATTTAGATATTTTTTTTGATAATATAGTGAGAGTATAAAAGAACTGAGAATTGCCATTACATTTCCAATAATAAGAGCATAGTAACCAAGAATTTTTACAGTCAACATGAAAAATAATGCATTAAAAAATACATTTGATAGTTGCAAAATTATTGTTTTTTGTGGTAAATCTTTAGCCAATAGAAATTGATAAATTGGTATTACTGTGCCACTGCCAATTAGATGAAAATTAATTATAATAATAGCTGTAATTGAAATGATAGCTATATTGTTACCAAGCCATAATGTTATAAATGGATACATTACTAATATTACAATAGCTATTACTGGTATAACAATAAGAAATGTTTTTTGTTCAAGATCATGGACATATTTTTTTATAATATTTTTATCCTTTTGCTCTGAAATAAATGGGAACAAAGGATAAAATACCTTCCCAATAAAACCCCATAATTGACCACGAAGCCTTAGAGCTATATCATAAAATCCTACTTGTGCAACTCCAATAAAATTGGATATTAAAATTTTGGATAAAGGTTCATAAAAAAAACCAATCATTCCACTAGTATAAATCTTAAGTCCATACTTTAACTGCTTTATTGCTGAGTTTTTATATCTTTCATTAAAAGATAAAAACGATATTGGCCCCCATACTCTATAGGCAAAAATAATTGTGGCTATTAGCCAAACAAAGCTTGCAATAAATATAGAAAATCCAATCATTGGGAGTTTGAAACCTAAAAGGAGGGAAGATAAAATTAAACCCCAATAAAAAATGTTATAAATTACTTGTAATAAGCTTGATATATAAATTTTTTGAAGAGCATCCAAAATTGATTTAAATGTTTGCCCAATTAATATAAAAGCATTTCCCCATAATACCCAAAAGAATAACCTTTTAGCCTCGTCTAACAAACTTTCAGGAATTTTTAATATATATAATAATATGAAATTATTAAAATAAAATATAATAAGAGTAAGTGGTAAAATTAGAACAATCATTAAGATAAGGTTCACATTAATATCTATTTTAGAGTCTTCATTTTTACCTTGCTCAGCAATAAACTTAACCAAAGCACTTGTTAATCCTAGATTAGTAAATGTATTAAGATTGCCAATGACCATTACTAAGGAAAAAACTCCATATGATTCGGCTCCTAGGACTTTTATAAAAATAGGTATTGCAAAAAAAACCAATAGCAAGTTAATAATGGCTTGACCGACACCATAAATCGAATTTTTAACCAATATACTTTTCATTTAATTGAGTATCATAATTCTATTATAGAATATGTATAAATTTCATTTTATAATAATTATTAATTTTTCCAGAAAATAAAGTCTGAGAATAGAAGATTTTCTCTTTCAATGATTGGGTTTATTTGAACAAAATTAAAAAATTTAAACTTCTTTAATAAAATAAGGATTTCTTCAAATGAGGCTTGCCCTTCATAAAAATTCATAAAGTTAACTTCAAGTTGTATAACTTTAATATCCTTTAACAGCTTATCTGCACCTTTTAAAACTTTTAGTTCTGCGCCCTGTACATCAATTTTTAAGAGAATATCTTTATTTATATTAGAGAGAATATTTTCGAGCTTATTTGTTTTAACTTTGATGGTAGTTTCATTCTTTGTAATTGGATAAATTTCTTTGTGAATATTTGTCATTTTAAGCAAAGAACTTGAATAACTAAAATCATTTAAATTAAATAATGACTCTCCCTCCTTATCACTTAATGCAATATTAAAACACTGTATATTCTTTATATCATTCGAAAGATTTTTTAACTTTTCGAAGCTATCAGGTATTGGTTCAAATGCAAGAATTTTAGCATTAGAATATACAAAATGAGCAGCTTTTGAATATTCACCTACAGCAGCTCCAACATCAATAATAGTATGAAAATTAAATCCCATTTCTTTTTTTAAAAGAAGTAAATCCTTGCAAAATTCTCTATTTACTTTATTAAATAAAGTACTAATTAATTCAGGAGTTTGAATTAAAGAATTTGCTTTACTAACTAATTTCTGAAATTTATTTTTCATTTTTTATTTCAATTTTACTGAATATTTATGAATAATTTGGGGCTAATTGAAAACTTCCTTTTCTAATATACTTTGTAGTTTAAATCCAGCACTATTCCAATTAAGAAGGCTATCATATCTTTTTCGGCTTTTCGCACTTAACTGTTTATAATCTGATGGTTTATCTATTATTTCCTTAATTTTTAAAGCATATTCTTTAGCTTTTGAATTTAGTGGTAGTTTATATCCATTTTCCCCATCTTCTACAATTGTAGAAATCCCACCTGTATTAGAAGTAATAATAGGCAACCCAAATGAGTTCGCTTCACAAAAAACCACACCATAGCATTCTTTTCTTGTTGGAAGCAGGAAAAAGTCTGCGCACTTATATAAATTGTATAGTAGGTTAAAATCCTCTTTCTTATTTTTGTCTAAAAACTCAAATACTGTAACATTTTTAGGTAAGATCATTTCTGCAGGTGGTTTACTACCAACTATAGTTAGTGTAGCATCAATTCCCATTTTTTTAAGCTCAATTAAGGATTCAACTGCAAGGGTTCCTCCTTTTCTGTCCCAACCTTTTCCTACAAAAAGAAGCTTCACTGTATCATTCAATTCTTTAAATACATCTTTTTCTTCAGGTACTTTTTTTATATTTGCACCAAATGGAATTACTTTAACTTTATTAGCTTCAACTTTATAATTGTTCAAAGCTGAATCAGCAGCCCAATCTGACGAATAAATTGCCAAACTACATCTATCGAGCGCTTCCTGTTCCATTTTATTTCCATCTTGAATAGTTTTTTCTGATAGATTGGTAAAGTAGTAATCAATCATTGATGCAAAGGTTGCATCCGTCCAAAAAACAATCGGTATATTTGTGTCCAGATAAGCGATAGGAATAGTACCCGGGCTAAAGATTAAGTCAAAACTTTTCCCTTTAAGCCACTCGTTAACTTGCTTAGCATACTGTCTTCCAACCGTTTCAGTATGGTCATACATATAATTCTTTTTATATATAAATTTATTGACAATCTTATTATAATATAATTTATAGTTGTTTTTGTACTTTAGACTTCCGAAATATTCTACATCTCCGACATGCTCTTGTAATGTTTTAGAAATATAATATCCTAATCCAGACCAATTATTAGCATCTTCTGAGTTATATGAACTGATATATGCTATTTTTAATTTTTTCATATGAAATTATTTTCATCAATTAGTTAACATTAAAACTATTTTTTTGCTTTTATTCAATCTTTGCTTTCGATAAAATTAAGCGACGTAAAAATAACATTATAAAATTAAAAATATAAATTTGTAATTAATTTTCTTGCAAGTGGTAATGAATAAAAAATATTATAATACAATTACTAGTTAATCAAAATAAAGCACAGTTAGGATGCTGTTGTAAGATTTAAAGGGAATATTAAACTCATTAACGCGGTCGCCGTCATTTATATAGTAGGCAATTTGCAATAAGCAGTGAACAATTATCAGTAAACAGTGATCAGTTAATAAATAAACAGATTGTTATATTACTTTTTGTTAAAACCGTTATGCAGCATAAAAGATTTGGTTAATCCATAAAATCTCTCACAAATAATCTCAGCACCCGGGAAAAGATGTTCGAGTTCTTTTCTTTTAAGTAAACGAATGCTTTCTGCTGATTTAATTGAATCGGAATAGTTTTGTTTTTTCTCATACCAGCCCATACTAAGATGTCGGATTAAAAATGCTCTATATTTAACCGGCAGGTAGTGAATTCCAAACATTAAAAAATGCGGTTCAAAGGGGAAGTAATAATTAGGTGTTTGAATAAAATATCTCTTTGAAACACGCCTGACTTCTCCGGCAAATTTTTTTTGATCTTCAAATTCTCCCACATGTTCGATAACGCTGTTTGAGTAAACAATATCTATGGAATTATCATCAAATAAAGATAAATCGCGACCGTCACCTCTAACGTATTCAAAGCCGGGATTTTTTACCCTGACTTCTGACTTATTAAGAAGAGTTATATTAAGCTTAAAACCGTTATTTATATTTAAGTTCGTCCAATGATAATCCGTTCCCCCTATATCCAAAATATTAATTGCAGTATTCCCTTCCGGTTTTATTAAATCCAGAAAAATATTAATTCTGTTCTGCCTAAATTTATTGGCATAATTTCCTTTAACATCTCCTCTTGCGGCGCTTTGCAGCTTTTTTCTTATCATATATTATAACGATTAAAAAATACAACAAAGGATTTTGATTGCTTTGATGAACGCCGTCTTCGGATGCCGGATGCTAGATACTCGATTCTTGATGCTTGATACCAGTCATTGGTCATTAGGTAGTCATTCAGTTGCCAATCCTTCAATCAAAAATATTTTCTGTTATTAGTTTAAAAAACGGTATAAACATAACATCGGTATTTTTTATTTTAATTGTGCTTAAGTAATCTTTATTAACCACAAAAGCACGCCGGGGTGAATATTTATCAATGAAGCTTCTAAGAGATCGTTTTACAGAGTCTTTACTAACATTTGTATATTTAACTTCTACCGGTATTACCTCATTTCCTTTATCTATAACAAAATCTACTTCTGCTTTATCGGTTGTACGCCAAAAATTAATCTTCCGGCTTGTCCATAGTAAATTTTCATTTATCAAATTCATTATCAGATTCTGAAACATAAAACCAAGTCCGTTTTGATTTTGTAGAAGTGTAAACGAATTGTTTGAAAAGTTTCTTAAGCCTAAATCATAAAAATAGACGGTTTTCGATTTTGTCAGTTCTTTTAATGAATTTCCGAAATAAGGATTTATTGTTTTTATAATAAAAGTTTTCTCTGCAAAGTAAAGATATTTTTTAAGCGTAGCAGTAGAAACACCGGCTGCAGAAGCCAGCCCGGAATAGTTCAGCAGTTTACCTGTCTGGGATGACAAAAATTTAATTATATAACTAAAAGCTTCCGGTCTGTCAATATTTAAAAGATTGACAATATCTTTCTCTACATAGCTCCGGTAGATTTCATCGATTATCTTTATTTTTTCCTCAATCCTATTTTCCGTAACAACTCTCGGATAGCCTCCGAAGCTTAAATACTCATTCAGCATAATCTCTGTCTTTTCATTCTCCAGTTTAAAAAAATCCGGGAGCATTTCCGGATATTTATATTCGGTTTTATAATTTACAAATTCTTTAAACGAGACAGGCAGCAGTTCAAACATACGCTTTCGGCCCGTTAACGATTCGTGGATTTTTTCCTTTAATTCCAGGCTGCCGGAGCCGGATACAATAAATTTGTAAGGTAAGTTCAGGTCATAAATTCCTTTTAAAAATAAGCCGGCATTTTCTTTCCTTTGAATCTCATCAATAAAAACATATCCCTCGGAACCGATTTCCAGTTTTATTTTATTTAGAAGTAATTCCTGGCTTTCAAAAAACCTTTTATCCGCCTCGTAATCTAAGTTTAATATTAAAACCTTCTTTCCCGCTTGTTTAAGAGAATTTAGAAGTTCAAGCATTAAAGTGGTTTTACCAACCTGACGTGGACCGACAATAATTGAAATTTCTTTAACGTTCAGGTGTTTTTCTATTTCACCATATAAACTTCGTTCAATTAACATATTTACATATAACCCGATATTTTGCAATATCAAGATGCAATATTATCGGCTAAAACACAACAATGTTTAATAAAATTGATTTTTTGATTGTTGAATGTGCAGCGAAAAAAGTTTCACTAAGTATCTCTAAGTACGCACTAAGTTTCACAAAGGTTTTTACGTCGTATTACTTTGTGACTCACTTAGTGTAACTTTGTGCAATAATAAATATTACAGAGGTTAGATACCGGATGCTTGATACTCGATTCTTGATGCTGGATACCAGTCATTGGTCATTAGGTAGTCATTCAGTTGCCAATACTTCATTCTACAATCCTCAAATCCCGTCTTGATTTTTGATTTACGATTGTTGATTGACGAATAAAAAAATCCTAAAATCATCAATTCTTAATATACAATCCAAATTCCTTCATTCATCAATAAAAAAAAGCGCTGTTAATATATTGTTATAGACTTAAAAGAAGTATTAAATGAAGTAAAAAGGTGATAAAGGCTGAGTTTTGTTTCTAACTGTTCACTGGTTCTTGTGAGAAGTGAGTAGTTAGTAGTGAATAGAACTTTCACGCATCCAACAGATGGCATCCTTCTGTAAGCTGTAATTAGTGATCGATAATCGGTTATTGGCGATCTTTATTTCCCTTATACATACCATAATTTATTACTAAGTTCTTCATGTGTTAATATAAACTTTGAAAGTCTCGAAGCCATTACATATACTTCTCTCCTGATTAAAATAATTATTCCACTATGTTTTTGACCATCTTCTATATAGCTTTTATATAAATTTTCAAAATCTACCCGATTATGCGTAGCCAAAACTGCGTTTGTTTTAACGGCATACTCCAATTGTTCAGTATCGCTCTTTCCTAGCATCATGCTCTCTTGGGTAGTTTCAACCGGTATATTCTTTGCCCTAAGCAATGCAGCTAATAGACCGTGAACATCTTCATCCAGATAAAGTTTTGCCACTTAATCTTTCCGGCACTTTATTTAGCTTAATAAATTTCTCAATTTCTTCCATATTATCCTGATAATAAGCTAAGGCTTCAAAAACTTTAGATAAATTTAAATGGGTATAAATCGAAGGAATTTCTTCGGGTGATGTACCAAGTCTCCATTGCTCTACTATATCTCTCACACTAATTCGTGTCCCCTCAATTATAGGTTCATTATTTCCGGATTTCTTTACAATATATTTATAAGCAGTTTTTATTTCCATAATATGTCTTAATTTAATTTATCTATTTAGTTCTGTCAAATTTAACAAATAATGTTTTTATAATCGAATTTCTTAATTTTTTTTACAACTTTCCTATAATTAAAACCTGCCGGTCTAGCCAATTAAACACCTAATATCAGCGGGTAATCAAATGATTCGGAGATATATTGAATTGACAATTTAATACCTTTCGCCGGACTATCTTTTTGAGCTTCCAATAGTTTTTTTGCTAAATCTCTTGCAATTTCTATAGTTTCATTATCTGTCATGCCTTGTGCTACCAGCCCTTAAATATCATCCGATGTAGCTTAATAAAGCCCTTCAGGTAATTTTTGAATATGGTTTTTTATTATTCCTTCCATTTTAATCTCAAATAAAATTATAAATTAATTTATTTTTACAAATAATATAAAGATAAACTTACTAGTTTTAAATAAAATTCGCTCCTTTTCATGTAGTTCAGGATTTTAACTTTCCACCGGTTTTAGTCATTAGTTAATAAAATGGGATTCAATATTTATTCTTTTTTCTTTTATCTTCACTTTGTTCATTAGTTAGCCAGCATTGAACTGATGAAGTGACAAGGTAACAAAGGCTGCGTTAGGTTTCCAACTGTTTACTGTTCACCACTCACTGTTCACTGGTTTTGGTGAGAAGTGAGTAGTTAGTAGATTATTGTAATTGGTAAATTCTTTGTTGTCTTGATGAATGCCGTCTCCGGATTCCGGATGCTTGATACTCGATTCTTGATGCTGGATACCAGTCATTGGTCATTAGGTAGTCATTCAGTTGCCAATCCTTCATTCTACAATCCTCAAATCCCGTCTTGATTTTTGATTTACGATTGTTGATTGACGAATAAAAACAATACCAATTCTACAATCCTTCAATCTATAATCCTACAATCAAAATAAAGCATAATTAGGAGGTTGTTGTAAGTTAAATGGTAAGTTGTAGTCAGTGATCGGTAATCTGGGAACAGTATCAATGGGACATTGTTACTTTGTATCTTTATCACTTATTTGCAATCAGCGCCATTCTAAGTATGTCCTTAACTTCCCCGTCGCAGATATTTTCTGCTTTGAACATACCTTCCAGGTTAAAGCCCAGTTCTTTGTTAATACGGATATTTCTTAGATTGGTATCGAAAGTATAAATGTATATTTTCCGAAGCCCGATGGTATTTAGTCCGTATGAAATCCAGACTTTAGTGGCTTTTTTGCCGAGTCCTTTTCCTCTAAATTCATCATTTCCTATAAGCTTCCTCAGCTCAGCTTTTTTATTTTCCTTATCATAATTCAAATAGCCTAATACTCCGAAAGGAACTTTGTCCGACGACTCTACTATTCCGAAAATGTTTTTTTCATCCTGAAGCAGGTCCTCAACTTTAGATCGAACATTTTCAATCCTGGAGAGTAAAAATTCTTTTCCGAAATCGGTGCCGGTCCATATTTCAATAATTTTTTTGTCTTTGGGGAAATCAAGTTTTCGAATAATCAGATCTTCATAGGCTATAGGAAGGTCCGGCTTTTTATCTTTTAAAAGATGATCTATGTTATTTGTTTTTTCAACCGGTTTATATAATGCAAGGTCCAGAAGTGCATTTGCGATGTTGATATAATCTTTCGGGGTTAGTTTTAATTTTCTAAGCTCTTCAATAATGTTCCCGACAACCGCTTCATGAAACAAATCATGTTCGAGCAGATTGGTATTTTCCATCTTTAATCCAATCCTTATTTTTACTATAAATTATTATTTTCAATACCTTATATGTTGAGATAATAATATGAATTAATTTATCTGTAATTAAAGTAACAAAATGGCCGCTTTTTATTCTCAAAGCTTTATGACAAATACGCTTATTTAAATACACGTGTATCTTGCGTTCAAGATTAAAGATTAAAGTAAAAAGATAAAAGTATAAGATATTACAAAAAATAATTGGAACATATTATTAGATCTTAAAAAGAAATATCTTTCTCTTAAATAATTCAAATATTTTCTCAATATTATCAAATACGGAAATTCTAAGTCATTTTTCTTTTCTCTCGGCCATACGTCGCTTTAATTATTTGTTCCTTATCTTTTTACTATACTTCTTCTTGTTTTAGTTACAATCGATCCTAAAATTTTTTTCAACTGATCAGATTCATCTAATAAAATGTTTAAATTTTTCGAATCCTTATCTTCACAAATTGTAGCTTTAATTATTCTTAACCAGTAATTTGATTCTCTCATTTCACGTAATGAAATTCTTACCTTATTATTAAAATCTGCTTTTGAAGATCCCGCCTGAGATTCTTCGTAATTTGCTCCTGATGATGTTGAGCTTTTGGCTAATTGATATCTTATAACATTAAACTCCGGACTTTTAGGCAGCATAGAAAGAAATTTTAAAACTCTTACCGCAAAATCAAATAATCTATTTTGCAATTCATTAGCGCTCATTTCTCCCCTCTCATTTTATTTTAAAAAAAATATTAATTCTTATTCTATCTTTTTATTTTTTTTCTTTTATCTTTTATCTTTTTTCTTTTATCTTTTATCTTTTTTCTTTTATCTTTTTACTTTTATCTTAAGATTACATCATAACTCTACCTCAGGCTCGGGAACATTTTAGTTTTATAATATTCAACCGTTAATTCCAATCCTTCTTTAAAAGTGACTTCCGGTTTGTAGCCAAGCAGCTTTTCAGCAAGAGATATATCCGCAATCAGGCTTCTAATATCGCTTTTTCTGGGCTCAGAGTAAACAGGTAAAATATCGCTGTGAAGAATATCGTTTATTGAATCTACAAGCTGATTTAACGTTATGTGTTCGTTGGACGCACAATTTAAAACTGCGCTTTTTTCATTTAATTCCGTAACGGCCGCTAAATAGCTGGCTTTAACAACATTCGATACAAAAACAAAATCCCGGCTTTGTTCGCCGTCACCCAGAACTACCGGCTGGTTCCCTCCCAGCATTGCTGTAATAAATTTAGGTACAATAGGAGAATACTGCGATTTATAATCCTGTTTCGGACCAAACACACTAAAATATCTGAGAGATACGGTTTCCAAGCCGTAAAGCTCTGAGAACATTTTGCCGTAATTTTCGCAGGTTAGTTTGGTAAGCGCAAAAGGAGACAAAATATCAGGTGCAAGTTTTTCATGTTTAGGAGTTTCACTTGTATTTCCGTACACAGAAGAAGAGCTTGCAAGAACCACTCTCTGAACATCATATTTTCTTGCAGCATCTAAAATGTTAACCGTACCATTAATATTAATTTCATTACATAAAACAGGATCGGCTATGGAACGCTGCGCCGGCGCTAATGCGGCAAGATGAATTATTAATTCGGATCCTTTTACTGCTTCGGCTGCAGTATTATAATTTCTTATATCGCCTTCAACGAGCTCAATATCTTTTTCAAATGCATAAATGTTTTCTTTTTTACCGGTTGAAAAATTATCGAGTATTCTTACTTTATGTCCACTCTTAAGCAAGAACTCAACGATATGCGAACCGACAAATCCCCCGCCGCCTGTAACTAAGAATTTCAATTTAATTGATCCTTTTTATCTTATAATTATGAAAAAACACAGGTATAAATCTATAATAATTTGACTTATAATAAAGTTTCTAGAATTTATTAATTGTCTAAATCCGTAAGGATAGAGACTATTCTTTCCGCTGCGCGGCCATCCCATAATTCCGGGACAGAACCTTGCTTTAATTTTCCCTCCAGTACATCCATCGCTGCATTTTTTACCTTTTCAAGATCAGTCCCTATGAGCTGATTAGTTCCTATTTCAACCGTAACCGGGCGTTCCGTATTTTCTCTTACGGTAATGCATTGAACACCTAAATAAGTTGATTCTTCCTGGATACCTCCGCTGTCGGTAACTATCAACTCCGCATGCTTTGTTAGATAAAGAAAATCTATATAGCCTATAGGATCCGTTAAATGAACATTCTTTGTAAGCAGTCTATCGATTTTATATTTTTTCAGATTTTTACTTGTTCTCGGGTGTATTGGAAAAACAACAGGTCTTTTTTCTGCTACTGTGTTAAGGAAGGACACCATTTCTTTAAGAAAATACGGAGAGTCTACATTTGCCGGCCTGTGAAGAGTTATCAGGACAAAATTAGTTGAACCGATTTTAAGCTCCGAGATTATTTTTGATTTCTCGGCTTTAGGCATATAATAAATCAAGCTGTCGATCATTACATTTCCTACAAAGAAAATTTTATTATCCGGAATTCCTTCACGTTTAAGATTTTCTATACCGCTTTTTTCCGTTACAAATAAATAATCGGCTATTTGATCGGTTAACAGCCTGTTTATTTCTTCCGGCATTGTCCGGTCGTAGCTGCGCAGGCCTGCTTCCACATGCGCTATTTTTATTCCCATTTTAACTGCAACTATACTGCAGGCCGCCGTAGAGTTAACATCACCGACAACTATAATTAAATCCGGCTTCTCATCAATAAGTACTTTTTCAAATTCAATCATTATTTTAGCTGTCTGCTCTGCATGCGAACCTGATCCGACTCCGAGATAAAAGTCAGGCTTCGGAAGTTCAAGTTCTTCAAAAAATATTTTAGACATGTTTGCGTCATAATGCTGGCCGGTATGACAGATCAGATGTTCAATTTTTTTATTAATCTTTTTATTTAGTTTCCCGAATGCTTTATGAATCGGTGCAACTTTCATAAAATTCGGCCTTGCACCTACTATGGAAATAACTTTCATATAATTTTATCCCGATATAAACGATTAGCTTATTTTTAAGTATAAACTTAAACATTCAAAATCCGTTGTTCAAAATATTTTTCATAACTTTTAAAGAAGTTATCTCAAAACTGTCATTCCGGGCTTGACCCGGAATCTAAATACTCGAATAACTACTAAAAAGAGATGCTGAATCAAGCCCGCCTGCCGGACGGGCAGGTTCAGCATGACAAATATTCTCTTTTGAGACAGCCGGTTTTAATATTAGTTTCGAACAACGGTATTTAAATTAAATAAATAGAAGTTCCTATATTGAAATTTAGTTAAAATATTTAAAAGAACAGTTTAAGAAATACTTTTGATTTTGTTAAGATATTCAGAATACATGGAACGAACAAACACATAATAACGGTTTATATACAGCTTCGCCGCGTGAGTCCCGCTATGAAGCAGGTTTTAATTATATATCTATAATCCCAACTAAATTTAAATCTATTTATCTTTTAATTAACTGAAGTTATGCAATAACGAATTTTGAAGTTCAATATTGTCATTTCCAAGAAACCTGCCCGACCGGCAGGCGGGGTGGAAATCTTTTTTTTTTATTTTAGTACAATGGATATCCGCTTTCACGGGTATGACACTCACTTCTTTCCATCGCGCAAAACTTCAGTAATTAATAATAAAAAGCCGCAGTATTATTAATTCAATTAACTTGTTGTGTGAAATAAAAAATCATTTAAAAATTAGTGAAATAATAGACACTTATGTCAGTCTGAGCGTAGTCGAAGACTTATATTCACCGTTCGACTCCGCTCACGGTGACAATTTAACGCGTTTTTGAAAATATTTTTATATCGAAAAA
>Ga0307441_1000551_pt1 | contig 13376 bp, 12 predicted proteins | sample SalMarWE160420MG_FD_202149 | JGI IMG/M metagenome (GOLD analysis project Ga0307441, IMG submission 202149) | Salt marsh sediment microbial communities from the Plum Island Ecosystem LTER, Massachusetts, United States - WE1604-20 | ecosystem: Environmental > Aquatic > Marine > Intertidal zone >... | reverse complement strand
GCCACCGCCCATGCCGCCGTTGCCGCCGGCACCGCCGGCGCCGCCCATACCACCGGTTCCGCCAGCGCCGCCGGCGCCGCCCATGCCTCCGGAAGCCACATTGGCGCCGTTGTTGGTGGTGCCGCCATCGCCGCCGATACCGCCGTTGCCGCCGTCGGCACTGTTGCCGCCGTTGTTGGTGGTGCCGCCGGCACCGCCCGCACCGCCGGCAGCCGCACTGGCGGTGTTGCCCCCGTTGCTGGTGGTGCCGCCGTTGCCGCCGGTGCCACCATTGCCAGCGTCAGCGGTGTTGGCGCCGTTGGTGGTACTGCCGCCGTTGCCGCCATTGCCCGCAGTGTTGGTACCTCCGCCGCTGCCGCCGCCGTCGCCGCTGCCGTTGTTGCCCGCATAGACCGAGCCGCCGTCGCCGCCCTGGGCATTGCCTGCGCCGGTGCCGTAACCGCCGTCGCCGCCGGTGTTGCCGCCACCGCCGTTGGCATCGCCGGCGCCGGACGCACCGCCGTGACCATAGCCGTAGCCACCGTTCAGGCTCTCGCTGGACAACACCGCGACGCCGTGACCGCCACCGCCGTTGCCGCCGTCGCCCCCATAGCCACCGTCGGCGCTGCCGTCTCCACTGGCGGAACCACCGTCGCCGCCCACGTTGCCGCCGCCGCCGTTGGCGTCACCCGACCCGCTGGCGCCGCCAGAACCACCCATGGACCCGGAAAGCACCGTCGGCTGGCTATCGGTCCCGTTTTGGTACCCGTAGCCCACCGATCCACCGTCTCCGCCGGCGCCGCCATGGGCGCTGCCGCCGTAGCCGCCGTCGCCTCCGCTCGCGCCGGCGCCACCGACACCGCCATACACCCGCACGGGGGCGCCGGTCACGGTGGAAGTCAGGGTCTGGTAGGAAATCACTTCGACATCGGTATTGAACGACTCGCTGTAGGCATGGGCGGTGCCGCCCGCACCGCCCATCCCGGCACCACTGGCACTGCCCCCGTCACCGCCTGCACCGCTGCCGCCGGGGCTGGCATTGCCGCCGGCGCCACCGATAGCGCTGCCTCCGTCGCCGCCGTTGGCGTTGGCGGTGGCCATAGATTCCACAGTGGCGAGGTTGTCGTTGCCGAACGTGTTGCGCGGGTTGGCGTTGGCCGCACCGGCCGCCGCCACCGCGAGCGCTAACGCCGACAGACTCATCGTGATTGGCTTGTACATGACGCTCTCCTGTTGGCCTGTTGCCGACCGGGCCCGGACCGCCGGACCCGGCCTTCTCCCTGTGTCACTCCCGGGCGTCCATCGGCTCAGGGACTGGCTGTCCCGCTGCCGATGCTCACGCCGCTATGGGCAGCAATGGACACGCCGCCCAACGTGGAGTTGTACAAGCCTGATGACACGTTGATATTGGCGATGCCGCCGAAGGTGCCGGCACCCACCGCCACGTCCACGCTACCGGTGCTGAGAGACCCGCCGTTACCGGCCCCACCGGCCCCGCCGGCGCCACCGGCACCACCGTCCCCGCCGGTTCCGCCGGCGCCGCCGGCAGCCCCGTCACCGCCATAGGCCATGTTGCCGCCGTTGCTGGTGGAACCCCCGGCACCGCCGGCACCACCGTTGCCGCCGTTGGCTGTGTTGCCGCCGTTGCTGGTGGAACCGCCCGCGCCGCCCGCGCCGCCTGCGCCGGCGTCCGCGGTGTTGGTGCCGTTGGCTGTGGAGCCGCCGGCCCCACCGGAGCCACCCGCGCCGCCGTTGGCACTGTTGGTGCCGTTGCCCGTGGAGCCGCCGTCGCCGCCGGCACCCGCCGTGTTGCCGCTGCCGCCGTCGCCGGTGTTGCTGCCCGCATAGACGTCACCACCGTCGCCGCCGTAAGCATCGCCGTTGCCCGACGCCGTACCGCCGTACCCACCGGTGTTGCCGCCGCCGCCGCTGGCATCGCCCTTGCCCTTGGCGTAACCACCGTGACCGCCGTAGCCGCCATCGCCACCGGAGGCACTGCCGTCGCCGTAGGCGTCGCCGCCGTCACCGCCCACGTTGCCGCCGCCACCATTGGCATCGCCGGAACCGTGTGCCCAGCCACCGTGGCCGCCGTTGCCGCCCCAGGCGCCGTCGGCGCTGCCGCCATCGCCACCGGAGGCACCGTAGCCACCGTTGCCGCCGACGCCGCCCATCACCCGAATGGGTGCACCGGTCACCGTGGAGGTGAGAGTCTGGTAGGAGATCACCTCGATATCGGAGTTGAACGACTCGCTATAGGCGCGGGTGTCGGCGCCCCCTGCACCGCCGGCACCGGCGGTGTCCGCAGCCCCGCCGGCACCACCGGCACCGGGGCTCGCGCCGCTGCCGCCGTTGCCGCCATCGCCGCCGTATACATAGCCACCGGAGCCGCCGTTGGCATTGGCGGTAGCGGTGGACGTCACCGTGGCGGTGTTTTCATTGCCGAACTTGTTCTTCGGGTTGGCATAGGCCGCGCTCGCGGCCGCAACCGCCAGAGCGACGGCCGAAACACCCAAAAGCATCGGTTTGTACATGACTCGCTCTCCTTGTTTGGTTCGATATCAGGGCTCGACTGGAAGCGTCTGCGTCCCCTGCCCGCCCTGTTCTTTCGTTCCGCCGACTCAGTTAATTGCCGATACTCACGTTGGAATGCGCCGCTACGGACACGCCACCCAGGGTGGAGTTGTACAGACCCGACGACACGTTGATGTTGGCGATGCCACCGAAGGTGCCGGCGCCAACGGCCACGTTGACGCTGCCGGTGCTCAGCGTGCCGCCGCCACCGTCGCCACCGTTGCCCCCGGCTCCGCCGTTGCCGCCGGCTCCGCCTGTACCGCCGCCGCCGCCGCTGCCACCGGCACCACCGTTGGCCATGTTGCCGCCGTTGCTGGTGGAGCCACCGGCACCGCCTGCACCGCCGTCGCCACCGTTGGCGCTGTTGTTGCCGTTGGCCGTGCTGCCACCACCGCCACCATCGCCGCCGGCCGCCGCGTTGGCGCTGTTGCCGCCGTTGCTGGTGCTGCCGCCGTCGCCTCCGGTCCCACCGTCGCCGGCGTTGGCACTGTTGCCGCCGTTGTCGGTGGTACCCCCGGTGCCGCCGGCCCCGGCGACGTTGTCACCGCCTCCACTACCGCCGTTGTTGCCGGAATAGACGCTCCCGCCGGAACCGCCGTGGGCATTGCCGTCCCCGGATGCGTCGCCGCCGTCGCCCCCGTAGCTGGCGCCACCGCCGTCGGCGTTGCCGTAGCCCTTGGCCGAACCGCCCGAACCGCCCGATCCCGCTGAGCCGCCATCGGCACTGCCGTCGCCCCAGGCCTCGTAGCCGTCTCCGCCGGTGTTGCCGCCGCCGCCGTTGGCATCACCGGACCCCGAGGCCATGCCGCCATGTCCGCCGTAACCGCCACTTTCACCGTCCGCAGAGCCGCCGTCACCGCCATAGCCGCCCTCGGCGCCATAGCCCCCGTAGCCGCCTTCGATCCGGATCGGCGCTCCGCTGACCTGAGAATTCAGGGTTTGATAGGAAACCACTTCCACGTCGGTATTGAATGATTCGCTGTAGGCGTGAGCGGTACCTCCGTCAGCACCCGCTCCGGCCACGCTGGCGTCACCGCCGGCGCCGCCCGCACCCGTCCCGGTGGTGTCGGACGTACCGCCCCCGGCGCCGCCATTGCCGCCGACCGCGTCGCCGCCGCTGCCTCCGTTGGCGTTGGCAGTCGCCGTGGAGTACACCGTCGCCGTGTTGGAGTCCCCAAACTTGTTCTTCGGGTTGGCGTAGGCGCTGCTGGCGGTCGCCACCGCCAGTGCGACCGCCGATAGACTGATCAAAAGTGGCTTGTTCATTCGCATACCTCCACTGTCATTCCCTTTTTGAAGCGTTCCCTGACTACCGCAGGATCGCCTGTGGTCCCTCCCGGGGGTCGCGGCCTGCAGCCGGCTCCAGCGTCGGTGCCTGCAACAGGACATGCCGGACAGGCCGGCTCGCAGCAACCAGAGCAAGCGTCGTGCCTACGCGGGACAATGAAGAATAAGTTGCTGATAAAAAGCAAAATAAGACGCCCTGGCAGATGACCAACGGGAGTGGAACAGGGCCGGCGTTGGCAGCCCAGGGTTACAGAAGGCAAGCACGATGGAGTGGACACGGCGGACGCAGCCCGGCCCCGCGGATGGTGGACCGGCATCCAGGCGAAGACTTTACTTAATTTTTACTTTCGGATGACTGGGTTGGGGACGGGATGCGGGCGGCCCTGCCGGCCGGCAAAACGCCTCGTGGGGCATAGCAGGTTGGAACGAAAGTCGGGAGAGCTTGTTTCTTCCCTGTAACAGCGCCTCGGGGCAAACCCCATGGAGCCGCAGAAATCGCCCGTGGATCAATCGATTAATGGTCGCCACAGAACTGTTCCAGAGGCGTGACAGAAACGGCAGGCGGCTCTCAGCCTGGAGGCCACGCCATGGGTCTGCCTCCCAGCACATGCAGATGGATGTGGAATACCGACTGTCCGGCCTCGGGATTACAGTTCATGACCGTCCGATAGCCACGCTCGTGAACTTGCGCGTCGGCCGCCACCTTCTGTGCCGCGAGGAACATCCTGCCGATCAGGGACTCGTCCTGCGGACCGAGATCGTTGAGGGTTGCGATATGCCGTTTGGGTACCACCAGAACATGCAGAGGGGCTTGCGGGTTGATGTCCCGGAACGCCACCACCTGGTCATCCTCGTAGACGACATCCGGTTCGATCTCCCGACTTACCATTTTGCAGAACAGACAATCGCTCATCCCAATCCCCCAATGGTCGGAGCCCAAACGGACGGCGCCCGGACACGCAGGTCGCGGCGACCGTTCCCCATGACAGTATTGAAATCCCGACGCGAGGCCGGCTGACTGCGGTCAGACAAAATAGTCGACGCTGCGTCCCTGGGACTGCGCACCTGCCGTGCCGAGGCGGGCATTGTCCAGGTAGGCACCCACTGCCCGCTGCCCCTGCGTCGTATTCGCGCTGCGGGGGACAGCCGTGGCAATCGTGCTGTAGGTACCCGCTTGAAACGCGCCGGGGCGCCCCCCGTAGAAACGTTGATTGAGCAGCAGCTCGCCCTGTACGGCCTGGCCGGCGGCTGCCGGTGGGCGAGGCTGCAGAGCACGGCTGTCGGACTGACCGGACTGGCCGCGATCGACGGTACGGTTGACGCGCTGGGGATATCGTCTTTGCGCCGAAACCGGCACTGGCAATCGGGCGATGTCCATGACCATGATTCCCTGATATGCCTAGAACCCACCTCAAAATGCGTCTCGCTCGCCAATCCTGCGTTGGGCATCGCGCTGCGGTGCTCATTTACCCGCGTAAACTGCGCTCCTCTCGCAATGCGCGCCTTGTCTTGACGGTCGAGCCACGATTTTGAGACGTGTTCTGGTCTCGCCGGATCCGCGCAACTCCGTTGCGCTAGAATTCGCGCCGGCCGCTGAAGGCATGGGACAACGTGCCTCCGTCTACATATTCTAGCTCGCCGCCCAGGGGGACACCATGGGCGAGCCGCGTCGCCCGTATGCCGCGTTCACGGGCCATCTCACCGATATAGTGGGCCGTCGCCTCGCCCTCCACCGTCGGGTTGGTGGCCAGGATGATCTCCTTCACCTCGCCGCCGTCCAGGCGGGCGGTCAGCACGTCGAGCCCCAACTCGTCGGGACCGATGCCGTCCAGGGGCGAGAGGTGGCCCATGAGCACGAAGTACAGGCCGCCGAAGCCGGTGGCCTGCTCGATTGCCAGCACGTCCGCCGGACTTTCCACCACACACAGCACAGAGCGGTCCCGGCGCTCGTTGGCGCACAACGGACACAGATCCTCTTCGCTGAACGTCCGGCACTGGCGGCAATGGCCCACGTGTTCCATGGCGTCCACCAGGGCATCGGCCAGCCGCCGGCCTCCTTCGCGGTCCCGTTCCAGCAAGTGGTAGGTCATGCGCTGGGCGGATTTCGGCCCCACCCCGGGCAGGCAGCGCAGTGCCTCCATGAGGCGTTCGATGCGCATGGGCTGGGTCATGGTCGTCTCAGAACGGCAGCTTCATGCCCGGCGGCAGACCCAGGCCCGAGGTCAGGGAGGAGAAGCGCTCCTGGGTCATCGCTTCCACCTTGTGCACCGCGTCGTTGATGGCGGCCGCCACCATGTCCTCGAGCATGTCCTTGTCATCGCCCAGCAGGCTGTCGTCCACCGAAATGCGGCGCACTTCATGCTTACCGGTCATCACCACCTTCACCATGCCGCCGCCGGACTCGCCGGTCACTTCCAGGTTCGCCAGCTCTTCCTGGGCCTTCTGCAGATTCTCCTGCATCTGCTGGGCCTGCTTCATGATGTTGCCTAAACCACCTTTCATTGCCTTGTTCCTCTCGCTGTCAATGGCCGCCGGCCGCCGCGGTGACGGCACGCCGGTACCGCGGCGCGGCTCAGTCCACCGGATGGATGGAGTCCGTCTGGATGCGGGCATCGAAGGTTTCCTGCAGGGCCCGCACGTTGCTGTCGCCTTCGATCGCCTCGACCGCCGCCACCTGGCGCTCCTGGTCGCGGCGCGCCTGCTCCTGGGCCGGCGTTTCACTGTGCGGATCGCCTGCCTCGATTACCAGACGAATATCGCAGCCGTAGTGCTTGGCGAGTGCCTGACGCAGGCGCTCCTCCAACGCGGCGCTGCGCAGCTGCACCACGGACGCATCCAGAACCAGTTCGATCCGGTCCCCTTCATGATCACGCAACGCGCAGTTGGCCGCCAACTGGCGAACCATGCCCTTCAACCCCAGCTTGTCGATGAGCGCTTGCCAGGACGCGCTCTGCTCAGATGCGGGCGGCGCAGCCGGGGGCGGCGGCGAGCTTTGGGGCTGCGCCGGCGGGGCGGGGTGACGGGCGTCGGGTTCGGAAGCGTCCGCCTGCCGCGCCCCACCCCCGGCCGGTGCCCCGGAAACCGCTTGCCTGGTGCGGGTTGCAGGCGTCGGCCGCCCGTCGGCCGGCATCGCCTGACCCTCGCCACCGGCTGCCGTGTCGGCCGGCCGAAATGCCAGCATGCGCAGCAACACCATTTCCAGTCCGCCGCGCCCGTCGGGGGCCAGGGGTAGATCCCGCCGCCCGATCAACCCGATCTGATAGAACAGCTGGGTGTCCTCGGGCGACAGTTGGTCGGCAAGTTCCATTACCATCTGGCGGTCTCCCAGGGTGTCGTCCACCGCCTCGGGCAGGGTCTGGGCCACCGCCACCCGCTGCAGCATGGACAGCAGGTCGGCAAGCACCGTGCCGAAGTCCGGCACCTGCTCGGCCAGATGGGCGACCCCGTCCAGCAGCGCCCGGGCATCTGCGGCAGCCAGGGCGCGCAGCAGATCCACCACGTGATCCTGTTCGATGGTGCCGAGCATGGCGCGCACGTCCGGCTCGCGCACCGCGCCGGCCCCGTAGGCGATGGCCTGGTCCAGCAGACTGAGCGCATCGCGCATACTGCCGTCGGCGGCGCGCGCCAGCTGCTGCAGGGCGGCAGGCTCAGCTTCCAGTTGCTCGTGCTCGATGATGCGGCCCAGGTATTCGCCGATCTGCGTCAACGGCAGCCGTTTCAGATTGAACTGCAGGCAGCGCGAAAGGATGGTCACCGGCAGACGTTGGGGATCGGTGGTGGCCAGCAGGAACTTCACATGGGGCGGCGGCTCTTCCAGGGTCTTGAGCAGCGCGTTGAAACTGTGGGTGGACAGCATGTGCACCTCGTCGATGAGATACACCTTGTAGCGTCCGCGGGTGGGCGCGTACTGGACGTTCTCCAGCAGCTCCCGGGTGTCCTCCACCTTGGTGCGCGACGCGGCGTCCACCTCGATGAGATCCACGAAGCGCCCCTCGTCGATCTCCCGGCAAGCGCTGCATTCGCCGCAGGGCTGGGAGCTGACTCCCGCAGTCTCGCAGTTCAGGGACTTGGCCAGAATCCGGGCGATGGTGGTCTTGCCCACGCCGCGGGTGCCGGTAAACAGATAGGCATGGTGGAGGCGGTCCCGGTCCAGGGAATTGACCAGGGCGCGCAGCACATGCTCCTGGCCGACCATCTCGTGGAAATTACGGGGCCGCCATTTGCGGGCAAGAACTTGATAACTCATGGATCCGGGGTCAACTCGCAGCAGGACTCGTGAGATGGCGCCCCGGGGTCACCGGGCCGTCCCGTCACTGCGCGGATTATACCCCACCCCGCTCGCAGCCGGGGCGGTCAAGGGCCGAACGGCAAAGAGGAGGCGGCCCGCGCCAGCCACACCCCGGCGCCCGAGTCCACTGCTGCCGCTGCTCCCTTCCGGGCCTGACGGGGTTCACAGCTTATCGTCGCGAGGGGACCGGCACAAGCCGCCATAACCGGGCGTGCAACGCGGTGCGCTGCCGCATGGCGGGATGCGAAAGAGGAAATGCACCCACGGGGGTCCTTGGGACCGGACGCTAGTATGGCGCCCCCGCTCCGCCGGCGTCAATTGGCCCGCGCCGTCATCGACGAACCCGCGGAAGGCCGTGGGCCACGACGTTGCCCTGTGCGCCGAGCGGCCCACTCGCCGACGCCGTCAAAAGCCCACTGGGCGTACCGTAGAATCCGCCGCGCCCGGCTGCTGTACTTTCAGTGGCCTGACCCGCAACGTGCGTTCCCAACCCCGGGGGAGCCGGTTATGAAGATATTGCTGCATACCGAGGAGGACCTGGAATTCCAGAGCTTCGACCAGCCAGGCCTGGAAGTGGAACCTCGGGATCCGGATGCCCACTACAGTGCCTTGCAGATGTTCGCCACCTCGGTCGCGCTGTGCACTTACTCGGTACTGGCCAGTTATGCGGACACCATCGACGTTTCGGATGCGGACATGACCATGCGTATCAAGTGGTCCTATGCCGACGATCCGTTTCGCATCGGGCACATGGATATGGACATACGCTGGCCCGGCGTGCCGGACTCGCGCATCAAAGCGGCCCGCGCCGCGGCCAACCACTGCACCCTTCACCACACCCTGGAACAACCCCCGGAGTTCGTCACCCGGGTGCACGGCTGAAACATCGCTGACCGGGAACAGGCCGCAACGATCCACCGCCGAACTCCGTCCGGCAGGCTGCCGCAACGGCCCGCCGTCGACGGACAAATCGGGGGCTCACCATGGCAGGCAGACACCACGATCCGCGGGGCCGGGCGGCGAAGTGGCCAATGCAGATCCCGCTGCTGGGGTGGAAGGACGTCGGCTACCGCGTCTGGCGGGAGATGTCCCGGGACAACCTGTATTTGGTGGCGGCGGGCGTTGCCTACTATTGGCTGCTGGCCATCTTCCCCACCCTGGCGCTGCTGCTGTCGGTCTACGGGTTGGTCTCCGACCCCAGCGAGGTGGACCGTCAGTTGGATGCCATGGGCGCCATCCTTCCCCACCGCATCGTCGCCATACTGGGCGGACAGATGGCAGCCCTGGCGAAAGCGCCCGGGTCGGCCCTGGGCATCGGCGTGGTGGCGGGCTCGCTCACCGCCCTGGTCAGCGCCGTGTGGGGCACGGCCGCACTGATGACGGCGCTGAACATCGTTTATGACGAAACCGAGCGCCGGAGCACGTTGCGCTTGTACGGCGTTGCCCTCGCACTGACCGTGGTCGCACTGCTGCTCGCCGTGCTGGCGTTGCTGTTGATTGTCGCGGCGCCCGCCGTGGTCGCCGCCCTGCCCCGCATAAGTACGCAGGCCATCATGCCGGTCTTCACCGGCGCGTTGCGCTGGCCGGTGCTCGCTGTCGCGATGATGGCCTTCTTTGCGGTGGCATTCCGTTACGGTCCCTGCCGCAACAAGGCGAAATGGCGCTGGATCAGCTGGGGGGCCGTGCTGGGGACGTTGTTGTGGGTGGCGGCATCCTGGCTGTTTTCCGTCTACGTCGCCCATGTGGCCAGTTTCAACAAGACCTACGGGTCGCTGGGGGCACTGGTGGTCTTTCTGATGTGGTTCTATGTCAGCGCCTACGTCATCCTGCTGGGCGCCGAGGTCGATGCCGAGATGGAACACCAGACCGGCGTGGACAGCACCGTCGGCCCGGACCGCCCCATGGGCGAGCGAGGCGCCCACATGGCCGACACACTGGGCGAAACCGCCGACGGCGACGATGCGTCCTGAGCGCACCCTGGCCGCGTCGGCCACGAGCGGGCCGTTTCGAACGCGAGTGCCACACAGCTTTCCATGGTCACGGCCTCTCAGAGGCCGATGGTGTCGTAGAACCTCGCCCGGTACAGAAGCCGTGTGCGCTCGCCGCCGTCCTCGAACTCAGCCCGGTCGTGCAGTACGTTGTTGCTGATCAGTCCCATGCCGGCTTCCAGCCGCCCCCGCATCACGTAACCCTGCTCCCCTTCCAGGATGGCGCCGAGCCGCTCCCGTGCGGCCAGAATCAATGCATCGTCCCTCCAGCACGCATTGTGACGACGGGCGGTGAAGCGCATGTGCAGGCGGCCGTCGCCGGGATGCACGCTGAACACCGGCCCCTGGCGCTCCGGCCTGGCAACGCCGCCCGTCTCCGTGCCGGGTGGTATGGAGAGGGCGAGCGGATCCATCAAAGCCCGGATGAAGTCGGGATTCTCCCGGCGCAGGAGCAGGTAGGCGAGCTCGTGATCCAGCAGACCGTTGTCGCCGCCGCGGACGGCCGATCGGCTGCAATGCAGAATCAGGCCACGGACCTGCCGATCCGCGTCGTTGTAATAGCCGTCGGTATGCCAGTGAATGCGCCGGGTCGTATAGGGCACGTATTTCTTGCGTTCACCCTCGGTGGCCACTCTCAGAGTGCTCAGCCCGTCGAAGTCGCACAGCCAGTTGCGATCCATGCGGGACAGCCCGAAGCGCCTGGCCAGGGAAAGGGGAACGGAGCGATCATCATCGTCCAGAGCGGGCCCGGCGTAGATCGCCATGTTGGCCCGCCGCAAACGATCCCGCATTGCCCCGTACTCGGATCTGCTGAGCCGCCGGGGATCCTTCACTTCAACGATCAGATCGCCGATGTCGGCGGGATAACGCGCCAGTTTCGCCTCGCTCCAACGCTGGAACGCGGAGGCGTCCTCCAGGTCGAACGGCGAGTCGCCACGGATCGGAATCGGGGATAGGGAGGCCATGACATCGCTCTCGCAGTAAGAGAAATCGGCCAACTCATCATAGGGCGCACCGGGACACGGCCAATTGATCCAGGTCAACCGCAACCGCGGCAGGCAATCGCGGTGGCGCGTGGCACGCCTCGCATGGGGAATTCGGGCGAGCCGCGCAAGGGTCCGCACGCGGACACCACCGGAGCCGGCCGAAATACTCGCGCCGAGGGGTGGGCTGTGCCAGACTCTAGCGCCACACTCGATCGTTGAAGGGGACGGACATGGCAGCCGACGAGTCAGCCAAAGAGCTGCAGATCATACGTGCGATGAAGCGCGTGCTCACGGATATCGCAAAGGACACCTACACGCCGCCGGGGCAAAGACACCCCCTGTCGGACAAGACGATTCTCGGCATCCGGGACTGCCTGAGCCTGATCACCGCCCGGGAGGTGGAACTGACCGAAGCGACGGGCGAGGCCATGAACATGCGGCCCCGCTACGCCGACGATCCCCAGCGACCGGTGGTGGTGCCCCTCAGCGAGATCGGCCGCAAGAAGAAAAAGCCCGCCACTGGCGAGGACGACGATCCACATTGATCGCAGGGAATCTTCCTCGCAACGCCTCCTCCGCCGGGAACAACCATTGCTCGCAGGGGTCTACCGATCCGAGTCACTCGGACAGCCTCACGGGACTCAACCAGAAAGACTGGCAGACCTAATTAGAGAGGAGGTGTCCCATGGGACACGCAACACCAGCATCCAGAAAACAGGCGGTGGCAGCCGCAGCGCTGCTCGGAGCCGCCCTGTGTTTCGCCGTACCCGGCGCTGACGCGGCCATCAGCGGTCCCCTGGCCAAAGCTGTGGCCCAGGGCAAACATGAGTTTCTGCACGATACATTCGGCAGCAACGGCATGACCTGCGCCGCCTGTCACCGTGCCGCGGGGATGGGTCCGACGGTACTCCCCAACGGCCACAAGTTCCCGAGTCTCGCCAATGGCGCGGCCATCTTCCCGCGCTACAAGGCCCGGGCCCACCAGGTGATCACGCTGGAAGACCAGATCCGCGGTTGCGTAGCCCGCGGCCTGCACGGCAAACCGCCCGCCTACAACAGCGCCGCCATGCGCTCCCTGGTTGCCTACATCACTTCGCTTTCCCAGGGAAAACCCATCGATATGGGCGGCAAACCGAAATAACCGCCGGGACGCCGACCTGCAACACGCCGGCGCTCTGCACCGGCGTTCTTCAATAGCGGCCACCGGCAACGGCAAGACGCACGCTGCGCCTGGCGGTTCCTGCGGGAAGTACTGTGCTTTCCAGCCCGCCCACCTTGCGAACCGTCCCGTTCATGCCGTGTCTGGCGGGCAACCGTGACGCAAGATGTACCACTACGCTGCTGCCGAATCGGCATCGTCTTCATATCCTGCGCACAGCAGGTACTGTCCATTTGCTGTTGCCGACGCTTGCCCAACACCGTGAAATCCACTGCGCGCATTTCACGCTCGCCAAACAACGGCGGCCCAACGTCAAGATTTACCAAAAATTTTAATTAGTATTTTAATATATGATTATATTTTTTTAATTTAACATGGCTGCCGTAATGAGGCATCCTCCCCACCTCAAGTACGCCGCACATACCGACGTACGAGTCATTCCGCAGCGGAACCGACGGCACTGATACTGCGTAACCTCGCAGCCTTATCCGCCGACGCCCACGGGTCCTGTGACCCGGTTTCCGCCGCCACATCCGTTCGCTGACAACGCACCGATTTTCGGTCGGAGCAACCGCCCGTACCGACACCGTTGCTTCCTTAAGACAGGGCCCGAGACGATGATCAAGACCCAACCGAGATACCGCAGGCTCGCCCATTTCCTGGTCTTTGGTACCGTCGCCCTGCTCGGCGGCTGCAGCACCCGCAATTTCTGGCTGTTCCACCCCAAGGGACCGATTGCGGGCGCCGAACTGCACTTCATGACCCTCGATCTGGCCGTCATGCTCGGCATCATCGTTCCCACTGCCCTGTTGCTGATCTGGTCCCTGTGGCGCTACCGCGCCTCCAAAGGTACCGGCCGCTACGACCCCACCTGGACTCACTCCACCGCTATCGAAGTGCTGATCTGGGGGATACCGCTGCTCACGGTGGGTGTGCTGGGGTACTACTCGTACAAGGGGATCCACGAAGTGAATCCCTATAAACCCACGGTGGTCGACGCCGGCTCCCACGCCGCACCGCTGCAGGTCGACGTCATCACCACCGACTGGCAGTGGCTGTTCGTCTATCCCAAGCAGCACATCGCCACCGTGGACGAACTGGTGGTCCCCGCCCACACG
>Ga0307441_1000550_pt1 | contig 13380 bp, 9 predicted proteins | sample SalMarWE160420MG_FD_202149 | JGI IMG/M metagenome (GOLD analysis project Ga0307441, IMG submission 202149) | Salt marsh sediment microbial communities from the Plum Island Ecosystem LTER, Massachusetts, United States - WE1604-20 | ecosystem: Environmental > Aquatic > Marine > Intertidal zone >... | reverse complement strand
AACCTGGCGGTCAACGAGATAACGGTTATTTTGTTACAGGGCTGTTTCCATGAATCGTCGTTACTATTGCCGATTTCCAACGAATCGGAAAAATGCGTGGCGATGGCCTTCATGGAAGGATGAGAAAGAATATCAATCTGGGGCAGAAAACCAAGAATGCTTAAAGGACCGCCGAAGGCCCCGTATTTTTGGTTGAGCAGATCTTCGGTAATATAATTGGTCATGGTGGGAATTTTTTGGGGAATCAGTTTATTAAAGATGATACCCCGTACCCGTGTTTTTTTATAGAGAAAATAGGACAGATCAACCTCGAGCATGTCCAGGGCTTTGCCGATGCCCCCGCCGGAAAGAAAAATTATTTCCGCGTTCATTAATGAGGCCACTTTGGCGTTTGACAAGCCGACGATGCCGCCCACCCCGGGGTGGCCGGTGCCCTCCGCCACTACTACTTTTTTATGGGAAAGGGCCTTCAGTGAGTCCAGGATAAGGTTTTCCAGGCGGAGGGTTTCGCTGCGCGGATCGGGTGAGGCAAGGTACTTCCTGGTAAAACCCGAGCCAAGGCGGACCGGGGAGACCATATTCAGGTCGATGTCGGGGATGTTGGAGAATTCTTGTATAATCCGTGCGTCCTTGTCAATTTTTAAGCCGTCGGCAAGCGCTACCAGTTCCTGTCCCACGGGTTTGATATACCCGATGTCTTTGGGGTCCATAATTTTTTGAAACAGGGAGATCAGTCCCAGGCTGGTAACGGTCTTTCCCGCGTGCTGGCGAAAACCGGTGATATAGACAACAAGAGGGGGCATTATGTTTCCTTTTGTGTCAACTGATGGTTGTTGAAATAATATTCGAAACTGTCGATCAATGCCTGCCAGGATGCCTCAACAATATTTTCGGACACACCGACCGTGTCCCAATCATTCGTTCCGTCCGAAGAAGTAATAAACACCCTTACCTTGGCCGCTGAGGCCTTTTCCGGATTCAAAACACGTACCTTATAATCGGTAAGCTTGATCCTGCCTATAAAGGGGTAGATGGGAAGCAGCGCGTCCCGCAGTGCCTCATCCAGCGTTTCCACCGGACCGATCCCTACGGCGGCTCCCATGACCTCTTTTGCCCCGACCTTTAAAAAAATACGGCCGACGGTCTTGGAAGGGGTGTCCCCTGATTTATAGGATTCCAGGTGATAGTTGTGCAGCTCCAGCAGGGGAGTATAACGACCCAATGTCTTGCGTATCAACAGATCGAATGAAGCTTCGGCCGCTTCATACTCAAAGCCGTCCTGCTCCAGCAGTTTCAGTTTTTCGATGAGTTCTTTTACCTCATTTGATGATTTATCGTAATTCCCGTATTTTGCCAGTTTGTTTACGATCGTTGATTTTCCCGCCAGTTCAGAGAGGATTATATGACGTACATTACCCACAAGGGAGGAATCGATGTGTTCCATTAAATAATCGGCCTTGGAGATCACGTCTGCGTGCTGCCCCGCCTTGTGGCTGAAGGCGGCTTCTCCCACATAGGGTTGCCGACGGTCCGGAATAATGTTGGCCTTCTCAGACAAAAAACGGGAAAGTGAGGTCAAGCCTTCGATCCTCTCGCAGCAGTTGGCCTTGTGCTTCAGTTTCAGGCAGATATTGGGGATCAGCACGCATAAATTGGCGTTTCCACAGCGCTCACCCCAGCCGTTAACGGTGCCCTGTATATGAACCGCTCCGTTTTCTATCCCAACCAGCGTACTGGCAACCGCACAGCCGGTGTCGTTATGAAAATGAACACCGATCGGCCCCAGGTCCTCACCGGCTAACTCCTGCATTATCCGCTGTACCTCCGAGGGAATGACACCGCCGTTTGTGTCGCAGAGCACCAGGGCGTCGGCACCGGCCTCATGTCCGGTCTTCAGGACCTGGAGCGCGTATTCGGGATTCGCCTTATAACCGTCGAAAAAATGTTCCAGATCAAAAAACACCTCGCGGCCTGATTTTTTTAACAATGAGATGGAATCAAAGATCATATTGAGGTTTTCCTGGGGGGTGGTGCGGATGACATGCTTGACATGGGCGTCCCATGTCTTACCCACGACAATGACACTGGGGGTCTCGGCGTCCAGCAGCGCATTTATATGGGTATCATTTGCCGCGTTCCCTTTGGGGGCACGGGTGGAGCCGAAAGCCACTATTTTGGCATGTTTCAGCTTCTGCTGCTTCATCTCCTTGAAAAACTGTGATTCTTTCTCATTGGAAAGCGGGAATCCGCCCTCGATATAGTCTATTTTCAGCTCATCCAGTTTTTGGGCGATCTGGATTTTATCTTCCAGCGTAAAACTGATTCCGGTTCCCTGCATACCGTCACGCAGTGTGGTGTCGTATATGGTGATCTGTTTCATAATCTCCCCTTATGCTTAAAAACTATTATAGCGGGCCTTTAAATACGGTATCCAGCCGCCCCTGGTGACGATGTTCTGCATAAAATCGGGGAACGGAGTAATTGACACCGTTTCACCGGACTGCAGGACCACCTTTCCGCCGTGGAGGTCGACGCTGATGGTATCACCTTCCTTGACCGCCTCCACAACCTCTTTGCTCTCTATTATTGGAAGTCCGATATTGATGCAGTTGCGGAAAAAAATACGCGCGAATGACTCCGCAATGACACATGAAATACCGGCGCTTTTAATGGAGATCGGTGCGTGTTCTCTGGAAGAGCCGCAGCCGAAATTGTTGCCGGCCACGATAATGCCGCCCTTTTCCACGGATGCGCCGAAGCCCGCGCGCGCGTCCTCCATACAGTAGCGTCCCAAAACCTCGGGATCGGATGTGTTTAAGTAGCGTGCGGGAATAATCTCGTCGGTATTTATATCATTTCCGAAAACATAGACTTTGCCTTTGAATTGCATTACTCGTTTGCTCCTTTCGTTTAAGAGACAACCTGCCCGGGGTCGCTGATGGTCCCGGTGACCGCGCTCGCCGCGGCCGTTGCCGGCGAGGCCAGGTATACCTCGCTGTCCTGGTGCCCCATCCTGCCCACAAAATTCCTGTTTGTGGTGGAGACGCACTTCTCTCCATGGGCCAGTATTCCCATATGCCCTCCGAGGCAGGGACCGCAGGTTGGCGGCGAGATGACCGCGCCTGCATCAAGAAATATGGTAAAAAGCCCCTCGTCAAGGGCCTGCCGGTAGATGGCGGGTGTTGCCGGGAATATCAGGCAGCGGACATGTTTGGCGATTTTTTTACCCTTCAAAATCTGTGCGGCAATACGCAGGTCTTCGATTCGCCCGTTGGTACAGCTTCCAATGACCACCTGATCGATTTGTATATCGTTTCCGGTGCCGGCTTCATGCACGTTTTGGGGGAGGTGAGGGTAGGCCACCACGGGTTTTACCCCGCTGACGTCGATTTCAACGATTTGTTCGTATTCTGCATCGGAATCGGCCGTGAAGACCGTGCCGGTTTTGTCCGTGCGGCCCTGCAGATACTCGGTAACCTTGGCGTCCGCGGTGAAGACCCCGTTCTTTCCGCCGGCCTCAATCGCCATGTTGGCCATGGTAAGCCGTGCCTCTACCGAGAGTCCGTCGATAACCGGACCACAAAACTCTATGGCTTTGTACTGCGCACCGGAAACCGATATTTTTCCGATAAGCAGCAGAATAAGGTCCTTTCCCGATACCCATGGTTCCAGTGTCCCCTTATAGACGACCTTTACTGTGGGCGGTACACGCAGCCAGGCCTTACCGGTAAGATAGAATCCGGCGATATCGGTTGAACCCACCCCGGTGGAGAAGGCGCCCAGGGCGCCGTAGGTACAGGTGTGTGAGTCGGCCCCGATGATGACCATCCCCGGGGTAATGGCCCCGATTTCCGGCAGCAGGGCGTGCTCGATCCCAACCTCACCCTGTTCAAAAAAGTGGATTCCCGGATACTCCTTGGAGAAGTCCCGCAGCATCTTTACCTGTTCGGCTGACAGAATATCCTTATTCGGGGTAAAATGATCCGGGACCAGGTATGCGCGTTCCGCATAGGGAATGGACATACCTCCCGCCTTTTTATACTCCTTGATGGCAATAGGTGCCGTTATATCATTGGCCAGGGCCAGATCGGGTTCGATTTCAATAAAATCACCCGGTTTAAGCTGATCTCTCTCCGCCTTGGCGGCAAGTATTTTTTCCGTCAGTGTCATTCCCATATATGTATTGTTCTCCTCTCTTACTGGGTGCCTACAGCGACAAAGGTTTTATAGCGGTTAATGGCGCTGATATATGCCTTGGCGCTTGCTTCAAGAATATCGGTTGAGGCACCGCGCCCGATAAACTTGCGGTCGTTTACCTCAAGTGTGATCGTCACCTCACCCAGGGCATCCTTCCCGGGGGTCACGGCCTGTACGTTATATTCCGTCAGTTTGGTTTTGATGCCGCAAACGCGGTCTATGGCCTTGAAAATGGCGTCGACCGGTCCGTCACCGGTGGCGGCCTCTTCAAAGGTTTCTTCACCGTGGTGAATGCGGATTGTGGCCGTGGGTACGGAACGGTTTCCGGATTGGATACTGAAGTAATCCAGATGGTAGACCTCGGTGGCGGTACCCATCTGCTCACCGATAAGAACATAGAGGTCCTCATCAAATACCTCCCTTTTACGGTCGGCCACGATCAGAAACTCTTCATATGCCTTCTTCATTTCTTTTTCGGACAGGTTAAACCCCAGCTCGACGATACGCTTGCTGAATCCGTGCATACCCGAATGCCTGCCCAGGATTATCTTGCTTGTATCCCTGCCTACCGATTCCGGGGTCATGATCTCGTATGTTTCCCGATGTTTTAATACCCCGTCCTGGTGAATCCCCGCTTCATGTGAAAAGGCGTTCTCGCCGACAATCGGTTTGTTGCGCGGGATGGGAAACCCGATGATATTGGAAAGCAGCCTGCTGGAGGGGTAGATCTGTGAGGTGTTGATCCCTGTGGTGAAGGGCAGAAAATCCTTCCGGACGAATAAAGACATCACAAACTCTTCCAGGGAAGCATTTCCGGCACGTTCACCAATGCCGTTCAGGGTTACCTCAACCTGTCGCGCTCCCGCCTTTACCGCGGCCAGGGTGTTGGCCACTCCCAGGCCTAAGTCATTATGGCAATGCACGGATATCAGCGCCTTGTCCATATTGGGAACCCCTTCGCGAATGGCTTTGATGAAACTGCCGAACTCTTCAGGGATCGTATAGCCCACGGTATCGGGAATATTTATGATCGTGGCCCCGGCATCGATTACCTTTTCGATAATGCGGCATAAAAAGGGAATCTCGCTGCGGGTTGCGTCCTCAGGTGAAAATTCAACCTCGGCCACCAGGTTCCTGGCGTAGGTGACGGCTGCCACGGCCATTTCGACCACCTGGTCCGGTTCTTTTTTCAGTTTATGTTTCATATGAATGGGCGAGGTGGCCAGAAAAGTATGAATCCGCGGATGCTCGGCGTCTTTAATTGCCTGATGCGCGCTGTCGATATCTTTTTCCACGGCCCGGGCCAGTCCGGCGATTGTGGGCCCCTTGACCTTTTGGGCGATAAGCTTGCAGGCCTCAAACTGGTGCGGTGATGAAATGGGAAACCCCGCCTCAATGACGTCTACCCCCAGCCGGGAAAGCTGCACTGCCAGCTCATACTTCTGCTCTATACTCATGGAAGCGCCCGGCGATTGCTCCCCGTCACGCAGTGTTGTGTCAAAGATATACACTTTTTCCATCAGAAACTCCTTGTTCTCATGAATTATTTTTTTACTTTTTTACCCCGTTCCATTGAAACCAATCCGCTGCGCGCCATTTCCAGAATGGTATAGGACTGCAGAATTGATAAAAAATCATCGATTTTCGCGGTGGCGCCGGTGACCTCAAGGACCATATTATCAAGGCCTACATCAAGCACTTTTGCCCGGAACACGTCCGCAACCTGAAAGATCTCTCCGCGTTGAGAGGGGGTGGCCGCCACCTTGATCAGGGACAGTTCACGGTCTACGGTCTGCTGGCCGGTCAGGTCGACCAGTTTGATTACATCGATCAGTTTGTTCAGTTGCTTTTTAATCTGTTCGATCACGTTGTCGTCACCCATGCACACCAGAGTAATGCGGGAGACGGTGGGGTCATTAGTGGTCCCCACGGTAAGGCTTTCCAGGTTATACGCCCGTCCGGAGAACAGGCCGGCTATGCGGGCCAGTACCCCCTGATGATTTTCCACCTGCATACTGATTACGTGTGTCATGACTTACTCCCTTCTCCGAGGAGCATGTCCTTATTGGCCCCTCCGGGTGGTACCATGGGCCAGACATTGGCCTCGTATTCAATTAAAAAATCTATGATAACCGGCCGCTTGGTTTCTTTTGCGGCCTGTTCCAGCGCTGTTTTGATCTCTTCGGTTTTGGTTACCCGGATGCCGACGGCATCGTAGGCTTCGGCCAGTTTGACAAAATCGGGATTATAATGCAGGCAGTTGTCTCCCGGATGCTTACACTCCGGCGGGCACGAGGGCCTGCGATTAAGACAAGTGGCCGAGTAACGTTTATTGAAAAACAATTCCTGCCACTGGCGCACCATACCGAGATAACCGTTATTCAGTACGGCAATGATAACCGGCAGCTCTTCCTGGACGGCGGTGGCCAGTTCCTGGATGTTCATCTGAATGGAGCCGTCTCCGGCAATATCGATGACCTTGCGGTCGGGATTGGCAATCTGGGCACCGATTGCCGCCGGAAATCCATAACCCATGGTTCCCAGGCCGCCGGAGGTCAATAGTGAGCGCGAGTGCTTGTAATTGTAAAACAGGGCGGCCCACATCTGGTTCTGTCCCACCTCCGTGGATATAATGGCGTCGGGAAACACCTCGCTGATGGTGCGTACAATGAGTGAGGGTGAAAGCCGCTCATTGCCCACCTCAACCTCCATCGGATGATCCTTTTGCCACTGCCCGACCTGTTCGATCCATTCCGGGATATTGGCCGGTTTTACCAGGGGCAGGAGCTCTTCCAATACCTGGCGTGCGTCACCAACAATCGGAATTTCCACGGCGACATTGCGTGAAATTGAGGCCGGGTCGATATCGGCGTGAATGATCTTTGCATGCGGCGCAAACTCGGAGAGTTTGCCCGTGGCGCGGTCGTCGAAACGAGTACCGATGCCGAAGATCAGATCGCATTCCGTAACCGCCATATTGCCGGTATACGTTCCGTGCATACCGATCATGCCAAGGTTGAGCGGGTCCGCGGTGGGCAGTGCTCCGATTCCCATCAGGGAACATATCATCGGAATACCGGTCTTTTTCACTACCTTGCGGAAAACATCCACGCCGTTTGCGATGTGCAGGCCCCCGCCCACGTAGAAAAGCGGTTTTTTTGCTTCAAGCAGGGTTTTGGCAGCCTTTTTTATCTGCCCGGGGTGTCCCTTGATTACGGGATTATACCCGCGGATGGAAACCGTCTCCGGGTAGCTGTCATTCAGTTTTGCGTTGAGGATGTCCTTGGGAAGATCGATCAGTACCGGTCCCGGCCTGCCTGTGGAAGCGATATAAAAGGCCTCTTTCAGTGTTCGTCCCAGCAGGGCACGGTCGGTAATAATATAGTTGTTCTTGGTGATGGGCCGGGTAATTCCCACAATATCCGCTTCCTGAAAAGCATCGTTCCCGATCATATCGCGGGTAACCTGCCCGGTAAGACAGACAAGCGGTACCGAATCAAAGTTTGCGGTGGCGATACCCGTTACGGTATTGGTTGCTCCCGGACCGCTGGTTACCAGGCAGACGCCTGTTTCCCCGGTTGAACGGGCATAGCCGTCCGCCGCATGGATTGCGGCCTGTTCATGCCGGGTCAAGACCACATGGATATCAGGGTCATCAAAAAGGACGTCGAAAATAGGAATAACGGCTCCTCCCGGAAAGCCGAAAATAATTTTCACTCCTTCCTTTTTCAAGCCCTCTACAATCAATTGTGCTCCGCTTTTCTCCATAAATACCTCCTGCACTCGTTAACGGATAAAAATAAAGCCGTTCCCCGGGGAGAACGGCTCCTTCTAATCTTTTTCGTAGATTACAGCTCCAATTCTCCCTTAGGGCTTAACCCCAATAAGTACGAGTACTACAATAATAATGACGCGTAGTGCTGTTGGAAGGGTGAATATGGATGTGTAATCCGAAAAATTATTCATATACATATCATTAATAATATATTTGACCTTTTGTCAACCTTTTTTTGGGATATTTTTTAAATTCATAGGGGGTCGTGGTTTCCTAAACAAAGTATATCTGTTACATTACAGGTCTGTTGAAACCATGGGAGTTTAGCGTAAAACAGTATTCCTCTGACCGGGCACTCGCCGTAAAACATTTTCTGTACCGGGTGTATGCGGACGAGATGGGTTGGCTGCCGGAAGATGGTAATCCTTCCGACTGGACCGTAAAGGAGGACGGGCAGGGCGGATATTTTACTGATAAATTCGACGATACGGCTGTGTGGTTCGGTGTGTTTAATGCCGGCGAGCAGGCGGCGGTCGGCCGGGTAATCGTTCCGGTTGAAAGCAAACTGGAGGTTGAACTGTACCAGGAAATACCCGCCCGCTTCAAAGTGGAAGGCATTCTCCGGGCGGAAATAAACCGGCTGGCGGTTGCAAAGAAATATAACAAGAGTCCCGCGTTAAGCAAACTTATGTGTGCCATGTACGGGTATATTCTTGCGGAAAAAATCGATTATCTGGTAGGCGGTATCCCGAATCCGACATTGGCCTTTGCCAAAGCATTCGGATTCAAGCCGCTGGAGCCTCCGCTGATCTTCTCTTATTCCGGGAACGATACGGACGATGCGCAGGTGATGTACCTTGATCTAAAGGGTTCGGGGCGGGCGCAACAAATAATTCAGCGGCTTACGTCTGAAACGGTATTTAATCTTAAGTTTTTTGATGAAGAGGTACATTAAATGAGACAGTTGCTTTCTAATTGAAAATGACGCAGATTATTGTTATGGTGTTAAAGATGTGGGATTCAGGGTGGTAAGCAGGGCTGATTTCAGCATGTAAAAGCGTCCGGCAAACAAGTCCGAAGGTACCTGCGAATAATCATATCCATTATAACTAAACCGGTAAATTGTAACGCGTTATTTCTCCGATTTTATATCTCTTATATTTATTTCATACTTTACATCAAGGTTTATACTTTTTTAGACTGGCATCAGAATATACAAGTATCAAAATGGAGACTATGAATTTAAGGAGGATTGATGGATGAGAAATAGCATACTTTTGTTGGGTGCCTGTGTTCTGGTTTGTACGGCAATGTCCTGTACTGCCGGCCGCGTATCGTCGGAACTTACCATGATCACGGTTGCCGGAGGACAAATGAAATTGGGAAACGGCACTAACCAGTGGCCGTTCCACGAAGCTATAATAGCGACATTTTACATGTCAGCTTTTGAAATTACGAATAAACAGGTGTGCGATGTATTCAATTGGGCAAAAAGTAAGGGATATGTTGATGTATCAGTAAACAGCATCAAAATCATCCCGCATTTTAAATGGGAACTGATGGATCTTGATAACGATAACTGTCAGGTAATGTTTGAAAGCGGTGTAATGAAGCCAAAACCCGGAAAAGAAAATTATCCTGTAGTCGAGATCAGTTGGTACGGAGCGGTTGCCTTCTGCAATTATTTGAGTGAAAAAGAGGGGAGAACTCCCTGTTATGATCTTGCAACATGGGATTTAATTCCGGGAAAAGACGGGTATTATCTCCCCCATGCGGATGAATGGGAATATGCCGCGCGCGGAGGAACCAAAGCAACAGATACAGTCTACGCGGGAAGTGATGTGATTAATGATGTGGCCTGGTATAGGGAGAATTCAGACGGAGCGATTCATGCCGTGGGCCGTAAAAAACCGAATGAGCTGGGGATCTATGACTTAAGCGGAAATGTCTGGGAAGTTTGTACCGAAAAAATGGGATTATACTACACGTTTCAAGAAGCTGATTCTGATCCAATGTCAATTAACGGCAGTCTGCGTATATATCGGGGCGGTTCCTTTAAGACGGATCGATGTCAGGCTGACAGTTATGTCGCCAGTGTCAACCAACCGGATTACTGCTGGTGTTTTGAGGATATCGGATTCAGGGTGGTAAGCAAAGTGAATTAATAATTACAGAATACATAATAGGGGAAAGGATTTTTAAAATAAGGATGCAGCGGTTTTTGATGATCGACGTGTCTTTATATCGACAACTTCCTATAATATATATTCTGTCTACTATAAAAAGGATTTCAATGGGGGATGCGGGGGAAAATAATGTATCGAGTTATATTAAGCATACAGTTTAATGTAAAATATCAAAGTATGACGCCGGATCACCTTCAGGTGTACGTGCATAGAGCAGCGCGCGCTGCACCGAACAACGTGAATAAAATGATTCAGTCTGAAGAATTTGATTAAGAATATGCTGCAGGCGCTGATTTTTCGGCAAAAACTTATAACGGATGTTTATGTGTGAAGAATCAGAAAAAAAGACCGTCTGTATATTAGGAAAAATCCCGAAATGCTCGGTTGTGATATCGGAAAATGATGAGGAAGATATAATGAAATCCGAACCCCAGTACAGAGACATCAATGAACGCTTTTTCTCCCCTACCTTGTACGGCGGAAGTTTTTTGGCACGGATTACATGAATACCGTCGGAAAGATGACGATTGATTTCGGTAATAAAATCATTCGTATCGCTGACATTATAAAAGGTACATAAGGCAATTTCATATAACGATGAAAAACCGAGTGAAAGCGGACTGGCAAATTCAAGTTTCGGCATAGGATTAAAACCACTACTCATTAGTGCGTAATACCCGGATCGCAGGAAGGCGCGTTCAAAGGAGCGTATAAGATCCAAGTGTGATAAGTAAACCGCCTTCCCTGTCTTTTCAAAACAAAAAAGTAGACGACTTAAAGTGTTTTCTGAGTATTCTGTCAGTGTATGCGCAAAGGCAACATCGTTTGCAGCCGCGTTTTCCGTCGTGACGTTAACGTCGGCGGTACACACACCACAGTGCTCTGTGCAGGGATTGGAGCAGGCCGCGGAAAGGAGGTGTTGTGTGGATTTACGAAACTCTTTTTTCAAGAACCCTACGGAACTCCCAAGGGAAACATCTTGCCAGGGAAGCTTTTCGTCAAACGAGCGCGTGCGGTATACCCCCTGCCCAACATCGAAAGCCGACCGGCTGATGATCTGTTTCCAGATATCGCGCTTATAATAATCCTCCCAGGCATCCAGGCGTGCCCCCGCCAGAAAGGCCTGATGCACCAGTTCTCCTACCCTTTCATCTCCCCGCGAGATCAGGCCTTCAAGAAAAGATTGATAAGGAGAATGATAGGATATCTTAACCTGTTTTCGTTTGAGGCCTTTTTTTATCGAAAGAATTCTTGAAAAAGCGATCTCTTCATGCAGTTGCTCCTGCCATTGAAAAGGAGTATGCGGTTTGGGGACAAAGGTTGAAATATTGATATGCAGAAACATCCCTGTCCGTTCCTGCAGCTCCGAGATATAGTCGATAATTCCCGACGATTCATCTTTTTCGATAAATCCGGGAAGCCCGAGCATAAAATAAAACTTGGCTTTTTTCCAGCCCATAGCGCGCGCCGCAAGAAGCAGTTCAACGGTTTTTTCATGAGGAACGCATTTGTTAATGCTTTTCTGTCCTTCAAAAAAGGCCGATTCAACGGCAAAGGTAAGGCCGCTTTTCCTTACGCTCTGCAGTTCCTCAAACAAACTCAAAGCAAGGGAATCTATGCGCAGAGACGGCAGTGAAAAGGATATGCCGAGCGGCTTGAAATGACGATGCAGCAGTTTCATCATCCGTTCCAGATTGGGAAAATCTCCGGAAGAGAGAGAAGCCAGGGTGATTTCCCGGTAACCGCATCGAAACACAAGTTGCTCGACCTGCCGGGCAATACGGGATATATCTTTCGTGCGCTGCGGCCGATAAAAATATGCCGCATGGCAAAAGCGGCAGCCGTTCGGGCAGCCGCGCATTATCTCCACCACCCCGTGGTCCTGAACCGATTTGATATTTGAGACGGGAAAATAAAACGCCTCCTGCATCCGGGAAAAGCTGCCGGTGACCGCACGCTGTACGCTGTGAGCGTGATGTGGGTTCCATACGTACGGAAACGAGCACAGGTACGCAAGCAGGTCTTGTCTGCCGGCTCCCTGCGTTTTCATTGTTACCAGCTGGGAAAAGGCCGTGGGGAGCCATTCCTCAGCCTCCCCGATAAAAATACAATCAAAAAAGGGCCCGAAAGGTGCGGGATTGGTAACGGCAGGACCACCACCCATTACAATCGGGTCAGCGGCCGTTCTCTGTTTATTAAGAACATTAATCCCCCCCAGATCGCAGATATTCAGGACGTTCGTCAGGGTAAGCTCATATCCTACGGAAAAGGCAATAATATCGAACTCAGACAGCGGCAGCCCGCTTTCCAGTGAATACAGGGGAATGGCACGCGTGCGCAGTTCGGCCTCAAAATCCGGTGCCGGGGCAAAAACACGCTCACAACATACCCCATCGATCCGGTTTAAGATACCGTAGAGTATTTTCACGGCCTGATTTGACATCCCGATCTCATAAAGGTCAGGATAACATACCGCCACTTTCAAAGGATTATTGCCGTCTTTACGGATTATACCGTATTCACCGCCCACGTACCTCCCGGGCTTCTCTATCAGCGGCAGGATGTGTTTTAAATCTTTTTCCGGTATTATCTTGTTCATTGTACGTTTGTTTCTATGAATAGCGGCTGTAATGAATATTAATGAGAATGCCTATGGCAATCAGCCCGGTAATAAGGGAGGAGCCACCGTAAGAAATGAAAAACAACGGGATTCCGGTGATGGGCATGATTCCCATGGTCATACCGACATTTATAATTACATGGAAAAAAATCATTCCGATGATTCCGGACCCGATAAAATGAGCGTACGGGTCCCGTGCGTTGTAGATTATTTTTATTGCCCTGGCCAGGATAATCATAAAGAGAATAAGAATCAATGTTCCCCCGATAAACCCCCATTCCTCGGAGATGATGGAATAGATAAAATCCGTGCTCTGCTGCGGGATGTAGCGGGACTGACTCAGCATGCCCATGCGGAAGCCCTTGCCCGTTATTCCACCGGAACCGATGGCCATGATCGACTGAATGATATTCCATCCGTCTCCCTTGGGATCAATCTGCGGATCAAGAAAGATAATCAGGCGTTTGATCTGTTTTTCCTTCAGGTGTACAAGGTTTTGCGCAACAAGCGCTCCCAGGGTGGCGGTTAAGACGATTATTCCGGAATAGTAGATCCAGTAAAAATAACGCCGTTTAAAAAAATATGATCCCAGCCAGCCCAGT
>Ga0307441_1000549_pt1 | contig 13388 bp, 9 predicted proteins | sample SalMarWE160420MG_FD_202149 | JGI IMG/M metagenome (GOLD analysis project Ga0307441, IMG submission 202149) | Salt marsh sediment microbial communities from the Plum Island Ecosystem LTER, Massachusetts, United States - WE1604-20 | ecosystem: Environmental > Aquatic > Marine > Intertidal zone >... | reverse complement strand
GAATTCCGTGGTGATTTCCGGTGTACTATGGAGTGCCCCATCGAACTTCAATCCGTTTGATTCAAGCGGTCAGGTTGCCGGTAAATACCAGATTGTGTATGAGAACCTCTGTCATTACGATATGTTCAAGGGACAGCTTACCCCCTGGCTGGCGACATCCTGGGAATGGAGCTCCCCTAATGTATTTCTGATTAAACTGCGCAAGGGAGTGAAATGGACCGACGGGCAGAAGTTTACCGCCGATGATGTTATCTATACGTTTGAGGCGGCCAAAGACATTCCCGCCGTCACCTGGTCAAGCATATGGGACTGGACAAAATCATTTCAAAAGGTCGACGACTATACGGTAAAAGTGACCTTCGAGAAACCGCATTACCATGAATGGATCCAACAATTGTATACAGTCCCTATCGTGCCCAAGCACGTCTGGGGTGATAAAAGCGGAAAGACCATTGAAACCACCACCAATACTGATCCCAACATGGTGGTAACGGGTGCGTATACATTCGGGGCGGCCCTGGCCGATAAGATGATCTGGAAACGCAACGACAACTGGTGGGGAAACAGTGTGTTCGGCGCCCCAAAACCCAAATATATTGTTTTTCCGGTCAGTTACAGCAACAATGTAGCCATGGGTTCGGCCATGAAGGGCGAGCTTGACCTGGCCAACAGCTATCTGCCGGGACTTTCGAAGATCAAGAACGATTACGGGTTAAAAACCTTTTACAAGAACAAACCCTATCATATGCCGGCAAATGTTGCCGTGCTTTTCCTCAATACCACAAAAAAACCCATGGATAATGTGATGTTCAGAAAAGCGCTGGCATACGCCATTAATCCGGATCTCATCGTCAACAATGTGTACGGCGGCCAGGTACAGCAGTCAAATCCTGAGGGGCTTTTGAATATCCCGTCATGGATGAGGTACTACGATAAGAAAGCTGCCGAGAAATACGGCATCAGTTACGATCCGGCCAAGGCCAAGGCCATTCTGGACAAACTTGGGTTCAAGGACGTCAACGGCGACGGCTACAGGGAAGACGCAAACGGAAAACCGATGGAGTTCGACCTTATTGTTCCCAGCGGATGGACGGACTGGATGGACTCAATTAAAGTTATTGCCAAAAGCGCCCAGGCTGTGGGTATCAAAATCAATCCCACCTTCCCGGATTACGGCCTGTACTGGGACCAGTTGACCGGGGGCAAATTCGATATGGCGATAAATAATTTCGGTTCATCCATATCCCCTACCCCCTTTACCTACTGGAACTGGGTGGCAAACAGCCGCATCAACCGGGACAAGGTCGATACGGGGAATTTCGGCCGTTATAAAAACCAGAAGCTGTTTAAACTGATCGATCAGTTTAATACCACCAAACTGGATTCCGACCAGGGGATAAAGATCGCCTCACAGATCGAAACGATCCTGATGCAGGAAATGCCCAGTATCCCCATCTGGTATAACGGATTGTGGGCGGCCATGAGTAAGAAAAACTGGACGAACTGGCCCGATGCCCAACACACCCAAAACGGTATTCCCTGTGCATGGGGACATTATTTCTCATTCGGCGGATACGAGATGCTTCTCAACCTGAAACCGGTAGGGAAAAAGTAACATTCATAAAACTACCTTATGGCAATGCCATAAGGTAGTTTTTATATAATTAAGGGGATATCCATGGGAAAATATTTTAGAAAAAAGGTTCTGGTCTATCTCATCACTTTTGTTCTGGCAATCACCATAAACTGGATGATTCCGCGGGCCATGCCCGGAAACCCCATTCAAATCATGCTGTCGCGGATTACCGTCACACCTGATACAAAGGCAAAAATGCAAACCTATTATAAAGAACTCTTCGGCCTGGACAAACCCTGGATCATACAGTATTTGAACTACTGGAAGAGTATTTTCACGGGGAACCTCGGCAGGAGCATTTCTTTCGGGCTTAGGCCGGTAGGAGATATTTTGTCAAACGCGGTAATTTTTGACTTTCTATTAATGTTTCCGGCCCTCTTATTAAGTTTTATCTTCGGCAACAAGCTCGGGGCCGTGTCCGGGGTCAACAAACGCGTTGACAATATCCTTATGCCTGTTTTTTATTTTTTGACCTCGGCTCCCTATTTCTGGTTCGCCGTAATCTTAAGCTTTATCTTCGGTATGCAGTTGAACATATTTCCCCTTGGGGGAGCATACGGACAGTTTGTCCTGCCGGGATTTTCCCTGCACTTTATCCTTGATTTTTTGTACCACTGGTTTCTGCCGTTTATGTCCCTCTTCGCGATCATGCTGGGACAATGGGCCATCGGCATGCGCAATATGATTATTTATGAAATGGGAACAAATTATTCACGGTTTATGGAAGCCATGGGAAGCCGCCGCGGGCTTATCCGCCGCTACGCCTATAGAAACGGGATACTGCCCCAGGTAACCGGATTGGGTATCCGGTTAGGACAGTTTATCGGTGGTGCGCTGGCTACTGAAATTGTGTTTCAATATCCCGGCCTGGGGTACATCCTGTTCCGCGCCATAATTGATCAGGATTATTTTCTGCTGCAGGGTATCTTCCTGTTTATCATCCTGTTGATGCTGGTGGCAAACTTCACCGTGGATATTATCTATATGTTCCTTGACCCGCGGGTACGGGTCTCCTTTTCAGGAGGATCACAATGAGATCCGGAAAGGAAATATCAGCTTACTTGAAAAATCATCCCAACCTCTATTTTACGGTACATAATAAAAAGGTGGTCCTGGGACTCAGTATGTTTCTTTTTTTCGCTTTACTCGCGCTGTTGGGGACGCTTCTTACTCCCTATAACTATTCGGATATCGCCGGCGGTAGCGCCCTACCGCCGAACGCGAAACATATTTTGGGCACAACCCAACTGGGAGAGGATGTTTTTTCACAGGTCATCTATGGATTACGGGCCACCTTCATAACCGGGCTGATCGCCGGCGGACTGGCCACACTGATCGGAATCTCGGTAGGATTTTTGGCCGGCTATTACGGCGGCAGTCTACTGGATGAAGGTCTGATGATGATCACCAATATCATGCTTGTCATCCCGATCATTGCGGTACTGGTCATCATATCGGCCTACCTGCGCCACCTGTCCGTCTTTATCCAGGCCCTGATCATCGGTTCATACAACTGGCCGTGGGTGGCCAGGGCGGTCCGCGCCCAAACACTGGCCATAAAGAACAATCCGTATGTGAACCTGTCCCATATCTCATCCATTCCCATATCACGCATTATTCGCGAGGACATAGCCTTCAACATGTTCTCTTATATCTTCATGGCCTTTATCTTACAGTTTTCCGGGAGTGTACTGGCAGCTGCTACTTTGGATTTTATCGGGGTCGGACCCACCCAGGGCATCTCATTGGGATTAATCATGCGTTTTGCCATCCTGGCGGGCGCCATTCTCCACGGGTACTGGTGGTGGATGATCATTCCCGGGTTGATACTGACGCTCCTTATTGTATCACTGTATTTGATCAACACGGGCTTGGATGAAGTATTCAATCCCCGTCTGCGTGAATTATGAGGAGGTCCTATGCCTGAAAAAATCCTTGAGGTAAAACAGCTGAAAATTTATTACCGCACCCTGCAAGGTTTTGTGAAAGCGGTGGACGGGATCAGTTTTGCGATGGAGCGTGGGCAGATTGTCGGACTGGCCGGTGAATCGGGGTGTGGGAAAACCACCTTTTGTAACGGATTAATCCTGCGAAAAAAACCCATGCAGTATATGGGCGGCAAAGCCCTGCTGCTTGGCCATGACCTTATGAGTGCAAACAAAGCGGAGATGCGCAAACTGCGCTATACAAATATTTCCCTTATTCCGCAGTCGGCCATGGACTCCTTTTCCCCGACAAAAAAAATCAAGACACTTGTTTCCGACCTGGTAAGACAGCATCATATTGAAGCGGACAGTGATTTTTTTCGGAAGGTGAAAGAACGCTTTGCGCAGGTTAACTTGACACCTGATGTACTGGACAGTTATCCCATTGAGCTGTCGGGCGGCATGAAACAACGCGTATTGATGGTCATTGCCACCATGATGAATCCCGATCTGCTGGTTGCCGATGAAATCAGCTCGGCGTTGGATGTTACCTCACAGCGCTTTGTATGTAAACTGCTGGTAGATTTTTTACGTAAAAAATTCGTAGGGTCGGTACTGTTTATTACCCATGATCTGTCCATTCTCTACCAGATCGCCGCTAAGATCATTATCATGTACGCCGGCCATCTTGTCGAGGTGGCGCCGACCAAAGATATTATCCATGCCCCCAAGCATCCCTATACCAAGGCCCTGATCACTTCACTGCCCCGGATCGGGGTTCGATTCAAGGACCATAAGCTGCGGGGAATAGGGGGCGTTCCGCCCAAGCTGCTGGAGATCGGTCCGGGGTGCCGCTTCCGGTTTCGCTGCCCTTTTGCCGACGAAATTTGTGAACAAAAAACGCCTCCGGTGGAAAATATAAACAGGGAGCACAGCATTATGTGCCATCATTGGAAAAAGATAGACAGGAACGAACATGAACACAGTACAAAACGATAACCATAACACGATAATGGAACTTAAAGATGTCACCAAGGTATTCCGCAGGGGATTTTTCAGGAAAGAAAATATTTATGCCGTAGACCATATCAGTTTCAATCTGTATCGGGGAAACATCGTCTCTTTAATCGGTGAGAGCGGCAGCGGCAAGACCACCACCGGAAAGATGATTTTAAAACTTTTGAAACCGACCTCGGGAAACATCTATTACCGCGGCCGTGACATAAACCTGATAAAAAGCGCCCGGCAGAAAGTGGAATATTACAAGGATGTACAGGCCGTTTTTCAGGAACCGTTTGCCTCGTTTAATCCTCTTTTTCGGGTAGACCGTATCTTTGATATGGTATTTTCCAGTCTGCTGCCGGAGATAAAATCCCATGACGAGCGCGAAGAACAGGTACATACGGTACTGCGAAGTGTGCATCTGGAACCCAGGGAGGTCCTGCAGAAATACCCACACCAGCTCAGCGGAGGCCAGCTGCAGCGCCTGCTGATTGCCAGGGCGTTACTGCTTCATGCGCGGGTACTGGTGGCCGATGAGCTGATCAGTATGCTTGACGCCTCCACCCGCGTAGGGGTATTGAACCTGCTCGGCGAACTGGCATACCGGAAAGGGCTTGCCGTTATTTTTATCACCCATGATCTTTCCCTGGGGTTCTATATGAGTGATAAATCATTAATCATGTACAACGGCAGGCTGGTCGAAACCGGGGATACGGAAAAGGTATATAATGAGGCGGTCCACCCTTATACCAAACTTTTGCTTAATTCCGTACCGGACATCGGCTTCAGGTGGAACATGGATAAAGCGTTCAATCCGGAACATATTGTAAGCGACATCGATGACTTTTATAATAAAAACAGAAACCGTTACCCAAAGGGTTTGGTACAAACCGGTGACGGAGATCATAAGGTAATGTATACACTATAAGGGAGGAAGGTATGAGTGACGCAGTTTTTAAGAAGGTAAGGCTGCACAATGGCGTGGAAATGCCCGCGGTGGGGTTGGGCGTGTTTCTGATAAAACCGGGCCGGGAAGCCGAGCAGGCGGTGGAAACCGCGCTGCAGGCGGGGTACCGCAGTATCGATACGGCTACCTTTTATGATAACGAAGCCGACGTGGGCCGGGCAATACAGAGGAGCAGCATCCCCCGTGAAGAAATCTTTGTTACCACAAAAGTATGGCCCACAGACCAGGGGTATGAAGAGACGCTTGCTGCCTTCAGGCGCAGCCTGGACCGTTTGGATATGGAGTACATTGATCTGTACCTTATTCATTGGCCCCGTGAATCAAAAAGCAGGGACACCTGGCGGGCGCTTGAAACCATCTATAATAACAAGCAGGCCAGGGCCATCGGGGTAAGCAACTATACAACAACCCATCTTGAGAAGCTGAAGCAGTTCTGGGGAATCTCCCCCATGGTCAACCAGATTGAATATCACCCCTATTTACAGCAGCCGGAATTAGTCCGCTACTGTACCGCCAATAATATCCGGGTCGAAGCCTGGAGCCCGTTGATGCGGGGGAAGGTGCTGCATGACACGGTGATAACCGCGCTGGCCGCGAAATACAACAGATCGCCGGCCCAGGTAACCCTGCGCTGGGAGCTGCAAAAGGGGCTGTTGGTGATTCCCAAGTCGGTACACGAAAAGAGAATGGTCGAAAACAAGACCCTGTTCGATTTTGAAATAGGGGCCGCGGACATGGAAAAGATAGACGCGCTGGACAGAAATGAACGGATCGGTCCGGACCCGCACGATATCAACTTTTAAAGCGGCGTGAGGGAAACACCATTTTCATTGTAACGATAGACATAGCGGCGCTTTCTATATATAAAATTGAACTCAAGCGATTTCCAATGGGGCGGAATATGCGGATGCGCGGCGGACGGCTCATTGTTTAAGTCCAGGCCGGCCAATGCACGGACAAGAATATCGATTGTGCCTCCCATCACCCCGCAGTGGATTCCTTCGGCGGTGGTCCCGCCCTGTATGTCGCGTATATCGCTCCCCAATGCAATTAAAAACCGCTGCCACATTTCATCGGTCCGGTGAAGATACTGCAGAATAAAGGAGTGTACCACATAGCTTAAGGTGGAACCGTTGCTTGAGCGGGAGACGTAATAATCATAATTGGTTGCCAAAAACTGTACGGCGTCTCCGGGTTTATACCCCAGCCGTTCTATCACCGCGCATACCGCCTCAGGGGACAACAGATAGAACAGCATCAGTACGTCCGCCTGTTTGTTGATTTTGTAGCGGTCCGGCGTATCATCTTCCGACTTGAGAATGCGGTCAAGCCGCTGGATGTTTTTGTACTTGCGCCGGTATCTTTCCCAGTCGATCTCTTCCAGCTTCATATAGCCGGCATACTGGGACAACAACCCATGTGAGTCTATTTCCAGATAAAGCCCGCTGCTTATTTTTTCCCACAGCCCGGTTTCCTCTGCGGAAAACGCGAGTTTCTTTTCCAGGTTGTCACGGACCTTCCCCGGAACACCGGTTAGAATCTGCACGGTTTTACGCAGCACCCAGGCAACCAGGATATTGGTATAGGCATTATCGTTTAATCCGCCCTGCTTTGTGTCCGGATACTTTTCATGAAACTCATCCGGCCCCATTACCCCGTTTATATGGTAACGTCCGTCCTCCTCCTCGAAGGTGGCGATACCGGCCCAGAACCGTGCAATCTCTACCAGCATTTCCAGCCCGTAATCATAAAGGAACTCATCATCCGCCGTATACTCATAATAGGTGATAACGTTATAGCAGACAGCCAGGGAGATATGCCGCTGTCTGCTGCTCAGGTCCGGATCCCACTCGCCTGAAACCGGATTATAATGGAGTGTTTGTGACTCTTCCACTCCGCTGTCCGCGGACTGCCAGGGATACATGGCGCCTTTATACCCGTGCTCCGACGCATACTGCCGCGCCTGGTCCAGGCGCTTGTACCGGTACAGCAGTTGTGAACGGGCGATATCGGGAAAATGCAGGATAAAAAACGGGAGAATAAAGAGCGTGTCCCAGAAGATGTGCCCGCGATAGGCCTCACCATGCAGCCCCCTGGCCGGGATCCCCGGGTCTTTTCCACAGATATGGGGAGAGGCGGTACACAGCAGATGGTAGCAGTGCAGGCGGATACTGTTCTGGGTAAACCTGTCTCCCTCAATTCTGAAGTCCATGTTTTCCCATAATTCATGCCAACGCTTTTTATGATGTGAAAAAAGCCGTGAATAGTTCTCCATTTGCTTCAAGGTTTCCAGCGCGGCCTCTCGGGGATCGGGAACATCATTATCCAATGAGGTATAGATGCTTACCATTTTTTCAATAACAACCGGCTGGCCCTGGATCACCCGAACCTCAAAAATCTCGGAAATAAACCCGCTCCGTTTATGGACGTGGACCGGCTCTTCAATGATTTTCCCGCCCTGGTAAATACGGGTAGCGGCATTCATATAGATGAACACGCGTGAGGTTACGGTCTCCGTAGTCAGATATATCCCCGGCGAGGTTTTCCCCGCATCGACCGGGGACAGATGATTGGAGTTTAGGTTCCGGTAGCGCTGCACCCCATTATTGTACACAGTTCCGTCCAGAGCGGATTTCACCGCCATCTCAGCCGAATAATTGTGCGGGATGATAATGTATTTCAGGGCCACACAATGGGGGTTGTCCATACTGGCAATGCGATAACTTTCCACGGTAGTGATTCTCCCCGCCTTGTCCCTGTAGGTAATAACCCTTTTCAGTTCGGCGTTATACATATCGAGAGAATGCTCGTAATCCAGGATTTCAGCCTCAAACGGGTAGATATTATGTGAACTTCCGATATTCAGCTCCAGCAAAAGCCAGTTGGGACAGTTTACCAGATCATTATTTTCGATGTTTTTACCGTGAATACGGGTGGGCAACCTGTTGTACACCCCGGCGATATAGGTCCCCGGGTAGTGGGTCTCCGAGCCCCGCTCATTGAGACAACAGCCGCGGGTCCCCAGGTATCCATTACCGACGGTGGTGAGTGTTTCACGCAGCTTTTCTTCCTCAGGATCAAAATCCCTGAAACGCAGGATCCAGTTTTCCCGCGGGAGCCCCTTTTCAAACCAGTTGCTGATGCGCTGAAGGTTTAACTGCCGAAGATCGGAGACGACCATATCCGCACCATGGGCATAGAGCTGCTTTTCATTATTGTGACGGGCTATTCCGACAACAAGGCTGAAATTCCCATTCTTCCCCGCCGCCACACCGGAGAGCGCGTCCTCGGCCATAGCGCATTCGGCGGGAGTAAGCCCCATCCGCTTCGCAGCGGTCACAAACAGGTCACCCCGCGGCTTACTGCGCAATCCCAGCTCGGCGGCCACGTTACCGTCCACGACCGTCTGGAACATTCTGTCCAGCTTCATGTGCTCTATTATATAGGAACCGTTTTTACTGGAGGTTGCCACACCGATTTTGATCCCCTGCGCCGCCAGCCCCTCGATGAACTCCACCGCATGAGGATACACCTCCACCCCCTGCTCCCCGATCAGCTCGCGGAACAGGCGGTTCTTTCTGTTTCCCACCCCGCAGACGGTATTCTTCTCAGGATCATCCTGCGGATCTCCGTAGGGAACAGTGATTCCCCGTGAATCAAGGAACACCTTTACCCCCTCATATCGTGAGCGCCCGTCCACATAGGGAATATAATCTTTATCATATTCAAAAGAGACAAACTCCCCCTGCGAACCGGAGTGCCGTTCTTCCAAATAGGAGTCAAACACCTTTTTCCAGGCTTGAAAATGGAGTTTTGCTGTTTGGGTGATCACCCCGTCAAGATCAAAAACGAATCCTTTGGCATGCATGGTAATGGTATTATCCTTTCCGTGTGAGTTGATGGAGTAACAGAATGAGGCTGTCGGGGCAGGAGACAAAATAGCTGCGTTTACAAAGAGAAGAGACCTTCCGCTGCAGTTCGGTATCCTCGGTGACAAACACCGTGTAGACATCCTCCGAAAAGCCCCGCACCGCCTCTACCATGGACAGATCGGAGGCCGTGTCCCCACACACCAGGTGAGGTCCCTTTTCCAGTCCCAGCCCCAACGCTTCATGCAGGTATTTTATCCCGTCACCCTTGTCAAAATCCTTAACCGCAGCGGTGTCCCCGCTTCCGATGGTAAGAATTATCTCAATATCCTTGCCCGTATCCTCGATGCGAAAGTATTCCTCAGCGGGATCAAGGTTTTTCACAATACTCCGTATCTCACCCAGCAGGGCCTGGGAGAGAGCGTCCGGTACGGTATGGTAAATATCCTGGCGGGCCAGGGTGGTTTGCCCGTATTTACACTGCAAGCCCGAACCGATAAACGAAGATATCCGGTACGGAGGCTTTTCCACCAATACCGCGATTTGCTTGTTGAGTTCATCGAGTTTTTGCTGCTTGTCCTCCTCAATCGGCAGGGATCCTTTTCTCCCGTGAATATCCATATACTCCCTGCCCTTGGAACCGGCATAATGAAAAATCATGGGCGGGTTTACACTTACGTCCAAAAGTCCGATGCTCTCCAGGGGTGCCGAGGTCAGAATGACGCTGTTCCGGCATTTCAACAAGGCAAACCCGGAAAGGAAATAAGCGTTGTAGACCGATTGCACCGAGGAAAGATAGCGCCCGCAGTAATTATTGACGGTGCCGTCACGATCGGTGATAAAGCTGTTGAAGTTCAGGTCCCGCAAAAATGTCATGCCCTGTTTCACCTCATCCTTAATGTTGTTCCGGTTCATTTGATATACATAATACAGAAAAGAGTCGGGCACATGATTGAGAAAGGTGATGTCCTTTTCAAGCTCCTGTAATTCATAGGACAGATCGAATCCGATCTCCTCTCCGTTTTGAGTAAAGGTATAGAGATTGTCCTTATGGGGCAGGGCCTTGAGGGTATTATAAAGATACTGCAGCTCCTGTTTATAACTCTGAGAAAACTTCATACTCTGGATCATACTGCCGGCGATTGCGCGGCGTATCTGCACACTCCAGAACATCAACCGGTTAAAATCATTAATAGTCATTGTATCCCTTTAAGACTGATTTTTTATCAGACGGGCGAACTCCGCGCCGAACTCTTCACCGCGATGCAGCTCCCCCTGGTCCGGCCCGCCGGGGAATTCAAAATCCATGACAAGCTCCCAGCCCGCGGGTTCGGTCAGGTGTTTTATTTCCCGTAAGGCTCCCTTACTCCAGCCGTAACTGCCGAACATGGCCGTTTTTTTGTTTTTGACCCGTTTTAACACCGCCATCTCAAGTACGTGTACCAGCGGGGGAAACAGGCTGCCCTCATAAGTGGGTGCGCCGATGATCACGCCCGACTGGGTCCAGAGCGAGGGAAGGATATAACTGACGTGAGTGCGCGCCGCGTCAAATATTTGCAGCGGCACCCCCTGGCTGGAGATCCCCTCGATAACGGCGTTCATCATCAGCTCGGTGTTCCCATACATGGAGCCGTAGATCAACGTTATGCCGTTTTCTGTAGGTCCGGCGGCATAATCGGCCCACTGCCGGTAAAGATCCACAATGAGGCCCGGGTCCTTTCTCCAGACAAGGCCGTGTGCCGGGGCGATAACATCGATCGCCAGCGGTTTTATCTTATCGATCGCCTTCAGGACCGGTCCGGTGAATTTGGCGATAATGTTGACAAAATAACGCAGTGCTTCCTTTTTATAAAATTCAAAGTCCGTACACTCATCGTCAAATATCGCCCCCCGCAGCGCACCGTATCCCCCGAAGGCATCGCCCGAAAAAAGTACTTTGGCTGTCTTATCATAGGTCACCATGGTCTCAGGCCAGTGCACAAAGGGCACATGGAAAAACTGCAGCGTCCTTTTCCCGATTGAAACCTCCTCGCCGTCTCCAACCTCACGGACGTTGGCCGTAATCTGGTAAAAATCCTCCAGCATTTTTTTTGCCTTGGGGCTTGCCAGTATGGTAATATCCGGCGAGATCTTTTTCAGTACATGCAGAATGCCGGTGTGGTCGGGTTCCATATGATTTATGACTACATAATCCACCCGCCCTCCCCGCAGCACCGTTTCCATCTGATCAAAATAATTTTCCGATTTAAGGGATTTGGCCAGGTCTATGATTACCTTTTTTTCATCATTGATCAGATATGAATTATACGACACCCCTTCGCTGGAAATGGGCCAGATGCCCTCAAACAAATCTGTTGTTCTGTCATTGACCCCGATCCAGGAAATATCGGGTTTAATTTCAATTGCCGGCATATAACACTCCTTAAAAACCTTTCAAGATAGTTACTTTCTTCATTCAATCCGTCTCTCCGGCGCGGTACGCACCGATAAGAGGTTATATATAATAGTACTATCAGCCTGATTATTTTTCAAGTTTCTTACTTGTGCAATTCGAACTTTAAAAAAAGAACAGAGCATCGTCAATAATTTTCGTCAGAAAAAAGTACTATCCATCGCGATTTTCAGGCGGCAAGCCTGGCGGCTATCTGGGCAATATGCCGTCCCTGGAAACGCGCCGCCTCCAGTTCATTGGCGGACGGTTGGCGCGGGGTTGTACTGCCCGCGATGGTCGATGCCCCGTAGGGAGAGCCCCCGGTGATCTGGTCCAGCCGCGTCTGTCCCCCGAAGCTGTACGGCAACCCGACGATGATAAAACCCAGGTGCAGCAACAGGATATGGAAAGAAAGGATTGTCGATTCCTGTCCTCCATGCTGTGTGGCCGAACTGGTAAAGACGCCGCCGACCTTTCCCACAAGCGCATTTTTTTGCCAAAGCGGTCCTGCACCGTCAAGAAACTGTTTCATCTGCCCGCACATATTACCGAAACGTGTGGGTGTCCCGAACAGAATCGCATCATAAGCCGGCAGTTCCTCAATCGCACACACCGGAAGATGTGAAAAGGCCTTCTGGAAGGAGGCCGCGCCTATCTGCTGCAATATATGGTCGGGCAGGGTCTCCGGCACCCGTTTGATATCCACCTGTGCGCCCGCTATGCTGCCTGCTCCCTCGGCAGCAGCCTGGGCCATTTTATAAATATGTCCATAAACCGAATAGAAAAGTATCAATACCTTCATTACTGACCTCCACGTTTTTTTAATATCTCATTAATAATATATAGGTTTTTCACCACCAGCGGCAAATCGCCGCCCCTGTTCGCGCACAGGCGGAGAATCGCAAAGCTGGAGATCATACCGTGCTCCCGCGGGCACGGAGAAACGCGTTGTCTGATTATTTCCGGGCGCTGCTCTCAATCCGTGCTCCCGCGGGCGCGGAGAAACGCGGTTATTATTGTTAGCGGCGATAGATAGTGTCAGCGTGCTCCCGCGGGCGCGGAGAAACGCGCACCTCGCGGAAGATGATTTGGGGACGCGCGCACCTATGTCTCCTCCCTCAGTGATGAACAGGAAGGTATTCCGGCAAGTGCGGTGGCCGAACAAACCGCCGAAATTACGGCTTTATGCAGCGTACGTCCGCCCAGCTCACTCAATATCTCCGGAGAAACGGTTTCGGAGCCCGCCGAAACCACAAAGGTGACGTCACCGTCATAAAGTGTACTGTATGGAAAAAAAACACGGGCCAGACGCAGCTGCAGGCTCTGTGCCAGTTTGTACGCCTGAAGTTTGGAAAGCGCGGCGTTGGTTAACAGCGTGGTAAGCACGGTATGCTCCCGGGAAGAATCCACCCGACCCCTTTCCTCCCAAAGGCGCACCAGGTCCTTATCGGGATTTTTACAGGCAAAAACGGTTTTTTCATCCCTGGCGCCGGCAAGCACCTTTCCCTGTTCATCAAAAACATCCCCCACCGCGTTTACCACGGCTATCGCCCGTATA
>Ga0307441_1000548_pt1 | contig 13395 bp, 15 predicted proteins | sample SalMarWE160420MG_FD_202149 | JGI IMG/M metagenome (GOLD analysis project Ga0307441, IMG submission 202149) | Salt marsh sediment microbial communities from the Plum Island Ecosystem LTER, Massachusetts, United States - WE1604-20 | ecosystem: Environmental > Aquatic > Marine > Intertidal zone >... | reverse complement strand
GGAAGGATTTTTCATATCCCGGTCCAAGACCTTCTACTGTCGAGTCAGCTCTTGTAATGCTTGCTGACCAGGCGTCATCTGTCACCAAGAATCTTACTTCTCCCGATGACGTTGCTGAACTTGTTGCCAGGGTAGTGGACGAAAAAGACCTTGAGGGAGAGCTCGATGACTGTCATCTCACTCGAAGAAACCTGAAGACTATCGTTAAAGTATTTTCATCGGTTATTGAAAGTAAATTTTACAACAGAGTTATCGATTACCCTGCAGGTGATTCAGATGGCTGACATCAGTATAATCCTTGAGAAAGCCGGATTCGAGAGGGAAAGTCTCGAAAAGCTGATAGGGAACCTTATAGAGGACTCCGTTGAAATAGTACTCACTGATCCTGGCTATTTGAGGGTATTAAACAAAAGATACCGTCACATAGACAGAGTTACAGATGTTCTTACTTTTGATTTGGCACTCAGGGAAGAGGATATGCCTGAAGGTACGGTTTACGTTGATGGAAGGTTGTTTCCTCCCATGAAAGCGCTTCTCGAACGTATTTTCCATGGATATCTGCATCTTAAGGGATATTCGCACAAGTACGAGAAGGATGCGGCTGAAATGAGTTGTGCGGTTGATGCTCTGGTAGAGAGTGCTCTGAGAGGACGGGCATCGAATTGATTACCGCTGCAGCAGTATATCTTGCCGGTCTAATAGTTCTTTTTCTATCATCGGGAATCAGATCATGCATACCTGAGCTTACGCTTTCCGAAGGCAGGGACCCCTCCGAACGCAGACATTCCGCTATCTTTCATCTTGGTATACTGTGGCTGATGAATTTCACCGGTACTGTTTCAGCTGGTGCCGGGGCCCTGCTTCTTGCGGGAAGGCTGATTCCTCTGATATCATTACCCTTCTGGCTTGTAACACTCTTTCTTATACTGGCAGCCTTCATCCTGTCTACGATACTGCCTGCCCTTATAGCAAAGGGGAATGCTCTCCGATTGCTGTTTATTCTAAAGATTCCTTATCTGGCTGTTTCTGTATTTTTCCGCCTGCCGGCTCTTCTTATTTTCGGCAGAAACAGGGATGATAGTCCCGATTCGGTTGACTGGTTTACCACTCCTCCCGATGTCATCTGGCTGGAAAGACGAAGGGAAAAGGGTGATCCGGGTGAATTTGAAAAAGAACAGGAACTCATGGACAGCATCATCGATTTTTCGGATAAGATAGTAAGGGAGGTCATGGTTCCCAGAATCGACATGGTCTGTGTGGAAATGAGCGCAGACCTCTCAACCGTTTTTGAAGAACTTAAAAAAGCGGGACACTCAAGAATTCCCGTTTACGAAGAGAAAATCGACAACATTCTTGGGCTGCTGTATGCAAAGGATCTTCTGGTTCATCTATCGAAAGACGAGAACAGTTTCGAGCTGAAGAGTATTCTGAGGAAACCATATTTTGTTCCCGAGTATAAGAGGATCGATGAACTTCTTCGGGAGTTTCAGGCGAACCGGGTCCATATGGCTGTTGTAGTCGATGAGTATGGGGGAACGGCCGGTCTTGTCACAATAGAAGATATCATGGAAGAAGTTTTCGGTGAGATACTTGATGAATACGACAAGGAAGCGCTTCTTGTAAGAAAGCTTGATGACGGTTCTTACATTCTGGATGCCCGTATCCCGATAGACGATCTGAATGTGCTTCTCGGAACCTCTTTCGAAGATGTAGGTTTCGAAAGTCTCGGAGGTATGGTGTACCAGCTTATGGGCAAGATTCCCCGACAGCATGAAACGGCAGAGTTATCGGGTTACAGATTTACCGTCGAGCAGGTAAGGGCTCAGCGAATACTCTATGTTAAAGTAGAGCCTCTTGACAGCAATGGAGACAGGGAAGACTGACCTTTGGCTGACGGGTATTCCGGTTTCGGAGAGTGATAATATTCGAATCACAACCCCTTCGTTTGTACTTCGCAGAGTCAGATGGAGTGAATCATCACTGATACTGACCCTGTATTCAATGGATTTCGGAAGGATATCCGCTATTGCCAAAGGAGCTCTGAGGCCAAAGAGCTCTTTTTACGGAAGAATCGAACTCCTGTCCCTGGTGGACATCACTCTTTCCCGAAGGGATGGCAGGGAGCTGGATACGGCAACGGATGCCTCTGTAATCAACCATTACGAGTCAATACGCAGTAATCCAGATGCATTTGTTCATTCCTGTCTCTTTGTTGAATGGCTGCTGCACTCCATCACGGGCAGTGAACCATCCCATCCTATGTACCATCTGATTGGCGGTGTTCTTGATAATTTTGCCGCAGGCGCTCCATTCTGGCCTGTATTATGTTCCGGGATCGAGAAAGCTCTCAGACTTTCCGGTTTTGCAATGGAAATTGACAGATGTACCCGATGTGGCGGAAATCCGGGAAAATCATCGCAGTGGGACGCTTTATCAGGCGGTATAGTATGCGAGAACTGCAGCAGTGATAGTTCCGACAGAATACCGCCCGGGATTATCAGTTTCATACGAAAATCCCGAAGCAGCAGGCTTGATGAAGTCAGGAACCTTAAACTCTGGCCGGGGGGATACAGGCAGTGCTTTGACCTTATGAGGAAATTCGCTGAAGTCCACATCGAAACAAGAATGAAATTGAAATCACTCTCAGTACTGGAGGACCTTGAAAATGACCGCTGACGTTTCAGATCTTATGAAAAAACTTGTATCCCTCTGTAAAAGACGCGGGTACGTATTCCAGTCAGGTGAGATATATGGAGGGCTTCAGTCTTCCTGGGATTACGGCCCCCTTGGAATAGAACTCAAGAAGAATATCGAAAGCAGCTGGTGGAATTTCATGGTAACCACCAGACCCAATGTAGTGGGGATGGACTCTGCCATAATAACCCACCCTGATGTCTGGAAGGCTTCCGGCCACCTTAAGCATTTTCATGATCCCATGGTTGACTGCATGAAATGCAAGAACAGGTTCCGCCAGGACCATGTCGATGGAGACAGCTGCCCTGAGTGCGGAGGCTCCCTGACTGAGCCCAGAGAATTCGGACTCATGTTCAAAACGCAGATGGGCGCACTTGAAGACGGTTCTGAAACCGTTTACCTCCGCCCGGAAACCTGCCAGTCGATCTTCGTTAACTTCAGAAACATCGTGACCGCAACCAGGCAGAAACTCCCGTTCGGAATAGCCCAGACGGGTAAAGCCTTCAGGAACGAGATAACAGCACGTAATTTCATTTTCCGGTCCAGGGAATTCGAACAGATGGAGATGGAATTCTTCTGCATACCTGAAGAAGCCGACCACTGGCTTGAGTACTGGCTTGAGGAAAGACTCAAATGGTACCACAGGTTAGGTGTAAACAGCGATAATCTCAGAATAAGGAAACATGAAGAGAGCGAACTTGCTCACTACGCAACCTCCTGTTTCGATATAGAATACACCTTCCCCTTTGCTTCAGATGGCTGGGGAGAGCTGGAGGGCATCGCCAACAGAACCGATTACGACCTGAAGGCACACATTGAAGCCAGCGGGCAGGACCTCTCCTTCCCTGATCAGCTCAATAACACGAAGGTCGTTCCCACCGTTATCGAAACAAGTGGCGGTATCGGAAGAACTCTGCTGGCAGTTCTGTTGGATGCGTACCGCGAAGAGGAAGTAGAGGGGAGAGAGAGGGTCGTTCTTGGCCTTCACAGAAGCCTCGCCCCCATTAAAGCCGCTGTTCTGCCTCTTTCAAAGAAACTCTCCGAGGGAGCGATGGAGGTCTTTGAGACCATCAGGCCGCATTTCCCCGTGCAGTTCGATGTCACAGGTTCAATCGGAAAGCGCTACAGAAGAATGGACGAGGCAGGAACTCCTTTCTGCATCACCTTCGATTTCGATTCCCTTGAAGACAACAGTGTCACCATCCGAGAGCGGGACTCTCTCGGGCAGATAAGAGTACCTGTCGAGAACCTGGTTGCAACAATGAAAAAGCTGCTGGTGGAGGGCTGGCCCGAAGAAGAAAAATGATACGATTTTCAGTCGTTGTCCCCACATGGAAGAACCTTGAATACCTCGATCTAATGTACAGGGGCCTCAGGAAGAACAGCGCTGTCGACCATGAACTGATACTCTTCTTCAACGAATTCGATGAGTCCTGTAAAGAGTGGGCACAGGACAAAAATGTTCTTTTCGATGGATCATCAGAGAATACAGGTGTTTGCACAGCAGTCAACAGGGCGGCATTAATGGCAACATCCGATTTCATCTGCTATATGAACGATGACATGTACCCCCTGCCGGGCTGGGATACAGCACTGGCGGGATATCTGGGGATGGCTGACAAACTGTGGCTTTCCGGAACTGCAATCGAACCCGGCAATTCTACTCCATGCTACATAGGGAATAGAGATTACGGAAATTCACCAGCGGTTTTCGATGAAAACAGGCTTCTCAGGGAGTATAGAACTCTATTCAGGCCATACAATGTTGTCAGCACCTGGACACCGGTTCTTCTTTCGATAGAAGACTGGAAAGCAGTTGGAGGTTTTGACGAGAAATATTTCCCCGGTTTCGGCAGTGACCCTGATCTTGCCATGAAAATGTACAGATATGGATGCAGGAATTTCGTAGGAGTGGGCAACAGCCTTGTATACCATTTCGCCAAGCGGACAACAGCACGTTTCAGCAGCTCTGAAAAAATGGATCCCAGAAAACATTTTCAAAGCAAATGGGGAATCAGCTGGAAAAAGTTTTTCGGAAAAGTCATACACCGCGATTCGATCATTTCCCCGAAGCTTATGGATTACCGCTGATATCCTGTCTTCTTTCGGTTAATTTAATCGAACATATTATTTGCTGATAACGAGATGATCCTGCATCTGTATCAGTGGTTTCCGGGGCTTGAAGAAGTTGCTGTAAACGTATTCCGTAATTTCTTTCTTCTGATCGCTCGAATATTTGTGCACGTCAGGGTAAAGCAGTATCATCCAGATTACCGCCATGAATTTCTCGAAATCATCCGAAAAGAATTTCACCCTGTGTGTTTCCAGTCTTACAGAAGTTCCTCTGAATCTTACGTTCTCACTGAACTGTTTCCCGAAGGCCAGCAGATCCTGATCGTTACTGCACCCGAAGAATTTCCCTGCAAAATAGTTGTAAAGCCATGTTGTAGAATCGTTTTCACTGCAGTTCGCTGACATCATGACTGCATGAATGGCTCCATTATCCGCTAAAATTACATCGTATAGACTCCCGAACAGTTCAGCCCAGTCTGATTCGTTCGAATAGTAAAGTGAATGATACAGAGTAACCAGATCCTGCCTGCTGCCTCCAAGGTTATCCTTCAGAAACCTTTCTGCATCTTTCGCAATTACAAGGCATTTACTGTAATCTGCCTTAATGGTCGATACATGATCTACAAAGTGGCTCTTAATCCGACTGCTTATTACCGAAAGAGGAACGCTGTCGATATCAAGCAGGTACAGCCCTCCCCTGAACGCTGCTTCAAGTATCTGAAACTGCGGTTCCGGGCCTGACCCGATAGAGAGAGCCCGAAGATTTCTGCTGACAGGCACTGATCCGAAGACTTCCCTGATGACACGCATCAGTTCCTGTGCAATATCTACCTTGTCACTGCTGTTCTGAGACCAGATAGTGTCTTCGTTGTACATATCAGTCTCTCCAGCAAGCATGCCTTTCTTTATGAGGCTGCTCTCAGCTGTATCTCTTCTCATAATTTCTTCTCCCGATATTTCAATAGACAGACGAAGTGTGATAACTGCTTTTCAGATGAAGCCTGGAGGGAACCCCCGGTGGTGAATATTCCTGGATAAGATGTTCTGTACTTCTGCCATACTTTGTAAGAAGAGCTTCCGCATAGGCTGAGCGTGATTGCGAATATTCACCCGAAGCCAGAACGAGACCTGATTCTCTCTTCGAAACAAGTTCCGGCAGAATACCGGCAAGCCAGTGCAAGGGAGTATGATTCCTCCAGCTGTCAACAAATACCCTGGTAACCTTTCCGGATAAAATATCCTGGGAGAAGGTTTTTCTGACTGAAGATGTTTCTCCACACAGGACAGATGTCCGGATAACAAGCGCTTCTGCGTTTTTTTTCTGAACAAGGATATCCGCGACGAGTTTTGTCCATCCATAAAACGACAAGGGAACAGCCGCAGAAGCTTCCGTGTAAGGTGGAGTTCCGCCGCTGTATACAAGATCCGATGAAAAATGTATCATTGGAATGCTGTTCTCTCTGCAGTGCTCCGCCAGTATACCAGGCCATACTGTGTTCAGTATCCATGCTCTGCCAGGGTTACTCCTGCAGAAGGAAGGAGTTGCCGCTGCCGCAGTGTTTACAACTAATCGAAAATCATGTTCGAACAGGGCGGTTCTATCACAGGGGGATAGAAGATCGTATTTCAGAGTGCTTCTGGCACCTGTTCGAGAAGAGGGTATAATGTCCCAGATATCGGAAAGGTCTTCAATGATCGCAGAGCCAAGTCTGCCTGTAGCTCCGGTAAGCAGTACCCGCTGTTTCTTCAAATATCCTGTCTTCCACCGGGAACGGAGACAAAGGTCGCGCTTCCCCGTGCCTTTATCTCTCCATTCTGTACTACCCGTGCCTGAAGCTTCAGTACTTTGCCCCTCTGTTCGATCAGTTCCGCTTCAATTTCCACTACCTCCCCTGTGCGGACAGGTTTCATGAATTTGACGGATATATTTGCTGTGGCACAGAAACCAGCCACACTCATTGCGGCGTACGCCATCACTTCGTCCAGGAGGGTTGAAATCAACCCTCCATGAACGATACCGGTGAACCCCTGATGACGCTTTTCCGGAGTCCAGAGAATGATTCCCTTTCCATTCTTCCCGACCGGCTTAAGCTGAAGGCCAAAAGGATTGTTCTCCCCGCACACGAAACAGTAACTGTCATCTTCGAAGATATCAGTCATGGAATCTTTCTCAGAGAAATTCTCCGGGATTGGAAACTATGTACTCGAAAATTCCTTCGGTTCCAACAACTATGCTGGATGTCCTTCCCATGATATTTTCCAGCGTTTCAAGTGACCGTGTGAAATTGTAAAACTCGGGATAACTGTTGTAAGCTTCAGCGTAAATCGCTGCTGCGGTGCTATCCGCTATTCCTGTAATAGTCAGCGCGGTCAAATTCGCATTTGCCCGGATGGAATCAACCTGCAGGTCAGTATTGGCAATTATTACATCTGACATTCTTCTGCCTTCAGCCCTGTACCGATTGGATATTCTGTTCCTCTCCGCCTGCATCCTGGTAAAAACAGCAGCCTGATTTTCCTCCGGGAGATCTGCCCGTTTTATACGTACATCAACGATAAATATCCCATAGTCCTCTGCCATCGCCCTGCAAGTCGTCGTTACTCTGTCGAGTATGGCTATTCTGCCCTGGGTAGGTATCATTCTTACCAGTTTTATTGTTTCGCGAATTTCCCCTTCTGCATCTATCTCGATATCTTCCAGTGTATCAGAATAGGTGACATTGTTCACCAGCCTCACATAATCTCCCAGTCCGATAGGGTCGTTAGTACTTCTCACTATCTGGATGAGATTGCTTTTCCCGAGTTCCTGCCTGATCATCGAATAGATTATGTCGTCCAGTCTTGACAGGGCACCGTTCTCCGTTCTCACCCGCCTTAGAAACAGAAGAGGGTTGTCAATCCGCCATCTGGCGTAACAGTCAACCTGTATGTGCTTTTTGTCCTTTGTTACTACATCAGCCGGAGGATCGTCGTACTCAAGAATTCGGTCATCGAATATCTCAACCTGCTGAAGGAACGGTATCTTGAAGTAGAGTCCGGCTCCCTGGCTCAGTTTTACTCCTGGAGCATTAGCATCAATCCATGCCTGGAGGTCTGCCATCTGTTCGGGGGTTCTGTCCCCTACTATCACCCGGACAGGATTCCCCAGCTGGAGTATTACAGCCTGCTGTGTTTCTGATACGGTAAAGAATGCTCCCAGTACAACTAGAAGCAGGAAGAATGCAAGTGTACCGTAAAACAGTCGTTTCAAGCGTTTCATTGTCCACCCCCTGACAGGTTGTAATGCGTCAGCGCACCTGCCGATTCATCAACTACGGTAATCGCTACCGTATCGAGAAGAGCAGCAAGGGTTTCAAGATGAAGCCTTGTTGCGGTCACCCCGGGGCTTTTCCTGTACTCCTCCGCGACTGCAGTGAACCTGAATGCCTCACCGATCGCAGTATTTACCCTGCCTGCACTGTAGCCCATTGCGGAGTTTACCCTTTCTACCGAGTCCGCCAGAGCCTGAGGTATCTGCTGATTCCTGTAACTTTCCGCTTCGTTTATATATGCCTGCATGTCTTCCCTGGCCGTTGCAACATCCTTGAAAGCTGCGGAGACCGGCTGAGGCGGCTGTACATCCATCAACTGTACAGCGATGATGTTGACTCCCATTCTGTATTCATCAGAAATTTCCTGTATCTCGTCCATTATCCTGTTCTGGATTTCAAGCTTCCCGGTTGTCAGAACGGCATCTATTGCATTGTTCCCGACAACAAGCCTTGTGCTTGCCTCCGCTATATCCCTGAGGGTACCCTGCTGGTCACGGACATTGAAGAGGTAATCAGTGGGGCTGCTGATCCGGAACTGAACAATTATGGCACAGTCTATAATATTTTCGTCTCCAGTGAGCATCTGTGCCTCTGCCAGCATGTCCTTATCGTTCGTGAAACTGATGTAGACAGGAGGATCGTCTGACAGCGTTCTGAAACCTATTTCAATCCTCTGGACAACATTCACAGGAGGTTTGAAAACTGTCTGAAAAGGCCAGGGCCATTTGAAATGAAACCCCGGTCCGGTGGTGGCGGTATACTTCCCGAAAGTCAGCACTATACCCTCTTCTTCCGGATCCACAATGTAGAAAGGTCCTCCAAGGAAAAACCAGAGAAGCACAACAAGGACAATTAAACCCCATTTGTATTTCTGGGGAACCATCGCCCTGCTCTTTATCACTTTCATTAAAAGCCTCCCGACCGTAAATTCAAGTTAACTGCTGACCTATCACATCTCCTTTAATTTTCGCTGAAGAGTTCTGCGTCCGATACCAAGAAGTTCTGCCGCCCTTGTTCTGTTTCCGCCAGTGATCTCAAGAGTTTTGCTGATAGCCAGCATCTCCAGTTCTTCAAGGGATACCGGGAGCTCAGTGTGAAGTTCGAGCGTTTTCCTGGAAGGCAATTCCGCTATCTCAGAAGGCAGATCCCCTGTATCTATAACACTACCTGATATAATAAGAAGGCTTTCCATAAGGTTTCTCAGCTGACGAACGTTTCCGGGCCAGTTGAACGTCATAAGATGTTCCAGAGCTTCAGGTGTAATTTCGGGTAGAGGAAGGCCATGTTTCTCTGCTGCTTTTCGCAGAAATGACATTGCAAGCATGGGGATATCACCTTTTCTTGACCGCAGAGGGGGCAGATGGATCTCAACGACCTTAAGCCGGTAATAGAGATCTTCCCTGAAGGTTCCTTTCCTGACAGACGACTCCAGGTCACTGTTAGTTGCAGCTATGAGCCTTACATCAACTGGACGAGGCAGGTTACTTCCAAGCCTGGTGACAAGGTTCTCTTCAAGTATCCTCAGCAGTTTCACCTGTATCTCGGGTGTTATTTCTCCGATCTCGTCAAGAAGAAGGGTCCCTCGGGTAGCGGCTTCAAATTTTCCCTCCCGTGTTCTATCGGCACCGGTATAGGCTCCTCTTTCATGTCCGAAAAGTTCATCCTCCAGAAGAGTCTCCGGTATCGCCGCGCAGTTGAGTGCCAGGTAAGGTCCCGTTCTTCCGCTGAGGTTATGGATCTGTTTAGCCAGAATGTCCTTACCGGTTCCGCTCTCTCCGGTTATGAGAACAGTGGCATTTACCGGAGCAACTCTGGTTGCCTTTTTTATCACTTCACCCATGATACGGCTTCTGTAAAGAAGCTGAGGGAAGTCCCTGCTTCCAGACTCTTTGGATGAGGATCTGCTTTCTATGGACCTGATGGAGAAAGAGAATGCTCTCTGAATTGCGGCTTTGAGAGCTCTCTCGTCTTCGATGCGAAAGATTATGTCGACTGCACCGGATTTCATCCAGTTTACAGCGTCTTCTGCGCTGATATTCTTTCCGTAGATAACTGTTCCAGTTGCAAGGTTTGCTTTACTAAGGGTTTCAAGAAAGCTGGAAATATGCATATCTCCGATATCCGCGCAAATAATGACAGCGTTAACTGACCGTGACCGTATTTTTCTCAGAGTCTTTCTGGCACTTGACTGGATGCTTGCACTGTAACCCATAGAGGAAATTCGTGTTTTGAGCTGCTGAGCCCTTTCAAAATCCATATCTGCTATCAGGACCGTTCCTCTACCGAGAGCAGTTACCAAAATTACTTCCTTTCCATCATGACTGCCATATAGACATCGAGATCACTCATCCGAAAGATTCTTTGTGAGAAGAAACGGCGGCATGACAAGAGCATCAATACCCGTTCCGTAAAAACATCTTATTGCATCAACAGGTGTTGTAACGATGGGTTCACCCTTTATATTGAACGATGTATTCAGAACTACCGGAACTCCAGTTTTTTTATAAAATGAATTTATCACATCGTAATAGAACGGATTTGTTCTGCGGGAAACAGTCTGTACCCTTGCGGTTCCATCTACATGAGTAACAGCAGGAATTTCCTGTATTTTTTCTGGATATACCGGATATGTCTTGATCATATAAGGAGCAATACTGCAACCCTCGAAATATTCTCCGGCATGTTCCTCAAGACAGCTCGGACAGAAAGGCCTGAATGGCTCTCTATGCTTGACCACGCTGTTCACTACATCTTTCATGTCGTCCCTTCTGGGATCTGCAAGAATCGATCTGTTTCCAAGGGCTCTAGGGCCGAACTCCATTCTTCCGTTAAACAGTGCGACTATTCTGCCCTGTTCAATCAGACCGGCAGTCCTGTCCACAAGGTCATCCGGTCTATCCCATGAAAGCCGCGCCATTTTCATTGCATCCAGAATTTCTTCCTCGGTAAATGAAGGGCCAAGATACATACTCTCGGGTTTTATCAGTCGTATTCCCGGGTAGTATTTTCTATGAACCTGCAGGGCGGCTCCTAAAGATGTTCCCGCATCATGCGATGCCGGTAAGGGGTACACATCGCTGAATCCGGCTTCCCTTTCCAGCATGCCGTTCATGACGCAGTTAAGCCCGACCCCTCCTGCGATCACCAGTTTATCCATTCCCGAAACTCTTCGCAGGTATTGCGCAATTGAAAGACCCATCTCCTCAAGCGCCCTCTGTGCGGAACAGGCTATGTTCTTGTGAACATCGGTAATTTCTGTTCCTGGTTTCCGCGGAGGTCCTATTATTTTCTGTACCTCATCGGAAAACCGCGATTCGTGGGCACCTCTGTGAAGATCCAGCAATCGAGTATTTACTTTGATCCTGCCGCGATCACTGCTGATGATATTCCTGAAAATATCAAGAAATTCCGGTTCACCGTAACTGGATAAACCCATTACCTTGTACTCGTCATTGTCAGGTATGAATCCAAGATGTCTTGTGACTCCACTGTAATAGAATCCTGGTGAATTCGGAAATCTTGATGACGAGTGTATTCTGAACTCGTTGTCTTTGTAACTTGCAAGAAGGCTGGTGGTTCTCTCTCCCGTACCATCCAGGGTAAGAACAGCCGTATTGTCAAAACCTGAACAGAAGACCGCTGCATCAGCGTGTGCTCTGTGGTGCTCTATAAAACTTACTGGCGCTGAGAGATCCGATCCAAGGTGAGCAACTGCAGTCCTTCCGATATTTTTCATTCTCCGGGCACCATTCAGCTGTGAAAGCAGGAAGTATATTCCGCCCGGTTTATGAAGGTAATGCCAGCTGTAGGTGATATTTTCCCTCATTACAAGACCGGGAAGCATATAGAAAGCTATCCGGTCAATCTGCGAAGGCTTGATCGAAGCTTCCTTCATTACGTACTCTATAGCTTTTTCAGGGTATCCGGGATAATGCTTTATCCTGCGGAATCTCTCCTCATCCGCTGCCGCTGCAAGTTCTCCGTCAATAAGAAGCGCGGCTGCTGCATCGTGCTTATAACAGTTTATGCCAAGGATTGCTGTCATTTTTCTCCTGAGCTGATATAATTTTACTGCTGGTAATACTCTATACTACCAGTTTACAATATTCATAATAATATACATACGCTCGATGTACATGAAGTATACGGGACGGTTTGACTTCCGGGCAGAACGAATTAACTTCTTTTCTTTCATTCAGCCGAAGGTCTCATCCATACATCACAGCTGTCCCTGAAGTCACAGAAGCGCTCCATGTCCTCCTGAGGAAGTGATCTTCTGTGAGAGCTGTAGAATAGATACGGATCGATGGGATTTCCATTCTCATCGTTGATCTGGTAATGAACATGGGCTGATGTCGATGTTACCCCTGTGTTTCCTACATATCCTATTACATCCCCTTTCTCCAGTATCACGCCCTCATTAATCCCGTCAGCGATATTCTGAAGATGCAGGAATATCTCGCTGTAACCGCTGCCAATTCCTATCTCAACGCAGTTGCCGTTGTAATCATGATTCCAGTTAATCCTGGTTACGCAACCTCCTCTGCATGTTCGGACCGGGGTTCCCGCAGGAGCTTTGTAATCGACTCCAGAGTGAGTGTGATTCCCTCTGGGTTCACCGTAAGGCCCGGTCATTTCTTCGAAAGTAGTTACTGGCATGAAGTTAAGCAGTTTCATGGATTCAGTTCCATCGGAATAGTAGTGGGATGGATAGTTGTCACCGGTCATTCTGAAACTGTAAACCGAAAACGGGGTGTTCGAAGTCCCTTCCCTGGGAACGTAACTCAGGGCTACCACCTGATTCTCTCTGCCTGTTTCACCGATAAGAACGTAAAGGGAATCCCCGGCGTTCATTCCTCTCCAGGGATTGGTGTCCCACCACATGCATCGTACGATATGAGCTCCCAGTATATCAGGACTATCGTTTCTTCCCTGAAGACTCGCATATATGGAACCAGTAATCTCTATGGCTATCCTCTCCCAGGGACATTCAGCGGTATCCGGCCTGAAGACCGGAAGGCTGTCAATGGAAATAGAATCATGATGAACGGTCAACGAATCCGCAGTATCAGCAGCTGCTGTATCAATACAGGGTATATTCATCGAAAGAGTATCTTCCGAATCAACAGAAGAATCGGAGATAAATAAATCCCCGGCACGTATGACTATTTCCCCTTCTTCCGGTTCCTCTCCACATGATATCACACAGATCAATATCGTGAGCGACATTACTTTTGTGAAACCAATGAAGCCTGGTTTTTTTTCTTTCGTCAAATTATTGACATCCATCAGAATTGTGTTACCGTATCTATATTAT
>Ga0307441_1000547_pt1 | contig 13411 bp, 14 predicted proteins | sample SalMarWE160420MG_FD_202149 | JGI IMG/M metagenome (GOLD analysis project Ga0307441, IMG submission 202149) | Salt marsh sediment microbial communities from the Plum Island Ecosystem LTER, Massachusetts, United States - WE1604-20 | ecosystem: Environmental > Aquatic > Marine > Intertidal zone >... | reverse complement strand
CGCAATGCCTTTGGAGTCTCGTCGCATGTCGCTCCTACTTGTCCTTGAGGTTGGGGGTTTGAACCACCTGGGTCAGGACGGCGCAGTCGTAGCCGGAGGGGCACGTGACGCTGGCGCCGCTGTCGACTGTGGACGCGTAGCTGACGGCACCACCGCCCGCGCCTGCGCGGTCGTCGGACCGCAGCATGACACTCACCTGCACCGAGCGCACGTAGGTGCTGGCCGGGCAGCTGCCGGGGGCGGGCTGGAGGTCGGTCGGGGAGTCGCTGCACACGTAGGCGAGGTCGAAGGCGAGCACATGCTTGGCCAGGGCGACGTAGCTGTCCGCGCTGGCGGTGCAGGCCACATCGCTGCGCTCGAGCACGCCGCTCACGACCTGGTATCCGACGCGGCGACAGGCGTTCGCCTGGCTGCGGAGGCTGCTGACGTACTCCACCGTGAGCGCGTCGACCAGGCCGCCGTCGCTCGCCGTCAGGGGCTGCAGCCCGGTCACGGTGCTGGTCGTGGTGGCCCCGGAGACGGTGGCGACGTACTGGGTCGCACCGGCGGAGAGCAGGTCGTTGGTGACGAGCTGCATCACCGAGCGTGCGGTGTCCTGCACCTGCGCGTGGGCCTGGGTGTCCTTCGACAGCTTGGCTTGACGCGCGAAGTACACGCCCACCACGCCCAGGACCACGACGAAGATCGCCATCGCCACCAGCAGCTCGATCAGCGTGAACCCGGTCTCGGAGTGGCGCACTATCGGCCTCCGCCGCCGACCGTCGGGACCGGACACGGCGCCGGCGCATCGACCTTCGGCGAGGGATAGACGTCGTAGCAGCTCAGCCGGTCCGACACCACGACCGTCGTTCCGGAGCTGTGCTTGGCCGAGACGGTGATGTCGATGACGCCCTCGCCCTCGGGGCCGGACTCGCCCGCGATGGTCCACGTCGGGGTCACCGTGCCATCCTGGACCGTTACCGGGGCCTCCGTGCCACTGCACGAGATCTCCGAGCTCGGGCGCAAGTTATCGGCATTGTGGCCGCGCGTGCCCACCGGCGGCGTGACCACCGTCGGGCAGGAGTAGTAGTAGTCGATGAAGTAGAAGCTCTTGTAGCCGCTGCTGACGTCGTCGTACTGGGCGGCGCCGGAGGACGCGACCGTCAAGACCTTGGAGACCTTGGACTCGAGGACGTTCGTCGCGACCGTCTTGGTTTCCGAGGCGACGCGCGACGTCGTCGTGGAGCGCAGGCTCGAAACCTGCGTGAACGCCAGGGCCGCGAAGGCGATCCCGATCACCGCCAGGGCGATGAGGAGCTCGATGATGGTGAAGCCTTGCCGGCGTCTGTTGCCGCGGTGGGCTGTCATTGCACGGTCGCCTCTCCTGTCGTCGTCACCTGAACGGTGACCGTGTAGCTGCCGCTGGGGTTCGAGAAGGTGACCGCGCCGGCCGGGCTGGTGATCGGGATCCCGCGAGGGTCGAACAGGAACTGCGAGAAGGCGGCGGACGTGATCCGAACCTTGCTGTCGTTGCCCTGCCCCATGACGACCGATTGGATGGCCTCGCCGGGGTCGCACTGGCGGTTGGCATTCTGATCGACGCAGACCTGGTAGGAGCCGTCGCCCGTGGTCGCCACTGTGATGCCGGCGAAGGTGTCGTTCTTCAGAGCCTCGAGGCGGGCGCGCGCGAACTGCCGTGCGAAGCCGTTCGCCGCCTGGTTGACGGCCACGTGGTCGTTGGGGAGAAACACCAGCGCGATGCCCAGGAGGATTGCGAAGATGGCGAGCGTTACCACGAGCTCGATCAACGTGAGGCCGGGGGACGTACGCATCGCCCAAACGCTAACGCGCTCCGGCTCGGTCGGCACCACCATATGGGGGGGACGACGGAGCGGTGTCGCATTCGCCACATGCCTTGACCGACCGCCGGGCAGTTGGGAAGATGGGTCCGATGGGGAGCACGGCACTGTTGAGCGCGGCGTTGCTCGCGGCCGGTCGGCCGGTGAGCGAGCGGGAGCTGTGCGCGCTCCTCGGCGTCAGCCCGGAGGCCCTGGCGCGGCTGGTCGCCGAGCTCGGGCGCACGTTGTCACGCGAAGGGCTGGGACTCGCGGTCGACGAGGTGGCAGGCGGCTACCGCCTCGTGGTCGACCCCGCGCTCACGACGCAACTGGCGGAGCTGCTCGCCCCTCAGCCGCTGCCGCAGCTCTCCAACGCGGCCCTGGAGACCCTGGCGCTGATCGCCTACCGGCAGCCCGTCACGCGGGGCGAGCTCGAGGCGGCGCGCGGAGCCTCCTGCGCGTCCACCCTCGACACGCTGCAGGAGCGCGAGCTGGTCAAGGTGGTGGGCAGGCGTGAGGTCGTGGGCCGCCCGCTGCTGTACGGCACCACGGAACGCTTCCTGCTCGAGTTCGGACTGCGCTCGCTGTTGGAGCTGCCCGATCTCGACGGCCAGCCCGAAGGCTTCCTGCGCGGCTGAGCGGGGACGCGTGCGGCCGCGGCACGCTGCGCGTGGGCGCGGCTCAGCGCTCGGCGGGCTTCCCCACCAGGTAGCGGATGGCCAGTGCGTAGCCGCGAACGCCCAGCCCCACGATGCTGCCCTCACAGGCTGCGGCCGTGACGCTGCGATGGCGGAAGCGCTCGCGCGCATTCACGTTCGACAGGTGGACCTCGAGGACCGGCACGTCGATGGCGGCAACGGCGTCTCGCAGCGCCACCGACGTGTGCGTGAGGCCGCCCGGATTGAGCACCACACCCTGCGCCCCCTCGTCCCTGGCCTGCTGCAGCCAGTCGATGAGCTGACCCTCGTGGTTGCTCTGGAGGCAGCGCACGTCGACGCCGAGCTCGTCGCCGGTAGCCTTGCAGGCGGCCTCCAGATCGGCGAGGGTGGTGGCCCCGTAGACACTGGGCTCGCGCGTGCCGAGGAGGTTCAGGTTGGGTCCGTTGAGCACCAGGATCATGTCTCGAGCTCCTCCTTGAGCGCGCTCCAGGCGCGTTGCTGTTCGACTGTGTCGACGTCGTCGACGATGATGGGGTGGCCGATGCCGTCGAGCAGCACGAAGCGCGGCCGGCCGCTGCGGCTCTTCTTGTCACGAGCCAGGAAGGCCGTCAGCGCGTCGAACGACACCTCGGGCAGGGGCGCCGGCCGCACCCAGGCTAGCAGCCGGGCGGTCCGCGCACTCACGTCGAACAGCCCTCGCTGCCTGCCGAGGATGGCGGCGTAGTGCAGGCCGTAGGCAACGGCATCGCCGTGGGACAGGGCGTGCTCGCTGGCGGCTTCCAGCGCATGGGCCAGGGTGTGACCCAGGTTCAGGTGGGCGCGCACCCCGCCCTCGCGCTCGTCCCGAACGACGATGTCCGCCTTGACCGCGACCGAGCGTGCGATGGTCTCTGCCAGGGCCGCGTCGGACCAGTCCTCGGAGAAGCCGGCATCGAAGCGCTCGAGGATCCAGGGATCGGCAAGGAGGCCGGTCTTGAAGAGTTCCACGCCGCCTTGCCGGAACTCCGCGGGCGGGAGCGTGCGCAACGTGCGCACGTCCGAGAGCACCGCGCGCGGCTGCCAGAAGGCGCCTGTGAGGTTCTTGCCCTCAGGCAGGTCGATGGCCGTCTTGCCGCCGACGCTCGCGTCGACCATGGCGAGCAGCGACGTCGGAAGCAGGTACCAGGGCAGGCCGCGCATGTAGGTGGCGGCGACGAACCCGGCGAGATCGCCGACGACGCCGCCCCCGAGGGCGATGACGGCTGCCTGCCGGTCCAGGCCGTCGACGGCGAACGCGCGCTGCAGGGCATGCCACTGCTCGCACGACTTGCTATCCTCGCCGGCGGGCACGTGGTAGCTCCGTACATCCGCGCCTGCGGCCTCCAGAAACGCGCGCACCTCTGTCTCGTACAGCCCCGCCACCGTCTCGTCGCTGACAAGCGCGAGGCGATGCTCGGCGACGGTGGTCGCCACCTCGCTCAGGACCCCGGCGCCCACCGTGACGGTGTAGGCGGGGGAGACGTCGACGTGGATCAGGTGCGGGGTTGCGCGCTCGCCCATTGCGAAAGCCTCTCGACGATGTCGTCGACCACCTCGTGCGACGCTCTGCCGTCGGTGGACACGGTCAGCGTAGCCACATCGAGGTAGGCGGCCTGGCGAGCGGCCATCAGGTCACGGATGCGTTTCTCCGGGTCGCCCAGCTCCAGGAGCGGCCGGCGATTGCGGCGAGTGCGCCGGAACACCGTTTCGGCGCTGGCGGTCAACACCACGACCGGGCCGCGCGCCTTCAGGAGGCGCCTGTTCTCCTCCCGGGAGACGGTGCCGCCACCGGTCGACACGACCACCTCGTCCAGGCGGACGCAGCGTCGCACCACCTCGGTCTCGTAATCGCGGAACACGGCCTCGCCGTAGAGCTCGAAGATGTCCGGGATTCGCATGTTGCTCACCCGCTCGATCACCCGGTCGGTGTCGATGAAGGTCAGGCTCAGGCGACGCGACAGCTCCCAGCCGACGCGGCTCTTGCCGGTGCCCATGAAGCCCGCCATGGCCACCCAGGTGACGGGCCGATCGGATGGCAGGTAGCGCCTGCTCATACCGCCCCCGTCAGAATGCTCCGACATAGGCCCGGTGCGCGTCGAGGCGCTCGCGCAGCTCGCGTAGGCTGTCGCCGCCGAACTTCTCCAGCACAGCGTCACCGAGCGTGAGGGCGCACATCGCGAGGACCACGATCGATGCGGCCGGCACCGCGGTGTGGTCCGAGCGTTCCCTGGAGGCGTCCGCCGGCTCGTGGGTGCGCACGTCCACCGTCGGCAGCGGCCGCATCAACGTCGCGATCGGCTTCATGGCAGCGCGCACGATGAGCTCGGCGCCCGTGGTGATGCCGCCCTCCAGACCGCCGGAGCGGTTGCTCTCCCGGAAGTAGCCTCGCGCGTCGTCACGGAAGATCGCGTCGTGGACCTCGCTGCCGGGCAACGTGGCGGCTCGCCAGCCGTCGCCGATCTCAACGCCCTTGATCGCCGGGACGCTCATCACCGCCTGCGCCAGCCGCCCGTCGAGCTTGCGGTCCCACTGGACGTGGCTCCCGAGTCCCACGGGAAGGTTGGCGAAGCGCGCTTCGACCACGCCGCCCAGCGTGTCGCCCGATTCCTTGGCGCCGTCGATCCGCTCGATGATGCGGCCCTCGGCCTCGCGGTCGAAGCAGCGCAGCGGGCTCTCGTCGAGCGCGTCGACGCGGTCCCAGGCCATGCCGCCGTCGCAGTCGATGCCCGCCAGGCTGACCACGCGCGTGCAAGCACGGACGTCGAGTTCGGTGAGCAGCTTCAGGGCCGCGGCTCCGGCGGCCACGCGGCTCGCCGTCTCGCGGGCCGAGGCGCGCTCCAGGACGTCGCGCAGGTCCTTGTGGCCGTACTTGATGCCGCCGGCCAGGTCGGCGTGCCCGGGGCGCGGCTCCGTCACCGCGCGCTTGCGGGGCTCCGCTCCCGGGGCGGGGTCCATCACCTCACGCCAGTTCGGCCAGTCGCGGTTCTCGACGCGGATCGCGAGCGGTGCGCCCGTCGTGCGGCCGGCCCGGACGCCACCGACGATGTCGGCGTGATCGCTCTCGATGAGCTGCCGCCGGCCGCGACCGTAGCCGCCCTGGCGGCGGCGTAGCCAGGGATCGAGGTCAATGCCGGCCTCGAGCGGCAGGCCCGCCGGCAGGCCGTCCAGGACAACGGTCAGGCTGGGACCGTGGGACTCACCGGCAGACAGGTACCTCAACATTCCGGTAATGTATCACGGCCTCACGGTCGATTCTTGACGGCGGCTGGGTCGCGTTTCGCGCGAGATGGCCCGGCGCGGCGGTGGTGGGGGTGGGGCCGGCGGACGGTGAGCAGACGTCCGCCCGGCCGCGAGAGGCCGGGCGGACGTTGGACCCTAAACGGTGTCGAACCGATGCGTCAGTGGATGACCTGGGCGTTCACCACCAGCATCAGGTCTGCGTCACTGCTCTGCGACGAGGTGTTGCCGAGGATGTCCCCGATGACCGGGATGGCGCCGATGATCGGCAGCTTGTTCTTGCTGACCGTGAGCGAGTTCTGCAGCAACCCGCCGAGCAGGGCGGTCTGGCCGGGAGCCAGCGTGACGGTCGAGGTGACGGAGCGGGTGGACAGGTTGAGGAAGCTCGGGTCGTTGGTCGTGGAGAGCACGTCCTGCACCTGCGCCTGGATGACGAGCGTGACGCGGCCGTCGTTGGCGACGCGCGGCGTGACGTTCACCTGCACGCCATAGGGGATGGTGCGCTCGATGTTCTGGTTGGCGCCCGGGATGCTGATGTAGATCGTGCCGCCGGACTGGATGCTTCCGGTCTCGTTGTCGAGCACCGTGATGTTGCTGTCGTCCACCAGCCGCGACAGTCCCTGTGTCTCGAGGGCGTTGAGCACGGCATTGATGTTGAGAGGGGAGACGGTGCTCATGTCGAACACGAAGCTGAGCCCGGTGTCCAGGATCGAGGCCGCCAGGTTCCCGAAGGTGGCGCTCTGGATGTTGAGCCCCAGGTTGTAGGCGGTGGAGTTCGTGACCTCCTGGATGCGGACCTGAATGTTCACCTGCTTCTGCGGCACATCGAGCTTGGGGATGAGCTCGGCGATGCGCGCCTGCACCGGCGCGGTCGCCGTGACGATCAAGCTGTTCGTGCGTTTGTCCGCCACCACGCTGAAGCTCTGCCTGGGGACCGGGGTCGCGCCCTGGCCGGCCTGTCCGGCCTGCGTGGTGGCCTGAGTCACCACACCGCTGCTCTGCAGCGTCTTCGCCAGATCCTCGGCATTGGCGTTGGAGAGCTGGTAGGTGCGCTGCTCCAGCGGTTCGGTCGCGGTCACGGTGTCGAACTGCTGCAACAGGTTCTGCACTCTGTCCTGCTGATCCTGCGTGGCCACCACGACGATGCTCTTGACGCCAGGCAGCGACTGCACATCGAGGCCGGGGATCGCCCGCTTGAGGATCTCGACCACCGTGGCCGGATCGTTGTTCACCTTGTAGAAGCGCTGCACGGTGTTCGGTGGCGGCGGTGCCGTGGGCTTCGTCGCGGTGGGGGTCGGCTTCGGCTGCTGGAACTTGCTGATGGCCGCGGGCGGTCCAACCACCACGACGTCGTTGGGCAGCAGCGTGTAGTCGAGGTTGTTGTCCGTCAGGACGATGCTCCACACCAGACGGAACGGCTTCGGCGAGCCGATGTCGTAGTTGATGTTGGTGGTCGGAACGTCGTTGACGATGGCGGTCAGGCCGACCGACTTGGCGAGCGCGGAGACGATGGCGCGCAGCGACTCGCCGCCCACGCCCGTCGTGAGCTGCACGGTCTGGTCGAAGCGCGTGTCCTTGGGCAAGGGCGCGAGCTGTGTCTGCGCCCACGCGAGCCCCGCCAGGGCAAGGAACGTGAGGAGGATCAGGGTCCGTTTCATGATCACCGCCTGAGATCCAAGGAGAGGCTCTGCGTGGAGTCTTGGTACGTGAACACGGCTTCATGGCCGCGGAGGTCGGTCAAGGTGATCTTCGTCTCGGGAAGGTCCTGCCCGAGCGACACGACCACCGGCGCCTTGTACAGGTCGGAGCGGAACACCCCGACGCTGATGGGGCCGAGCACGGTGCCGGTGAAGCGCACGTTGTGATCACGCAGGTAGAGGCTCAGAGAGTCCGTACCCGCCTGCAGCGGCGCCTTGCCGTTGCCGTTGGCGGCAGCCGTCGTGGTCGTCGGCGCGGCCGGCTTGGTGGGCTGACCGGGTCCGAGGAGGCCGGGTACCGTCGGGGCGACCGACAGCGTGTCGGGGTTGTTCAAGTTGCCCAGCTGTGCCGCAGTGCCCGACCCAGGCTCGCGCACAGCGGCGACCGTGCCCAGGTTCTCCGGTGCCGGCGTGGGGGCCGGCGGCTTGGTCTGAGCCTGGACCTGGGCCCGGGTCGACTGAAGCACGCTGGGTGTCGTGGGCAGCATGCCGGAAGGCAGTGCGCCGGGGAGGTTGCTCGCTTGCGGAGGAGGAGGCGCGATCGGCTGCGGTGTCGGAGCCTGTGCCAGCGGCTTCTCCACCTTCGGAGCGGGGGCCTTCTGGGTGACAACCGTCTGCCTGGGCGGCGGCGTGGGGGCCGAACGCGCCTGAGGCGCACGGATCAGGATGGGCGAGAAGGGGTTCACGGTCATGCGTTTCGCCGACGCCGCCACCTGGTTGGTGGCCGTCGCGGTGGCTTGCGATGTATTGCCGCCGGTCTCGGAGGTGTTCGGCTGCGGCGGCTGCGTGACCAGGAACGGCAACTCCGCGACCTGCAGGTCATGCGTGGCCACGGCCGGGTGGCTGGGCACGACCACCGGGGCCTTCTCGGCTCCCTTGGCGGTTGCCTGAGCGCCGGTCGCCGGCTTGGCCGCCTCGGTGCCCGCCTTGCTGGCACCCGTCGTGGGCGTCGCAGTTCCCGTGGTGGGCTTGGCGGTTCCCGCCGTCGCCTTGGCGGCACCGTTGGCGGCCTTCGGCGCCCGGGGCGCGGTCGCCGTCACCGTGGGCGCCGGGCTCGACTGCTCCCGGGAGAAGAAGTTGACCCAGAAGAATGCCGCCGCGGCAAGCAGCAGGACCGCGATGAGGATGCGTGCGGTACGGGAGAGCGTCATCGGCTCGCCACCGGTCCGGGATCCTTGCCCGTATAGACGAAGACGGTGAACCTGAACGTCGCGCTCAGATCGGGGTTGGCGGTGGCGTTCTTGCTGCCGGAGATGTTGATGGAGACCTGCCCGATCTTCGTGAAACGCTTGAGGGCTTCGAGCTTGCTCAGAAAGTCCATGGTGTGCGTGAAGTCGCCGGTGGTGGCGATGGTGAAGCCGATCGGCCGCACGTCCTGAACGTTGTTCTGCTGCCCGCCGCCCTGTGTCCTGCCTTGCGAGAAGCGATCGACCTGCACGCCGCTGGCGCCGGCCGAGGTGCGAAGCTGGTCGATGAGGCCCGAGATGTCGCTCTGCTTGGGAAGCTGGGCGAGGAAGTCCTGACGGTCCTGCTCGAGCTGGGCGACGGCGGCGCGAAGGTCGGGCAGGTTCGCCTTGGCGCGCTCGCCGGTGGCGATCTGCCGCTGCAGGGTGGTGATGTCGCTCTGCAACGAGGTGATGCGCTTCTGCGTGGGCCGGTACATGTAGAGGTACCAGATGAGCCCGATGATCACCGTGAGCACGATCGCGAGTAGCGCCACGTCACGCTGGCGCATGTTTCGGAAGCTGAAGTTGCCGAGGTTCATTTGCCGCCCCCGCTCGTGGGCGCGAGCGCCCCGACCGTGAGGGTGTAGCTGTAGTCCGGCGAGTTGTTCTGCTGGGCTGCGCTCTGGAAGGCGACGCCGTAGCGCGTGGAGTTCTCCAGCGCGCGGATGAAGTCCGCCAACACCTGCGGGCTGACCACGTCACCGTTGACGTTCACCTCGGCGATGACGCTCTTGCCCTCGTACTTGTTGGGATCGCTCTTGGGCGGGTTGACGGCGGTCATGCTGAGGCTGGTGAAGTCGATGTTCGGCCGCGGACCGTTGCCGCGTGCCGGCAACGTCTCCAGCAACCCCGAGATCTCGCCGGTCCACAGGATGCGGTTCTGCTCGACGGACTTCTTGACCGCGATCAGCTGGTTGAGGTCACGCTGCCGCTGCAGCAGGTTCTGCTGCTCCTTGATGTAAGGCTGCAGCAGAGCCAGCTCGTCCTGGCGCGACTGCTTCTCGGCCGCAAGGTTCTGCGCCGATTGGTAGGCGAACATCTGCAGCACGAACGCCAGCCCCAGAACCAGCAGCGGGAAGACGACCGCGAGCAGACGCCAATACCCCGGCTCACGGACCCGCCTGAGATTCTTGGGAAGTAGGTTGACGTTAATCAATGCCAGCCACCCCCCTCAACGCGAGGCCGAGAGGCACCGCGAACTCGGGACCCACCTTCTCGAGGAACTGCGCGTCGAAGCGGTTCTCGTCGAAGTGGACCGTCAACCACGGATCGCCGAGCTCGACGCGGAAGCCGAGGGCGTCTCCGATGGCTTCGGGGAGGCCGCGAAGCTTGGCGCCGCCGCCGCTGACCACCATGCGGCTGATGTTGGCGTCGCCGGTCTGAACGCGGAAGAACTCGAGGCTGCGGCGGATCTCCGTGGTGAGATCCACCAGCACCGGGCGGAGCGACTCGTAGACGCGGCTTGGACTGAACTGCTCGCGCTTGGCATCGAAGTTGAGCAGTTCCTCCTCGTCCTCGGTGGGGATGGTGGCGGTGCCGTAGTCCAGCTTGACGTCCTCGGCACTGTCGAAGTCGAGGCCGAAGGAGCGCTGGATGGCCGCGGTGAAGTCGTCCCCGCTGACGCCGATGTTGCGGTTCATGAGAACGCGCTCGCCGCGAACCAGCGTGATGGTGGTGTTCGACGCGGCGATCTCGAGGACGACGCCGATCTCGTTCGCCTCGGTGTAGCTCGTGCCCGAGAGGGTGGTCTTGGTGAGGTGCTCGCCCAGCAGCGAGCCCTTCAGCGAGCGCAGCAGCGTGAACGGCTTGACGTCGATCACCAGCGGCTCCAGCCCGGCCTGCTTCAGGTACTCCACCTGCTGCGTCACCTGGTCGAGCCGGGCCGCGGCGATGACCACCTCGAGCTGGCTTCCCTCGTCGATGTCCTCGGGGTTGTCCAGCACGTAGTAGTCGAGCACCACCTCATCGATGGGGAAGGGAATGTATCGCTCCGCCTCCCACTTGATGGCCTCGTCCAGCTCCTGCATCGTCATCTTGGGGACGTGGATGTTGCGGGTGATCGCCTGGCGGTTGCTCACGGCAGCCACCGTGAAGCGCTTGCGAATCCCCGCCTCGTCCAGGAGGGCCTTGATCTCGTCGGCCAGGCCATGCGCGTCGACCACTTGGTCGTCCTGAATCAGACCAGGTGGCATGGGGCGCACGGCCATCGCGACAAGATTGGGTGGATTGCCAGGCCGCAGCTCCACCACCTTCAGCGCGCTGGTGCCAACCTCTAGACCGACCGCCTCGATCCTGGGGCTGAGCATGCGCGCCAGGCGCTCGCGCATTGAGGGCATAGACGTCTCCTCCTCGTAAATCAAGCGGAGTCTATCAGGTACCCTCTCGGCCCCGAGTGAAATTTTCGCAACTAGAGCGGGTTTCCTGCCCGCTGTGGGACGGCGTTTCAGCCGGGCTTCGGAAGCATCCCGGGAGGCAGCCTGGGCTCTTGTGGCCCTTCGCCGGATCCCTTGCCTTGCGGCTGTGGTTCGCGTGCCGGCGCGGGTTGGGCGGCCACCGGGGCGGGCACCGGCGGCAGCTCATCGCCTCGCAGCAGCGTGGCGAACTCGTCTGCGTGCAGCGTCTCGCGCTCCAGCAGGACGCTCACGACGCGTTCGAGGTCGGGCCGGTGGGTGGTGATCAGGTCGGCGACGCGCCGGTACTGCGCGTCGAGGATCCCCTTGACCTCGCTGTCGATCACGCGCGCGGTGTCCTCGCTGTAGTTCCGCGCGCCCTCGACGTCGCCCAGGTAGGACTCCGCGTTGCTCGTCAGCGCCACGTGGCCCACGATGCTGCTCATGCCCCAGCGGGTGACCATGCGGCGTGCGATCTGCGTCGCCTGCTCGAAGTCGTTCTGAGCGCCGGTGGTGACGTCCTCGAAGACGAGCTGCTCGGTCGCGCGTCCGGCGAGCGCGACCGCGACCCGGTCGAGGAGCATGTTGCGGCTTGCCGACATGCGGTCCTCCTCCGGGAACTGCATGACGTAGCCCATCGCACGCCCCCGGGGCACGATGGTGATCTTGTGCACCGGATCGGCGTGCTCGAGCAGGTAGGCGGCGAGGGCGTGACCCGCCTCGTGGAAGGCCGTCACGCGCTTCTCGCGCTCGTTGATGACGCGGCTCCGCCGCTCCGGACCCATCACCACGCGGTCCGCGGCCTCATCGATATCGATCATCTCGATCTCGCGGCGGTCGCGGCGCGCGGCGACCAGCGCCGCCTCGTTGAGCAGGTTCTCGAGATCGGCGCCCACGAAGCCGGGCGTTCGCACCGCCACCCGGTGGAGGTCCACATCGCGGGCCAGCGGCTTGCCGCGGGCGTGGATGCCGAGGATGGCCTCGCGTCCGCGCACGTCCGGCGCGTCGACGACCACCTGCCGGTCGAAGCGCCCGGGCCGCAAGAGTGCCGGGTCGAGCACGTCAGGACGGTTGGTCGCTGCCATGATGATGATGTCGTGCTGGGTCTCGAAGCCGTCCATCTCGACCAGCAGCGCGTTGAGCGTCTGCTCGCGCTCGTCGTTGCCGCCGTTGACCGACAGCCCGCGGCGCCGTCCGACCGCGTCGATCTCGTCGATGAAGACGATGCAGGGCGCGTTCTTCTTGGCCGTCTCGAAGAGGTCGCGCACGCGTGCGGCGCCGACGCCAACGAACATCTCCACGAAGTCGGAGCCACTGATGGAGAAGAACGGCACCTTCGCCTCGCCGGCGACCGCCTTGGCGAGGTGCGTCTTGCCGGATCCGGGCGGGCCGACCATGAGCACGCCGTGCGGGATGCGTGCACCGAGCGAGTGGAACTTGGCCGGGTTCTTGAGGAACTCCACCACCTCGGTAAGGTCGCTCTTGGCCTCCTCGACGCCCGCCACATCGCGGAACAACACGTTGGTGTTGTCCTCGCTGACGAGCCGGGCGCGGCTCTTGCCGAACGACATGGCGCCGTCACCGCCGCCGCGCGCGCCGCGCATCAGGTAGATCAGCAGTCCCACCATCAACAGGATCGGGATGGCGTAGCCGAGCACCGTGCCCCAGTTCGTGCCGGGCGGCACCGCCTCCACGTCGACGCCGCGGCTCGTGAAGCGGCTCAGGTCGGTCGGGGGCGTGGGCAAGTAGGTGACGTAGGGGCTACCGCTCTTGGGGGTGACCTGGAGCTCGGTGTTGCGGACGCGGATGCTGGCGACCTGGCCGTTGTCGAGCTGCTGCTGGAACGCCGAGTAGCTCTTGATCTCGTTGCGGTTCCGACTGCTCGATTGCGTCGCGACGAACACCACCAGCGCGATGACGCCGACGGCCACCAGGAAGCCACGAAGCGGAAAGCGCCCCATGCGCCAGTCTACCTCCCGGCGGGTGAGCGCCGAGTAAACCGCCACCCCGTTCGGCGTTCATCGAACGCGGCCGGGTCGGGGCGCCCGGCCGGTGCCGGGCGGCTCACGGGGCCGTGCGGGCCAGGTCGTTGAAGCGCACGTGGGCATTGTGGAACTGAAGCTCGAGGGTGCCGGTCGGACCGTTGCGCTGCTTGCCGATGATGATCTCGGCGATGCCGTGCTTCTCCGTCTGCGGATCGTAGTACTCGTCGCGGTAGATGAACATGACGAGATCGGCGTCCTGCTCGATAGCGCCGCTCTCGCGCAGGTCCGAGAGCATCGGCCGCTTGTTGGGTCGGCTCTCCACCGCACGCGAGAGCTGGGAGAGCACCAGCACCGGGATGTCCAGCTCCCGCGCCAGCGCCTT